>Ga0070706_100006654_pt1 | contig 10901 bp, 9 predicted proteins | sample KBSK5501metaG_FD_65476 | JGI IMG/M metagenome (GOLD analysis project Ga0070706, IMG submission 65476) | Corn, switchgrass and miscanthus rhizosphere microbial communities from Kellogg Biological Station, Michigan, USA - KBS K5-50-1 metaG | ecosystem: Host-associated > Plants > Roots >...
TCAGGGTTCCGGGTGCATCTCGACGAGCAACCCGGCGACCTGCGCACGCGGATCAAGGAAGCGCAGCAGCGCAAGGCGTCGTACATGCTGGTCGTCGGCGACAAGGAGGCCGCGGCGGGGACGGTGTCGGTCCGCCGTCGCGGCGCCGGCCAAGGTGAAGAGGAGCGGGGAGTGAAACTTGACGATCTCATCGCTCGCCTGACCAAAGAGCGCGACACGAAGGCGCTCCCGCCGGACTTCGGCCCCCGCGGGCCTTCGGTCGCGGACTCGCTCGGCGGATGAGCGCGGTCTCCGTCGCGCCGGTCCTGCGCGGCGAGCGCGTCGCGCTGCGGCCGATGAGCTATGACGACATGCCGCTCCTCATGAAGTGGGGGAGCGACCCGGAATTCCGTCGCTACCAGTGGGCGCGGGAGCCGGGCGTCTTCGGCGAAGCGGACGCGCGCAAGTGGATCGAGCGGATGTCCAGACCGGGCGACTCGGCGTGCTGGGTCATCGAGGACGATGGCCGCCCGATCGGCTTCGCGAACTACCGTGACCACCACCCGAAGGGGCGGAGCGCGGAGATCGGCATCGGGATCGGCGAGCCGGACCTCTGGGGCAAGCACCTCGGACGTGACGCACTGACCGCGCTGATCCGCTACCTCTTCGACGAGCTCGACCTGCACCGGGTGGGCCTCTCCGTCGTGAGCTTCAACGACCGGGCGATCTCGATGTACAAGGCCGTGGGGTTCGAGGTCGAGGGCATCGAGCGCGACGGCGTCGGCACGGAGGACGGCTTCGTCGACGACGTGAAAATGGCGCTCGTGAAGGGCCGGCCCCGGCCCGACTTCGACCCCCGCCCGGTCACGCTCGAAGGCGACCACGTCCGACTGGTGCCCCTCCGGATGGAGCACGCTCGGGCGCTCTTCGAGGCGGGGAACGAAGATGACATCTGGCTCTACGTAGAGCCGCGGCCGCGCGACGCCGGCGGCTACGCGAAGTACATCCGCTGGGCGCTCGATCAGCAGATCCTGGGCACGCAGCTGCCCTTCGCGGTGATCCGAAAATCGGATGGCGTGCTCGTCGGTACGACCCGCTACGCGCACATCGATCCGCCGAATCGCACGCTCGAGATCGGCTACACGTTCTACGGCAAGGGCGCCCGCCGCACCGCCATCAACACGGAGAGCAAGCTGTTACTCCTGCGACACGCATTCGAGGCGCTCGGCGCTAATCGCGTGTGGCTGCAAACAGACAAACGGAACGAACGCTCACAAACAGCGATCGCCCGGCTCGGCGCCACGAAGGAAGCCGAGCTTCGGAACGAGCGCGTGATGCCCGACGGCCGCCTGCGCGCGAGCGTGATCTTCGGCATCACCAAAGACGAGTGGCCGACGGTTCGCGAACGTCTCCTCGGCTATCTGGCCCGGTGATATGCTCGTCCGACTTGAAGTTCTTTCACGGGGAGCGGCCGCGCTGATAGCGGCATTCTCACGCTACTAGCCGAGGTCTCCCTATAGCCGCGCCCGAACTGCGGATCAACGAAGCGATCCGTGTTCCTACCGTTCGCCTTCTCGGTCCCAACGGCGAACAGCTCGGGGTCATCCCGACCGCCCGCGCCCTTGCGAAAGCGCAGGAAGAGGGATACGACCTCATCGAGATCGCGCCGAACGTGCAGCCGCCGGTCGCGCGCATGGGCGACTTCGGGAAGTACCGCTACGACCTGCAGCAGAAGGCGAAGGATGCCAAGAAAAAGCAGAAGGCTGTGACGTGGAAGGAGATCCGCGTCTCACCGAAGATCGACGACCACGACATCGAGACCAAGATCCGCTCCGCCGCGAAGTTCCTCGACGAGGGCGACAAGCTCAAGGTCACGGTGCGCTTCCGCGGGCGCGAGCTCGCGCATCCCGACCGCGGCCGGACGTTGCTCCTTTCCATCGGCGAGCGCCTGAAGGAGCACGGGACCATCGAGCGCCAGCCGCTCCTCGAGGGCCGCTCGATGAGCATGGTCATGAATGCGCTCCGCCGGGACGCCGTGCCGGCTACGCCCGGGCGGCCCGCGGCTGGTCCGCCGCCTCCGGCCACGCCTCCGACCGCGACCAAGCCCGCAGCCCCCGCCCGACCGGCCCCGGCGGCAGCGTCCGCACCACGCCCCGGGCCGACGCCCCCACCGGCGACCGCTCGTCCGCCCGCGGCCCGGCCGGCGCCGCCGCCCCGCGCCCAGCGTCCCGCATAACGACTGGGGGGTTCGAGGGGGCGAAGCGCCCTCGGCCGCTACAATCGACGTTCACACGACGGAGCGGAGGTCGTTCAGCGTGCCCAAGATCAAGAGCCACAGCGGCGCCAAGAAGCGCTTCGAGTTCACCGGGCGCGGCAAGCTCCGGCGCGCGAAGGCATATAAGGGTCACCTCAACCAGCACAAGTCACCGGGCCGCAAGCGCCGTCACCAGGGCAAGGCACTGGTCGCCAAGGGCGACCTTCAGCTCGTCCGCAAGCTGCTGCCGAACCTGTAGGGAAGGGAGCACGAAGGTATGTCACGGGTGAAGCGCGGTGTCGCGGCACGCAAGAAGCACAAGAAGCTGCTCTCGCAGGCGGAGGGCCGTCGCGCCTCGAAGCACAAGCTGGTACGTCCGGCCCGCGAGGCCGCGATGCACGCGCTCCGTTACGCGTACCGCGACCGTCGTGCCCGGAAAGGTCAGTTCCGCGCGCTCTGGATCGCACGGATCAACGCAGCCGCGCGTGAGGCGGGCGTTTCGTATAGCCGGCTTATGAATGCGCTCCGGCTCTCGGGGATCGATCTCGACCGCAAGATCCTCGCGGACATGGCCGTCCGCGATCCCAAGGTCTTCCGTCACTATGTGGACTTGATCAAGGAGAAGTCTCGCAAGTCTTCGAGCTAGCGCGATAGGGCGAAGAGGGAGAGCAGTACCGCGACACGCGGCGCGCAAGAGAGGCCGGCAGGGGTGAGAGCCGGTCGCGCCGACGACGCGGGAATTCGCTCCGGAGCCGACCGGCAGAAAAGCCGGTCCGCCAGAGGCCCGATAGAGCCTCGACCGAGCGTCCTCCTGCAGCGAGGGGGGAACACGGGTGGTACCGCGGAGGCCCGCCTTCGTCCCGAGACGAACGGCGGGTCTCGTGTTCCTAAAGGAGGAGCGATGGCCGGCGAGGAACTGAAGGAGCTGGCGGACCGCGCGGTCGCTGAGATCGCCGCGGCCACGGACGAGCCCGCGCTCGAAGCGGCGCGCGTGAAGTTTCTCGGCCGCAAAGAGGGCGCCCTCAGCGAGGCGACGAAACGTATCGCGAAGCTTCCGGCCAGCGAGAAACCCGCCTACGGCGCCGCGGTGAACGAGGCGAAACAGCGGATCGAGCGTGCGCTCGAGGATCGGAGCGCCGCGCTACGCGAGGCGGCGCTGGCGCGCGACCTGGGGGGCGAGCGCGAGGACATGACGCTCCCGCCGCGGCGCGTGCGCATCGGCCGCCTCCACCCGATCTCGCAGACGATGCGCGAGGTCTCACGCATCTTCGCCACGCTCGGCTTCGAGACCGTCGAAGGCCCCGAGATCGAATGGGATTACTACAACTTCGAGGCGCTCAACATCCCACCGGGGCATCCCGCGCGCGAGAAGTGGCAGACGCTGTGGATCTCGAATCCGCTCGGGGACGACCCATCGCGTCCTATCCTCGGCCGGACCCACACCTCGCCGATGCAGATCCGCGTGATGGAGCAGCGCCGGCCACCGATCCGCGTGATCATCCCGGGACGCTGCTACCGGTACGAGGCCACCGACGCGATCCGCGAGAGCATCTTCTTCCAGTACGAGGGGCTCGCCATCGACGAGAAGCTCACGATGGCCGATCTGAAAGGCGTGCTCTATTCGTTCGCGCGGCAGGTGTTCGGAGGTGACCGGAAGATCCGCTTCCGGACCGATTACTTCCCGTTCACCGAACCGTCCGCGGAGATCGCTTTCAGCTGCTTCACGTGCGAAGGACGCGACCCCGAGTGCCGCGTGTGCGGCGGGGACGGTTGGATCGAGGCCGCCGGCTGCGGGATGGTCCACCCTGACGTGCTGCGCCGCGTCGGCTACGACCCCACGCGTTACCAGGGCTTCGCCTTCGGCGGCGGGATCGAGCGCCTCGCGATGCTCCGCACCGGCGCACCGGACATCCGGCTCTTCTATCAGAACGACCTTCGGTACTTGGAGCAGTTCTGATGCTTCTGCCGGCCGTGCGGGCAGGTCCGAAACCCTCTCTACGCGGCGGCGGACCCCCCGGCCTACGGCCGGTGCCCCACCGCGCGGGGGCCCTCGGACCTGCCCTCACGGCGCCTCGCTTGGATGGAATTTCATGCTGATAAAAGTCCCGATCTCGTGGCTGCGCGACTACGTCGATATCACGATCCCGATCGACGAGCTCGCTCTCAGGCTGCACATGTCGAGCACCGAGGTGAAGGGCGTCGAGCGGCCGTGGTGGGACGACAAAGTGCGCGTGGGACGCATCGAGAAGCTCGCGAAGCACCCGAATGCGGACAAGCTCCAGCTCGCGACCATCGACTACGGCGAGGATCGCCCCAAGACCGTCGTCACCGGCGCGACGAACCTCGCCGTCGGCGACATGGTGCCCTTCGCCGACGAGGGAGCGCAGATCATCGACGGCCATACCGGCGAGCGGACCACACTGCGCGGGAGACCGATGCGCGGCATCCAGAGCGAGGGCATGGCCCTCTCCGCGAAAGAGCTCGGTCTCGGCGACGACCACGACGGCATCAAGATCCTCGATCGAAAGCTTGCCGTAGGAGCCCGGCTCCGTGATGTCTTGGGCGAAACAGTCCTCGCACTCGATCTGCAGCCGAATCGACCGGATTGCCTCGGCATCGTCGGGATCGCCCGCGAGGTCGCGGCGCTCCTCGCGACCGAGCTTCGCGAGCCTCCGCTGGATCGCCTTCCGGACAAGGCGACCAGCGAGCTCGACGTGCGCATCGAGGACGATGGCGCGTGCCCGCGGTTCGCAGCGGCTCTCCTGACCGGCGTGCGTATCGGTCCGTCGCCGCAGTGGATGCAGGACCGCTTGACCGCGGCCGGGATGCGGCCGATCGACAACGTCGTGGACATCACGAACTACGTGATGCTCGAGCTCGGCCAGCCGCTCCACGCCTATGACCATCGCAAGCTGCGCGGCGGCGTCCTGGTCGCGCGCAGAGCGAGGCGCGGCGAGACGCTCCGCACGCTCGACGGAGTCGACCGCGTGCTGTATGAGGACACGCTGGTCATCGCGGACGCGGAGCGCGCGCTCGGGGTCGCCGGGATCCTGGGCGGCGAGGACTCCGAGATCCGCGAGGACACGACGTTGGTCGCTCTCGAATGCGCTTCCTTCGAGTCGCGCGGCATCGGCCGGACCGCGGCGAAGCTGGGGCTGCACGGCTCCTCGGGCAGCGCCGCGGCACGGCGTTTCGCATGGGAGCTCTCGCCCGATCTCGTCCCCGTCGCGCTCGCTCGCGCCGTCCGCCTTCTCCGCGAGCACGCTGGCGCGAAGGTCGCCGCTGTCGTGGACCGCTACCCCAGGCGGCGCGCCACGGTGAACGTGCGCATGCGCTTCTCGGACATCCCGCGGGTCCTCGGCATCGAGATCGGCCCGGAGGAGACGCTCGATGTCCTCCGCCGGCTGCAATTCGTCGCCGCGGCGGACGGCGACACCCTCGTCGCGACGCCTCCCTCGGTGCGGACGGATATCGCGATCGCCGAAGACATCGTCGAGGAGGTCGGGCGCATCGCGGGCTACGACCGCCTGCCGGTGCGCGTCCCCGATGGTCCTCTTCCGCTCCACGAGCGCCATCCGCTCCAGGAGTTCCGCGAGAAAGCCCGCGACGCGCTGACGGGATTCGGCCTGCAGGAGGTGGTGTCCTACTCGCTCATCGACCCCGCGTGGTTGGGCATGCTCACTGCGGACAACTCGTGCATCGCACCCGAGCCGCTGCGCGTCATCAATCCGACGACCATCGCGCAATCCGCCGCACGGCCTACGCTTCGGGCGAGCCTGCTGGACACGGCCAGGCGAAATCGGCGGAACCGTGCCGGCGTCGCGATCTTCGAGATCGCTCCCGTCTATCTACCGCAGCGCGGCGATCTTCCGGACGAGCGTTGGACGATCGGAATTCTTCTCGCGGGGAACGCCGAGCCGGTCCGCGACGGCGAGACGTGGCTCACTCCGGAGCGGCGCTTGGACGTGCGCGATCTGCAGGGGTACGTGCAGGGCCTCGCCGATCTCCTCGACGTGCATACGTCAGGCGACAGCGTGGAGGCGCCCGGCCTCCACCCTGGACGCTCCATCGCGCTCGCCCGCGACGGCTTCACGTATCTCGTCGCCGGCCAGCTCGATCCGCGGGTCGCCGCGAAGTGGGAGCTTCCCGTGGAGACGTTCGTGGCGGAGATCGACATCGCCTCGTGGCTCGCCGCTGCCCAACCGCCGCGGGTCTCCGCTCCGCCGCGCTTTCCGGCTGCCCTGCGCGACCTCGCGATCGTCGTCGATGAGGCGACGCCGTACCGCGAGGTCGAACGCGAGATCCGCGCGGCGACGGGCAGGGATCTCGAGTCCGTCGCGCTCGTCGATCTCTACCGCGGAACGCAGATCGGGGCGGGGAAGAAATCCTTCGCGGTGAGGCTCGTCCTCCGCTCGGCGACGGCCACGCTCGCCGAGGAGGATGTGGACCGTCTGGTCAAGCGAGTCGCCGGCCGGCTACAGCACGCCCTGGGAGCGACGATCCGGAACTAACGCGTGTCCCCCGCCGAAGAGAGTGAGGGGTCGCAGGGGCAAGCCCCTGCAATTGAATGGGGTTGCAGGGGCCAGCCCCTGCGATTGAATGGGTCGCAGGGGCCAGCCCGTGCGATTGATTGGTCAGACCACGAGTGAACCCGAGGGCAAGGTGGGAGGTACCCAGATAGACTCCGCCACCATGCGCTAGGGAGGTGTGTGACTTAAGTGGAGAGTACTTACATGCGTAGAGGGTTCGCCCTCGCTGTCACCGCGGCCATGGCATTAGCAGCCTGCACTCAGCCAGGAGCGTCGCCGAGTGCGGCGCCGAGCGCGAGCGCGGCGCCCGTCGCGCAGCGCGGCGCCGGCGGCGAGCTCAAGATCCTGTACTGGCAGGCACCGACGATCCTCAACGCGCACCAGGCGACCGGCACCAAAGACAACGACGCCTCGCGGCTCGTCCTCGAGCCTATGGCGTCGTGGGACAAGAACGGCCAGGCGCTTCCGAATGGCCTCGCGGCCGAGATCCCGACCGTCGCGAATGGCGGCGTGGCCAAAGACTTCACCAGCGTGACCTGGAAGCTGCGCACCGGCGTGAAGTGGTCTGACGGCACGCCCTTCAGCGCGGACGATGTCGTCGGCACCTTCACCTACATGTGCGACGAAAAGTCCGCGACATCATCGTTCGACGCGTGCGAGGGCGTAAAGAGCGTCGTCGCGAAAGACCCGAACACCGTTGTCGTCACATACGCGCAGTCGCAGCCCTTCTATTTCCAGTGGGGCGTCGGCTTCAACTCGCCGATCATCCAGAAGGCGCAGTACGCGAACTGCCTGGGCGTGAAGGCCAAGGACTGCCCGGCGGACCTGAAACCCATCGGCACCGGTCCGTACAAGGTCAACACGTTCAAGCCCGGCGACGTCGTCCAGTACGACCTGAACGAGAACTTCCGCGACCCGAACAAGCCGTTCTTCAAGACCGTCACCTTCAAGGGCGGCGGCGACGCGGCCTCGGCCGCGCGCGCGGTCTTCCAGACCGGCGACGTCGACTACGCCTGGAACCTCCAGGTTGAGGCGAGCGTGCTTAAGCCGATGGCCGCAAGCAGCACTACCGGCCGGCTCCTCACTGCGTACGGGTCAAGCGTCGAGCGGATTCTCATCAACTTCTCGAACCCCGACCCATCGCTCGGCGACAAGCGCGGCGAGCCCGACACAAAGCACCCCTTCTTCGGCGACATCCACGTCCGTCGCGCGCTCGCGATGGCGACGGACCGGGCGAGCGTCGCGGCACAGCTCTACGGCGACGGCCTCACCGGCAAGGCGACCTGCAATATCCTCACGGCGCCCGAGCCGATGAACTCGCCGAACACGGCGAGCCTGGACGTCTGCAAGTTCGACCTCAACGCGGCGAACAAGGAGCTCGACGATGCCGGTTGGGTGAAGGGCTCCGACGGGGTCCGCGCCAAGGGCGGCATCAAGCTCAAGATCCTCTACCAGACGACGGTGAACAGCGTCCGTCAGAGCACGCAGGCGATCATGAAGTCCAACTGGGAGAAGGCTGGCTTCTCGGTGGAGCTGAAGTCGGTGCCCGCGAGCACCTTCTTCACCAACACCTCACCGGACGGCGCGAACCACTTCTGGGCGGACGTCGAGATGTACACCAACAGCGGCGACCCGGATCCGACGGGCTACTTCAGGTCGAGCTGGGGCTGCAAGAACGCGACTGGCAAGGCGAACAACTGGAACCTCGGCAACTACAACCGCTACTGCAACCCCGACCTCGACAAGGTCTTGGACCAGCTCCTCACGGAGACTGACCAAGCCAAGCGGAACCAGCTGGCGATCCAGGCGAACGACATCCTCATCAAGGACGTCGTGATCATCCCGCTGATCAACCGCGTCGCCCCGACACCGGACGGCGTGTCCAAGGCGCTCAAGGGCATCGATGTCTCTGTCTGGGACTCGGTGATGTACAACATCGCCGACTGGTCCAAGTAACAGACGAGTGGTGCTACGGTAGTGCGGTGGGCGACCTCCACCGCACTACCCGCACCGAGCAGGTGAAGGTGAGGGACTAGCGCTGGGTCGCTACATCGCGCGGCGTCTCCTCATCGCGGTCCCGACGCTGATCGTCATCAGCTTCGTGATCTACGCGATCCTCGCGCTTGCTCCGATCGACCCGCTCTCCCAGTTCGGCGCCGACCCGCGAGTCCCCGCGGAGGTCCGCGAGCGCATCCGCGACAGCCTGGGCCTCAATCAGCCCTGGCCGATCCGCTACGTCAAATGGATGACCTCGATGTTCCGTGGCGACTTCGGCGTCTCGTTCATGAGCCACTCCCAAGTACGCGATCTCATCGCGCAGCGCCTCCCGAACACGCTCGCCGTCGTCGGCGTCGCGTACGTGCTCGGCGTCCTGATGGGCATCCCCGTCGGGATGGTCTCGGCGATCAAGCGCTACTCGATCTTCGACCACGCCGCGACGACGGTCGCCTTCATGGGATTCTCGGTGCCGACCTTCTTCACCGGCCTTCTCCTCATCATCATCTTCGGTATCAAGCTCCGCTGGTTCCCGTTCATCTACAGCTCCACGACTCAGGTGCACGACCTAGACAGCTTGGTTTTCCAGATCAGGCAGTCGATCATGCCAATCACCGTCCTCGCGTTCTTCAACGTCGCCACCATCGCGCGGTACGTGCGCTCGGAGATGCTCGAGCACCTTCCGCTTGACTACGTGCGGACGGCGCGCGGCAAGGGACTCATGGAGCGGTTCGTCGTGCTTCGCCACGTCCTCCGGAACAGCCTCATCCCGGTGGTGACCCTCGTCGCGCTCGGCGTCCCGACGGTGTTCGGCGGGGCGATCGTGACCGAGCAGATCTTTCGCGTGCCCGGCATCGGCGAGCTTCTCGTGACATCCATCTCGAACGGGGATATCCCCGTCGTTGCGACGGTGGTGTTCATCTTCGCGGTCCTCGTCGTGACCTTCAATCTTCTGGCGGATCTCCTCTACGCCGTGCTCGATCCGCGTATCCGGTACACGTGATGGCGACGACCCAGGCGCGCCTCACCACGGCGGTCAAGGCCGACATGCTGCGGCCTCCGCGGTCCCTGTGGACCGACGCCTGGTACCAGTTCAGGCGTCACAAGCTGGCCATGGCCGGATTAGCGGTGCTCTCGTTCCTGATCCTCGCGACCGTGGTCGGGCCGTATCTCTGGCACACCCGGATCGACGCCCTCGATTACTCGATCTCGCTGCAGGGTCCGTCCAGCGAGCACCCGTTCGGGACGGACGACCTCGGGCGCGACCTCTTCGCGCGCGCCCTCTGGGGAGGCCGCGTCTCGATCGCGGTCGGCCTCTCCGCGGTCTTCATCGCGATAACGCTGGGAACGCTCGTCGGCGCGCTCGCCGGCTACTTCAACAAGCTGGACAACCCGCTGATGCGGGTCACCGACCTCTTCCTGTCGCTGCCGATCCTGCCGTTGCTGCTCATCGTCATCTATCTCTTCCGCGACGTTCTGCGGGCGGCCTTCGGCCCTGAGGTCGGGATCTTCATCATGATCGTTACGGTCATCGGTGTGCTCGAGTGGATGCCCGTCGCCCGGCTCGTTCGAGCCCAGTTCCTCTCGCTCAAGAACAAGGAGTTCGTCGAGGCTGCGCGCGCGATCGGTGACCCCGACTCCGCGATCATCTGGCGGCACATCCTGCCCAACACGCTCTCGCCGGTCCTCGTCGCGGCGACCATCGGGGTCGGCGGCGCGATCCTCACAGAGTCGACGCTGTCGTTTCTCGGTCTGGGATTCCCGCCCGACGTCCCGACCTGGGGCCGGTTGCTCTACGACGCCCAGAACTTCATCGAGATCGCGTCGTACTGGGTCTTCTTCCCGGGGTTCCTGATCTTCATTACGGTCCTGTCGATCAACTACATCGGCGACGGCCTCCGCGACGCCCTCGACCCCCGCAAGACATAGCAACAAGACTGGGCGCGAGGCTTCCCCGATCCTTCTACGCGCGGCCGACGGCGCGCGTCGCGCGCGATCTCCTCGGCAAGGTGCTCGTCTACGATGGCCCCGCGGGAAGGCGCGCGGTGCGGCTCGTCGAAGTCGAGGCCTACCTCGGAGCGAGCGATCCCGCGTCGCACGCATATCGGGGACCGACCGCGCGCACCGCGCCGATGTTCGGCCCG
>Ga0070706_100006656_pt1 | contig 10900 bp, 10 predicted proteins | sample KBSK5501metaG_FD_65476 | JGI IMG/M metagenome (GOLD analysis project Ga0070706, IMG submission 65476) | Corn, switchgrass and miscanthus rhizosphere microbial communities from Kellogg Biological Station, Michigan, USA - KBS K5-50-1 metaG | ecosystem: Host-associated > Plants > Roots >...
GTGCCACGACGTGATTCGAACCTCGCGGTCGTGGGACAGTCCGTGACGATCGAGGCCTTTGGCGAGATCGTCGAGCTCCAGACGATGAACAGCGGGCGTCCTGGGGCCCCGCACTTTTTTCATGGCGATGACGACCCAGAGGACTCCTCCGGGCTGGAGACGCTTGACCGCGTTCTCGAGAGCCACGCGGGATCCGACCCGATCCTCCCGCCAGAGCAACACGGCCCGGAAGGTCTCTTTCACGCCGGAGAGCGCCCGCTCCTCCGCGAGGACCGTTTCCGCCTTCGGTGCACGGGACGCGGCGAGGAGGTCCGCCAGCGATTCCGGCGCGTCGACCAGAAGGAGGCTTTCGGTGCCGCCGAGGTCGAGACGAGCCGGTAGCTCGGCCGGGTTCTTCAGGGCGAGCCCGCTCACGGCGGCGCCGCCCGGCGGCGAGACGCCAAAGCTGGCACAGGCTTTGCCCTTCCCCAGGGCGAGGAAAGGGGAAAGACCATGCTGTGGACCGTCTTCGTCATCCTGCTGATCCTGTGGCTGCTCGGATTCTCCGTCTGGCACCTCGGGGCGCTCATCCACCTGCTCCTCGTCGCCGCCGTCATCGTTCTGATCATCCGTCTGATCCAGGGCCGCCCGGTCTAAGGAGTCCGTAGTCCCTAGTCCGTCGTCCTTAGTCTGCAGTCCGTAGTCGCTTCGACCAAGGACTGGGGACCAAGGACCAAGGACTCGTGTTCAACGGCGGCGAGACTTGCTCAGCATCCAGACGAGATAGGCGAGGAAACCGGCTCCGGCGGCGAGGACCCCGGCGGCGGCGGCGGGCGAGTATCGCCGGAGAAGGGACGACACGAGGTAGAAGAGAACCGCGAAGATCGGCAGCGAGAGAAGACCGACGAGCGCCGGAAACGAGCGGGCCTTGGCGGGTCCGTCGAGCGGGACGACTTTCATCATCTCGAGCTTCCGCGCGGCCTCCGGAGAAATAGCGGGACGGTCGACCCACTTGAGAGCTTCGGGCTCCTCGTACCCGTGTTTGAAGTCCGGCGGGAACGCTGCGCCGCAGTAGACGCAATGCTCTTTCTTCCAGGCGGCGATCCGGCGGCCGCACTGCGGACAGGCCGGCATCGGGGGCTGAGAGCTCATCGCGCGGAACGATGAACCGTTCTTCTGTATGCTGTCAAGCCAGGGTCCGGGGAGGCGCATGATTCCGTCGAGCGTTGAAGGATTCGAGATCGCGTTAGAGGTCCCGAAGACATGAGTCCACCCACGGCAGCGCGGAAGATTCCGGTGGGAATCCTCGGGGCGACCGGCACCGTCGGTCAGCGGTTCGTCGAGAGGCTGGCGGACCATCCATGGTTCGAGCTCGCCGCCGTCGCGGCGTCGGACCGGTCGCGGGGCAGGAGCTACGGCGAAGCCTCGCGCTGGAGGCTCCCCTCGCCCCTGCCCGAGCGCGTCGCCGCGATGACGGTCGGGGCGGTGACGGATGAGCTTCCGTGCGCCGTCGTCTTCTCGGCGCTCGACGCCGCGGTCGCACGCGAAGTGGAGCCCGAGTGTGCCCGGCGCGGGATGCTGGTCTTCTCCAATGCCTCCGCGCACCGCATGGATCCCGACGTGCCTCTGCTCATTCCCGAGGTCAACCCCGACTCCCTGGATCTCGTCGAGCGCCAGAGGCGGGAACGCGGCTGGAAGGGAGCCGTCATCACCAACTCGAACTGCTCGACGATGTTCCTGGCGATCGCCCTGGCGCCGCTGCACCGCGTCTTCGGCGTCGGGAGGGTCTTCGTGACGACCATGCAGGCGGTCTCCGGCGCCGGATATCCGGGAGTCCCCTCGCTCGACATCCTGGGCAACGTCATCCCCGACATCCCGGAGGAGGCTCCGAAGATGGAGCGCGAGGTCGTCAAGATCCTCGGCCGGACCCGGGACGGGACCGTCGAGCCGGCCGCGTTTCCGGTCTCGGCAATGACTTATCGAGTCGCCGTCGAGGATGGACACACCGAGTCCGTCTCGGTCGGGCTGTCGCGGCGCGTGCCGGCCGCCGAGGTCGAGAACGCATGGCGGGACTTCCGGGGCTCCGACGACGTCGCCGCGCTGCCCTCGGCGCCCCGGCGCCCCATCCATTACCTGTCGGAGCCGCACCGTCCTCAGCCGCGGAGGGACGTGGACACGGAGCTCGGAATGGCGACTCTCGTGGGCGGCTTGAAACCCTGCCCCCTCCTGGATTGGAAGTTCACGGTGCTCGGCCACAATACGATCCGAGGCGCGGCCGGGGCTTCGGTCCTGAATGCCGAGTACGCGGCCGTCAAGGGACTGCTCGACTGATCGTTCAGAAATTCGGCGGCACCTCTGTCGAGGACGCCTCCGCGCTCGAGCGCCTGGCGGGAATCGTCGGTGGCGCGGCCCGCGAGCGTCCCGTCGTCGTGGTTTCCGCGATGGGGGACACGACGGACCTGCTTCTGGCGGCGCTGGAGGACGCGATCCGGGGAGACGAAGAAGCGGCCCGCGAGCGCCTGCGCCGATTGGAGGAGGACACGTCCGCCGCGCTCGAAGAGTTCTTCGGATCCGGCGCGGAGGGAGTCCGCCGGCAGATCTCGGGGAACTTCGAGGACCTTTCGCGGATGGCCAGCGCCGTCGCGGTCCTGCGGTCGGTTCCCGCCGCCGGTCGAGACCGGTTCCTGGCGCACGGCGAGAGGATCTCGGCGGCCGTGGTCGCCCGCGCCCTGCAGGCCCGGGGACTTCCCGCGGCCGCCTTCGACGCCCGCGAGATCGTGATCACCGACGGCTGCTTCGGCCGCGCCCTGCCGGACTTCCCCGAGATCGAGAAGCGTGCGCGCGAGCGCCTCCTGCCCGCGGCCGGCCGCGGCGAGATCCCCGTGCTGGCGGGATTCATCGGCTCGACGCGCAGCGGGGAGACGACGACCCTCGGCCGCGGCGGCTCCGACTGGAGCGCGGCCATCCTCGGGGTCAGCCTGGGAGCATCCGTCGTCGAGATCTGGACGGACGTCGGCGGGATGATGACGGCGGACCCGCGGGTCGTGCCGGAGGCGCGGGTCATCGAAACGATTTCCTTCGAAGAGGCTTCGGAGCTCGCCTACTTCGGGGCGCGCGTCCTCCACCCGTTGACTCTGGCGCCCGCCGTCGAGAAGGGGATTCCCGTGCGCATCCGAAACACCCGCGACGCCGGCCCGCCGGGGACCGAAATCCGCAGGGATGCCCCTCCGGGCCCGGCCGCCGTCTTATCGATCGCCTCCAAGAGCGGGATCTCCACCGTGGACATCATCACGAGCCGAATGCTCATGGCTTCCGGCTTCCTACAGACGCTCTTCGAGGTGTTCGCGCGTCACGGCACGCCCGTGGACTTGGTCACGACCTCTGAGGTTTCCGTGTCGGTCACGGTCGACGACCTCACGCGCCTGGGTGAGATCCGGCGCGACCTGGAGAAGATCGCGCAGGTCGAGGTGGCGAGCGGCCGCTCGATCGTCTGCCTCGTCGGCCGGGACTTGAAGTTCAAGCCCGGAATCGCCGCCCGGATCTTTCGCGCCGTGGAAGACATCAACATCCTGATGATCTCCCAGGGTGCCTCGCGCCGGAACGTCTCCTTCGTCGTGGAGGAGAAGGACGCCGAAGCGGCGGTCCGGCGACTCCACGCGGAATTCTTTCCGTAGGTGGTAGGTGGTAGGTGGTGGGTAGTAGGTGGTAGGTTGTATGCGGTAGGTTCCCCGCGAGAGCCCTAACACCTACCACCTATCACCTGACACCTCACTTATGCGCATCGGCATCGTCGGGACGGGCAAGATGGGCCGCGAGATCGAGGCCGCGGCGGCCGCGCGCGGCCACGCTGTCGTCTGGCGGCTCGGCTCGAGGGAGAACCCGGGAGGATCGGGCCTGACGCCGGAGCGGCTTTCGGCGGTCGATGTCGTATTCGAGTTCACGACGCCCGGCGCCGCGATCGAGAACCTCCTGACCCTGGCCGCCCGGGGGGCCCGCGCCGTCTGCGGAACGACGGGATGGAGCAGGGAGCTGCCACGCGTCACGGAGGCCTTCTCGCGGGGCGGCGGTGCTCTGGTCCACGCGGCGAACTTCTCGGTCGGCGTCCGGCATTTCTTCGAGCTCGCAACTCGCGCGGCGCGCCTCTACTCGCCGGCCGGGTACGCAGGGTACCTCGTCGAAGAACACCACGCCGAAAAGCGGGACGCGCCGTCGGGCACGGCCCGCACGGTCGCGGCGATTTACGAGATGGAGACAGGCCGGACGCTCCCGGTCGCCAGCGTGCGCGCGGGGACGATTCCCGGCACGCATCGTCTCGTTTTCGAGTCCCCGGAGGACGAGGTAGAGATCGTTCACCGCGCCCGCAGCCGCGGGGGATTCGCTAAGGGGGCCGTGTGGGCCGCTGAGCGTCTCGCCGGCCGGACCGGCGTCTACGAATTCGGTGAATTGCTCAAGGAAACGGTGGGAACATGAGACCCCGTCTGTGCGATATCTCCAGCCCTCGTCTTGGACTCTCTCGGCCGCCGGTCGCGCAGCGACCGTCCGCGGCCGAAAGTCAATTGCTCAGGGAAACGGTGGGAACTTGATCGAATTTCAATTTCTCGAGGAGGTCTCGTGAAAGCAGGAGCAGCCCAGGTGGAGTGGAAGGGATGCGGCACCGCGCTCATCACGCCCTTCGACGAGAGGGGCCGGATCGACTTCGGGTCGCTCGAACGGTTCGTGAACTGGCAGATCGAGCGGGGCATCGACTTCCTGGTGCCCTGCGGGACGACGGGAGAGTCGGCCACGCTCTCGGGAGACGAGCGCAAGGCCGTGACAGCCGCCGTGGTCAAGGCGGCGGCCGGGCGCGTCCCGGTCGTCGCCGGGGCCGGAGGCAATCACACCGTGAAAGCGGTCTTCTGGGCGCGCGACGCCGCGGAAGTGGGCGCCGACGGGATTCTGTCGGTCTCCCCGATGTACAACAAGCCCGGTCCCGAGGGCCTCTTTCGACATTACTCGGCGCTCTCGGAGGCCACGGAGCTGCCGATCCTGGTCTACAACGTTCCGGGCCGCACGGGATCGGACCTCGACGTCGAGACGATCCTGCGCCTGGCGGAGATCCCGCGGATCGTGGGGCTGAAAGAGGCCTCCGGCAACTTCGGCAAGATCGCGCGGCTGATGACGATGCTGCCGGAGGACTTCCTGGTCTTTTCCGGCGACGACTCGACGGCGCTCGCGGCGATCGCTCTCGGGGCCAAGGGGTTGATCTCGGTGGCCTCGAACGAGATCCCCCGGGATATGACCACCCTCGTGCGCGCCGCGCTCGAGGGGAGCTGGGCCGAGGCCCGCAGGCTCCAGAGGAAGTATCTGCCCCTGATGGAGATGAACTTCTGGGAATCGAGCCCCGCGCCGGCCAAGTGCGCGCTCTCCCTGATGAAGAAATGCGGGGAGACGCTGCGCCTGCCGCTCGCGCCGGTCAAGGAGGAGACACGCCGGAGGATCGAGAAACTGATGGCCGGCTTCAAGCTTCTGCCCAGGAAATCGGGCGGGCGGTGAGCGCGGACCTGCCGCGCCGGATCGAGGCGCTCGCCTCGGAACCGGACCGGCTCCCCCCCGAGGAGGCTCGCGCCGCTTTCGAAGAGCTGAAGGCGGGTTTGAACAACGGCTCGATCCGCGCGGCGGAGAAGGAGGACGGCCGCTGGGTCGTCCGCCGCTGGGTCAAGGAGGGCATCCTGCTGGGGTTCCGGATCGGCACCCTCTCGAGGGCCCTCGCCGAGACAGGGTTCCGGTTCTTCGACAAGGACACCTTTCCCTTGAAGGACCTGCGGTTGGAGTCGAGGGTGCGCGTGGTGCCGGGAGGGACGGCGATCCGAGACGGCTGCTACATCGCCGCCGGCGTCACGCTGATGCCTCCCGCATACGTCAACGTCGGGGCCTACGTGGACGAGGGCACGCTCATAGACTCCCACGCCCTTGTCGGCTCTTGCGCCCAGATCGGCAAGCGGGTCCACCTCTCCGCCGCCGCGCAGATCGGAGGCGTCCTCGAGCCGGTCGGCGAGCTTCCAGTCGTCGTCGAGGACGACGTCCTCGTCGGCGGCAACTGCGGGATCTACGAGGGGGCAATCGTGCGTGAGCGCGCGGTCCTGGCGTCGGGCGTGATCCTGACGGGGGGCACTCCCGTCTACGACCTGGCGCGCGGGATCGAGTACCGCAAGCGGCCGGGTCAGCCCCTTGAGATCCCGGCCGGCGCCGTCGTCGTCCCAGGGGCGCGCGCCGTCCGGGACGGGAAAGGAAAAGGCTGGGGGATCTCGCTCCAGACCCCGGTGATCGTCAAATACCGCGACGCGAAGACCGAGAGCTCCGCCGCGCTCGAGGACCTGCTGCGTTAGGCTGCGCCAGAGCTCTCCGAAGGACTTCGATCGAACCGGGTGCTATCGGCTCAGGGCCGCGACGTTGTCGAAGTATTTCGCAAAGGCGGCCATCCCTCCGGCCGCCTGGTTCCAGTCGAAGTTCTCGTTGGGCGCGTGGTATCCGTGCTCGGGCAGCGACAGACCGAGGAAGAAGACGGGAGCCTTGAAGACCTTCTCCATCGAGAGGACCGCGCCGATCGACCCGCCTTCCCGCACGAAGACCGGCTCCTTCCCGAAGCCGAACCTCATCGCGCTGCGGACCGCGTCGGCGTAGGGGCCGGTCGTCTTCCCCTGGTAGGCGGGCAGCGCATGCTCCGTCCACACCTTGACGTCCGGGTTCTTCGATTTGACGAAGTCCGTCACGAGCTTGACGATCTTCTTCGGGCTCATGTCCGGCACGATGCGGCAGGAGACGATGGCGGTCGCCTCGGGCGGGATGATCGTCTTAATGCGCTCCCCCTGGTAACCGCCGGCGATCCCGTGAACCTCGAAGGTCGGCATCAGCCAGATGCGCTTCATCACCTCGATCGGGTCCTCCACGCGCAGCTTCTTGTAGAGGTGGTCCTTCTTGAACTCCTTCACCGTGAAGCCGCAGTTCTTCAAGTCTTCCAGGTCCTTCTTCGTCGGGGGGACGACGTCCGCATAGAAACCCGGGATCTTGACCTTGCCCGTTTTGCCGTCCACGCACTCGGAGACGAGCTGGCAGATCTCGGTCACGGGGTTGCGCGCGGCGCCACCCGCCGTGCCGGAATGCTGGTCCGTCTCCCCGGTGCGCAGCGTGAAGCGGAATCCCTGCAACCCGCGCAGTCCCGCCGGCTGGGCCGGGTGCGAGCGCGAGACCCAGACCGTGTCGGACACGACGACGGAGTCCGTCGCGAAATCGTTGGCCCGCGCCTTGATCGTCTGCTCGAAGTGAGGGCTGCCGATCTCCTCCTCCAGCTCCCAGAGAAAGTGGATGTTGACCGGCGCCTCGTTTTCGTACGCATAGCGGGCGCCGAAGAGCGCGGTCATGGCGGGGCCCTTGTCGTCGGTCGTCCCGCGCCCGAAGTACCGGTCTCCCTGCTTGACGAACTGGAACGACGGCGTCCTCCAATCGGGCGTCTCCGCAGGCTGGACGTCCAGGTGGTTGTAGACCGTGATCGTCGGCAGCCCCGCGCCGCGGTCGAAGCGCCCGTAGACGATGGGATGGCCGGGCGTGTCGTAGAGCCGAGCCTTCGCGCCGAAAGACTCCAGTAGCGAAACCGCGTACTCGGCTCCTCTCTGGACATCCCCGTTGTGGCTGGAGTCGGAGGAGACAGTCGGGATTTCGACCAGCTCTCCCAGGACCTTCTCGAACTCGCCGCGCGACTGCCCGGCGTATTTTTTCAGGCTCTCTCGTGTGAATCCATTCTGCATGGAAGCTCCTTCCTCTGACGGGCCGGGGATTCTATCGAAGATTTCCCGAAAACCGCGCACCGCGCACCGACCGCCCTCTTCTCACGCCACCCACCTCCAGTGCACGAACGCCGCTTCCCCCGCCGCGAGCAGGAGACCCGATGCGATCCACCAGGCAAGCCTGAGGCGGGGACGGCCTTCGAAGATCTCGGCCAGCGCGTAGAAGGCGGGATAGACCACGAGAACGTAGCGCGGAAGGCTCGCGGCGACGCCGCTCGCGATGGGCAGCAGGAGCGCCCCGGCGGTCCACACCGCGTCGGCGAGGCGGCGGCGGCGCCACTGATAGAGACCGATCGCCGCGAAAAGCGCGACGTGGGCATAGTCGAGGAGAAAGGCGGGGTGCTCGCGCGCGTCGCCCCGCGCGATCCGCGTCGGAAGCCCCTCCGCGAAGCGCCGGAGTCCGGCCAGGGGAGAAGCTCCTCGCTGCCAGGCTTCCTGGATCCGGAAGAAGAGTCCCGGCTCGCCCGCCAGCCAACCCGCGCCGAAGACCCAGGCGAGCACGCCCACGACGGGAGCGGCACCGGCGACGAACGCGCCCGCGAAAACCCTTCGCTTCGAGGCCTCTGGCCCGGCCGCACGGCCGGCGCCGCGGAAGGCCTCGATCGCCAGAGGCAGGGCCAGGGCAAGCGCGGTGAACCGTGTCGTCCCCGCCAGGAAGCCCAGAGTCGCGGCCACGGCCGGCCGGCCGCGGCGAGCCATTCGCAGCGCGGCGAGCGCGAGCAGGAGGAAGAGAGACTCCGAGTACATCGCAAGCAGGAAGAAAGCGGTCGGGTAGAGGAGCAGGAACAGAAGGGCCCGGCGGCTTCCGGCTTCTCCCAGCCTTTGTCTCCCTTCGGCCGCGAACAGGAGGCCGGCCCCGAAGAAGCAGACGATCGAAAGAACTTGTCCGGCCAGCAGCCCATGGACGTGCAGGAGCAAACCGACCGCACGGGCGAGCGTGGGGTAGAGAGGAAAAAAGACGTGAGCCGAGGGTTGCCCGGGCGCCGGCGTTGGCCCGTAGCCCCGGTCCAGGATCGCGAAATACCAGCCCGAATCGTAGCGAGCCAGCGGCGGCGCCTGTCTCTGGACCTCGGCTGGCCAGAACTGGCGCGGCGTCATGGGCAAGAGGTCGCGAGCGGCATAGGACCACGCCAGAACCAGGACCGCCCAGACACCCAGAATCCCGGCCGCTCCGGCGTCGAACCGCCATTTCCGGACCCGCTGCGATGCCGCGGCCGCGATTTCTTGCGGTCTGGTCAGCGCGGAGTTATCGCTTCCGGGCCGGCCGGAGTGACGTCTTGCCGGACGCGCCCTTCTTCTGTTTCTTTCTCGGAACGGCCGTCTTTTTCACCGGCCGTGCCGGGGGCTTCTTCGGCCTGGCGGCCGGCCTGGCCGGTCCGGTCTTCGGAGCGGCGGCCGCGGGCGGCCTGCCCGTCGTCTTCTCCGCCGCCCCTGCCCGGGCGCGGGCGCTCTTGCGGGCGGCGGCCGCGGCCTCCTTCTTCTGTCGCGCCCGTTCCTGCGCTTCCTTCTCGGCCTCGACGACGCGCACCGCGAGCTCCTGATCCGTGACGACCGCCGCCTGTGGAAGGCGCTTGGCGACCAGATCCAGGCGATCCTCGGGGACGCGAAGCAGATAGATCGCCACGTCGCGAGTCTCCTTCGCCTTGGCCAGGTAGTCCGCCGTCTCCAGAGAATGCGCCGGAGCCTGCTCGAAGTCGATCGCGATGGCGTAAGGCTTTTCCTTCTTCGCGAGCTCGAAGAACCCGGGCCATCGCGGGTCCGACACGACGATGTGAGCTCCTGTCCGGGCCAGCTTCTGGACCCGGGCGTCGCGCTCGCTTCCCGCGAAGTCGAGATACAGGACGCTCATTTTGCGTGGACTGTAGCAGGTGTCAGGAGAAAGGTGTCAGGGGAAATGCGGGTGTCAGGTGCCAGGGTTCAGGTTTCAGAAACGATGGCTTCGACGGGCCAAAACCCGACACCCGACACCCGACACTTTTTCTTCTGACACCTCCTACCTGACCCTCGCCCCTATCCTTCGCGGTAGTGACATCCCCGCGAGATCCGGTTCTCCGAGGCGGCTCGGTGGATCGCGACGGCCGTCTGGACGCCGTTGCGCAGGCCCAGGAGCTCGTCGGACATGGTCCCGCGTCGGTAGAAGTCTTCGATCTCGATCTGCAGCTCCCCGAGGATGCGCCCCGCGCGGTGGAGGCGCTTCTCCGACCGGAGCAGGCCGACGTAGTTCCACATCGTGTGGCGCACGACCATCCAGTCCTGCGCGATCAGCGCCGAATCGACCGGCTCGTTTTCCGGCTGCCAGGGGCGCACCTCGGGCAGAGCGGCCGCTCCCGGCCCGCGCGCTTGCCGCGCGGCGGCGACTCCCGCGCGCCAACCCCAGAGGAGCCCCTCGAGCAGGGATGTCGAGGCTAGGCGGTTGGCTCCATGGACCCCCGTGCAGGAGACTTCGCCGGCGGCGCGCAGATGCTGCAGAGTGGAAAGCCCGTCGGCGTCCACCGCGACTCCTCCGCAGGAGTAGTGCGCCGCGGGCACGACCGGAACGGGTCCGGCCGTCAGGTCGAAACCGTACTCGAGGCAGCGGCGCGTCAACGTCGGGAAGCGCTCCCGGATCCAGCCGGCCGGCTTGTGCGAGATGTCGAGCAGAACGTAGGGCTCGTCTCTCTCGAGCATGCGCTGGTGAATGGCCCGGGCCACGACGTCGCGCGGCGCGAGCTCGGCGTCGGGGTGCGCCTCGCGCAGGAACGGGCGGCCGGCGGCGTCGGTGATCCGCGCCCCTTCGCCGCGCAGGGCTTCGGTCAGGAGGAGTCGGCCCCTGGGGTGATAGAGCGCTGTCGGGTGGAACTGCACGTACTCGAGGTTCAGGAGCCGCGCGCCCGACCGGCGTGCCATCGCGATGCCGTCGCCGCGGGCCCCCTCGGGGTTGGTCGTGTGGAGGTAGACGCGCCCGAGGCCGCCCGTGGCGAGAATCGTCTCGCGCGCGAGGAGGGAACGGACGCCGCCGGTCTGGCGCTCGAGCAGGTACGCTCCAATGACCGCGGGAGGCCTGTAGCGGTCCTTCGGGTCGATCGAGTCGTGCGAGAGCGTCAGGAGATCCACGGCCGTGG
>Ga0070706_100006658_pt1 | contig 10899 bp, 10 predicted proteins | sample KBSK5501metaG_FD_65476 | JGI IMG/M metagenome (GOLD analysis project Ga0070706, IMG submission 65476) | Corn, switchgrass and miscanthus rhizosphere microbial communities from Kellogg Biological Station, Michigan, USA - KBS K5-50-1 metaG | ecosystem: Host-associated > Plants > Roots >...
GAGGCGATGCACGAAGAGGGTGGATGGGCCTATGAAGGGTGGCTCGTAACGGTAAGGGATGCAGCGGAAGCCAGAGCCCGCGCCCAGCTTGACGAGGCTGCTTTCGCCGAGGCGTGGGAGCAGGGTCGGAAACTAACCGCCGACAGTGCCGTGGCGCTCGCCAGCATGTCTTTGGATCTACCGGAGTAGAGCGCCAACCCTCGGATCCGTCTCGCCGGGCGGCGACCCGTCCGCCTACAAAGTAGGTCAGACTGAATCAGCTCTCTTGGATCGTGGACAGCCGGTGGAGAGGGTTCACACAGCGTCCGCTCACCTCCAGCGAGAGCCTCTTACCTTTGTCTGAGCCTCTCGAACGGATCGCATTCCACGCTCATTCACAGATCGCCGACGCGAGTCGCGGAAGGTCCGACGGAGCGGCCTTCAGGAGTTACGAGATGCGGCGCGAGTCTTCCTCGTGAGAAAATCGCGGCATGGGTACGGATGTTGCCGCCCAAAGGTCGCAGGCCATGGAGCTTGTCGCCCGGGGGAAAGTCTCCGCTGGTGTCGCTGTCCTGCGCAAGGTCGTGGACGCAACCGGCGATCCCGATGATCGCATGCTTTTGGGCAAGATGGCGTACCTCGCGACCGACGTCTCAACTGCCCAAGAGCACCTGGAGGGCGCCTATCGCGAATTTCAAGTGCGCGGTGAGCCACGGCGAGCCGCGCTCGCGGCTACTGCGCTCGGTCGCGTTCATTTCGACATGCTCGACGACAAGGTCGTCGGGCGCGCCTGGCTCGCGCGCGCCCTTCGCTTGCTCGAGCACGAGCACTGCGTTGAGAAGGGCTATGTGATCGTTGGATTGTTCGCCGTCACGGCCGACAGTGCAGACGATCTCGAGGCAAGCGCACGCGAGGCGCTTGATCTAGCGCATCAGTTCCGGGACCCAAACCTCGAGTGCAAGGCGCTTGGCGACTGGGGACTGGCGTTGATCTCGATGGGCCGCGTGCGCGAAGGCATGGCTCGACTCGACGAATCGGTCACCCTGATCATCGGTGGGGACTGTACCGATCCTGCTGTTGTCGGCACGGTCTTCTGCGGACTCATCAGCGCATGCGACCGCTGCGGCGACGCCGCTCGCGCCGAGGCGTGGTTACGCGTCATCGAGGAGCGCGCGCCGCAAACCGAGGGCCCGGGGATCCACCTGTACGCGCACTGCTGGACCGCGCTCGGGTCTGTGCTCTGTCACGTCGGGCGATGGCAAGAAGCTGAGACGGCCTTGCGAATGGGTCTCGCGAAGGCAGAAGACTCTTATCACTACGTCAAAGTCACCGCGCGGGCGGCGCTAGCCGATCTTTGGATCCGCCAAGGTCGACTGGATGAAGCCGCGCGACTAATCGACCAGAGCATCGATCGGATCGAGGTGATGGGGCCGCGCGCGCGGCTGTACTTGGCGCAGCAACAGTATGACCTCGCGGCGGCGGTGGCACGCCAAGCATTGCGCCTGAGCGCAGACCAACTCCACACATCCGGGCTGTTATACGTCCTCGTCGAAGCGGAGCTGGAAGGCGGGAACCTCACTGCGGCAGAGGCGGCTGCGGCGCAGCTTCAGAGGATGGCCGAACGGACGGAGGTTTCTGCTGTCGCCGTACAAGCTTCCCTTGCACAGGGCAAGATTGCGATGGCTCGTGGTGATGCGGCCGAGGCTGCTCGCAACCTCGAGAAGGGCTTGGTTTCAGTCGGAGACACCTGCCCGCCGCTGCGCGCGGCTCTGCATCTGGAGTTGGCCCGTTTTTGCTTCAAAAGAGCCGCTGCGGAAGCGATCGTCAACGCAGAGACGGCCCTCGACATCTATCAGCGGCTCGGCTCCCCCGAAGCCACGGCGGCTGCCGACTTGCTACGCGCCTTGGGAAGATCAGTGCCCGATGCTCCGCGGACGGCATCGGCGCTGGACGTGTTGAGCCCGCGCGAACGCGATGTACTGGACCTGCTCGCGGAGGGACTCTCCAATCCCGATATCGCCAAGCGGCTTTTCATTACGCCGAAGACAGCGGAGCACCACGTAAGCAGCATCCTCTTCAAGTTGGGCTTGCGCAGCCGGACCGAGGCTGCCGCCTTCGCCGCGAGCCATCCGATCAGCCGGGATCCCAGGGCACCGATGTCCCGCTGACTCGACTTCTGCGGAGATTGGGGGGTTCGATGGGGGACTTCCCCGATGCCGGATAGGCCCCGTTCGGCGCATCCTCTCGTGCATGACCGACGATCTTCGTCGGCACGTCGCAGAGGAGGTAGCAGATGCCAGGAGCCCGCAAGGAAACGACACCCGTCGCGATCGAGAATCCCATATACGTCGGCCGGGTGGCCGAACTCGGCGACTACACCGTTGTATTCGAAACAATTCGTGAGGACCTCGACACGGCGCCCATCTTCAAGGGGCTGCCTGACGACCGCTGCCCCTGCCCGCACTGGTGCGTGGTCACCGAGGGCAGGATCACATTGCGCTATCGGGATCGCGAGGAGACGTTCGAAGCGGGGGATGCCTTCTACACGCCTCCCGGTCACCTGCCCCTCGCCGCCCCCGGAACGGAGCTCATCACGTTTAGTCCAACAGCGGAGTTGGCGAAGGTCAACGTCGTGATCGGCAAGAACCAAGCCAAGCTCGCCGCGTCACTCGGATTGAGCTCCGCTGGTCCGGAGAAGCACTGATCGGGAGGAGGATTCAATATGAGTGGCAATCAACCGACACCCGAACGGATCCTTCAGATCTCGACCGGTGGATGGGCTGCCGGCATCCTCGGAGCGGCGGTGAGTCACCATCTTTTCGCCCACCTCGAAAGCGGCGAGGATACGGTCGAGAAGCTGGCCAAGCGGGCCGAGATCTCCGAACGTGGTGCCCAGACATTGCTCGACGGCCTCCTCGGCCTCGGTCTGATCGCGCAACGCGACGGCACCTACCGCAACACACCCGAAGCCTCCGCCTTCTTGATCGAAGGCCGCCCGACCTATATCGGCGGCTTTGCCAAGGTCCTTCTCGCAGGAGCCGGACTCTGGTCGGATCTTCCCGAGGTCGTTCGCACCGGCTCGCCGGTGATGGCGGAGACGCACGACGTCGCCGACAATCCCTTCTGGGAGGAGCTCGTTCCGGCGATCGCTCCGTTCTCGGCTCCGGTCGCGAAGATCGCGGCCGATACCTTGCAACTTGCCGAGGCAGGGGAGATCTCGATCTTGGACGTCGGCGGCGGCTCGGGGATCTACTCCGCGATCTGGCTAGGGATCAACCATGCCGCCCAGTCGACCCAACTCGATTGGGGCCCGGTGAATGCAATTGCGCGCCGGCTCGTAGCCGAGCACGGCGTTGCGGATCGGTTCGCGTGCATCGACGGCGATCTCCATACGACGGACTTCGGAGTGGCCGCCTACGACGTCGCCGTGTATTCGCACGTTGCTCACCAAGAAGGACCAGAAGACAACAAGGCGATCCTTGCCAAGCTCCGCAGGGCTCTCAAGCCCGGCGGCACGCTGGTCGTGAGCGATCTCGTTGTCGAAGACGATCGAAGTGGTCCATCCTTCCCACTTATCTTCGCGTCGCAGATGCTCTTACAATCGAAGCACGGGACCACGTGGCGCAGAGCTGACTACCAGGCCTGGCTGGCCCAAGCCGGATTCGAAGATGTCTCGTTCCAGTCCACGCCGACCCCCTCGACGCTGGTTTACGCCCGGTGACGACAATAGAGGGGGCCAACGAGCCTGCTCGTTCATCTGTGCGGGCTCGTTCACGCGACTCGACACGAGCCGCTGTCGCGCGCGGCATGAAGAGATCGATTGGTTAAAGCTCGTCGAGGAAGGGTCGCACAGCGGCGACGTATTCCTTCGGGTGCGAGGAGTTCGGCGCGTGATTCGCCCCGGTGATCATCTCCTTGCGCACGTTGGGAAGCACGCTCGCCAGCAGGTCCATCACATAGCCGAACCGAGGTGGGCTTTGCGTCCCTTGCGTGAACAGCACGGGTTTTTCGAACGTCTTCAATCGTTCAAGGTCGGCTGCAAGTGCGTCGGAGTCGTTCAACTCTTCTCGATAGGTCGGCGCGTTGGTGACGAACATCTCACGCACGGGCGGCGGCAACTTTTCCCACGCGCCTTGTCCGAATGCCACATCTTCGACGAACGCGCGCGCGGCGTCCTCCCAACGTTGCTGGTCGAGAAGCGCGCGCACGCCGGTCGTCTCGTTCACGACCTCTTGATACACGTCTTCGTGTGGCCCGCCCTCGAGCACACGGAACGCAGGCGGCTCGTGCGAGGCGATCCCGCGGAACAACTCCGGTCTCATCGCCGCGAGACGGAACGCGATCACGCCGCCATATGAGTTGCACAGCACGCGCGCGCTCCCACCGGCGAGTTGTTCGATGATCACGGCGAGGTCGGCCGCATCGTCGTAAATGGTGTGCGCAGGGACGTCTCGTTGACTGCGCGAGTGTCCGCGCCGGTCATAGGAGATGACGCGATAGCGATCCGATAGGAGTTGGGCGGTTGCATTCCAGGTCGCGCCGCTCGTCCATGAACCATGGACGCAGACGACCGGGTCTCCGCCGCCGACCTCATCGACGAAGATCTCATGGCCGTTCACGTCGACGTTCATGCGTGCTCCCCTTTATCGACACGAAGTGAGATTCGGAATCCTAACCGGAGCGAAGCATCAGTCGTTGCAGAGCCTGGTTCGCTTCCGGCATGCTTCTGGTCTTGCCCCGAGTTGTCGTTTCCTCAGTTGTGATCGCCGAGAACGTCCGAGGAGTTGGACCGTGCGACGCGCCTGTCAATCGGGTCCTGGTTTGCAGTCGACTCGGTGCTTTGCCGCCGAGGACTCGGCCGCGCGCCCCGCGGCGCTTGCTTCGTGGAGCAGGTTCGAGGGAGACGATCGGTCTTTCGTTTAAGAAGTTCGTAACATGTTTCCTCTAGTGTCGGCTGAGTGACCGGCGCGCGCGTTGCGATCAACGTCGAGGTGATTCTGCCCGTTCTCGACGAGGCTGAGGCGATCTCCTGGGTTCTCGCCCGTATGCCGCTCGGGTTCTCGCCGATCGTCGTCGACAATGGCTCGACCGATGAGTCCGCATCGATCGCGGAACGGCTGGGCGCGCGCGTCGTGGTCGAGCCCTGGCGAGGCTTCGGCGCCGCGTGCGCCGCAGGATTGCGCGCGGCGACGGCCGATGTCGTGTGCTTCATGGACTGCGACGGCTCGCTCGATCCCGCCGAGCTTCCACTCGTCGCGGCGCCGGTCGTCTCGCGAGAGGCCGATCTCGTCCTCGGAGCACGCACCCCGTCGCGGGGGGCCTGGCCGTTGCACGCGCGTGTCGCCAACCGCACACTCGCACTCGAGGTCTTCCGCCGTTCCGGGGTGCGGTTGCGCGACATCGGACCGATGCGCGCGGCGCGGCGCGAGGATCTGCTGACGCTCGACATCGCCGACCGGCGTTTCGGCTGGCCGCTCGAGATGGTCGTGAAGGCGACTGCGCGCGGGTATCGCGTCCGCGAGGTGCCTGTTTCCTACCGGCCGCGCGCAAGCGGCCGCTCGAAGGTCACGGGGTCGGTGCGAGGGACGCTGCGCGCTGCCGCCGACATGTGGCGGGTGTTGTCGTGAGCCTGGACGTTTCGATCGTCGTGCTTGCAAAGGCACCGGTTCCCGGTCGGGTGAAGACGAGGCTGTGTCCGCCGCTGACGCTCGACGAGGCCGCGCTGCTAGCGGCCGCGTCGCTCGACGACACGCTGAAGGCGGTCGCCGGCGTTCTCGGTGCACGCCCCGTGCTCGCACTCGAGGGCAGCCGGACGGGGCTGCCCGACGTGAGGGTCATCCCACAGCGCGGGCGGGGGCTCGACGAGCGCATGGCGGCGGCTTTCGACGACGTCGGCGGGCCTGCGCTCCTCATCGGCGCGGACACGCCGCAGATCACCGGCGCGTTGCTCACCGCTGCCGCGACGACACTGATGGCGCACGGCGTCGACGCGGTGCTCGGCCGGGCGCTAGACGGAGGGTGGTGGATCGCCGGTCTTCGCGTGCCGGACGCGAGACTGTTCCTCGGCGTTCCGATGAGCACGTCCCGGACCGGCCGCGCACAGGCTCGACGCTTCCACGAGCACGGGCTGCGAACGGTCGAGCTGCCGCTGATGCGCGACGTGGATCGGATCGCAGACGCGCGCGCGGTCGCGGCGTCGGCGCCCGCGTTGGCGTTCTCGCGCCGGTTGCGCGCGATCTCGGCGCGGAGTTCACACGTGGAAGCGACCATTATATAGGCGGGAACAGACCATGCGCGCGACCGATCCACGAACGCCGCCAGGGCCGTTCCGGCCGGGTGCGTTCCGCAGCCCGCTGCATCACGAATGGCTCGGCGCGTGGCTCGGGATCGCGCTCGGGGTGACGTTCACAGTCTGCTTCCTGACCGGGCTGCTCTCCCACGCGATCCAGCACCCGCCGGCGTGGTTCCACTTCCCCGCCAGGCCGGCGAGCCTGTATCGCTGGACGCAAGGCATCCACGTCGCGACCGGCATCGCGTCGATCCCGCTGCTGCTCGGGAAGCTCTGGACCGTCTATCCGAAGCTGTGGCGTTGGCCTCCGGTGGAGAGCGTCGCGCATGCCATCGAGCGCATCAGCCTCCTGCCGCTCGTCGCCGGCTCGGTGTTCCTACTGTTCTCCGGCGTGTTCAACACGTTCCACTGGTATGTGTGGCCGTTCTTCTTCCCGGCCGCGCACTTCTGGGCGGCGTGGATGACGATCGGCGCGCTCATCGTCCACATCGGGGCGAAGTATCCGATCGCGCGCGACGCCGTTCGGTCGCCCCCGGTCGAGACCGTCGAGGAGCGAGACGCCGACGGCCTCCGTCGCCGCGACTTCCTGCGCACGATCCTCGCCGCGTCCGGCGCGCTCACCCTCGTCACGATCGGGCAGACGGTGACGCCGCTCGGGCGTCTTGCACTTCTGGCGCCGCGGAAGCCGGACGTTGGACCGCAAGGGCTGCCGGTGAACCGGCCGGCGTCGGTTGCGCGCGTCGAGCGGCTCGCCACCGACCCTACATACCGGCTCCGTGTGGAAGGCAACGTGCGGACGCCGCTGTCGCTCTCGCTCGCGGACCTGCGCGCTATGACCCAGCACGACGCGACGTTGCCCATCGCATGCGTCGACGGCTGGAGCGTCTCCGCGCCGTGGCGTGGTGTCCGGGTGCGCGATCTCCTCGCGATGGCGGGCGCGCCGGCGGATGCCGCGGTCCGCGTCGAATCGCTCGAGCCGTCCGGCCGCTACCGCACGTCCGTCCTCGACGCGTCGCACGCATCCGACCGAGACACGCTGCTCGCGATGCAGCTTCGCGGCGAGCCGCTCGCCCTCGATCACGGCTATCCCGCGCGCCTGATCGCGCCGAGCCTTCCGGGCGTGCTGCAGACGAAGTGGGTCGGGAGGCTGGTGGTGCTGTGAACCACAGGGAGGAGGCGCACTACGGCGCCCTGTTCTGGGCGGGCGTCGCCGTCGGCTGGGCCTTCATCGCCTTCGCGATCTGGGGCGTCTTCCACACGGCGCCCGAGTCCAAGCCGGTGGCCCTGGCCGAGTGGATCCTCGGCGGGCTGCTCGTGCACGACCTCGTCGTCGCGCCGCTGGCCTTCGTCGTCGGGTACGCCACGCGCCGCAGATTGCGCGGTGCGGCGCGTGCTGGCGCGCAGTTCGGCCTCATCGTGAGCGCGCTGATCCTCGCGTATGCGTTCCCGCTTCTCTTCGGATTCGGCCGCCGCGCCTCGACCGCGACGGTGCAGCCGCAGAACTACACGCTCTCCGTCATCGTCGTCCTGAGCGCCGTCTGGGTTGTCGCGTTCGCCGTCGTCCTCGTCCGCGCTCGCCGGAGCGAACGGTGAACGCGACCGACACGCACGCGCGGCCGCTCGAACCGTCGAGCAGCCCGCGTGTTCCGATCGTCCATGAGTCGGTCGCGGCGATCGCCGCGTGGTGCGTGCTCGTGGCCGTCGCCGCGGGATGGGGGGCCGTGCTGCTCGCGCGCGGCGCGAATTTCTCATCGCTGGACGCACCCCCGCTGACCGGCCACCTGCGGCCGCACGCGGGTCCGTGGCTCGCACTGCCGGCCGGGCTCGCGGTGCTCGCGATCTGGCTCCTTCCGCGCGCGGCCGTGCGCATCCGATGGAAGAGCCTCCTCGTTCTCATGCCATCGGCTGCGTTCGTGTGGGCCATGTCGCTGGCGCTCGCCGGCGGCGCGCACGCCCTTGTTCGGCCGCTCCTCTCCTCGTCGGACTACCTACACGACCTCGGCCGCGTCGGAAACCCCGTGTCGTTCCTGCATCACTTCGTTCGGGACATCGGCTCATACACGACGCATGTTCGCGCGCACCCGCCGGGGATGCTGCTCGTCTTATGGTCCCTGCGTCGTGCCGGCCTCGCCGGCGCGTGGCCGGCTGCGTTCCTCGTCATCGCTAGCGGTGCGGCGTCGGTCAGCGCCGTGCTCGTCTCGATCCGCGAGGTCGCCGGCGAGCAAGCCGCGCGCAGGGGTGCACCGTTCCTCGCGATCGCACCGGCCGCGATCTGGATCGCGACGTCGGCCGACGCGTTGTTCGCGGGCGTCTCGGCGTGGGGGGTCGCGCTGGTGATCCTCGCGAGCGGCCGCACCGGCGCCCGCGCGCGCGCATACGCGCTCGCCGGCGGCGTGCTGTTCGGCGCCGCGCTGATGCTCTCGTACGGGCTCGTGCCGCTCGCAGCCGTCCCCCTCGCGGTTGCGCTGCGCAGGGGCCGCGCCGGGCTGCTCGTCCTTTCAGCCGCCGGGATGTTCGCGGTCCTCGGGTTGTTCTGGGCTCTCGGGTTCTCATGGGTCGCAGGTCTGCTCGCCGCGCGCCGCGAGTACAACGCCTACATCACCCGCCTGCGTCCGTACGACTACTTCCTCCTCGCGAACGTCGCTGCGTTCGCGATCGCGCTCGGACCGGCCATCACACGCGGGCTCTCGTCCCTGCGCGATCGCGGCATCTGGTTGCTCGTCGCCGGCGCGCTCGTCGCCGTGGCGGCGGCCGACCTGAGCGGCTTGTCGAAGGGTGAGGTCGAGCGCATCTGGCTCCCGTTCGTGCCGTGGGTGCTGGCCGCGACCGCCGCGATCCAGGTCCGCGCGCGTCGTTGGCTTGCGGCGCAGGCGATCGTGGCCCTCGCAATCACGCTGCTCGTCAGGAGCCCCTGGTGAGCGATGCCCGGACGGTCCTCGTGACCGGCGGAGTAGGGTTCATCGGCTCCCACGTAGTCGACGCACTGCTGGACGCCGGGATCCGCGTCCGCGTGCTCGACTGTCTCCTGCCGGCAGCGCACGCCGGGGCGCCCGACTACCTCGATCCGCGCGGGGACTACGTCTTCGGAGACGTCCGCGACCCCGAGGTCGTCGCGCGCTGCGTGTCGGGCGTCGACGCCGTCTGTCATCAGGCGTCGATGGTCGGCTTGGGCACGGACATCCGCGACCTGGCTTCGTACGTACTGCACAACGATGTGGGCACGGCGTCGCTCCTCGAGGGCCTCGGCAAGGCCGGTTTCGCCGGTCGGTTCGTCCTTGCTGGCAGCATGACCGTGTACGGGGAGGGCCGCTACCGGTGCGCGACGCATGGCGTCGTCGTGCCGCCGCCGCGCGCGGCGGAACGCCTCGCCGCCGGCGACTTCGAACCGGTCTGCCCGTTGTGCGGGGCGTCGCTCTCCGCGGAAGCGGTCCCAGAGGACGCGCCGGTCGATCCGCGCAACGTCTACGCCGCCACGAAGCTGCACCAGGAGCACCTGTGTGCCTCGTTCGCGCGCGAGACCGGGATCGTCGCGACGGCGTTGCGGTACCACAACGTGTTTGGGCCGAGGATGCCTCGCGACACGCCGTACGCCGGCGTCGCGAGCATCTTCCGCAGCGCGCTCGAGGACGGGCGGGCGCCGGCCGTGTTCGAGGATGGCGAGCAGCGTCGCGATTTCGTCCACGTCCGCGACGTCGCGCGCGCGAACGTGCTCGCACTCACCGGGCCACCTGCTCCGGGCGTGTTCAACATCGCGAGCGGGCGCCCGCGCACCGTCGGCGATCTCGCGCGCGCGCTTGCCTCAGCGGCCGGCCCCGAAGCGCCCGCACCCGAAGTAACCGGACGGTTCCGGTTGGGCGACGTGCGCCACGTGTTCGCATCGACCGCGCGCGCCGCGCGCGTTCTGGGGTTCTCGGCGCGCGAGGACTTCGACGCCGCCGTCGCCGAGTTCGCGCGCGCGCCGCTACGCGACCCGATCGAAGCCCGGGCCGGCGCTCGGACGGGGGGCTAGCATGGCGGTCCAACCCTCGGAGGAGATCGAGACGAACCAGACGGTGCTCGTCGTGGAAGACGATCCGATCGTCCGCGACGTCGTGGTGCGCTACCTCACGCAGGCCGGTTTCGGCACGATCCAAGCCGGAGACGGGCGGACCGCGCAGGCGCGCTTCGGCGAGGGTGGGGTGTCCGCGGTTGTGCTCGACGTGATGCTCCCCGGCATGGACGGGCTGTCGTTCTGCCGGTGGGTCCGGGGTCGCTCCGGCGTTCCGATCATCATGCTGACCGCGCGCGGCGACGAATCCGACCGGATCGTGGGCCTCGACATCGGCGCCGACGACTATGTCGCGAAGCCCTTCTCGCCCCGCGAGCTCGTTGCGCGAGTGCGCGCGGTGCTCCGGAGAGGCAACCACGAGGTTCCATCGACGGGGCGGATCACCGTGGGATCGGTCGAGGTCGACCTAGAGTCCCGAGAGGTGCGTCGCGACGGCAACGTGATCCGCCTGACCGCGCGCGAGTTTGACCTGCTCGCCTTCCTGTGCAACAACCCGCGTCACGTGTTCTCGCGCGAGCAGCTGATGGATCGCGTGTGGCAGGATCGCTGGGCGGCTGAGTCGGCGACGGTGACCGTGCACGTC
>Ga0070706_100006659_pt1 | contig 10898 bp, 9 predicted proteins | sample KBSK5501metaG_FD_65476 | JGI IMG/M metagenome (GOLD analysis project Ga0070706, IMG submission 65476) | Corn, switchgrass and miscanthus rhizosphere microbial communities from Kellogg Biological Station, Michigan, USA - KBS K5-50-1 metaG | ecosystem: Host-associated > Plants > Roots >...
GGCTCGCAGAAGCCCGGCCCCCCGGCCGCCCAGGTGGCGTACCAGGGGATTCGGCCATCGCTCGTGCGGATCGAGGCCACGGGTCCGGCCACGGGCAAGGCCACCGGCGACCAGGTCCCCCAGCGCCTGGGGAGCGGCGTCATCGTGGACGCGAGCGGCGACGTCCTCACCGCCCTCCACGTCGTCGCCGACGCGACCGCGATCAAGGTCACCTTCGCCGACGGGACGACATCGGCCGCGCAGGTCGCGACCCGCAGTCCCGAGAACGACATCGCCGTCCTCCACCCGGGCACGCTGCCCGCGACGGTCGTCCCCGCCACCCTGGGCAACCCCGGCGCGATCCAGGTCGGAAGTGATGCGTTCGTCGTCGGCAACCCGTTCGGCCTCGAGGATTCGATGAGCGCGGGCGTCGTCTCGGGCCTGAACCGGTCCTTCCAGGCGCCGGGCAGCAACCAGGTCCTCCGCGGGCTGATCCAGGTCGATGCCGCGGTGAATCCCGGGAACTCCGGCGGGCCGCTGCTCGACCGCGGTGGGGCGGTCGTCGGGATCGTCACGGCCCTCGTCAACCCATCGAAGGAAGACGTCTTCATCGGGATCGGCCTTGCGGTGCCGATCGACGTGGCCGGCGGCGCCGCCGGCCTGCCGCCGTACTGACCCGAACGGCCGCCGGCATCATCGACGAACCTCAATCCACAAGGAGGAGCCCATGGACCCAGAGGCGAGCGACGGACGGATCGTCCCGATGGAGCGCGTGCTGTACGAGGTCAAGAAGGTCATCGTCGGCCAGGACCGGCTCCTGGAGCGGATGGTGGTCGCCCTGCTCGCCCGCGGCCACCTCCTCGTCGAGGGCGTCCCGGGCCTCGCCAAGACGATGGCGATCAAGACCCTCGCGGCGGCCACCGGCGGCGACTTCCGTCGGATCCAGTTCACGCCGGACCTCGTTCCGGCCGACCTGATCGGGACGCGGATCTACAACCAGAAGACGGGCGATTTCAGCACGTCGCTCGGGCCGGTCTTCACGAACCTCCTCCTCGCCGATGAGATCAACCGCGCGCCGGCCAAGGTCCAGAGCGCCCTCCTCGAGGTGATGCAGGAGCACCAGGTCACGATCGGCCACGAGAGCTTCAAGGTGCCGGAGCCCTTCCTCGTGATGGCGACCCAGAACCCGATCGAGACGGAGGGAACCTACGCGCTGCCGGAGGCGCAGGTCGACCGGTTCATGCTGAAGGTCCTGGTGGGCTATCCGAGCCCGACGGAGGAATACGCCGTCGTCGAGCGCCAGACCGGGCCCGCCGAGCTGGTCGAGCGGGTCCTCTCGACCGACGACCTGCTGGGGCTCCAGCGCGAGGTCGACCGCGTCTACGTCGATCCGGCCCTCATCGACTACGCCGTTCGCCTCGCGACGTCGACGAGGGCGCCGGGCAGCCACGGCATGCCCGAGCTCGAGCGCTACATCACGTTCGGCGCGAGCCCCCGGGCCTCGATCAATCTCATCCTGACCGCGAAGGCCCTGGCCTACGTGCGGGGCCGCGACTACGCCCTGCCCCAGGACGTCCGCGACATGGCCCGCGACGTCCTCCGCCACCGGCTCGTGCTGTCGTTCGAGGCGCTGTCTGACGACATCGCGGCGGACAACATCCTGACCACCGTCCTCAACCGTGTCGCGGCGCCGGTCGTGCCGCTTCGGGAGCACTCCAACGTCGCCGTCAACGCCTGAACGCATCCTCCAGCGGCTCGACTGGCAGGTCATCCGGCCGCTCGACGGCGTCCTCCAGGGCGATTACCGGAGCCTGTTCTACGGCGCCGGGGTCGATCTCGCCGATCTCCGCGAGTACGAGCCGGGTGACGACGTCCGCTACATCGACTGGAACGTGACCGCCCGGATGAACGCGCCGTATGTCCGCCAGTACACCGAGGATCGCGAGATCACCGCGTGGTTCCTGCTCGACCTCAGCCCTTCGGTCGACTTCGGGACGGTGGACGTCGAGCGCCAGAAGCGGACGGTGCTCATCGACTTCGTCACGACGCTGGCGCGCCTGCTGACCCGTCACGGCAACCGGGTCGGAGCGGTCTTCTACGGCGGCCAGGTCGACCGGACGATCCCGGCCCGCGGCGGCCGGATCCAGGTGCTCCGCCTGATCAACGATCTGCTCGCCCAGCCCCGCCTCGCGAGCGCGCCGCCGACGAACCTGAGCCCGTTGCTCGACGCCGGTCGGGCGATGACCCGCCGCCGATCGCTGGTCTTCGTGATCTCCGACTTCATCAGCGTGCCGGGTTGGGAGCGCTCGCTCGACCTCCTCAACCGCCGCCACGAGGTGATCGCCGTACGCCTCGTCGATCCGCGGGAGCTGGAGCTGCCGGACGTCGGTCCGATCGTCGTCGAGGACTCGGAGACGGGGGAGCAGCTGTACGTCGATACCGGAAACCGGGCCTTTCGCCGACGGTTCGTCGAGGCAGCGGAGCGACGGGAGGCGACGATCGGGACGGCGTTCAAACGGGCCGGCGTCGACGCGCTCGCGCTGACGACCAACGAGGACCTCGTCCGGGCGATCGTCCGCATGGCGGCCATGCGGCGGAAGCGGCGGCGACCGCGATGACCTTCGCCTGGCCGCCGATGCTGCTCGCCCTCGTCCTCGTGCCACTCGGCGTCTGGGCACTTCGGGTGATCGGGCAGCGTCGACGGTCGATCTTCGCCCGGCGGGCCGGGGCCGGCTTTGCCGCCGGCATGGCCTCGAGCGCGGGTCCACGAACCTGGGTCCCTGCCGCGCTGCTCGTGCTGGGCCTGACCGTCCTGGCGGTGGCCCTGGCCCGGCCGCAAGGGGTCGTGAGCCTGCCTCGGCAGGAAGGGATCGTCATCCTGACGTTCGACGTGTCGGGGTCGATGGCCGCCGACGACCTCAAGCCGACACGGATGGAGGCGGCCAAGGCCGCGGCCCGCGCATTCGTCGACCGACAGCCGTCGAGCGTGCTCGTCGGCGTGGTGGCATTCAGCGACTCGGGGATCACCGTCCAGGCGCCGACGAGCGACCAGGCCGCGGTCGAGGCGACGATCAACCGCCTGACACCGACGCGCGGGACCGCGCTGGCGACCGGGATCCGGGCCTCGCTCGATACGATCGCCAAGGCAGAGAACCCGCCGCCGACGAACTACTACAGCAACCGATCTGCCGCGCCGTCGCCGACGGCGACCCCGGCGCCGGTACCGCCCGGATCGCACCGGTCCGCCGCGATCGTCCTGCTGACCGACGGCGAGAACAACGAGAACCCCGACCCGTCCGTCGCCGCGGCCGACGCCGCCAACGCAGGGATCCGGATCTTCGCCGTCGGGATCGGCAGTCCGGAAGGGGCCACCCTCGACATCAACGGGTTCCGTGTCCACACCCAACTGGACGAGCCGGCGCTCCAGCAGATCGCCGACGTCACGGGCGGTGCCTACTACCACGCCGCCGACGCCGGCCAGCTCTACGCGATCTACGACCAGCTCGATCCGCGCCTGTCGATCCAGCCGCAGACGCTCGAGCTGACGCCGCTCTTCGCCGGCGCCGGACTGCTGCTCCTCGTTTTCGGCGGGGTGCTGTCGTTGCTGTGGCTGGGGCGTCTGCCATGACCGCCGCGACCCCGGTCATCCGCCCGACCGACGTCCCTCGCGACCACGGACCGGACCGCTGATGGACCTCCTCTGGCCGATCTCGCTGCTGTTCCTCGCGGTCGTACCCGTCGTCGTTGTCGCCTACATCCGGGCGATGCGCCGGCGCCGCTCGAGCGTGCGCTACTCGAGCCTGTCCCTCGTACGCGACGCGCTGCCGGGTCGCTCCCGCATGCGCCGGCACCTCCCGTTCGCGGCGTTCGTGCTCGCGCTCGTGTTCCTCATCGTCGGCTTCGCCCGGCCGGTCGCGATCCTCAGCGTCCCGACGAACCAGACGACGATCGTCCTCGCGATCGACGTCTCGCGGAGCATGTGCTCGACCGACATCCTGCCGAGCCGGCTGCTCGCTGCGGAGCAGGCGGCCGCGTCGTTCATCCAGAGCCAGGGCGCCGCGGCGCAGATCGGGATCGTCGCCTTCAGCGGCTTCGGCGAGGTCGTCCAGGCGCCGACGGACGATCGGCAGCTGCTCCTGTCGGCGCTGGCAAGTCTCGCGACGGGGCGGCGGACGGCGATCGGGACCGGCATCCTGACCGCGATCGACGCGATCTCGGAGGTCGACGAGACTGTCGCGCCCAGCACGACCGACACCCGGCCCGGCGGGCCCGTGGTCCCGGTCCTGCCCGGTGCCTTCGCCCCGGACATCATCGTCCTCCTCACCGACGGGGCCAACAACGCCGGCCCGCTCCCGGTCGATGCCGGCAAGCAGGCAGCGGATCGGGGGGTTCGCATTTATACCGTCGGGTTCGGGACGGTCGAGGGCGGCGCCTTCGATCCGACCTGCGCCCCCCAGTTGGTCGGTCGCGAGCCGGGTGGCGGGTTCGGCGGCGGCGCGCCCGGCGGCTTCCGGCGGGGGATCGACGAGGCCACGCTCCAGGCCGTCGCCGCCGCGACCGGCGGCACGTACTACCCGGCCGAGAGCGCCGACCAGCTCCAGCAGGTATTCGCGCAGCTCCCGACGAACCTCATCGCGAAACACGAAACGGTCGAGATCAGCGTGGTGTTCGTGGCCCTCGGGGCGCTCCTCGCGGCGATCGGCCTCCTGCTCGATCGATGGTGGCGGGCGTTGCCCTAGCGGCGTCAGGCTGACACGATCGGCTTCCTAGGTCGCCCGGGCTCCCGGCGCGCCGGCGTAGAGGCCGAGCAGCCGGCCGCGCAGCTCGGGGCCGGCGCCGACCAGCTCGAGGAACTCGTCGCCGTCCATCTCGAGGAGCGTCCCGGGCTCGGTCGCCGTGACGGTGGCCGTTCGGGCGGACTTGTTCAGCAGGCCGAGCTCACCGAAGACCTGGTCCGGACCCAACTCGCGAAGGACGGTGGACGTTCCGGCGTCGGTCAACTGGGTCACCGTGTAGCTGCCGCTGACGATGATGTAGAACCGGTCCGCCTGATCGCCCTGGCGGACGATCACCTGGCCGGGGCTGACCTCGATTGGCCGGACACGCTGGAGCGCCGCTTCCAGGCGTGATGGGCGGACGCCGCCGAAGAGCGGCAGCTTCGCGACGCGCAGCAGGGTCGCCTCGAAGGGGCTCGGCTCGCGGGTCGTCGCCCGGCCCAGGAGGACCAGCCCGACGAGCGACGCGGCCACGACCGCGGCTCCGGCGCCGCCGAGTCCCTGGAACGGCCCGATCCGAACGACGATCACCGGAAGGAGAAAGGCGCCCGCCGCAGCCGACAGCGTGTTCAGCGTCATGAGAATCCCCAGGGCTCGCCCGCGGAGCGCATCGGGGACGATCCGCTGGAAGATCGTCGTCAGGACGACGTCGAGGAGGATCGATCCGGCGGCGGCGAGCCCGATCGCGACCAGCGCGACGGCCAGGACGGGGACTCCGCCGAGGAGCGCGACGCCGGCTCCGGTCAACACGGCCCCGATCAGCAGCGGACCGCTCAAGCGTCGACGGAGGACGAACACGCCAGAGGCGATCGCGCCGAGCAGCCCGCCGACGCCGATCGCCGCATTCAGGAAGCCATTCGCGTCCTCGCCCGCATGAAGGACGGTGACGGCGAGGACCACCGTCAGCGCCTGGATCCCACCGTCAAGGAAGCCGACCGTGAACTGGATGATCCCGAGGCCGATGACCGGGCGGGCCGGGATCGCGCTCCAGTCCGGCGTCGCCTCTGGCCGCTTGGCGCCCGCGGCATCGGATGGCGGCGCGCCCGGCGACTCGGCCTCTGCCGCGGTGGCTGCGGGCGCCGTCTTGCCTGCAATCGAGGGCGGCAGCGTCCAGAGGATGGCGGCGATGACGAGGAACGTCGCGGCGTTGAGGATGAAGGCGAAGACCACGTCCCCGGCAGCGATCAAGAGCCCGCCGATCGCCGGTCCGATGATGAAGCTGACGTTTCCGAGGCTCGCCCAGGCGCTGTTCGCCGGCCCGAGCTGCCGCTCGTCCTGCGCCAGGCTCGGGATGTACGCACCCACTGCCGGATAGAAGAACGTCGAGCCGCTGGCCGCGACCATCGCGAAGGCGATGATCAGCAGGACCGGCCCGTTCGTCGCAACGAGGAACGCCAGCACGAGCATGACGGACCCACGAACGAGGTCCGAGACGAGGAGCACGAGCCGCCGGTCGAACCGGTCGGCGACGAGGCCGGCCGGCACCGACAGCAAGACATATGGCAGCATCCGGACCGCGCCGAACGCGCCGACGGCCGCGGCGTCGTGCGACTCGCGATAGATGACGACGAAGATCGCGACGATGTACAGCCAGTCGCCGATCCCGCTGATGAACTCTCCGGCCAGGAGCTTGGTCAGTGGCCTGTTGGCGAGCAGCCCGCGGTAGACGCGGAGCGCTTCCATCGATCCCCTCCGATCGGCGTGACGGGCCCGGAGCGTCGAATGATAGGTGGCGGCGACCGCCGCGTTGACGCCCCCGCGGCGCGCTTCAAGATGGCCTCGACCGCCCGCTATCGCCGGATCGCCCACCCGATGCTGATGCCGCCGACCGCTGCGACGAGGACGAAGAGGACGACGCCCGTCACGGCCCCGGATATCCCCATCGCGGTCGCCAGCCAGGCGACGAGCAGCGCGGCGATCGGCCCGACGAACAGCTCCCAGCGATCGCCGACGAGGAAGTCGTACCAGAAGCCGGCGAACCTCCCAAGGAGCGCCACTTACGCATCGCCCGGCGCCGCCGGGCCCGCCGTCGCGCCGACGAAGCGGGATGTCAGCCGCTCGCGGACGAGGTAGACGCCGAGCAGCGCGAGGACGAGATATCCCGCGAGCAGGGCGAGGATCGCCGCGTCGCCGGCCGGCCACTCGATGCCAACGCCCTCACCCGCCCAGAACGTCCCGAAGCCCGTGAGCATGATCCCCACGACGAACTTGAGCCCGTTCTCCGGGACGGTCGAGAGCGGACGATGGACGAGCACCGCGATCGCCAGCACGAGGAGGCCCGCCGCAGCCGCCCCGAGCGCCGCAGGCCCGAGCATCCCCGCGGTTGCCCCGAACGTGACGACGATGAACGCCACCTCGAGCCCCTCGAGGAACACGCCCTTGGCGGCGACCGTGAAGCTGATCCAGTCCACGCCCGTCGCGGGGACGGGTCGCTCGGCGCGGAGGGCGTCGATCTCGTCCCGGTAGATCGCCGCCTCGTCGTGCTTCGCCTTGGCGCCACCGGCCCGCAGCACGGCCTTCGTCAGCCACTGGAGCCCGTAGATGACCAGGAAGCCACCGACGACGAGGCGTACGACGCCGATCGGCACGAACAGGAGGATCGCCGAGCCGAACACGGCCACGAGGCCGACCAGGGCGATGATCGCGGCCAGGACGCCGAGAAGGGTCGATCGCCACTGACGGGTCACGCCGACGGCAAGGACGATCGTGACTGCCTCCACGAACTCGACGGCGGACGCCAGGAAGCTCGAGACGATCGTGACGATGGCGAGGGAAGACATCGACGCGAATCCTATGCGAAGCCGCCTCGGCACCGGGTTGGCAGTGAAGGACCGGACGCGACGAGACCGCCGGACGAACCGACGGTCTCGTAGCTGCGGACGTCGGCCCGAGGGCCGAAGCCTAAGTCCAGCGCTTGCCGGCCTCGAGCACGAGAGCCGAGCTGGCGAGCGCCGTCAGGGCGAGAGCGACACGGAAGACTTGCGTCTTGAGGTAGACCTTCATGGTCCTTACCACCGCATTCCCGCGCCCAGAGTGAGGGCCATCGACGCAAGAAGCGCCAGGGCCATTGTGAGGCGCACCAGGTTGGCCTTCACATCACACCTCTGCGGTTGGTCTCGAAGCGCTCCCGGCAGCCGGGCGGTCTTCAGTTCCCGAACCGAAGATCCCTAGCTTTGCGTCCCCGCCTCGCGACGGGTTTGCCCTGGACGGTTGCCACCTCAGGAGCGTACGTCGCTCCCTGATCGGGAACGTACAGCCACGTCCCGGGACCGACATGGGCCAGTGGTACCAGTCGCTCGGCGTCGATGGGCGGAGTTGTCGTCGCGCACCGGCGCGCTGGGCGGGGTCAGGCGACGAGCGGCGGCAGCACCGACGGATCGGGGTCGCCGTCCTTTCCCTCCGCGACACCAGCCGGGCCGGCGCCACCATCGGGCCTGATCTCGGCCAGCGACGTCAGCCGCTGGGCCGGTGAGACCGTCAGCCAGATCGCGCTCACGATCCCGCACACGGCCGCGGCATCGAGCGCCGCGCGTGCGCCGAGCGCTTCGGCGATCACGCCGCCCACGAGCGAGCCCACGGGAAGGACGCCCCACTCGACGAACTGGAAGGTCCCGTTGACCCGACCCATGACGGCGTCGTCGACGCGCGCCTGGCGCAGGCTCAGGACATTGACGTTGTAGACCGGCGTCGCGACCGCGCCCACGAACCGGCCGGCCAGCAGGAGCAGCAACCCAGGGCCTGGACCAGCGAGTGCGATGAGGACCATGGCAGTCGCGCTCAGATACGCCGTCCCGAGCAGGGACCGGCCCACGCCGAAGCGCCTCGTCGAAGCACCGACGACCACCGCACCAAGCAGGAAGCCGACGTTCCCGATTCCGTAGACGAGGCCGAACCCGGCCGCGTCGAGTCCGACGTCGTGGGTGGCGAACAGGACGATGACCGCCAGGATCATGCCGCTCCCGAAATTGAAGACTGCCGTCGATCCGGCCAGGTCCCGCAACACCCGATCGCCCGTGACGCGCCGCAGCCCGACGGCGATGCCGTGCAGGAGCCCTGCGCCAGTCGATTCCGTCCGCACCGACTCGGTCGCTCGTGGCGAGCCGACCAGGGCGATTGCGGAGACGACGTAGGAGGCGGCATCGATCAGGATTGCCACCGCTCCACCGGCGAGCTCGACGAGGGTTCCGCCGATGCTCGGCCCGATGATCCTGGCACCGGAATCGGACAGCTCCAGGCGCTGGTTTCCCGTCACGAGACGCTCGGCCGGGAGGATGACCGCGAGGTAGCTCGTGTACGCGACGGTGAAGAAGACGCTGAGCGACCCCACGAGGACGGCGACGACATACAGGAGCCCGATCGAGGCGCTGCCAAGGGCGAGCGCCACGGCCGCGACGGCAAGCGCCAACGCCCGCCCGAGGTCGCAGGCGATCATCGTCGTTCGACGGTCCATCCGGTCGACGACGACCCCCGCCGGCAGCGACAGGACGAGGTAGGGGATCGTCTCGAGCGCGGCGAGGATCCCGAGCTCGAGCGGACCCGCGTGCAGGGCCAGAACGGCGATGAGCGGCAACGCCACCATCGAGACCTGGGTGCCCAGCGCCGACACCGTCTGGCCGAGCCACAACGGACCGAACGCGTCGGCCGTCACGCCTCGGCGGATCCCGGGTGCGTTCACGCCGCGTCCGCCGCGGACGGTCCTGCCGCTTCCGTGCTACCAGCGCGATCCGCCGGCGGCGTGACGACCGGGTCGGGCGGCATGGCGGCAAGCGGCTGCCCGTCCCGTTCCAGGCGGCCGTCGATGAGGACGGTGAGGAGCGCATCCACCACGGCCGGGTCCCATTGATGCCCGGCTCCCGCTCGAAGCCGCGCGATCGCCTCCTCGATCGAAAGTGCGCTGCGGTACGGTCGGTCGGATGTCATCGCGTCGAAGGCATCGGCGACCGCAACGACTCGCGCGCCCATCGGGATCGCGTCGCCGGCGAGACCCTGCGGATAGCCGGACCCGTCGTAGGCCTCGTGGTGGTGGAGGACGATGCTCGCGCCGGATCGGAAGAGATGGAACTGGCGAAGGATCTGGGCTCCGATCTCCGTGTGGAGCCACATCGCCGTCCGCTCCTCGTCGTTCAGCGGTCCGGGCTTGAGCAGGATCCGGTCGGGCACGGCGATCTTTCCGAGGTCGTGGACCGCGGCCGCCTGCTCGATCAGCTCGACGAGGTCCTCCTCCAGGTCGAGCTCCCGGGCGGTGGCGACCGCGTAGAGGGCAACGCGCTCGGAGTGGTGGAAGGTGGACGCGTCCCGATGGTCGATCACCTCGGCCAGGCTCGCCACGGCCGAGCGCGTCTCACGCTCCAGCTGCCGGATGTACTGCAGCGCACGGGCGATGACGGCGCCCGGGATCACCAGCAGCGCCGTCCAGATCGGCTCGACGATCCAGATGAGGGCGAACAGGACGCCAACCATCCCGGCGCCCGCCTCGGCGAGGATCGTGCTGCGGCTGTTCGATCGGAGGAGGTAGACGAGCGATCGTCCGCTCGTGAGGGCCATGATGGCGCACGTCAGCAGGTCGTTGAGCAGGTAGTAGATCAGGCTGACGACCACGACCATCGCGACCAGCGGAACGTGCTCCCGGTTCGCGACCAGGACTCGTGGGTCGCCGATCAGGCTGACCGCGAGCGACGCGAGCGCGATCGTCAGCACGTAGCTGGACGTGTTGAACGCCAGCCGCAGCGGCGCCCGCCGGTGGATGAGCTCCTCCACGGCCACCGCGAAGCCCACGGAGAGGGCTGCGAACGGCGGGGGGACGAGGAAGATCGTCGCAATATGGGTGATCGTCGCGACCGAGACGATGCCTCCGTGCGGCAGCTCGACGGCGACGAATTCAAGGATCGTCGAGAGTGACGTCAGGATCGCGAACGCCGGGATCCAGGTCGAACCGTCGAGGTTCCAGCCGGGCCTTGGCAGGAAGAGGCTCGCGGCCGCCGCCGCCGACAGGACGACGACGAGACGGACGGCCGTCAGGCGGACGTGGCGGCGCAGCCAGTCCGCAAGCGCGTCGAGGACCAGTGCGCCCGGTGCCGACAGGGGTCGAGACGTCTCCCGAAAAGCTCGCAACCGAACCTCGAACATGGTGAAGACGGGGATCTC
>Ga0070706_100006662_pt1 | contig 10896 bp, 8 predicted proteins | sample KBSK5501metaG_FD_65476 | JGI IMG/M metagenome (GOLD analysis project Ga0070706, IMG submission 65476) | Corn, switchgrass and miscanthus rhizosphere microbial communities from Kellogg Biological Station, Michigan, USA - KBS K5-50-1 metaG | ecosystem: Host-associated > Plants > Roots >...
GGGCACGAGTTCATTCCCGACCCCATTCACGCGGGCGGGCTGCGTTATCACGGAATGTCTCCGCTGCTGTCGCATATCTATGAGCTCGGCCTCATCGAAGCCGTTGCGAAGCCGCAGTCGGAATGTTTTGCCGCCGGGCTTCGGTTCGCCAGGACGGAGGGGATCGTCCCCGCTCCCGAGCCCACGCACGCCGTCGCTGCCGCCATCGAGGAGGCGCTGCGCTGCAAGGAGACGGGCGAGGAGAAAGTGATCCTGACCGCGCTGTGCGGCCACGGCCTGCTCGACCTGCAGGCGTACGGCGACTACCTGCACGGCCAGATGCGCGACCTCGAGCTCACCGAGGTCACCATCTCCGAGGCGCTCGCCAGCCTGCCAGCCGGAGTGTAACCTCCACGCGGGACCGGTAACCCGGAATTCAACTGTCCTCGGCCGCGAGCAAAGCAATGATCTGCTCGCCGTAACGGGTTAGCTTGGCCTCGCCGACGCCACTGATGCCGGCCAGCTCAGCCAGCGACGAAGGCGGCTGCGCCGCGATCTGGCGGAGCGTCGCGTCGTGAAAGATGACATAGGCGGGCACGCCCTGTTCCCTGGCCGCTGCCGCACGCCAGAAGCGGAGTTTTTCGAACCGGCCCGCCGCAGCCGCTGGTACCTCGGCGGCCAGCTGCGGGCTGAGCTTGCCGGACTTGGCTCTCACCCGGCGCGGCGCTTGCTCTCGGCGGAGCAGGACCTGCCGCTGCCCGGCTAGGATTGCGTCGCTGGCCTCGGTCAGCGCGAGCGTGCCGTAGTCGCCCACGACCGCGACCAGGCCCTGGGCGAGCAGCTGCCTGACCACCCCGCGCCACTCGCTTTCCGTCAACTCGGTCCCGATGCCGAAGACAGTCAGCGAGGCGTGATCGTTCTCGATAATCCTCGGCGTCTTCCTGCCCAGCAGGATGTCAATGACCTGGCCCGCGCCGTACCGCTGGTGCCGCTCCCTTGCCAGCCGAAGCACCGACGACAGCAGCTTCTGCGCGGCGATCGTCCCGTCCCAGGTCTCGGCGGGCGACAGGCAGGTGTCGCAGTTGCCGCATGCCTGGGCTGACTCGCCGAAGTACGCAAGCATCCTGGCGCGCCTGCACTCCACCGTTTCGCACAGCGCGAGCATCGCGTCCAGGTGCGCGGACAGCCGACGACGGTGCGCGAGATCGCCCTCCGACTTATCGATCAGCCTGCGCTGCAGCACGACGTCGGCCAGGCCGTACCCCAGCCAGGCGGTAGCGGGCAACCCGTCCCGGCCGGCCCGACCGGTCTCCTGGTAATAGCATTCGACGGACTTCGGCAGATCGAGATGGGCGACGAAACGGACGTCCGGCTTGTCGATGCCCATGCCGAAGGCAATCGTCGCGACCATCACGAGCCCGTCCTCGCGCAAGAACCTGGCCTGGTTCGCGGTCCTGGTGCGCGCGTCGAGCCCAGCATGGTACGGCAGCGCAGTGATCCCGTTGCGCTCAAGGAATGTCGCGGTCGCCTCTACCGAGGCGCGGGACAAGCAGTACACGATGCCCGCGTCGCCGGGGTGCTCGTTCCGCAGCAGAGCATGAAGCTGCCGGAGCGGCTCCGCTTTCGGCTCGATCCGGTACCTGATGTTGGGCCGGTCGAAGCTGGCCACGAACTGCTTGGCCGCCGACAGGCTGAGGCGCGAGATGATCTCAGCCCTGGTCGCCTTGGTCGCTGTGGCGGTCAGTGCGATCCTGGGCACCGACGGCCAGCGTTCATGCAGTTCGGACAGGGCGAGATAATCGGGCCGGAAGTCGTGCCCCCACTGGGATACACAGTGCGCCTCGTCGATCGCGAACAAGCTGATCGTGCGCTGATCGAGCAGCCGCAGGGTCGCGGCGGTCCTGAGCCGCTCAGGAGCCAGGTACAGCAGGTCAAGCTCGCCTGCCAGGAAATCGCCCTGCGTGGCCGCCCGCTGGCCGGAGTCCTGGGTGGAGTTGAGGAAGCCCGCCCGGACGCCGAGCGCCCGCAGTGCGTCGACCTGATCGTGCATCAGTGCTATGAGCGGTGAGACCACCACGCCGGTGCCAGGCCGGATCAGCGCCGGTATCTGGTAGCACAGGGACTTGCCGCCGCCGGTCGGCATCAGCACCAGCGCGTCGCCGCCGCCAATCAGGTGCTCGATGACCTCTTGCTGATTATCGCGGAATGAGTCATAGCCGAACACCCGGCGCAGGACGCCGGCCGCTCCGCCTGGACCACGCCCGAGGGGCTGCGACGTCACCGCGCCAGTGTAAAGCGGCGCCCGGCCAACCTCGCCGCAGAGCCTGAACCCGCCGCGATAATGTCCTGGCCAAGGACCCGGGAGGTTGCGCCATGCACGACAGCGGACAGGTGAGCCAGGACGCTGAGCTGGCCGTGATCGACAGGCGGCGGCTGAGCGAGCTGATCGAGCGAGAGCGTGCCCGGCACGCGGCCAGTCACGCGACGTCGTTGAGCGCGTTCGCCCAGGCGGGCGAGCACCTGCTCGGCGGCGTGCCGATGACGTGGATGCGGATGTGGCCCGGCGGTTTCCCGCTCTACCTGGCGACCGCGCACGGAGCACGGCTGACCGATATCGATGGCAATATCTTCACCGACTTCTGCCTGGGCGATACCGGCGCCATGGCGGGCCATTCACCCGCGCCGGTGCAGTCGGCGCTCGCTCAGCGCTACGGCGAGCTTGGCGGTGCGACCACCATGCTGCCGACCGAGGACGCAGCCTGGGTGGCCACCGAGCTGACCAGCAGGTTCGGGTCGGCGACGTGGAGCTTCACGTTGTCTGCGACCGACGCGAACCGGTGGGCGCTGCGGCTGGCCAGGCAGGTAACCGGTCGCCCTAAGGTCCTGGTCTACTCGTACTGCTATCACGGCAGCGTGGACGAATCGTTCATCATCGCTGCCCCGGATGGGCCGCGCAGCCGGCCGGGCAACACCGGCGCGCCGATCGATCCAACCCGCACGACCCGGGTGGCCGAGTTCAACGACATCGCCGGGCTCGAGCGCGAGCTGGCCCACCGTGACGTAGCGGCCCTGCTGATGGAGCCGGCCATGACCAACATCGGCATCGTGCTTCCCGAGCCCGGTTACCTCACCGCCGTCAGGGAGCTGACCAGGGCCTACGGCACCCTGCTGATCAACGACGAGACCCATACGTTCAGTGCGGGCCCGGGCGGCTGCACCAAAGCGTGGCAGCTCGAGCCCGACATCGTGACCATCGGGAAGGCCATCGCCGGCGGCATACCGGCCGGCGCCTACGGCCTGTCCCGCGCGCTGGCCGAGCGGATCCTGGCCGACGAGACCGCCGACATCGTGGACACTGGCGGCGTCGGCGGCACTCTCGCGGGCAATGCGCTGTCAGTCGTGGCGATGCGCGCGACCCTGGAACACGTGCTCACCGACGAGGCATTCGCCCTCATGATCGCGCTAGCCGACCGGTACACGGCCGGAGTCCAGTCCGTCATCGACGGACGCGCACTGCCGTGGAACATCGTCCAGCTCGGTGCCAGGGCCGAATACCGGTTCTGCCCGTCGCCGCCGCGCGATGGCGGCGAGTCGAATGCCGCCGCCGATCCGGCACTCGACGAGTACCTGCACTTGTACCTGGCCAACCGCGGCGTCCTGATCACGCCGTTCCACAACATGGCGCTGATGTGTCCGGCCACAACCGACGCCGACGTCGACGCCCACACCGCGCTGTTCGCTGCAGCGGCCGATGAGCTCCTGAGGTAGAAGGTCATGGTTAGATCGGCGATCGGGCCGCCGATAAGTCCAATACGTGCTGGCCGGTACTTGGCATTGTGGACTCATGGCAGCAGAGACAGTGTCGTCGCCCGCGGTGTTCCGACGGGTAAGTACCCGGCAGGAATTGAGGCTCGCGGCGGCGTTGTCGCACGCCGACCGGCGTATGGCGACCGGATGGTGGGCCTTGCTGATCGTTCGCGGTCTGCTGCCAGCCTGCTTCTCCATCGCCACCGGCGTGCTGGTCGGAGCGATTCAGCACCGGTACGGCCTTGCGGCCCCGCTGGCCGTTGCCGGCGTGGTGTTCATCCTGCTCCAGATCACCGGCCCGCTGCACGCGGCGCTGAGCGCCAACCTCGGCGACCGGACGGCGGCGTGGCTGTATGACGAGCTGACCGAGGCATGCGCATCCCCTCGCGGAATCGGCCACCTCGAGGATCCGGAGCTGGCCGCCGACCTTCAGGTCGCCAGGGACTTCGACCGGGGCATGACGGGGCCGCCGCTGTCCACGTCGATGGGCTTCATCGCCGGTGGCCTGGTGGACATGGTCGCGGGCCTTGCCCAGGCGAGCGTGCTCTTCGGATTCGCCTGGTGGGCGCCGCTGGTGCTGGCCGGCGCGTGGCTCGGGACGCACTGGCTGCTGCGCGAGAGCGGGGTCTGGAAGGGCCGCAACACCGACGAGGTGCGCCAGGCTCAGCGGGACGCCGACTACGCCTACCGGCTGGCCGTGGATCCGCCGGCGGCCAAGGAGCTGCGGATCTTCGGGCTTCCTGACTGGGTTCTCGACCGGTTCATCGTCAGCCGCCGGCGGCTGCACAAGCTCCAGTACGAGGCGACAAGGATGCGCGAACGATCCGTCTTCGCCAGCCTCGCGCTCGTCCTCGCCGCTAACGGGCTCGTCTTGTGGATGCTCGCGTCGGCGGCGATCGGCCACCGGCTGGCGCTTGGCGGGCTGGTCGCCTATGCATCGGCGTCTGTCGGCACCTCCATGATCGCTTTTGGAGGGCTTAACTGGGCTCTGGACGGAGCTGCCGCCCCGGTAGCGGCTGTCGCCCGCCTGAAGGCCGCAATGGCCAGGTCGGGGACGATCAGCTCGGGAGACCAGTCGGCTGCGGGCAGGCCGGCGGAGCAGATCAGGTTCCGCGATGTCACCTTCGCCTACCCGGCCGCTCCGTCACGTCCCGTGCTGAAGCATCTTGACCTGGAGATCCCCGCCGGGAGTTCGCTGGCCATCGTCGGCCAGAACGGAGCAGGCAAGACCACGCTCGCAAAGCTGCTCTGCCGGCTGTATGACCCGCAGTCCGGCGCGATCGAGGTCGACGGGGTCGATCTCAAGGACCTCGACCTGGAGTCCTGGCGCAGCCGCCTGACCGCAGTGTTCCAGGACTTCGTGCGGTTCGAGCTGACGCTCAGGGAAAACGTCGCGCCGCGTGAGACAGTCGGCCGTGCGTCCGGTAATCCAACCTGCGTGCCTACCGCCCTGGACGACAGCGTCATAGCGGCGCTCGCCGAGGCCGGAGCGGCAGGATTGAGCGACCTGGACACGGTGCTGGCCAAAGGCTATTCGGGTGGCACCGAGCTCTCCGGCGGGCAGTGGCAGCGCGTTGCGCTTGCCCGGGCTCTGTCTGCGGTGCACTCGGGCGCGGGACTCGTGCTGCTCGATGAGCCGACGGCGCAGCTAGACGTTCGCGGGGAAGCTCAGATATTCGAGCGGATTCTGGCGGCCACGAGATCGTGCACCACCATCCTCATCTCGCACCGGTTCTCCACGGTGCGGCACGTCGACCGGATCGCGGTCGTCGAGAACGGCGCAGTCGTGGAGTCGGGCAGCCACGACGAGCTAATGGAGCGGCGCGGCCGGTACTGGAGGATGTTCTCGCTCCAGGCGGAGCGGTTCGCCGAAGGGACTCCCGAGGAAGGCGAGGAAGAGGTGACCTTCGATGTCCTCTCGTGAGGCACCGGCTGCTGGCGTGACGGCTGGCGACCTGGACCGGCTGCCGCCCGCGCTGTCGTCGATGTGGCGGCTGTGCCGCCTCGGCTTCCGCTACGAGCCAGCGCTGATGGGCGTGTCGTTCGTGCTGGCACTGGTCGCCGCCGTGCCCGATGCGCTGCTAGCGGTCTGGTTCAAGCTGCTCGGCGAGGGCCTCATCGAGCACAAGGACGGGCTGCTCCGGTTCGCGGTGGTAGCGCTCGCGGTGTCAGTCGTCGCGACCTGGCTGCTGCAGACCACCTCGACAAGGGTGCAGCGCCGTTTCAGGGACAAGGTCACTATCGCGCTCGAGTCCCACGTGGCGCGGCTTCAGGCCACGATCACCACGATCGCCCATCAGGAGCGGCCGGAGTACCTGGACCGGCTGAGCGTGCTGCGCGAGCAGATCTTCACGCTCGACCACATGTACATGTCGGTGTTCTCGACCGCGGGCTGGATCCTCCGGCTGGCCATCACCGTGGCCCTGCTGGCCAGCGTGAACCCGGTGCTCGTAACCCTGGTCCTGTTCGCGATCCCGACGGTGGCCGCGACGTCGTGGCGTCCGGTCGTCGAGCGCACCGCCGAGGAGCGGGCCGCGCATGCGGACCGGCTGGCGAGGCACCTGTTCCAGCTCTCGACCACCGCCTCGTCCGGCAAGGAGCTGCGCGTTCTCGGCATCGGTGCAGCCCTCGCGGAGCGCCGCCGGGCATCGTGGGAGCGCTGGTACGGACCGGTGGCCAGGGCCCGCTCGCACTCATCTGTTTGGTATGCCGGCGGGTGGGCGGTCTTCGCGCTCGCCTACGTCGGCGCCATCGTGCTGGTCGCGACCGGGCCGAACGCCTCGCCAGCCTCGGCCATCCTCGTCCTGCTTGCCGGTGCCAGGCTCTCGTCCTACGTCGGCGCGACAGTCAGCGAGATCGGCTTCCTGCGCGGCATCTGGATGGACGGATCGCGGCGGCTGGCCTGGCTGGAGGAGTACGCCAGCGCTGTCACCCAGGACGCCGACCTGCCCGCGCCGACCGCCATCGGCAGCGGCATCCGAATTGATCACGTCACCTTCAGCTACCCGGGGTCTGGCCGGCCGGCGCTCGATGACGTCGACCTCTTCCTGCCGGCCGGGGCCGTCGTCGCCGTCGTCGGCGAGAACGGGGCCGGAAAGACCACCCTGGTCAAGCTGCTGGCGAAGCTCTACGCGCCGACCTCGGGGCGAGTCCTGATCGATGACACCGATCTGGCGCGGATCGACTCATCGCAGTGGCGGGAACGGCTAGCCGGCGCGTTTCAGGACTTCTTCCGCTTCGAGTTCCAGGCCGGAGAGACGATCGGCATCGGTGACCTGCCTCGGCTGGACGTCGAGCTAGCGCTCGTCACCGCGATGGACCGGGCGGGAGCGCGGGATGTCGTCGAATCCCTGCCTGCCGGCCTGCGCACACAGCTCGGGCCGACCTGGCACGAAGGGGTCGACCTCTCCTATGGCCAGTGGCAGAAGCTCGCGCTGGCGCGGGGGTTCATGCGCGACGAGCCGCTGGTCGTGGCGCTGGACGAGCCGACGGCCGCGCTCGACGCCGAGACCGAGCATCAGCTGTTCGAGCGCTATGCGGGCCGGGCGCGGCAGACGCGACCGAACGGGAGCATCACCGTTCTCGTCTCGCACCGGTTCAGCACCGTCCGGATGGCCGACCTGATCGTGGTGCTCAATGGCGCGCGTGTGGCGGAGGTCGGCAGCCACGACGAACTGATGGCCGCGGGCGGCCGCTACAGCGAGCTCTATCGGATCCAGGCAAAGGCATATACGTGACCGACTTGCGGTAGCCGGCCCGCCCTCGTGATCGCGGTCACGACAGCAGATATCGGTCAGCTGACCGATGTTTCGGCGAGGACGTGTCAGCAGTATTTCTCGTGGCACCCTCGCCCGATAAGGAGAGCTTGTGGATGTCCCGGGGCTTAAGGACAGCTTCTCCAAGATAGCCATGCACGGCGACGAGGTTCCGCTGTTCTTCTATTCGGACCTCTTCATCAGGCATCCCGAAGTCAGGGAGCTCTTCCCGATCTCGATGAAGGCGCAGCGGGACCATCTTGTCGGCGCCTTAGCCCAGATCGTCGCGCAGGTCGACCGGGTCGATGACTTGACCTCATTCCTCCAGGGCCTGGGCCGGGATCACCGCAAGTTCGGCGCCCTGGCCGAGCACTATGACGTCGTCCGGGACAGCCTGCTTGATACCCTCGCGCACTTCGCAGGGGACACCTGGACAGCCGCGCTGGCCTCTGACTGGCGGGAGGCCTACGACCTGGTCGCCGGCGTCATGATCACAGCGGCCAAGCACGATGAGGCGACCAGGCCCGCCTTCTGGCAGGGGACGGTCGTCTCGTGCGAGCGCAAGGCATTCGACATCTCGGTACTGCGGGTACGGCCGGAGCCGCGGCTGGACTTCCGGCCCGGCCAGTCGGTGGCGATCGAGTCACCGCACCGGCCGCGCCTGTGGCGCTACTACTCGATCGCCAATGCGCCGCGGGAGGACGGCATGCTGGAGTTTCATGTCAGACTCATCGACGGCGGGGCCGTAAGCATGGCGCTCACGTGCGGGCAGGCCGAAGGCGCGTCGCTGCGGCTTGGGCCGCCCGTCGGGGTGCTGACACTCGACACCAGCTCAGGCCGCGACATCCTGATGGTCGCGGGAAGCACCGGCCTGGCCCCGCTGAAGGCGCTGACCGAGCAGATCGCCAGCCTGCCGCAGCCGCCGAGAGTGCACTTGTTCTTCTGCGCGCGCACGACGGACGGGCTGTACGACCTGCCGAGCCTGGAGAAGATGGCCGGCCAGCAAGGCTGGCTGACCGTGGTGCCGGCCGTGACCGCCGATCAGACGTTCAGCGGCGAGACGGGCAGCGTTCCCGACGTGGTCATGCGGTCGGGAACCTGGTCCGCGCACGACGCATATCTGGCCGGCCCCACGGAGATGGTGCGTGAAACGTCAGCGCGGCTGACCTCAGCGGGAACGCCGCCTGATCAGATACATATCGAGGACTTCGGGTGGAGCGAGCCATGATCGCTGCGTGGCAGGACGAGCAGAAGAGACTGACCCCAGAAGACCTGCAGGCTGTCAGCTTCCCGTTATCGCGGCTGGGGCGGCGCGGATACGACGAGGACCATGTGCGGGCGTTCCTGCAAGAGGTTGAACGCGAGCTCGTCACGCTGATGAACGAGAAAGTCTCGCTCTGGAACGAGGTCGAGCGGCTCCGCAAGAGAATCATCAGCGGCATGAAGTCAAAGAGTGATGGCGTCCTGTTCGGGCGGGAAGACGCGCATATTCACGCGGTACGCATCCTGTCCAACGCACAGCTCACCGCCGACCGCTATGTAGCAGACGCGCAGGCCTACAGCTCCCGGCTGACCGAAGAAGCCAGGACGAGGCGGGACGAGATCCTGAGTGAGGCACAGCAGCACGCGGACATGGTGCTCGCGGAGGCCTCGTCGCGGGCCCGCGAGGCGGCGCTCGCGACGCTCAACGCCCCGCCAGTGCCGCCGCAGCTGGAAGCCGACCGAAGCGCGCTGAAGGCAGAACTCGCCTACCTGCGGACGTTCGGCGAGGTGTACCGCACGCACCTGCGTGCCTATACCGAGGGCATGCTGCGCAGCATCGCCGAGTGGGAACGCAACGAGGCCGGGGCGATCCGGCAGGCGTCGGCTGAAGCACGCGGCACAACCGCCGCAGGCGCGATCAAGCGGCCAGGCTGACCGGCTGCCCAGTAGCATGGCTGAATGCGCTTCGCGATCAAGACCAGGCCTGAGCACCAATCCTGGGCACAGATGCGCGAGGTATGGCTCGCGGCCGACCAGGTCGAGATCTTCGAGTCGGCCTGGAACTGGGATCACTTCTATCCACTTACCGGCGATCTGACCGGACCGAACCTCGAGGGTTGGACAATGCTCGCCGCAATGGCCGAGGCGACGAGCAGGATCAGGATCGGATGCCAGGTCACCGGCATGATCTACCGGCATCCCGCAGTGCTGGCGAACATGGCGGCGACGGTGGACATCATTTCCGCTGGCCGTCTCGAGCTCGGGGTCGGCGCGGGGTGGAACCAGATGGAGTGCGACGCCTACGGCATCGAGCTGCCGCCGGTGGCCGAACGGCTCGATCGCTTCGATGAGGGCGTCGAGGCCATCGTCGCCCTCTTGAGCCAGCACGCAACCACGTTCGACGGGCGTTATGTCAGGCTCACCGACGCCCGATGCGAGCCGAAGCCCGTGCAGCGCCCGCACCCGCCGGTGGTGATCGGAGGGCGGGGCAAGACCCGGACGCTTCGGACGGCCGCCCGCTGGGCGCAGCAGTGGAACGCGATCACGCAGGACCCGGCGGACTGGCTGGACCTCAAGCAGGCTCTTGTCTCGCACTGCGCGGAGATCGGCCGCGATCCGGAAGAGATCACCTGCTCGGTCAACATCCGGCTGGACTCCGATTCTGACGCCGAGCTCGACGCAGCGGCGAAGGCGGTAGCCAGGTACCGCGATGCCGGGGCCGACCTCGCCGTCGTCGGCCTGCCGCTGCGGGCGGATCCTGGGATACTCCGCCCGCTCGCCGACCGGCTCGCGTCCCTCACCTGAGCGCGTGGCAGCGCGGTAAGCAGTCCAGATGCCGGAAACGACAGACCAACCGCAACCGGAAGTCGAGATCTATACCGACGGGGCCTGCAGCGGCAATCCGGGGCCCGGTGGCTGGGGCGCGGTGCTCAGATCCGGATCGCATACCAAGGAGATCTGCGGCGGCGAAAGATCGGGAACGACCAATAACCGGATGGAGCTGATGGCCGCCATCCGGGCGCTGGAGAGCCTGACCAAACCGGCCACAGTCCGGCTGCATACCGACAGCGTCTACCTGCGCAACGGGATCACGTCGTGGCTGCCGAAATGGAAGCGCAACGGCTGGCGAACGGCGGACAACAAGCCCGTCAAGAACGCCGACCTGTGGCGGCGGCTCGACGCCGCGGTGACGCCGCACCGGGTGTCCTGGTTCTGGGTCAGAGGGCACGCGGGTGATCCGGGCAATGAGCGGGCGGACGCCCTCGCCAACCGGGGTATGCGCGAGGCCGTCGCGAAAGGCTCGCTTACTCGACCGCGAGCTGCCGGGCGCCAGGGCGGATCATCTAGGTAACGCGCGGCTGCGCAGGTCGTC
>Ga0070706_100006664_pt1 | contig 10894 bp, 9 predicted proteins | sample KBSK5501metaG_FD_65476 | JGI IMG/M metagenome (GOLD analysis project Ga0070706, IMG submission 65476) | Corn, switchgrass and miscanthus rhizosphere microbial communities from Kellogg Biological Station, Michigan, USA - KBS K5-50-1 metaG | ecosystem: Host-associated > Plants > Roots >...
GGCGCTCGAGCTGGCTGCGATCGGACACGTCGCGAATCACCAGGACGGCTCCCGTGATCTCGCCCAGTGCGTTGCGAATGGGTGCGGCGCTGGTGCTGCCGCGCGCCTCGCGTCCATCCAGCGCGCGAAAGGTAACGTCGACGGCGTCCGCGCCCGTCAGGATCTCACCCTTGAGCGCGCGGGACAGGGGCCATTGCTCTTCTTCCAATGGCTGACCATCCACGCCGCGCAGCTCTAGCTGCGCTCCGAGGTCCTGAGCCGTACGCCCGGCTCCATTCGCGGACGGCGGCGTATCAAGCGCGAGCAGCTTGCGCCCGGCAGCGTTCACCTGCATGGCGCGGCCTTCAGAGTCGTATACGAATACGGCATCCGCTATCGTCTCGAAGGTTGCGCGCAGCTGGTTCGCCTGCTCTATGACCTCGCGCTCGAGTCGCTGGCGGTCTGTGATATCTCGGCTCGTCTCCAGAACGTATGTGCGGCCATCTGGCTCGCGCAGTAGCTGATGCCGGCTGAGAACCGTGACGCGCCTACCATCGCGGGTGGTGTGCGTCAGCTCACCCGTCCATTCGCCCTCGCAGGCGAGGAGCGCCTCGAAGGCATGGGAGTCCGCGAGGGGGCGGACCGTCTGCAACAGTTCGTGGCTAATCCGACCGCGGGCCTGCTCGGCCGGGTAGCCATACAGCAGCTCCGCGCCATGGTTCCAGTATGCGATCGCGCCACCCAGCTCCCATAAGAAAATGGCGTCGTGGGTGCGCTCGAGCATGCGCGCCTGGCGCGCCAGCTGCGCCTCCGCGTGCAGGCGCTCGGTGATGTCGATGGTGGCGCCCACCCATTCGGTCACGCGGCCCTCGTCGTCGAACACAGGCTGGCCGCGCACCAGCATGGTGCGATACTCCCCATCGGCGCGGCGCACACGCTGGACATGCTCATATGGCGTCTGGGTCCCGACGGCATGCGTCCAGGCATTTAGGGCGCCCGCGCGGTCGTCGCGGTGGATCGCCTCCGCCCAGCCGAAACCGCGCGTGGCGTCGGCGGTCTGCCCGGTGAACGCGCGCCCGACTGGAGTCTCTTCGCACACCAATCCATCACGTGTGGCGGTCCACGTCCACTCGGCAAGCATGCCGGTCAGCGATTGGTACCGATGTTGCAGCTGGCGCAGTCGCCGCTCGGCATCCTGCGCGCGTTGTTCCGCAGTCGCGAGCGCGTCGGCCGGCGCAACCATGAGGTTTGCGGGAAGATCCGCATTCGCTGAGGGAAACTCTCGCGCACGGCGACGTTCGTGCTGCATCGGCCCACCTTTCTGGAACGCTTGCCCGCGTACCCCGCAACTGACTGCGTTACGCCGGCATAGAACCCGGTTGGCATTACGGAAGGTAGTCGGTGAGAGTATATCATCTCGCCGCCGTGTCCGGACGCACGGCTATAGGTTCCACTGGGCGCACAGCCACAGTCAGTCGTGCCGGTCGCCCCTCCCGCCTCCCAGAATCACTGGGACACAGCGTCCCTAGCTGTTCCTACTTGGCGAGGACAATTCCTCTCATCCACGACGTGACGCCTGCCGCATGCTGAAGGGCGCGGCGGGCGACGAGACGGTGCGGGCGATTCGCGCGGTGAGCAATGGCGAGGCCATCTTTAGTCCAGCGGTCGCGCGCTGGCTGATGCAATACTTCGCCACGCCGCCAGCCTCGACCGCGCCGCAGGCGTTCCCAGAGCTGACCGAGCGTGAGCGCGAGATCCTGACCCTCATCGCACAGGGCTACACCAATACCGCAATTGCCGAGCAGCTCGTGTTGAGCAGTAAGACCGTGCGCAATCACGTTTCCAACATCTTCGGCAAGCTGCAGGTGGCAGGCCGATCGGAAGCGATCATGCGCGCGCGACGCGGGGCTGGGATCGGCGAAGCCTGGGGGCGGTTGAGGACGGCACCGTATGACGTATGTATACGTTGAAGCCCGCTCGGTGAGACTGAGCGGGCTTCGTCGTGGGATGCGTGGGAATCTGGCTCCCGGACGTGGATTCGAACCACGGTTAACTGATCCAGAGCCAGCGGTGAGAGGTGGGGATGCGGCAATTCAGATGGTTTCTGGCTTTACGCCTCGCGCACTCCTTCACGTGAGCCGATTGAGCACCTTATGCGGCAGACTCCAACACGCTCGCCAGCACGAAATATATCCGAAATGCGCGGAAATGACAATGATTGCTCGGGAATGGTTGGGAATCGTCTGCGCCGCAGAGCGTGTTTTGGATAGTGCTGTTGTATGATTGATCGGGAAGGAAGCGCTGTGTGTCTGCCGCGTAAACGGGGAAATAGCTGCTATGCGTGCTGCTGTCGCGTCGTCAGAACCAGAACGGCTCTATTTCACCGAGCGCGGCTCAGGCCCGCCCCTTCTGCTCGTGCACGGGCTGATGGTCAGCGGCGAGATGTTCGCGCCGGTACTTGATCATTTCGCGGCCCACCACCGCTTGATCGTGCCGGACCTGCGCGGCCACGGCAGGAGTCGGGCACTCCCGCCGCCGTACACCGCTCAGCAACTGGCCGCTGACCTCGCAGGGCTGCTCCAGCAGCTCGGCATCGCATCTGCCACCGTCCTGGGGTACTCGCAGGGGGGAGCCATCGCCCAGCAACTTGCGCTCGACTGGCCCAAGCACTGCAGCCGCCTCGTCCTGGCGTGCACCTACGCCTTCAACATGGCGACGCCACGCGAGCAGGTGGAAGGGCATGTGACGCCCTTCCTGCTGCGCGCCCTCGGTCCCCGACGCTTCGCCGAATTCGTCGTGTCGCAGGGGGCGAAGGAGCTCAAAAAAGAAGGTGCCGCGTGGCTGGTGGGCCTGATGGCCAACCAGGACCGCAAGCTGATGGCTGCGGCGTGGAACGAGATGATGGCTTTCGATAGCCGGCAGCGATTGGCCGAGATCGCGTGTCCGACGCTGGTCGTCGCCGGTGCACAGGATCGGGCGGTGCCGCTGCACCATGCGCGGATGCTCCACGAAGGGATTCGGGGGTCGAAGCTGGTCGTCATCGACGGTGCCGGCCATACCTTGATTTGGACCCACCCCGATGAGCTCGTGCAGGTGGCTGAGGACTTCCTCGGAGCAGAAGCGGCGTGAGCGATACGGCTGGAGGCTGAATCCGCGGGGCCCCGACGTTCACTCCACCACCTCGAGCGCGTTCCAAAACACGCCCTCACACCGCGTGCCTGAACCCGTGCGTGGCGTGCTCGTTAGGATGGATGGTGCATGCGGTTTCATGAGCGCGCCCTCTCGAGGGCGCAGGTCACGGCAGGTAGAGAAGCGTGTCGACGTACTCCGCTGGGGTGCTTGCCTCCCACACCAACTCAATCAGCTCGATCGCTTGCCCAATGGGCAACGTTTGGTGCAACAGGAGGACGCCAGCACAGTTCCTGCCGCTCGCCAGGAAGTCCCCAAAGTGGCGCGGCATGGTGTAGTAGTCATGGCTGAGCAGCACACGCCCCTCAGCGGCCGCACGAGTGAGCACCTCGAGATCCGGCACGCCTACCAATCCGGCAGATTGCGCCGTTTGGATGTCTATTGTTGGCTGGCTGCGTCGCAGTCCCTTGATGATCACGTGGCTGAAGTTGGCATCCGCCTGGAAGCGGATGCGCCCAACGCGCGGGGGCATCAGGACGCCGCAGAGGGAGCCGGCGTTACCCGTCGCGCCCGCGCCTCGGCCAGTCGCCGATAGAAGGCAGCGTAGCGCTCAGGGTTTGCAGCCTGCGCTGCGGCCCGCTGCGCCTCGAAAGTGGCGGCCCCCTTGGCAAGCTGCCGATCCACCTCAGTGCGATTCTTTAAGTAGTAGGCGATGGCCCCGTACACCTCGGCAAGGGCTATCGTGGGGTACGCCTCTTGGATCGCCTCCGCGCTCTGCCCGTCGCGCCACGGCCAGATGAGGGATTCCAACGGCACACGGGTACCGCGGACATACAGTACCCCGTCGCGCTCTTCGACATAGGCGTCGTCACCTTCGCGCGTGGCACTCATCGGTCGCCTCCTCTCTCGTGCTGGTCTCCAACCCACTGTACCACCTGAGCCAGCGCGCCGCGTGGGAGGACTACGCCGAGGCTTCCACGCGCCAGGCGAGCTCGAGAAAGCGCTTGGCCACCAGCTCGAGCGCCCGCGGCTTCACACTGTGCGCGACATAGGACCGGCTGAGGTCGAGTACCTCGGCGGCGGTAACGACTGTCTCGTGCTCCTTGTACCAAATGTGCAGGAATGCGGCGAGGCGTTGTGAGGCGGGATCCCGCTGATTGAGGGCCAGCAGCTCCACCTCGCCGACCGCACGGTCGAGTAGGGTGCGGATGGCCAGACCAGTAGGGAACACGCCGCGCTGCAGGCGCTGGGCTAAGGTGCGCACGCCGGGCAGTTGGCCCAGGAGGGCGCAGTCCTCCAGCTCGAACAGGTCTGCGCGCAACACTGTGCCGACGGCTTTCGCGTAGTCGTCGTGGCTCCGACGACCTCGCCGCCCTTTCCTCGCGTCAGAGGTGGTGCGCCGCTTGACGGCAGAGAGCCGAGCTGGGGGCTCAGCGTCCCGTGGTGGCGGAGGCTCGTTCGCGCCAGGTTTCCGTGCGCTCATGACTCACTCCTGTGAACGCCACCCTCAGCTGCCAGGATACCGCTTGCTGCTTGCGAAGGTCGGGCAGATGCGGTATTATCGAGGGCAGAGAGGCCTCGTGACTGCCAGCAGGTGGCACAGACTCGGCGGCGGCGGTGTTCGCGCACCGGCGCCGTTTTTCGTGTGCTAGAGACAGGCTATCCCTCTTTCATGAAGCCTAACATAGTAGATGGCAGTTGCCAAGACTTGTACCTAATACATCCGTACAATGCAGATCTCAATGCAACTGCGTAGGCTGGCGTAGAGCATAATGTACTTGCATCTGAGACAGTGGCATGGCATAATCCACAAGAGAATAGAGGGCAGGTAATGCCTGGAGCCGCAAATGAGCAGAGAGACCATGTTTACCGTTCAAGAGGTAGCTGATCAGTTGAACGTGCATCCGGACACGGTAAGGCAGTGGATCAGAAGCGGAGAGCTTGAAGCAATCGACCTCGGGGGAAGAGCGGGCTTCCGCATCAGCGAATCAGCACTGCAGAAGTTTATCCGTGAACGGAGAGTCAGGCCTCAAGGTAACTGAAAGCGTCATGAGAAGGCTGAGGCACTGTACACGTGTGTGCAGTGCCTTCCTCTTGTGAACTGCCATTCTGCTCAAATCGCGGACGTCCTGCGCAGGTGAAGAGAACCGCCGCACTGGGGAGCTTGTTCCTCGCGATTGCTTTAGACCCACGCGTGCCGTTGCCGCCAGGAGAAGGATGCGCGCTTGCCGGATTCTGATCAAAAGGGACGGCAACACGCGCGGCGACCGAGACAACACAGGATGGATCTGAGCCCATAGCGAAGCTGGGTGGTAGGCAGCGAGTGCGCTAGCACTTCGTCCTCTTGCCCCATTCTCGCCCAGCCTGAACAGTCACACACTTCTGTACGCGAGCTCAGCATTGCCACCGGCTTCGACTGAGGAGGAGTCAAACCGTGAGGCCTTGGCCTGACACGCTATCGCACACACGCTTTCGCACATCTGAAACGCGAGTGTAACGGAACGAAATGTTGGCGCAATTGGCACGGCATATATTTCTGGAGTCATACGCAGGTCAGCCTACGAGTGGCGCAAGGGAGCGCCAGAATACGAGGGCTACCAATGCCGTCCGAAACGCCCGACAAGCAGACTCCGACCTCAGGTCGCGATGAAGACAGCGTAGTGAGCATGGTGGGGACGACGCCCCGACCCCTACCGGGGCATGAGGATGTCCCGACGCAGTGCGAGGAACAGGTGACCCGCTCACCTGACGGCGCTCGCCAGGTCGAAGCGGCGTTCGAGCACGCCGCCGTCGGTCTGGCGCTCGTCAGCCAGCAGGGGCGCTGCCTGCATTTCAATCCACGAGTCTGCGAGCTCACTGGCTATAGTCTTGAGGAGTTCACTGCGCGCAATTTCTGGGACCTCGCCCACCCCGACGACCGCGATGCCGCACGTGCCCATGTCCAGTCCCTGCTCGCAGGCGAGCAGGATGCGTATGACAGCGAAGAGCGCTGGGTCCGCAAAGATGGTGTGCTGGTCTGGGTCCACCTTTCTGGTTCACTGATCCGGACCACCGAGAGCGCGCCGGACTATTTCACCGTGACGGTCCAGGATGTGACCGCGTACAAGGCGATGCAGGCCCTAACCGACACGGCCCTCTCGCACCTGGCACTCGACGACCTGCTGCGTGAGCTGCTCGGCCGCGTGACCGCCGTGCTGGGCGTGGACACCGTCGCCATCTTCCTGCTGGACGAGGGCGGCCAGACACTGACCCTGCGGGCGGCGCGCGGGCTGGGGGAAGAGGATGTCGGCCGGGTGCAGATCCTGGTGGGACGCGGGGTCGCCGGCCGCATCGCGGCGAGCCGGGAGCCCCTGATCGTGGACGTTGACGCGCTGTCTGCCGCCGACTTCGAGGGGGTGCACCGCCTCCTGCGGGAGCGGCTGCGCTCGCTCGCCGGCGTGCCGCTGCTGGTAGAGAACCCGGTGGCGGATCCAGTGGCGGACAAGATAGGAGGTCATCTGGTGAGTCGGCTGGTGGGGGTGCTCGGCGTGGGCAGCGCCACACTGCGCCGCTTCACCGAAGCCGACGTGCCGCTGTTGCAGCGCGCCGCCGACCGCGTCGCCCTGGCGATCGACCGCGCCCTGCTGTACGCCGCCGAGCAGGACGCCCGGCGGCAGGCGGAGGCGGCGCTGGCCCGGGCGCTCGTGAGCGAGACACAAGCGACTGATCGCGCCCAGCGCTTGCAGACCATCCTGGAGACGATGGCCGATGGGGTGGCCGTGTACGACGCTGAGGGCCGCCCTGTCCAGGTGAATCGCGCCTACCGCGAGCTATACGCGCTAGAGCGCGGGCCAGCGGGATTCGAGTCCCTGTCAGCCCTCGATCGCGCCCGCCTCCTGCACCTGCGCGACGCCGTCACCGGTGCGCCGCTCCCTGTAGAGCGTGTCCCCATCGCCCGTGGGCTGCGCGGGGAGGTCGTCACAGGCCCGGAGGCGGACGTGCTCTTGCGGGCGTTCGACGGGCGCGAGCTGGTGGTGAACACCAGCGCGGTACCTATGCGGGAGCCGGACGGACGCATCATCGGCGCCGTGTCGGTGCTGCGCGACGTGACCTGGCGCCAGCGGCTGGAGCGCGAGCGCGCGGCGGCGCGCGCCGACGAGCTGGCGGCGCACGAGGCGAGCCGGCGTATGGAGCAGTTCCTGGCCGTCGCCGCCCATGATCTGCGCTCGCCACTCAGTGCTGCCATGGGCTTCATCGAGCTTGCGGAGCGTCAGGCCGAACGACAGGTCGCAGCGGCGCAGGAGAAATCGCCCGATCTCGCCGCCGGGGCCGAGGCAGTGCGTGACCGGATAGTGGATGCGGACCAGAGCGCGGACCGGCTCACGCGACTGCTCACACGGCTCTTCGACATGGCGGCGATCCGCGCGGACCGGCTGGAGCTGCGCCGCGCGCCGTGCGACCTGGTGGCGCTAGTGCGCGAGCAGGTGGACGCGCTGCGCGTGGCAGCGCCCGGCAGGACCATCACCCTCCACACTCCCGCCGATGAGCAGCCGATCCCGGTCGAGGTGGACGCCGACCGCATCGACCAAGTGATCGCCAACTATGTCACGAACGCGCTCAAATACTCTCCAGCAGACCGACCGGTGGACGTCTACGTAGTGGCGCGCGGGAGCCGGGCACGCGTGGCGGTCCGCGACGCCGGTCCAGGCATCCCGAAGGAGGAGCGCGGGCGTGTGTGGGAGCTGTTCCACCGTACGGCGGGGGCCGAGGCGCAGGGTGCGACGCAGGGTGGCAGCCTGGGGCTTGGTTTGCACATCTGCAAAGCCATTATTCAAGCCCATAACGGGCGGGTCGGGGTCAAGAGCGAAGTCGGCCATGGGTCCACCTTCTGGTTGACCCTGCCGCTTGTCCAGGCGACCGCCCGATAGACTGCCCAGCCAGCGATCGAGTGTTGCACGAGCGGGTATCCTATCCTCGCGACGGCGTGTTGGGCAGCGACGTACTGTGCATCAGCGTGCATGACAGCACGTGCAAGGACTGGGTATCAGCGTGTTCCGGCATACTCCCGGTGCAGCCTGAGCATCAAGTGCAGTGTCCTCAAGCTTCGCACGCCGCAGAGTAAATTTATTCAGAAGGCGTGTGCATTGTGGCAAACTTTATGCTGCTTCATTGCAGCGTGCCGGAAAGCGTCGCAGACACCTGCGCATCGCTTGCTGCACACGCCGCCACATAGATTGCCAGCTCATCAAGATAGACGCGTTCCAACTGCTCGATTTCACGTAACGGCTGCATGCGCAGTTCTGCCTCCTCCAGAGCCTGGTGAGCCCGCCACATGCGCAGCGCAGCGAACGCTTGCCCGCTGGTGCGCCATGCCCATTCCTTCCCGCTGGTCCGCCCCCTCAGTAGGCAGCACCGGGGACCCCAAGCCGAGACCTGTCCGTCTGACAGAGAGTGGTGGCAAGACCGACTCGCGCTGGAGCACCGGCAGCCCCCGCTCTTTGCGCCGCTGACGCACCAGCTCGCCAAAATCCTTCTTCGGCTTCTCGCTCTCTTTGACCAGCGACGTTGCCAGCTCCCGGACGGCGCGCGACACATCCCACCGTTCTCCCTCCTGATGCTGCGCTGCCACCAAGCTAATGAGGTAACCGTAGAGTGCAGCGACCAGCTTCTCTACGTCATGCGAGCGCTGCTTGCGCCGGATCATCCGTCGGGCAGCGATCGGTGCGTCGGCAAAGCGGGGGGACTGGACCACGCGCCAGAGGGGGTCCGTATCCCAGCGGGAGCGGTTGGTATCATCCTCCCGCGGCGTGACCAGGCGAATCCAGGCCGTGTTGATGGCATCGGGGCACTCGTCGAGCCGCCCCACGATGAGCGCGAAGAGCTCGGAGAGATGCTGGAGCATCTCATAGGGGTCATCCAGACACGGACGATCACCTGACGTGCTCCCAAACAGGAGGCGCAGCTCGCGCAGGGCATCCCGCCGGAGGCGTGCTTCAAAGCGGGTGACCTCCTCCTCACCGTCCCATCCGACCGCCGTCCAGATGGGGAACATGTGGACTTTGCCTCGCAGCCGTGACTCCAACCGCTTCAAATACATGGCAAAGGAGATCGCCGCACCAGCCGACAAGGTGATGCCAGAGATGCGCTTGCCCCACCGGTAGCTCGTCGACGCGCACTCCTCAACAGGTGGTGCGTCCTGCGGGAGTGCATCCTCACCAAACGCGTCGAAGGTGTCGAGGGTGCCAAGAGCGAAAACGGACAACGGGTCATCATCGGCGTACATCGCAACCCAGTCCAGCACCGGTGGGAAATCCATATCGTCGCCATCGAAGTCCCCGTCCCTGTCCTGCTGCGCCTGCCGTCTCGCCCGCTCGATATCGGCCTGCGCCGCTTCATAGATGGCGTTGGTCCGCGAGCGGGAGACGACGCGGGAGAGCAGGTCCAGCTCCAGCGGGGCATTGGCCACATCATGACACAGATGCACCTGGCTGACCTGCCACCGCCCACTCTGACCGCGCCACAGCCGTTTCATGAGCAGGGTCAGTTCGTCGAGCGCACCCTTAGGGGTCCGCCGCCATAGGCACTCGGAGCCCAGCCGCGCCTGGGCGATGATGCCGCCGAGCGGTGCTTTGCGGATGAGCAGGCGGAGCGACGAGTTGAGCAGCACGTAGCCCCAGGATACACCCCCGCCGCTTTCCGCCTTCGTGCCCCAGCGATACATCAGCAGGGGCGAGCCGTCATACGACAGATCGGTCTCAGCTTCAGCCTCGGCTTCCCGTGCCTGCTGCTGCCACGTGGCGAGCCGTTCCCGTAGCTGTGCGGGGAGCGGGTCATCGACCAGCCAGCTGAGGTGCCAGGTGTCGATCCCCGCTACCAAGGAGCGCGGGAAGCGTGGCGTGAATTCTGGCGGCATGTAGTCACGCAGGGCCGTGTTGACCCCACGCCAGAGCAGTTGCAAGCGTTCACGCCACCTCGGCGACAAGGCCCACTCACAGCTGGAGGAGTGGCGCACCAGCTTATAGCGCCGCATGAGTTTGAGCAAGGTTACTGGCACGTCAGCTTCGATACTTGCTTCATCACCTATGCTCTCAATGCGTGTTGCCCACCCAGTAAACGGCAAACGAGCACGGCATTTCGGTGTAGCATCCAGATAGAGGCAGAGGGCCTCGAAGCCTTTCAGCTCGGCGTATGTGGGCAGATCAGGTGCGGGACGCTCTGCTGGGGTGAGCATCGGCGTATCGACGGCCCGTTGGCGCAACACCTGGAGGCGCGTGTACCAGTGCCTACGCAGATGCCAGGCCCGCCCACGACGGACCACGAGCTGGCGTTCTTCCAACTGCTTGAGCGTCTGTCGTGGCGGGTTGAGGTCAGCTGGCCAGCCATTATCAGGCATCCCTGCACTGCCACACAGCGTGATCGCACCGGCGAGCTCACGCCAGTAATAGACCTGGGCATGGGTCGGCGGTGGGAGGCCGTCGTCAGCGAACGAGGCCGCCGAGAGGGTCAGCTGTTTGGGGGCATAGGCTTCAACCGCATCGAGCAACGTCATTTGCTGTGCAGTGGCGGCGGTCATACACTGGCCTCCTTTCTAGGTTTCTTCAAAATGGGGGTTCAAAAGGCTGTATTTTGAATGGCGCGTGAGACTACTATTGCGCCCACCGCGACCCACCGAAGCGCGTCGCGGTTCATTGTTTACCTTTCTGGGGCCAGAAGGCCCCTGCCTTCAGGCATGGGGATGAAGGGCCCTCTCCCGTTGCCAGTTGTGCCCGCTTGTGCGAGAAGGGTTCCATCGCACCTTGCCAACTCA
>Ga0070706_100006665_pt1 | contig 10894 bp, 10 predicted proteins | sample KBSK5501metaG_FD_65476 | JGI IMG/M metagenome (GOLD analysis project Ga0070706, IMG submission 65476) | Corn, switchgrass and miscanthus rhizosphere microbial communities from Kellogg Biological Station, Michigan, USA - KBS K5-50-1 metaG | ecosystem: Host-associated > Plants > Roots >...
CAAGAAGACGATGGGCTTCGAGCTGGCCGAGCAGTGCGGCTGGGAGCTGCCGGACGCCATCGTCTACCCGGCCGGCGGCGGCACCGGCCTGATCGGGCTCTGGAAGGCGTTCGCCGAGCTGGAGTCGCTCGGGCGGATCGGCCCCCGGCGTCCGCGCATGTTCGCCGTGCAGTCCGACGGGTGCGCTCCCTACGTGCGTGCCTTCGAGTCCGGCGCGCGCTTCGCCGAGCCCTGGCTCGATGCCCGGACGGCGGCCGCTGGGATCCGCGTGCCGGGGTCGGTGGGCGACTTCCTGGTCCTCGACTGCCTCCGCGAGTCGGAGGGCGCCGGCCTGGCCGTGCCGGAGCCTGAGATCCGCGAGATGCAAGCCAGGCTGGCGCGCGCGGGCGCGGGCTACGTCAGCCTGGAGACCGCTGCCGCGGCGCTGGGCGCCGCCGCCGCCCGCGAATGCGGCCTGGTCGACGCCGGCGAGCGGGTCGTGCTTTTCGACACCGGCGCCGGCTTCAAGTCGGAGGCGCCCGCGGTGGAGCTGCCGGCGCCCATCAGCGCGGACGAAAACACCTGGGAGGCAGCCCTCGCCGGCCTGCAGCAGACGCCGACGGGGCCGGAAGGGCCGGCTCTGCCGGCCCGATAGGGTCCGTGATCCAGGCGTTGGTGACAAGGCGCGGCGGCAGACAAGTCAAGGAAGTAGGGCTCGGGGGAGGAACCTGGGTTCTTCCCCCGAAGCGAGGCGACAGCCGAGCGCAGGACATGCGAACATTTGCTCGATGGTCGACTTAGGGCTCAATCGAGCCGAACCGACCACGCTGGTCGTCGACCTCAACTGCGCCTTCGCCTCGATCGAGCAGCAGCACGACCCCTCGCTGCGGGGCAGGCCGCTGGCGATCGCGGCCTACGCGACCGACGCGGCCACCATCGTCTCCTCCTCCCGCGAAGCGCGCGACCTGGGCATCAAGACCGGGATGCGCGTCTTCGAGGCCAAGGCGATCTACCCGCGGCTCGTGATCCGGGAACCCAACCCGCCGCGCTACCGGGAGGTGTCGGACAAGCTGATCGAGATCCTGGAGCGCCACAGCCCCGACGTGCTCCGGATGTCGATCGACGAGGCGTCGGTGAACCTGGCCGGCACCCCCGACCTCGCCCGGCTCGGCCCCGAGGGCGTGGGTTGGGCCATCAAGCGCGCGGTGCGGGCCGAGATCGGGGAGTGCGTGACCTGCTCGATCGGCGTCTCGACCTCGATCTGGATGGCCAAGCAGGCTTCCAACCTGAACAAGCGTGACGGCCTGGAGCGCATCGACCACACCAACCTGGTGGCCGTGTTCGGGCGCCTGCAGCTCACCGATCTCTCCGGCATCGCCGAGGCCACCGCCGCCCACCTGGCGCGAGCCGGCATCCGCACCCCGCTCGACTTCCTCTACGCCACCCCGCAGCGCCTGCGCCGGGCGGGCTGGCACACCGAGGTGGCTGGGCACTGGCAGCAGCGCCTGCGAGGGTACGAGGTCGGCAGCTTCGATAGTGCTCGCCGCAAGAGCTACAGCCACTCGCACGTGATGGCGCGCGCGACCAGCGTCCAGTCCGACCTCGAGGAACTCCTCATGCGGCTCGCGGACATGGTCGGCCGCCGCCTGCGCGCCGCCAACCGCAAGGGCAGCATCGTTTCGGTCAGCGTGGTCTACCGGCCCCTCGCCGGCCATTTCACGCGGCAGGCCAAGCAGGTCCACCCCATCAGTACGGGCGAGGAGATCTACCAGGTTGCGCTCGGCCTGCTGGCGGCGCGCGAGCCCGGCCGCGAGGTGGGCACGCTCGGGGTCGGGCTCTCCGGGCTGATCGACGCCGGCCACGACCAGCTCGACCTCTTCGCCGGACCGCGACCGCCGCGTGGGGACCGCCTGGAGAAGGCTATCGACGCCATCCGCGACCGCTTCGGCGAGGATGCGGTGCAGCGCGCCCGCCTCCTGGGCCGGGCGCCGGTGGTCCGCGACCGCATCGCGTTCGGCAACACCGGGCACCCGGAGGAGAAGTGAGCCATGCCTGAGGTCGTCATCGGCGAGGACGGGCGCCCCCGCTGCTGGTGGGGAACCAGCGACCCGCTCTACCTCGGTTACCACGACGCCGAATGGGGACGCCCGGTCGAGAACGACCGCCGCCTGTTCGAGAAGCTCTGCCTGGAAGGCTTCATGTCCGGGCTCAGCTGGCTGACGATCCTGCGCAAGCGCGAGAACTTCCGGGCCGCCTTCGCCGGCTTCGAGCCCGCGGCCGTGGCCAGGTTCACCGACGCCGACGTGGCGCGCCTGATGGCCGACGCGGGCATCGTGCGCAACCGGGCCAAGATCGAGGCCACCGTCAACAACGCGCGCCGCTGCCTGGAGCTGGAGCGCGAGATGGGGTCGTTCGCGCGCTACGTCTGGGGGTTCGAGAGCGCCGGCGCCGCGGCCATGAGCAAGGACCTGAAGAAGCGGGGCTGGGCCTTCGTCGGCCCCACGACCGTGGAATCCTTCATGGAAGCCATGGGCGTGCTCAACCACCACCTGCCCGGGTGCTTCGCGTATGCGGAGGTCGAAGAGCTGCGCAAGCTCGTGAAGCGCCCCCCACCTGGGGTGGGGGGTTCTTGAGATACGACGCCGTCGTCATCGGCGGCGGGATCGCCGGCGCCTCGATCGCGTACGAGCTGGCCGAGCACGGACGCGTGCTGCTGCTGGAGCAGGAGCGCCAGCTCGCCTACCACACGACCGGCCGCTCGGCGGCGATCTACCTCCAGAGCTACGGCAATGAGACGGTCCGCGCGCTGACCACCGCCAGCCGCGGCGACTTCGACGCGCTCAGCGCTCTGGCCGGCGGCACGCCGCTTCTGACCCCCAAGCTCCTGCTCTGGACGGCGGACGCGGACGGCGCCGTCCACCTCGAGGAGCTGCTGGCCTCGGACAGCCCGCTGCGCCGGCTGTCGGCCGCGGAGGCCCTCGAGCTCTGCCCGGCGCTGCGGCCCGAGAAGCTGGTGCTGGCGGCGGAAGACGTCTCCGCCATGGAGATCGACGTCCACTCCACCCACAGCGCCTACGTGCGCGGGTTCCGCGCCCGAGGCGGAACGATCCGCGCCGAGTCGCCGGTGGAGCATCTTTCGCGCCAGAACGGCGGCTGGCGGGTCGAGGCCGGCGGCTTCCAAGCCGAGGCCCCCATCGTCGTCAACGCGGCCGGGGCCTGGGGCGACGTGGTGGCCGGGCGCGCCGGCGTCCAGCCGGTGGGCCTGCAGCCCCTGCGGCGGACCATCTTCACCAGCCCGGTCGAGGGCTGGCGCGACCTCGACGGGTGGCCCTTCATCGGCGACGCCGGCTACCGCTTCTACTTCAAGGCCGAGCACGACCAGGTGATGGCCTCGCCCGCTGACGAGACTCCCGACGTGCCCCGCGACGCCACCCCGGACGACCTCGACATCGCGCGCGCGATCGAGGCCATCAACGAGTACACGCTGCTCCAGCTGCGCAGCGTGCGCAGCGCCTGGGCCGGCCTGCGCACGTTCGCGGCCGACCGCTCGCCGGTCGCCGGCGAGGCCCCGGACGCGCCTGGCTTCTTCTGGTTCGTAGGCCAGGGCGGCTACGGCATCCAGATGGGGCCGGCCCTGGCTCGCGCGGGCGCCGCGCTTGCTTTGGACCGTCCCTTGCCTGCCGACGTGGCCGGCCTCGGCGTCACGGCAGAGGCGCTCTCTCCGTCGCGGCCGGGCGTCGGGCGTACGCCGCGTACAGCGCCAGGTCATAGCCGATCTTGATCAGGCCGGCCAGGACGAAGGGCAGGCCGTAGGCCGCGGACTGCACCGCCGCGCCGGCGATGGTCGGGCCCGCGGCCTGGGCGACGCCGCGCACCGACCCGGTCAGCGCGAGGGCGCCCGCGCGCTCTGAGGGCGGCACGATCGAGCTCACGTAGGCCTGGCGGGTGGGCACGTCCATCTGGCTGATGCTGAAGCGGAGCAGCAGCAGGGCCACCGCCACCCCCAGGTTGGGGCTCAAGGGCACCAGCAGGAGGAGCACGTTGCTGGGCAGGTGGGTGAAGACCATGGTGCGCACCAGGCCGATCCGGTCCGCCAGCCGCGTGGCCACCTCGTAGGAGCCGGCCTGGACCAGAGCGATCCCCGCCAGGGCTGGGCCCAGGACGTTGCTGCCGGCGCCAAAGCGGACGTGCAGCCAGTAGGCGATCACGGCCTGGACCACGAACCCGCCGCCCAGGGAGTCGACGGCGAAGAGCGCCGCCAGGCCTGCCAGCGGCCGTGCGCTGGCCTTGCTGAGCATCGGCCCCGCGACCGGACTCTCGACGCGCGATGACAGGGCGACGGCCACAACCGCCGTGACCAGGCCGAGGGCCGCGTAGAGCATCAGCAGCAGCCGGGCGGCCTCCAGCGAGACGGCCAGGCTGGCGGCCAGGCCGCCCGCGGCGGACGCCAGGCCTCCGGTCAGCGAGTAGCGGCCGAAAGCGCGGTTGCGCCGAGCCGCCGGCACCGACTCGGTGAGCGTCGCCTGCTCCAGGGCCAGGAAGGGCCCGAGGTCGACGCTGGAAGCCCCGAGCATGCCCGTCGCCCCAGCCGCGATCAGCAGCCAGGGCGAGCCGGCCAGCGCCAGGTCGAGGCCGGAGACGGCCATGAGCAGGCCGGTGATGGCCAGCACCGGGCGCCGCCCGAAGCGGGCCGCCAGGGCGGCGGCCGGGATCCCGTACAGCGAGGCGGTGAGCAGCCCGATCGAGACTGCGAGGCCGATCTCGGCGGGCCGCAGCCCGCGCCGTTCCAGGTAGAGGCCGAGGATCACGGCCATGAACCCGAAGCCGAAGCCGCGCAGGACGCGCGCGGTCAGCAGTAACAGGTAATCGGGCCCAGGTGGGCGCACCTGGGCCCGAAGCCTAAGGGAGGGGCAGGCCCCGCCCCTACATCACCGGGAAGGTTTCGTAGACCTCGATCGAGGCGCCACCTTCCAGGACCGGGCACCCCTTGGCCAGGGTCACGGCCTCGTCCAGGGAGTCGGCCTTGATGATCGAGTAGCCGGAGTGCCGGTTGCCGTTGGTGTCACTTACCTTGCCCGCGCCGCCAATCGTGCGGCTCTGGGGTGCAAAGGGGTTGCCGCCGTCGACGACCTTGTCGCCCAGGCGCCCGAACCAGCCCGTCCAGGCCTCCATCACCTGCTTCTGCTCGGCCTCGCCCTCGGGCATCCTGCCGCCGTTGTAGAGGAGCACGAAATTCGCCATGTCAAACCCTCCAGCGTGAGATTCGTCTGACCATACGACGATCGGTCAGGCGTCGAAATCGACACGCCGACCCTTAACCAGCCGTTGCCCGGCGCACAATCAGGCCCTGCATAGGCTGAGTCGTCAGCAGTAGTCAGCAGGGGGGTTAGATCATGCATTTGCGCATCTTGGCGTTGCTCACGGCTGCCCTGGCGGTAATGTCCGGGGCGCCGCCGGCGGTGGCCGAGGACGACGCCGGCAACACCGCGTCACCGATCAAGCACCTGGTCGTGATCTTCCAGGAGAACGTCTCCTTCGACCACTACTTCGCGACCTATCCGATCGCGGCCAACACGGCGGGTGAGCCGCGCTTCACGGCCAGGCCGGACACGCCCACCGTGAACGGGTTGAACGCGGCCCTTCTGACCCGCAACCCGAACTCCGCCCAGCCCTTCCGGCTGGACCGCAGCCAGGCCCACACCTGCGACATGGGGCACGACTACACGCAGGAGCAGCTGGCCTTCGATCACGGCCTGATGGACCGCTTCCCGGAGACCACGGGCGCCGGGACGGGCTGCGCCAACAGCCAGGTCATGGGCTACTACGACGGCAACACGGTCACCGCCTTGTGGAACTACGCCCAGACCTTCTCGATGAGCGACAACGCCTACACCACCGGCTTCGGGCCGTCCACGGTGGGCGCGCTGAACCTGGCCGCGGGCAACACCTTCGGCGCCGCCTGCACGTCCACGGCGGTGTACTGCGCAGCCGGGGCCGGCGCCGGCACCGTCATCGGTGACCCCCAGCCCACCAACGACAAGTGCGACACCCGCGACCGCACGACCATGACGCAGGGCAAGAACGTCGGCGACCTGCTCAACGCCAAGGGCGTCAGCTGGGGCTTCTTCGAGGGCGGCTTCGCCAACTGCGCGCAGAGCCACACCGCGGTGGGCGCGAGTCCCAAGAAGGACTACATCCCGCACCACCAGCCCTTCCAGTACTTCGCCTCGACCGCCAACCCCAACCACGTGGCCCCCACCTCGCCGCAGATGGTCGGCAACCAGGGCGACGCGGCCAACCACCAGTACGACCTGGCCGACTTCTGGGCTGCCGTCAACGCGGGCAACTTCCCGGCCGTGAACTTCATCAAGGCCCCCGGCTACGAGGACGGCCACCCGGGCTACTCGGACCCGCTCGACGAGCAGTTCTTCGTCGTCAACTTCCTGAACGCGCTGCAGCGGACCAGGTTCTGGAACGACACCGCGGTGGTGATCGCGTACGACGACACCGACGGCTGGTACGACCACGTGATGCCGCCGATCGTCGACCAGTCCCAGACCCCGCTCGACGCGCTCACCGCCCCCGGCCAGTGCGGCGCCAACGCGGCGGCGGTTCCCGCCGGCCAGCAGGCCCGCTGCGGCTACGGCGGCCGCATGCCCCTGCTCGTGATCTCGCGCTTCGCGAAGTCCAACTTCGTCGACGGGAACACCACCGACCAGAGCTCGATCCTGCGGTTGATCGAGGACAACTGGCAGCTCGGGCGCATCGGCACGGGTTCGACCGACGCCTACGCCGGCTCGCTGATGAGCATGTTCTCCTTCCGCGGCTCGGACGCGGAGGGGGGCGCCGGCAAGCTGTTCCTCGATCCCTGCACCGGCGCGCGCCAGGAAGACCCGCGCGCGCTGGACCCGACCGGCAAGACCGCCACCTTCTCGAACACCTGCCTCTAACCGTTCAGCAACACAAAAGCCCGATATCCCGGGACATCAGGCAAGAAATGCGCGCCCAAAGCCTGATATCCCGGGATATCAGTAGTTGGCCTGCCGCTCTTAACAAGCGCAGTTACGCCGGCGGCAGCGGTGCGGTCATCGTGCCGGCATGCGTCGACGGATCACCGTGCCCGCTGAGCTGCGTCAGGGGCCGTTCACGCTCGGCGACGCCCGGCTGGTCGGCCTGACCTGGGAGCACCTGCAGAGCCGCAGCTTCCACCATCTCGCCCACGGCAGCTACGCGTGGGCGGGCTTCACCGCCGACCCGATGCTCTCGCTGCGGGGTGCGCTGGATCGGCTGCCCGCCCAGGCCGTCTTCTCCGGCCGAACCGCAGCCTGGCTCGATGGGCGTGACGTCCCGCCCTGCGACCCCATCCAGGTCACGCTGCCGAAGGACTGCGGCGTGTCGTCAAGGAGCGGGGTCTCGATCCGGCGCGCCTCGCTCAGACCTGCCGATGTCGTCACCGCGAGGGGCCTGCCGGCCACCTCGCCGGTGCGCACACTCCTGGATATCGGCGAGTCACCGTCCCTGGTCGAGTCGGTGGTGGTGTGGGACATGGCGCTGCGCGCAGGCCGCGTCTCGCGCGAGGAGCTCGAGGCGGCCATCGGTCGCCGCGCGGGCACCAAATACGTCAAGAGGTTGCGGCGCCTCGCCGACCTGGCCGACCCTGGCGCCGAGTCGGCGATGGAGAGCCGGCTGCGGGCGATCCTCTGCCTCGCCGGCCTGCCCCGGCCGCAGCTCCAGGTCGAGCTGCATGACGCCGACGGCGTCCGCCTCGGCCGCGCGGACCTCTACTACCCGGAACAGCGGCTGGTCATCGAGTTCGACGGCGGCACCCACCGCACGAGCCTGGTCGAGGACAACCGGCGTCAGAACCGCATCCTCGCCGCCGGCTATCGCATGCTGAGATTCACCTCTGCGGACCTGCGCAACCCGGCCGCGGTGGTGGCCCAGGTCCGCGCGGCCCTCCAGTCCTGATATCCCGGGATATCAGACAAAAGGAAAGGGCCGGCGCCTGGCCGGCCCTCTCCGGAGTAGTAGGTCGGGAGCCTAGGGGACGTTCGGCACCTGGCCGGCGTCTTCCTGCGCCTCCCGGGCGGCGCTCTCGCCCGCCTCGTGCGTCGGGTCCTCGTTCGGCTTGAACGTGCCCGAGCTCGCGGACGGGGTCGCGGCGGCCGCCGTGGTGGCGGTGGCCGCGTCGGCGCTGATCGTCGTCAGGCCCGTCAGGGCGGCGCCCGCGACGCCACCGATCAGCATCGAGCCGGCGATGGCGCCGGCGGCGATGACTGCGCGCATTCTGCTCATCGGTATCACCTCCTTTTTTCGTCAGTGGCCGCCTGCGGCGACCCCGACGGCCATGCTGGAGGTGGCGGTTGGGAGGCTCCTGTACTCAGCCTGTGACTTTGCGCAGAAGGCAGAAACAAAGACCGGCCCCCACGACGGGGGCCGGTCCTACGCGCGGAGGTGTGTCCTTCCGACTGCTGACTACTGGCCGGAGGGCGCCGGCGAGGCCTGCGCCCGGGCGTTCTCGGCCGCCTCCTGAGCGGCGGTCTCGCCTGCCTCGTGGGTCGGATCCTCGTTGGAAGCCCCGCCCCGCGGACCGCCCGGTCCGCCGTGCGGCGCCGTGCCGTTGTTCTCGGCGGCTTCCTGGGCGGCGGTCTCACCCTTCTCGTGCGTGGCGTCCTCGTTGGACTTGAAGGTGCCTGGCGACGCGGCCGGGCTGGGTGACGTGGCCGCGGTGGCGACCACCGTGCTGGCGCCGTAGATCGCGGCGCCGACGACGCCGCCCACCAGCATCGACCCTGCGACCGCAGCCGCGAAGACAGCCGGACGGATTCGACTCATGTAGGCCTCCTTGCCTGGAAATTCAGGTTTCGCGGCAAATGCTGGAGGCCGAAGCTCAAAACGCCCTGTGAATGGGATTGGAGTTCTGACGCGCGCTCGCGCGCCGGCTCACACCGATAGCGGAGGAAATTCCCAGACAACTCCCAGGAACCGGAACCATGATTGGCCCATGCCCGAGAGCGCGGCCCGCGTCCTGGTCGTCGACGACGAGCCCAACATCACCGACCTGGTGGCGCTCGCGCTGCGCTACGAGGGGTTCAGCGTCGAGAAGGCGGCCACCGGCCGCGCCGCCCTGAGCGCGGTCCAGAAGTTCAAGCCCGACGTGGTCATCCTCGACGTCATGCTGCCCGACCTGTCGGGGCTCGACGTCATGAAGCGGATGACCTCGGAAGGCCGCAAGGTGCCCGTCATCTTCCTGACCGCGCGCGACTCCACCGAGGACAAGGTGCACGGCCTGACCATCGGCGGCGACGACTACGTCACCAAGCCCTTCAGCATCGAAGAGCTGGTCGCGCGCGTGCGCGTGGTGCTGCGCCGCAACGGCAACTCCCCCAGCACCCGGCTGGTGCTTTCCGACCTGGAGCTGGACGAGGAAGCCCATGAGGTGCGGCGCCAGAACCAGCCCATCGAGCTGACGCCGACCGAGTACCGGCTGCTGCGCTATCTGCTGGTCAACGCCGGCCGGGTGCTGAGCCGTACGCAGATCCTGGACCACGTCTGGGACTACGACTTCGGCGGCGACGCGAGCGTGCTCGAGACCTACATCAGCTACCTGCGCCGGAAGATCGACCGCTTCAGCCCGCCGCTGATCCAGACCGTGCGCGGCGTCGGGTACGTGTTGCGCCTACCGCGATGACCCTGTCGCTCCGGGCGCGCTTGCTGCTCGGGCTGGTGGCCCTGGTGGTGGTCGGGATCATGGTCGCCGACGTGGCCACCTACGCCTCGCTCAAGACCTTCCTCTACCAGCGCGTGGACACCCAGCTGAAGTCGAGCGACGAGGACCTGGTCCATGCGCTCAACTCCAGTTACGAGCCGCACGGACCGGGGCCCGAGGGCGGGCGCTCCCCGCAGAGCGTGCCGGCCGGCACTTACGCCGCCGTCATCGGCAGCAACGGTTCGGTGGTCGTCGACCTGGTCACGACCGCCTACCCCGGCCAGACCGCCGCCAGCGCCCGGCCGGTGCTGCCCAAGCCGAGCGGCAGCGCGCAGGTGGTCAGCACCGTCGCCGGACGCGGCGGCGTCTCCCACTACGAGCTCCTGATCGAGCCGCTCAGCCAGCCGCCCGGCGACTACCTGGCCGTCGCCATCCCGCTGACCGACGTCGACTCCACGCTCGCTCAGCTCGTGCAGCTGGAGCTGCTGATCGGCGTCCTGGTGGTGCTGGCCGCCGCCCTGCTGGGCCTGGTGCTTGTGCGCCTGGGTCTGCAGCCCCTGGCGCGCATGGGGGCCACAGCTGCCGCCATCGCCGGTGGCGACCTCTCGCGGCGCGTGGAGCCGGCCACCGACCGCACCGAGATCGGCCGCCTGGGGCTCGCCCTCAACGCCATGCTGACCCAGATCGAGGCCGCCTTCGCCGAGCGCACCGAGTCCAACCAGCGCCTCCGGCGCTTCCTGGCCGACGCCTCCCACGAGCTGCGCACGCCGCTGACCTCGATCCGCGGCTATGCCGAGATCCTGCGCCGGGGCGCCGAGCGCAAGCCCGAGGACGCGGCGCTGGCGCGGCGCCGGATCGAGGAGGAGGCGGTGCGCATGACCGCGCTGGTCGACGATCTCCTGCTCCTGGCGCGCCTCGACCAGGGCCGCCCGCTGGCGCGGGAGACGGTCGACCTCCAGGCGCTGGTCCGGGACGCGCAGACCGACGCCCTGGCGGTGGCGCCCAACCGCCCGGTCCAGGTCGTGGCGCCGGACCGGGTCGTGATCACCGGCGACAACATGCGGCTGCGCCAGGTGCTCGGCAACCTGGTCCGCAACGCGCTCGTGCACACGCCGGCCGCGACTCCCATCGACCTCTCCCTGCAGCAGCTGGACGGCAAGGCGGTGCTCAAGGTCGCAGACCATGGCCCCGGCCTGCCCGCTGGGG
>Ga0070706_100006667_pt1 | contig 10893 bp, 10 predicted proteins | sample KBSK5501metaG_FD_65476 | JGI IMG/M metagenome (GOLD analysis project Ga0070706, IMG submission 65476) | Corn, switchgrass and miscanthus rhizosphere microbial communities from Kellogg Biological Station, Michigan, USA - KBS K5-50-1 metaG | ecosystem: Host-associated > Plants > Roots >...
AGGTGATGGCCATGCGATTGATTCGGTCGGCAAGCTTCGGAATCGTGTGTTGCGGATCATCCGTGATCGTGGTGTCCTTGATATTCGCGGCAGCGGGAGAAGCCCAGGCTCCGGTCAAGGTTCATCCTGCGACGGCGACCTCGGAATCCACGAAGCCGGCTCGCGCCACGCCTGAGCGGATTCGCGAGCTACAGAAGGCGCTCCTCGAGACGGGAAATGATCCAGGACCCATTGACGGGATCTTGGGGCCTCGAACGAAGGCGGCCCTGAGGCGATACTCATCGGTACCTCCTCCCCAGGTGCCCACGCCCGCTCAGCAGATCATCGCTCAGTTCGGCCGGGTCAATGACCGCGGCCAAAGCCCGTGAGGCGGCGAGTGCCCAACAGTCTAGTTGCCCTCATGACCCCCGATCGCTCACGATCGGGGGTCGGGATTTGAATCGCCCGGTGCGGCGCTGAGTCGCGGGACCACCGGCGTCGGAGCCTGGCCACACGGCCGGCCGGCGCTACCGTCGCTGGAGGCACCGGGCCTTCAGTTCGGCGGCCCTCTCGGAAACTCCCAGTCCTGCTATGCTAGTCCGACGGTTGGTGGAAGTGATCCGGGCAAGGTCCGTCGTGAACATGGGGAACGCATGGCACTGAGAGTCCTGGTCGCAGACGACGAAGCCGCTGCCCGCAAGGGGCTGACGTCCTTGCTCTCCGGCTGGGGATACGAGGTCGAGGAGGCCAGCGACGGCGAGGAGGCCCTTCAGAAGGCCACCGTCTTCTTGCCCTCGGTCGTCGTCTCCGATCTCGTCATGCCGAAGCTCGATGGCCTCGCGCTTCTCAAGTCGCTGCAGCAGGAGCTTCCCTTCGTGAGCGTCATCCTCCTCACGGGGCAGGGCAGCATCGACAGCGCGGTGGCGGCCATGAAAGAAGGCGCCTACGACTACTTGATGAAGCCCGTACACGTGGGCCGGCTCAAGGCGCTCATTCCCAAGGCTGCGGAGAAAGGGGAGGCCCTCCGCGAGATCATCCTGCTGCGGCGACGGGTCCGACAGGTCTGGGGTCTGGGCAAGCTCGTGGGCACCAGCGCGCCCATGCAGGAGGTCTACCGTCTCGTGGAGCTGGCCGCGCCCACGCCCGCGCCGGTCCTGATCACGGGGGAGAGCGGCACGGGCAAAGAGCTGGCCGCGCGCACACTCCACGAGCTGTCGCCCCGCGCTCAGGGTCCCTTCGTCGCCGTCAATTGCGCTGCCATCCCCGAGACCTTGCTGGAGAGCGAGATCTTCGGCCATGAAAAGGGCGCCTTCACGGGCGCCCTGGAGCGTCGCCTCGGATGCTTCGAGCTGGCGCATCAGGGCACGCTCTTCCTCGACGAGATCGCGGAGATGAACTCCGGGACCCAGGCCAAGTTTCTCCGCATCCTGCAGGACGGGACCATGCGACGTCTGGGGAGCAAGACAGAGGTGCGCGTGGACGTCCGCGTGCTCGCGGCCACCAACAAGGATCCGATCAAGGCGCTCCGCGACGGCACGTTCCGCGAAGATCTCTACTACCGCCTCAACGTGGTCAGCCTGGCCATGCCCACGTTGCGCGAGCGGCCGGAGGACATTCCCATCCTCGTCCAGGCCCTCGTGGAGGAGTTCAACGCGAAGTACGACAAGCACATCCGCTCGGTGGACGACGACGTCCTGAAGATCCTGACGGCGCACTCCTGGCCGGGAAATGTGCGAGAGCTCCGGAACACGCTGGAGCGGGCCGCCATCGTGTGCGACGGCGATCTCATCGCGGCCAAGCATCTGCCGCCGGAGCCGGCCGTGCGCATCGAGGCCGGCGTGATCGAGTCACCCGATACCGTCTCCTTCAGGATCGGGACGAGCCTCGACGACGCGGAAAAGCAGCTGATCCTCCGGACCCTCAGCGCTCACGGCAACAACAAGACGCGGACGGCGGAGATCCTGGGGATCAGCTTGAAGACCCTTCATAACAAGCTGAAGTCCTACGGCGCCTAGGATGCGGTTCGGCACTCGCAGCAAGGACGCCGTGGCGGTGACACTGCTCACGTTCCTCGTGGTCGCCACCACCACCATGGTGCACATCTCCCAGCTCACCCGGGTGGTCGTCCAGGAAGCCTCGGGACAGGCTCAGCTGGTGGCCAAGCAGATCTACGCGCAGATCGGGCAGGCCCTCACGCGCGCCCCCGGCCGCCCTCCCCTCGAGGCCTTGCGCCGGGACCGCGAGCTGCGCAGCCTGCTCGAGTCCAGCGTGGGGTACTCGCCTCATCTCGTCTATGCCTTCGTGTCCGACGGCACGGGGGCCGCGCTCCTGGATACTCGGCGTGAGCGTGAGGGCGCTCCCGCCCTCCAGCCGGGCCGGCTGGACGAGCTGCTGGGCCTCGGCACCATCCGGCGATTCTCCGCGCTCTACCGGAGCGGCGAGACCTACGAGGCGGTGCTGCCCATGAACCTCAATGGACAGCCCTTCGCGACCATCCATCTCGGCGTCTCCACCACCTTGCTGCGAAAGGAGCTCAACGCGTCGGTCGGGCGGAGTCTCACCCTCGCCGTCATCGCGCTGCCCCTCGCCTGGCTCGCGGCCATGGCTCTGGCCCAGCTCACCTTGCGACCGCTGCGCGCCCTGGGGGGCGAGCTGGACCGCCTGCGGCGCGGCGAGTTCGACGTCGGCGCCAGCCTGGGCGGAGGGAACGAGTTCCAGGAGCTCTCCTCCCAGCTCCAGCGCTTGGGGCAGGAGATGCAGGCCGATCGCACGGCGAGCCTGAGCGAGAAGGCCCAGCTCGAGCACATCGTCGACCAGCTCGAAGACGGCGTCATCTTCCTCAATACCGACCAGCGGATCCTTTTCTTCAATCGAGCCGCGGCGGCGGCGGTGGGCCGGCCGCTGGAACAGGTCGTGGGCACTCCACTCGCCGAGGTCCTTCCCCAGGATCACCCGCTCTGCGAGCTCATGGCCGAGAACGGCATGGGCACCGCCGCGCCCCACAACCGCACCTTGGCGTTCCCCCAGGACGGGACCACGCGGGAGTTCCTGGTGTCCATCGTGGCCATGCGCGACAAGAGCCGAGCCATGGGAGCGGCCATCCTCATGAAGGACCTGGACTCCATCAAGACCGTCCAGTCCCTCGTCAGCTACTCGGCCAAACTTGCCGCGCTGGGCCGCCTGACCTCCGGGGTGGCGCACGAGGTGAAGAATCCCCTCAACGCCATGATGATCCACCTCGAGCTGCTCAAGGAGCGCCTGGAGGCGCCGAGCGCCGAGGTGCAGCAGAGCCTCGAGGTGATCGGCTCGGAGATCCATCGGCTGGACCGGGTCGTGCAGGGCTTCCTCCGCTTCATGCGCCCGCAAGAGCTCGTCCTCAAGACGATCGACGTCAACGGGCTGCTGCGGAACCTGACCGCGCTGATCGAGGCGGAATGGCAGGGCGAGGGGATCCGCATCGCGTGCGAGCTGGATCCGACCCTCCCGCCCGTGGGCGCCGACGAGGAGCTCTTGCGTCAGGCCTTCCTGAACATGCTGCAGAATGCCGGGCAGGCCATGCCGAAGGGCGGGACGGTGACCATCCGGACCACCTGCAAGGGCCGCGACGTGGTGCGCGTGGACATCGCGGACGAAGGGGTGGGCATCGCCCGCGACGATCTCGAGCGGGTCTTCAAGCTCTACTACACGACCAAGCCGGAAGGCACGGGGATCGGCCTCTCCGTCGCCTATCGAATCGTCCAGCTCCACGACGGCGCCATCGAGGTTGATTCGGAGATCGGGCGTGGGACGACCATGACCGTCCGGTTGCCGGCGAGATAGCTGATGCGAGCGCTGGTCTGGGCGCTCGTGATCTGCCTGGGACTCTCCGGGTGCGCATCTCTCAAGGAGTTCTTCTCTCCCGCGCCGGCGGCGCCGCCTCTGCGCTCGGCGCCGGCACCCGTTGTTGAGCCGCCCGCTCTTCCCGTGCCTCCGCCGGTGGCGCCCGCGATGGTCGCGCCCCCAGCCCCCCCGCCGCCTCAACGGCCGGTCTCGCCCGGAGACTCTCCCTTCCGCGCCGCGCCGCCGCCTCCGGAGCCCTCGCCGTCTCCTCCACCGCCCGTCCTCTCTCCGCAGGTGAGCACCGAGGAGGACGCGCGGGTCCGCGGCGATGCGCAGAACCGGATGACAGGGACGGAGACGCTGCTGCGCCAGGTGGACTCGAAAAAGCTCGGCGGGCAGCAGCAGGAGAATTTCCGGATCATCGAAAGTCTCCTGGCCAGCGCCAAGGACGCGCTCTACGCGCGCGACACGCTGCGCGCCCGCACGCTCGCCGAGAAGGCATACCTGCTCGCCGAAGACCTCGTTCGCAGTCTCCGCTGAGCGCCCGTGTAAGCCTTACATCCGCTCGGTAAGACTTGCTGTGCTCTCGCCGTAACGCGGCGCGTCTGTCGCATGTAACCTCCTGAAACTCCAGGCGTCCTGAGCTGTGCTCTCCGTGGCATGGCCGTTGCGGTACTCCCTCCACCAGTGCTCGGATCACGTGGGCCGGCCGAGCCGCACAAGAATCGCAAAATCAGGAACATGGAGACCTCTCACATGCTCCTATCCACTATTGTTCTCCAGCGATACCTGTCGAGCGGACGCCTCCACGGGCGAGGGAGGAGTGGCCATGCGTGAGACGTCCGCGCACATCCCGGAGTGGCTCGGCGACTGGGTCGGGGGCGGGGGCAGCCTCCTGCTGATGACCGACTACGACGGCACCCTGACGCCCATCGTCAACGATCCCGAGGACGCGTGCCTGGGCGACGAGGTGCGTGAGCGCCTTCGCGCGTTGGCGCGGACGCCCGGCGTGCGCGTGGCCGTGATCTCCGGGCGTGATCTCGAGGATCTCCGCGAGCGCGTGGCCGTGCCCGAGCTCATCTATGCCGGCTGTCACGGGCTCGAGATCAGCGGACCCAATCTCTCCTTCAGCCATCCCGACGCGGAGGCGCAACAGGACGCCGTGCACGCGGTGAGCATGGCGCTGTGCATGGGGGCGCCGTTCATCGAGGGCATGCGAGTGGAGCCGAAGCGCCTCGGAGTGGCTGTGCACTACCGGCACGTGGCCTCGGCGGGCCGCCAGGAGCTGGAGACGGTGCTCGCGCGATCCCTCCACCGCAAGGGTGGGCAATTCAAGCTGATCCACGGGCACAAGGTCATCGAGGTGCTGCCCCAGGTCTCGTGGAACAAGGGTCTGTGCGCCCTCTGGATACGAGATCGCATGATGATCGAGCTGCCCGCCCCCATGATCGTGTTCTACATGGGCGACGACTGGACGGACGAGTACGCGTTCGAGATCCTGGTGGGGAAGGCGGTCACCGTGCGCGTGGGCGAAGCGCACGAGCCGTCGAAGGCAGACTACCGGATCCGTGGGGTCGACGAGGTGGAGCGTCTGCTCACCAACATCGCCTCCGCGGTTGTCGAGAGGAGGGCCTCGTGAGAGTCACCACCCGACTCGTCCTGGCCATCTGGGTCACCGCCCTCGCCGTGGTGGCGAGCTTCGCGTATCTCCAGGCCTCGGACGAGCGGCAGCGCCTGCGTCAGGAGCTCGAGCGCCGCGCCTCGCTGCTCGGGGAGGGCCTGCACGACGGTGTGGAGACCGCGCTGAGCCGCAACTCGCGCCCCGCGCTCGAGCGATTGCTGAAGCGGTTCGGTCGGTCCGGCCAGCGGCTCGCCGTCTATGACAAGACGGCGAGCCTGGTTGCCCTCGCCCCGGAATCCTTCGTGCCCCGGCCCGAGACGTCGTCCGACGTGACGGCGGCCATCACCAGCGGCTCCGTGCAACAGGTCTTCCGACAGATGAGCGGCCGGACGTTCTACGTCTATGTCATGCCCGTCCCTCGTGAGGAAAGGCCGCTCGGCGCGGTGGCGGTGGTCCTCGATGCGTCCTACCTGGCGGAGGCCGAGCAGGCGCTGTGGCGTGAGAACGGCATCCGCTTCCTCGTCCTCGGCGCCGTCCTGTCACTCATCGCGCTCCTCGTCGTGCGCATGAGCATCACGGGGCCCCTGGCCAAGATCACCCGGTGGACCAAGGCGGTCCGCCGCGGCCAGCACCTCGAGCCCATGAAGCTCGGCGATCCCAGCCTCTTCGGTCCCATCACGCGCGAGGTTTCGGTGCTGGCGAGGAGCCTCCAGCGGGCGCGGGCCGCCGCCGAACAGGAAGCCGCCCTCCGTCTCAAGGGAGAAACCCTCTGGACGGAGGAGCGGCTCAAGCAGTTCGTCAAGCTCCGGCTCGGGGAGGCTCCGCTCTTCGTGGTGTCCAATCGCGAGCCACTCAGCCATGTGTGGAAGGACGGCCGGATCGTTGCCCTTCGGCCCGCGAGCGGTCTGGTCACGGCCATGGAGCCCGTCATGCGGGCGTGTGGCGGCGTGTGGACCGCCCAGGCCAGCGGCGATGCCGACCGCGAGACGGCGGACGCCCGGGGCCACCTGGGCGTGCCCGCAGACGATCCGCGCTACCAGCTCCGGCGCGTGTGGCTCTCCAAGGAAGAGGAAGACGGGTACTACTACGGCTTCGCCAACGAGGGGCTGTGGCCGCTCTGTCACATCGTTCACACGCGGCCGCAGTTCCGCCCCGCCGATTGGGCGCAGTACCGCGCCGTCAACGAGCGGTTCGCCGAGGTCGTGCTGGAGGAGATCCAGCACACGGAGTCGCCCCTCGTGCTCATCCAGGACTATCACTTTGCGCTCCTGCCCGCCCTCATCAAGGCCCAGCGCCCCGATGCGCGAACGGCGATCTTCTGGCACATCCCGTGGCCGAACTACGAGGCCTTCAGCATCTGCCCCTGGCAGGAGGATCTCCTGCGCGGGATGCTGGGGGCCGACCTCATCGGCTTCCACACCCAGTACTACTGCAACAACTTCCTGGAGACCGTGGAGCGCGTGGTCGAGGCGCGCATCGACTGGGAACACTTCTCGGTCAATCGAGGTCCCCACACGACCTCCGTCAAGCCGTTCCCCATCAGCGTGGCGCCCACGTTCGTCGACGATCCGCCCAAGACCTCCCGGGAGGAGCTGCTCGCGGAGCTCGGTATCTCGGCCGAGTTCGTGGGCGTGGGCGTCGAGCGACTCGACTACACCAAGGGAATCCCCGAGCGGTTCCTCGCCATCGGGCGGCTCTTCGAGCGCTTCCCCGAGTATCGCGAGCGCCTCGTCTTCGTCCAGCTCGCGGCGCCCAGCCGCAGTACCATCCGGCGATACCAAGAGCTCGAAGCCGAGGTCGAGGCGACGGTGCAGGCGGTGAACCGCACCTTCCAGACGCGGCGCTGGCGCCCCATCGTCTACCTCAAGGGGCACCACGAGCATCGGGACATCTGGCCGTTCTACCGCCACGCCGATTTCTGCATGGTCACCTCGCTGCACGACGGGATGAACCTGGTGGCCAAGGAGTTCATCTCTGTGCGCGACGACGAGGACGGGGCGCTGGTCCTGAGCCAGTTCGCGGGCGCCTCCTCCGAGCTCCGCGATGCCCTGCTCGTCAACCCGTACGACATCGACGGCGTGGCCGACGCCATACACGCCGCGGTGGCCATGACCCCGGAGGAGCGGCGCGCGCGGATGGCGCGGATGCGCCAGACCGTGCGGGAGCACAACATCTATCGATGGGCCGGCCTGCTGCTGAACGATCTGTCGCGGATCCCCGAGGAGGGCACCGCGACACTGACGGCGACGACGCCGGGGAGGGCCAGCGATGAAGAAGCTGCGTGACATCATGCGCCCGGACTTTCTCTTCACGGTGCAGCGTGACGCGATGGTCACCGATGCGGTGCGGCTGATGGCCGAGCGGAATGTCGGCATCGTCAGCGTGCTCGACGGCAGCCGGCTCGTCGGGGTGCTCTCCGAGCGTGACGTGGTCCGGCGGGTCGTCGACACCGGGCGGGACCCCGCCCGCACCTCCGTCATGGAGGTCATGACCGTCGGAGTGATCGTGGCCGATCCTGACGACGACTACCAGTCGGCCATCCGCCAGATGGACGACGCGAACATCCGGCACCTTCTCGTGGTCAGGGACGGACGCATGCTGTCGATGGTGTCCATCCGCGATCTGATCCGGGTGGACATACACGACAAGAGCGAGGAGCTGCGCTACCTCCGGGAGTATCTCTACCAGGTCCCGCCCGACATCGCCGTTCGCCACGCCGCGGCATGAGTGAGCCCCGCGGGTCCACACGGCGGGGCGGGCGCCCATGGTCGGGGCGGCTCGGGATTTTCTCCACGATGTAAGGCTTACAAGGCCCGCGTGTAAGGATTACGAGAAAGTGACGGTTTCTCGGGTCTCGGGCCCTACAATTCCATCGCGGGAGGACGAATTCTCCCGTGAGGAGATCGGGGAGCCCGTGGCTCGGATGTTGCACTATTCCCCGGTTGCGCTTCAAGCCGAAGGTTCAACACTTCAAGGGAGGTGCGTATGCGGAAGGTTGCCAGCCTCGCGGTACTCATGCTGGCCATGGTCATCCTCTCTTCGGGATGCGCCACACGGGACTGGGTGCGGGACCTTCTAGGCAAGAAGGAAGTCGAGATCGGGGAGCGGGTGGACAAGGTGTCGGGCCGGGTGGATGAGCAGGGCGTGCAGGTGAAGACATTGGAAGGCGGCCTAGGCGACGTGCGGGGCCGCTCGGATGCCGCGCTCGCCAAGGCCGACGGCGCGTTCGCCAAGGCGGACGGCGTCGACAGCCGGCTCTCGCGGCTGTGGGGTAATCGCCACAAGCGCAAGATCGCCGATAGCATGGACGTCTACTTCGGCTTCGACCAGGCCGAGCTGAGCGATGGCACTCAGACGGCGCTGCTCGGGCTCGTCAAGGAGCTGCAGTCCAACCCGGGCACGACGGTCGAGCTCGGAGGCTTCACGGATCCCAAAGGCTCTCGCGATTACAACTATCAGCTCAGCCAGCGTCGCGTGGACGCCGTACGGCGTTTCCTCATCGAGCAGGGTGTGGAGATCACGAGGATCTTGTCCGTGGGGCTCGGCCCCATCGCGGATCGGAACGTGCCCGATGACAAGAAGCGCCGCGTCACTGTCAGGCTGATGGTCGATCAAGACTAGGTCGCCCCGGCGCGTGACCGGGGCCGGCGAGCGCTCGCGCCGGCTCTGGTTGCGCGTCGGGTGCGTCCTGAATGAACTCGCATCCAGGATCTCGCGCCATGCAGGAGCCGGAAGCGGTCGTCAGGCAGGTCGACGGCGAAGCAGAGCCGACGAGGATTCTCATCGTCGACCCGTACGGTCACAGCCGGGACGGATTGAGCCTGGCCCTCCTGGGCCGTCTCTGTCACGTCGAGACGGCGGCCACGAGCTGGGAAGCCATCAAGAAGATCAAGGAGCGCCCCTTCGATATCGCGGTGGTCGACGCCGAGCTGCCGTCGACCCACGGCCTCGCCATGACGGGCTGGGACGTCGCGCGCATTCTCCGCGCCTTCAATCCGGCTCTGGCCATCGTCGTGGTCACCGCCGAGAAGGGGCCGGAAGCTCAGTTGCAGGCCGACCGGCTGGGCATCTCGAGACTCGTGGAGAAGCCGATCAGCCCCCGGGAGCTGCGGGCGTTCCTGCAGACGCTCGAGCCGGGATCAGCGATCCGTCGTCAGAGCGCCGGCCGCTAGGCGGCCCCGCCTCCCCGCTCCTCGCTAGCACAGCCTCGGGCCAGGGACCGGGCGGAGCTGGGGGTTCCCTCCCCGGACCACACTGACTCGCAACCCGCCCGGCCGCTCGTAACGGGCCACGAGATTCCGGTTTTGCGCTTCGGCAACGCGCAGAAGATATGGGTCCGGGGAGGGAAGCCCCCAGCCCCGCCCTCCACGCTGTGTCGACCAACTCTTTACCGACGCGACTCGCGCAGTTGTCTCGGCGATGCGTCAACACGCGGCGGCGGGTGGGGCAGGGGGCATCCCCCGTGGACCCGTATCTTCTGCGATTTGCCGAAGCGTCGAACCGACGTCTCGTGGCCCCTTACGAGACGAAGCAACGGACTGCGAGTCAGCGTGGTCCGCGGGGGATGCCCCCTGCTCCACTCGCCGCTTTGTCGGCACGATAGGACGACGCGGGTTGGTGCCAGGCGCGGCGGGTGTCGTTGGCGAGAATCGCGATGGCCGCCACGATCACGCCGACCCCGAGAAGCCAGGTGAGGCGGCCGAGGAAGTCGGCGGCGCCGAGCAGGTGGAGCTGGGCGAGCAGGTAGTTCCAGTCGTGGGTGACGCCCTCGCCGCCCAGGAGGGGCAGCGCCTGCTTCTTCGCGTCCGCCATGTAGATCGCCACGTCCGTGATGCTCTCGCCCGTCCAGAAGAGGGCCACCGCGAACGAGGCGGGCTGGCCCTGGCGAAGAAACGTCACCGCGCACACGGCGGGCAGGATGACCTGGAGCGCCGAGCCCGCCAGGATGTAGAGGAAGCGCGGGAGGAAGAACGCGAAGGTGTGTCCGGCCTCGTGGATGACGAGATCGATGCCGTGGATGAATCGCAGGGCCCCGCTCGCCGCATTGAAGTCGAGGCCGCGCGCGAGGATTTGCCAGGCCAGGACGACCATCACGAGCAGCCCCGCGGCGCGACCTAGCGCGGGCGCGGGAGGCACTATGGCCGGAGCTAGCTTCCGGCCTTCGTCGCGGTCACCGCGCCCGGCGCGGGATGACCATTGCCATCGGTGGCGCAGGCCGCGGCCGCGCCCTCGCGATGGATGGAAAGATCCGTGATGCTCGGATGCTCGCCGCACACGGGGCACTTCGGATCGCGGCGGAGCTTGACCTCACGCACGCGCATGCCGAGGGCGTCGTAGGTCATCAGCCGGCCGATCAAGGGCTCGCCGATCCCGAGCAGGAGCTTGACGGCTTCCGTCGCCTGCACCACCCCGATCACGCCTGGGAGCACGCCCAGGACCCCAGCCTCGCTTCAGCTGGGGACGAGGCCCGCGGG
>Ga0070706_100006668_pt1 | contig 10893 bp, 10 predicted proteins | sample KBSK5501metaG_FD_65476 | JGI IMG/M metagenome (GOLD analysis project Ga0070706, IMG submission 65476) | Corn, switchgrass and miscanthus rhizosphere microbial communities from Kellogg Biological Station, Michigan, USA - KBS K5-50-1 metaG | ecosystem: Host-associated > Plants > Roots >...
GCGCCGTTGCGCCCGGAGAGCGCGAAGGTCGCCGTGGGGCCGGTCAACGCGCCGTAGAAGCCGATCCGAACGCCTTGCGCCTCCGGCTGCTTCTCGCCGACGCAGGCGACCGTGAAAACGATCGCGGCGCTTGAGAGCCCGCGTGGCGAGATCTTCACGCGGGGCATTCTAGACGGAGAAGGGCACGTCATCCCGAGGAGCGCAGCGACGAGGGATTCCGGACTTGATCGCCGCCCGCCCTTTGTCGAGTCTGGGATCCCTCGCGTCGCTCGGGATGACGGCCGAATGAGACCCTTTGATACGCTACGCCGCGCTTTCGAGCGGGGGAACATGAATTCCTCGAAGACCTACGACGTCGCGATCATCGGTTCCGGTCCGGGCGGGTACGTGGCCGCCATCCGCGCGGCGCAGCTCGGCCTCTCGGTCTTGATCGTCGAGCGCGACGCGCGGCTGGGCGGCGTCTGCACGCTCTGTGGATGCATTCCCACGAAAGCGCTGCTGCATACGGCGGATCTGCTGGAGCAGGCGCGGCACGGCGCGGAGGTCGGCGTCTCCGCTCGCGATGTGCGTCTGGATCTGCCGGCCGCCATGAAGCACAAGGACAAGGTCGTCCGGCAGAGCGCCAACGGAGTCTCCTACCTCATGAAGAAGAATCGGGTCGACGTCGCCCAGGGGTTCGGGCGGCTCACCGGCGCAGGGCGCGTTTCGGTCACCGGGCCGGACGGCGCCGAGACGATCTACGCGGCCAAAAACGTGATCGTCGCGACGGGCTCGGGTCCCCGATCGCTGCCGGGCATGGAGATCGACAATCAGACGATCCTCTCCTCGACCTCCTTGCTGGAGCTGACCGAAGTGCCCAAGTCCCTCGTGGTGATCGGCTCGGGCGCCGTCGGCGTGGAGTTCGCCTCGATGTACGCGCGCTTCGGCTCGAAGGTCACGGTCGTCGAGATCCTGCCGCGGATCGTGCCGCTCGAGGACGAGGAAATTTCTCGCGAGCTCGCGGCTTCCTTCAAGCGGCAGGGGATCGCGGTCTATCCGGGCACCCGCGTCGAGCGGCTCACGAAGGGAGAGGCGGGCGTGGAGCTGATCGCGCGCTCCGCCGGCGACAAGACGGAGACGTTCCGCGCCGAGAGGGTGCTGATGGCGGTGGGTCGGCGGCCTCTGTCCGACGGGATCGGGCTGGAGGGCGTGGGCGTCGAGACCGACCGCGGCTTCATCAAGACGGACGGCCTGATGCGCACCAACGTGCCGGGCGTCTACGCGATCGGAGACGTCGTCCCGACGCAGGCGCTCGCGCACGTCGCCTCCGCCGAAGGAGTCGTGGCGGTGGAGCACATGGCGGGACGGGAAACGCAGCCGCTCAACTACGACCAGGTGCCGGCCTGCACGTACTGCTCCCCCGAAGTCGCCTCGATCGGCCTGACCGAGGAGAAGGCGCGCGAGCGGGGGTACGAGGTCATCGTGGGGAAGTTCCCCTTCTCCGCGAACGGCAAGGCCCGAATCCTGAACGAGGCGAGCGGCTTCGTGAAGATCGTCTCCGAGAAGAAATACTCGGAGGTCCTGGGAGTTCACATCGTGGGGCCCACGGCGACCGAGCTCATCGCGGAAGCCGGAGCGGCGCTGCGTCTCGAAGCGACTTCGGAGGAGCTGGTGCGCACGATCCACGCGCATCCGACGCTATCCGAGGCGATTCACGAAGCGAGCGAGGCCGCCGGCGGGCACGCCATCCACATTTGACGGCCTGCACGATATTGGTGCGGGCCGTCATCCCGAGCGGAGCGAGGGATCCCGGACTCGACAAGCAAGGGATCCTTCGGGCCTTCGGCCCTCAGGATGATGGCTACGCCGCCGTGCGCGACGGCGGCTGCGCATCATTTCGGCGGATTGGGCGGCATTGTGGGCGGATTCCCGCCCGTATTGGTCACCGGGTTGATCGGAGGGGCACCGGGAGCCGTCTGGACCGCGTTGCTCGGCGGCGCGGCGTAGCTACGGCCGATCTGATAGTCGTTGGGCGAGTTGGGCAGGGCTTGAGTCTGGCCGGGAACGACGTTGCCGTAGAACCCCCGGCCGAGCTGGGGGCCGGCGGCGGTCCTGGCTCCGACCGCGCTCGCGTTGGTCGGGCCGGCCTGGGCGCTTCCGCCCTGCATCGCCAGATTCCCGATCGGAACGAGCCGCTGGGCCGGGTTCGTCGCGGCTGCCGCCTGCGCCGAGATTCTCGTGATCTGCCTGACCTCGGAACGTCGCATGCTGATCAGCGTGCCGTCCGGGTACTTGTGGAAGAGCACGATCGTCCCTCGCGCGACCGGAGCATCTCGGGCGATCAATTTTCCTGAGGGAATCAGATCGACCTGGTAGTAGGTTTCCTCTGCTCGGAGCGCGAAGGCGCAGGCGACGAGAATCGCGGCGGAGATCAGGCGGCTCCTCATGACCCACCTCCCAGTGTAAGCGTATCACTGGGATAGGCTTTGGGGTTTCAGGTTTCACGTGTCTCGTTTCAGGAGAGTGCCAGCCTGAACCTCCGGTGGCCATCCGAGATTTGTAACGGCCTGAAACCTGAAACTTGAAACCCATACAATGACCGACCCGAATCTGCGACTCATGAGTCAGGAAACGCAACGCCCGCACGACCTCTCCGCCCTCCGCATCCGGCGGGAGCCGGAGCACCGCAAGGGCCCGCGGGGATGGATCCTCGCGGGCGCGGTCGCCGCCGTGGCCGCCGGCCTGGCCGCCTACGCCCTGACCGGGCGCGGCCTGTCGGCGAAGCGGGTCGAGGCGGTCACGGCCGCGGTCGTGACGGAGGGGCAGGCGACCACGCTGCTGTCCGCCACGGGCTACGTCGAGGCCGAGCGGAAGGCCGACCTCTCTCCGAAGATCACCTCCCGGATCACGCAGTTGAACGTCACGGAAGGAACCCGGGTGAAGAAGGGAGACGTCATCGCGCGGCTGGACTCGACCGACTTGGACGCCCAGCTCGCCGAGGCGCGCGCGAACTGGACGAACGCGCAGGCGGAGCTGTCACGGCAGAAGAGCCTCTTCGACCAGGGCCTCGCGACGCACTCCGCGCTCGATGCCGCGGTGGCCTCCGAGGCGGCGACGCGGGCTCGCGTGCGCTACGTCGAGGCGCTGCTCGACTACACGATCATCCGGGCGCCGTTCTCCGGCGTCATCACCGCGAAGCGCGCGTTCGTCGGCGAGGCGGTGTCTCCGTTCGGGTCCTCCCCGTCGGGCGGGGGCTCGGGCGGGGCGATCGCGACGATCGTGGAGTTCTCCTCCCTCTACGTCGGGGCCGACGTCAACGAGGCGAATCTCTCCAGGCTCGGCAAGGAACAGCCGGCGGAGATCACGATGGACGCCGTGCCCGACAAGACCTACCACGGGCGCCTGCGGCAGATCGTTCCCGCGGCGGACCGGCAGAAGGCGACGGTGCGCGTCAAGGTGGCGTTTCTGGACGCCGACGACCGCGTTCTTCCGGACCTCTCGGCGCGCGTCGCCTTTACCTCCGAGCCGACGACGGGCCGCGACACCCGTTCCCGGGTCCTGATTCCGAAGGCCGCGCTGACGACCGTCGGCGGGAGGGCCGGCGTCTTCCGGATCGTCGATGGGCGGGCGAAGTTCCAGCCCGTGACTCCGGGGGGGGATGTGCAGGGACAAATGGAAGTGACGCAGGGACTCCAGGGCGGAGAGAAGCTGATCTCGCTCGCCGGAGGAGCGCAGGTGCGGGAGGGGGAGAAAGTCAAAGTCGAGGGGCAGAAGGAGTAGAGATTTGTGATTGGTGATTTGTGATTTGTGATTGAGGCGGGGAAGCGGCTTTCTCGCCTTAATCACCAATCACAAATCTCAAATTACAAATCATCGAGGGGAAGAAATGGCTCAAAGTGCTGAACCGCTAATCTCGATCGAACACGTCGAGAAGGTCTACCACCGGGATCAAATCGAGATCCCGGTCTTGAACGATATACACCTCGACATCCCGGAGGGGGAGTACGTCGCGCTCATGGGGCCCTCGGGCTCGGGCAAGACGACGCTCTTGAATCTGATCGCGGGGATCGATCAGCCGACGCGCGGGCGGATCGTCGTGGCGGGCCGGGACATCGCGACGCTGTCGCAGACCGAGCTCGCCTCCTGGCGCTCACACACCATCGGATTCATCTTCCAGCTCTACAACCTGCTGCCGGTCTTGACGGCGTACGAAAACGTCGAGCTGCCCCTGCTGCTGACGCGGCTGAAGAAGGCGGAGCGCCGTAAGCACGTCGAGACCGCGCTGTCGATCGTCGGCCTCTCCGACCGCATGGATCACTACCCTCGTCAGCTCTCGGGGGGACAGGAGCAGCGAGTGGCGATCGCGCGCGCGATCGTCTCCGATCCGACGATTCTGGTCGCCGACGAGCCAACCGGCGATCTCGACGCGAGATCGGGGGACGAGATTCTCGAGCTTCTCCGCCGGCTGAACGAGGAGTTCGGCAAAACGATCGTCATGGTCACGCACGATCCGCGGGCGGCATCGCGGGCACACCGGATGATCCATCTCGACAAGGGCATCCTCCACGCGGACGAACGGACCGAAACCGGCGCGACGAGGCCCGTATGAAGTACCTGGGGCTCATCTGGCGAAACGTCTTCCGCAAGAAGATGCGCACCTTTCTCACGACGAGCTCCATCATCTTGGTGCTCGTCCTCATCGTGATCCTGGCGTCGCTTCTCCAGGCGATGCAGGCGGACCCTTCCGGCGGGCGGGGAGCAAACCGGCTCGTCGTCCAGCACGCGACGGGGCTCGGCAACTTCCTCCCCCTCTCGCAGCGGCAGCGAATCGAGCAGATCCCCGGAGTCGTCGCGGTCTCGCCGGAGACGTGGTTCGGCGGGGTCTACAAGGACGATCGGCCCGAGAACTGGATCGGGCAGCTCACCTGCGATCCCGACATCTACTTCGACAAGATCTTCGACGACGCGACCATCGACCCGAAGGTCAACGCCGAGTGGAAGGCGACCCGCAACGGATTCGTCGCCGGCGAGACGATCGCGAAGAAGTTCCAATGGAAGAAGGGGGACCACATCATCCTCAAAGGGACCTACATTCCGTTGAATCCCGACCTCGTCTACGTCGGTTCGTACAACGCGGGCGATGAGTCCAACATCTTCTTCCACAACGAATTTCTCAACCAATCCCAATGGTTTGGCGCCAACAAGTACACCGGCCTGTACTACCTGAAGGTCGACAGCGGCGAGAGCGTGCCGCGTGTGGCGGCGGCGATCGACAAGATGTTCGAGAACAGCGACGCCCCGACGAAGACGTTGACCGAGAAGCAATTCCAGCTTCAGTTCATGGAAATGATGGGTAACGTGAAGTTCCTGATCAACGGCATCTCGCTGATCATCCTCTTCGCCGTCACGCTGATCGTGGCCAACACGGTCGCGATGTCGGCGCGCGAGCGCATCACGGAGATCTCCGTGATGCGGACCCTCGGGTTCCGGCGCGGGCACATCCTGGGGTTCATCCTTTCGGAATCGGTGTTGATGTCACTCCTGGGCGGCATTTTGGGGGTCGTCATCGCGATGGTCTTGATACCACTGCTCAAGATGGCCGGGAACAAGACCTCCATCTCGGTGTGGCTGATCAATTTCCACGTCTCGTGGGACACCCTCGTCATGGCCTTCGTGATCTCGGTCGGCGTGGGCATTCTGGCCGGATTCATCCCGGCCATCCGCTCCTCGCAGCGGAAGATCGTGGACGGCCTGAGGCAGGTGGTGTGAGATGGCCGTTCCGCTGAAATACAACCTGCGCAACCTCGTCGCGCGTAAGGCCTCCACCGGAATGACGGCGTTCGTCATAGGCCTCGTCGTGGCGGTCTTTCTGTGTGTGCTGGCGCTCGTCCAGGGCGTCACCCGAACTCTCTCGGTCACGGCTTCGACGCGCAACGTCCTGGCGATGCGTGTGGGATCGCAGGCCGAAATGCAGAGCGTCATCACCCGCGATCAGGCCGAACAGATGCAGTCCATGTCGGGGCCGGAGCGGAACGCGGCGGGCCGGTCTTACGTCTCTCCCGAGCTGATCTCGCTGATCAACGTCCAACGCGAGGACGGAAAGACCTTCTCGAACGTCCAGGTCCGCGGGATGGCGCCGATCGGAATGGAGATCCGGCCCGGGGTCAGGATCATCGATGGCCGCATGTTCACCGCCGGCACCAACGAGGCGATCGTTTCGAAGAATCTGTCGAAGCGTTTCGCCAGCATGAAGGTCGGGGACACGCTGAAGACCGGCAGCTTCCGCTGGGTCATCGTCGGCCTCTTCGATGCCCAGGGGAGCGCCTACGAATCGGAGATCTGGACGGACGTGCACGACCTTCAACAGCAGACCAAGCGCAACATCTACTCCTCGGTGTTCGTGAGGCTCCCGGACCCCGACGCGGCGAACAGTTTCATCGAGACGATCAAGGGCGACCAGCGCTTGAAGCTCGAGGGAAAGACGGAGCGCAAGTACTACGACGAACAGATGATCACGGGCGCGCCGATCAAGGCGCTCGCCTTCATCGTCGGCCTATTCACCGCCATCGGTGCATCGTTCGGCGCGATGAACACGATGTACGCCCAAGTCTCGGCCCGCACGCGCGAGATCGGAACGCTGCGGGCGCTCGGGTTCTCCCGCCGCTCGATCCTGACCTCCTTCGTCCTGGAGGCGCTGATGCTCTCCCTGGTCGGGGGGGCGTTGGGCCTCGTCTTCACTTTTCTCGTGTTCAACCTGTTTCTCACCAAGCCAACGGGCACGATGAACTTCCGCACCTTTTCGGAGGTCCTTTTCAACTTCCGGCTGACGTCGTCTCTGATTGCGGGGGGGATCGTCTTCTCGCTCGGGATGGGGCTATTCGGCGGATTCTTTCCGGCGGCGCGCGCCGCCCGGCTGAAGATCACCTCGGCATTGCGAGAAGTGTGAGCTCCCCCTCTCCCTCGTCCTCTCCCCCCGCCGGGGCGAGAGGGTTGGGGTGAGGGGCTCGATTCCGAAACGCATGCTCCTTCACTTCTACGGAACCAAGGGCTACGTCGAGGAATCTTCGAAGGCGCACCTCGGACATTCGGCGTTCGTCCTGGAGTCCGACGGCTTCCGGCTGCTGTGCGACTTCGGCCAGAACCGCAAAGGGATGCTCTCGAAGGTCCGGCCCGACGCGATCTTCATCTCTCATGCGCACCCGGACCACGCCTGGGGCCTCGAGGAGGGCACGGAGGTGCCGGTCCACGCCTCCGCGATCACGCACGAGCTCCTCGAGAAGATGCCGATTTCGAGGCGCGTCGTTCTCGAGCCTCATCGGCAGGTTCGAGTGGGGCCCTTCCGGCTGAGCGCTCACCCCGCCGTGCACTCGGTGCGCTGCCCGTGCATCGGCGCGCGGATCGAGATCGGAGGCTTCGTGTTCGTCTACTCGGGCGACATCGTGAGCTTCGAGGACCCCGAGACGGCGTTGTCGGGCGCGGACTTCTACGTCGGCGACGGATCGATCCTGACGGGCTCGCTCGTTCGCCGGCACAAGAGCGGGGCGCTCATCGGCCACACGACCGTCCGAGCGCAGCTCGGCTGGCTTGCGCGGTACGGCGTTCCGCGCGCCGTGTTCTCTCACTTCGGCAAGGGGCCGATCGAGATGGGGGAGCCGGCCCTGCGCCAGGCGCTCGAGAAGCTCGCCGCCGCGAACCCGCCGGGGTGCTCTGTGACCGCCGCCAGCGACGGGCTCGAGATAGAGGTCGGGTAGGAGCGTTTCAGGTTTCAGGTTTCAAGTTTCAAGTTTCAAGAGGGCCCAGCTCCTTCCTGAAACCTGAAACGTGAAACCTGAAACTCACAAGGGCGACCTCGTGTGCGCCGGCAGCGCCGGCCCCGTGGCCGGAACCGCCGGCTCCGGCCGGGCGCGTTCCGTCGACTCGGCCAGAATGGCGCGCCGCGCCTCGCGTGACCGCTTGACGAAGGCGAGGAGGCCGCCGGCCATCATGACGTAGAAGCCGCCCCACACCATTCCTATCAGCGGCTTGCGCGTCACGTCGACCGCCAGGGACTCGACGGTGGCGGCCTGGAACTCGTCCGCGGGGTTCTTCGAGACTCCGACCAGCCGCACGACCACCGCACCGTCGTTCGGCGAGACCGCGAGCACCCTCATCCGGCCGTTGGGAAAGCCCGGGATCGCCGCCTCCTCGGCTTCGCCCTCTCGGGTGTCGAGGTGGAACACGTAGCGCAGAGTCACGTCGTGTCTGGAGCCGTCCGGAGGCGTGATGGTCATGTCGGTCAGGACCAGGATCTTCTGCTCGCCGCGCATCATCGCGGCGCGGTCCGCGTTGAAGTCGCGGAAGGTGAAGCCCGTTCCCTCGACCTCGGTGGTCGTGCCCTTCATCAGGCGCACGTCCCGGCCGATGATCTGGGGCTGGCCGGGGTCGTACTGCTGCGGCGCGATGTAGAGGTCCATCGTCGCCGAGCTCCTGATCGCCGGGTTCGCCATGAGCTGGCCGGTCCGGCTGTTGACGTACATCTTCGGGTACACGTAGAAGGTCTTGCCCCGGGCCGTCTCGACCTTGACCTCCATGGCCTGCTTGCGCGCGCCGGAGCCGGGTACCACGCGCAGGAACGTCAGCGTCTCCTCTCCCGTCTTCTTCGGCACGTTGACCTGGAGGTTCAGCCGCTGCGAGCGGGCGTAGGCGCCCGAGACCACGATTCCCGCGAGCATGATCCCGACGCCGACGTGTGCGAGGTATCCACCGGCGCCCGCGAACTTGCCGTTCCTCGCCTTCCTCAAGACCGCGCGCAGATTCATGTCTGCGGCGAAGAAGGCGAGCAGCAGGAGCGCGAGCGTGTCGGGCTTGCGCGCGCCGAGCGCCAGAGACAGCAGCGTCAGAGCGGCCGCGACCGCGAGCGACCGCCGGGCGCTCTTCGCCAGAGCGCCGGGGCTCTCTCCCTTCCAGGACACGAACGGAACGAGACCCGCCAGGAGGACGAGGAGGAACCCGGCCGGCATGGTCGTCTTCTCGTAGAAGGCGGTCTGGACCTGTGAGGGGGTGCCCGAGATCCGTGTCAGAAGAGGGGCCGACGTCCCCAGCAGGATCACCGCTCCCAGCGCGCAGAAGACCGCGATTCCCAGGATGAAGAGGACGCTGCGCGAGAGCAACGGCGTCTCGTCCTCCTCCGCGACGGGGATGACGCGCCAGCGCCAGGCGAGAAGGGCCACCGAGAGCAGCACGAACCCGGCGAGGATACCGACGAGCCAGCCGGTGATGCCGAGGTCGATGAAGGAGTGAACCGAGAAATCGGCCAGGACGCCGGAGCGGGTCAGGAACGTTCCGTAGAGGATCGTCGCGTACGCAGTGCAGGCGAGGATCAGGTTGATCTTGCGGTGGCGCTTGCGCGAGCGCTGAAGAAACATCCCGTGCACGAGGGCGGCCGTGAAGAGCCAGGGCACCAGGCTCGTGTTCTCGACGGGGTCCCAGCCCCAGTAGCCGCCCCACCCCAGGGTCTTGTAGGCCCAGTACCCGCCCATCAGGATCGCTGTGCCGAGCGTCAGGAACGTCAGCAGAGCCCAGGGAATCGCGCGGGCGATCCATCCGTCCCACCGCTTCTTCCAGAGCGCCGCGATCGCGAATGAGAACGGAACCGAGAGCGACGCGAAGCCGATGAACATGACCGGCGGGTGGATGACCATCCAGGGGTCCTGCAGGAGAGGATTCAGCCCGACCCCGTCGGCGGGCACCGGCGGCGGAAGAATTCTGAATGGACTCTGCTTGCAGAGGATGGCGACGATCCCGAGGAAGGTCGCGAGGTAAACCATCATCACCGGCGCCTCCTGCTCCTTGGCGCTGCGCCAGACGAAGAGGCCGATGAGCGAGCCCCAGAAGCACCAGAGCAGGAAGGATCCTTCCTGGCCGGCCCAGAAGGTGGAGATCAGGAAGTGGAGAGGTAGGTCGAGGCTGGAGTAGGAATTCACGTATGCGACGTCGAAGCGGTGCTGGAGCAGCAGCGTCATCAGAATCGCGGCCGCCGCGACGACGCAGATCGTGAACGCGTTGTAGGTCGTGCGGGCCAGCGGCAGCAGATCCTTCCGGCCGCGGTCGACCCGAAAATAGGTCACCGCCGAGGCGAGCCCCGCGAACAGGGCTCCCCAGAGCGCCGCGACACCGGGCCAGAAGTACATCAGACGAACGGCGCAAACCGGGAACCGGCTCGCGGGCTCAAGACTTCATCCCGGGCGGCGCGGCGGCGTACGCCTTCTCGACCTCGGCGCCCTGATATTTCGAGGGGCACTTCACGAGCAACTTCTCCGCGTCGATGCGCCCCTCCCGGTAACGGCCGATCGCGACGATCGAGATCGCGTCCTTGAAATTGGCGGGCTTGATCCCCCGATAGACGACCGGCATCCGGCGGCCGGAGGGGTCGATCAGCTCGAAGGAGAGCTCTCCCCGGGACTCATCGTACCGGTCGCTGGCCTTATCCAGGCCTCCCATGACCTGCACCACCCCGCGCGCCTTCTTCGCCTCGTCGAACGAGAGGTACGGCGTCAGGGTCTTCTGGAACGCGGTCAGGCCGAATCCGATGAACGCGAGGGTCAGCGCGGCCGCGATCCAGTAGCCCTTCTTCATCGGCTCCGCTCCTTTTCCGAGATCCGCCGGTCGAGTCGCCAGAGATAGAAGAAGAGCCCCACCCAGATCACCACGTTGACCGCGGCGAGATAGCCGAGGCTCCCCATCGAACGATCTTTGCATTCGGGTCCGAAAAAATCAACGTCGCGAGTCCGCGCTTTCGCAGGAGGGCCCGACCAAACGAGCGGATTCCACTTCTCCCGTGGCCTTCGAACGGAAAGGCTCCGCGGAGAGTTCATTTCCAGGCGAAGTCTCGCGGTGATTCTTAACGCCTTCTAAGGACCTGCAACCACTTCGACG
>Ga0070706_100006669_pt1 | contig 10893 bp, 10 predicted proteins | sample KBSK5501metaG_FD_65476 | JGI IMG/M metagenome (GOLD analysis project Ga0070706, IMG submission 65476) | Corn, switchgrass and miscanthus rhizosphere microbial communities from Kellogg Biological Station, Michigan, USA - KBS K5-50-1 metaG | ecosystem: Host-associated > Plants > Roots >...
GCGTAGGGCTCGAAGAAGTACGCGGTGCGCGACCCGGCCGAGCCGTCGGCGTACCCTTTGAGCCCGCCGATCCGGACCCAGTCGTCTCCCCCCCCCTGCCCCGAGCGCCGAACGGTGTCGGCCACTTCGCGCCAGCGCTCGAGCGGCAGGTAGAGCGCGACGCGGAGCGTCATCCGGCCGGCTTGCTCCAGCCGGCGGTAGCTCGCTAGATCCTCCCACGAGGCCGACATGTGGCCGGTGGCCGTCACGCCGAGCGAGGCCGCGTGGGCGAGCGCGCGCGCCAGCGCCGAGTCGCGCCGCTCGGGGGACGGCGGCGGGATCGCGCGGTCGATGAGAGCGAGCGCCTGATCCTTGAATATGCCGATCGGCTCGCCGGTCCTCGCATCGCGGAGGATCTCGCCGCCCGGAGGGGTCGGTGTGTTCCCGGTGATCCCGGCGGCCTTCATCGCGGCGGCGTTGGCGAGCGCCTCGTGACCGTCGAGCCGGTTCACGAACACGGGATTCTCCGGCGTGACCGAGTCGATCCACTCGTGCCGCGGCAGCGGCTGCCCGGGCCAGAGCGTGTGGTCCCAGTCACCTCCCAGGATCCACTCACCCGGGGCGAGCCGCCCGGCATACTCCTTCAGCCGGCGGATGAATTCCTGAGGCGTAGCGGCGCTGCGCAGGTCCACCGAAGCGAGCTGGAACCCGCCGCTGATGAAGTGGGTATGGCCGTCGGCGAACCCCGGCATGACCAGCCCACCGTTCGCCTGAACGACCCGCGTCCTCGACCCCAGGTAGCGCGCCAGCTCGGACGGGTCCCCGACGGCGAGCACTTTCCCCTGCGCCACGGCGACTGCGCCCGGCTGCGGCGTCCCGGATGTGAGCCCGGTCCACACCAGACCGCCGGTGATCACGAGGTCGGCCTTCGGCGCGCACGCCGCGAGCGAGATGCACACCAACCCCGCCGGCAGACGTCGGGTCATGCTTTGATCCCTCAGCGCAGTCTGGTGATGCGGCGGATCGTCTCGAGAGCGGTGATCGGGTCGGGCCCCGGATTCTTGTCCGGGCGATCCTTGCCCGGGCGTCCTTCGATTTCCCGTGGGGGCGCGCCCAGCGCGTCCCGGAGGTCGAGCAGCACCTCGAGGAGCAGCTGCTCGCGCTGGTAGGCCGCGTCGAGATCGGCCATGCGCGCCTGGTCGCCCGCGGCTTTGGCGCGCTCATAGGCTTCGCGATAGATGGCTTCCAGATTCGCGAGGATGCGCTCGCGCGGGCGAAACGCCATGACGCAAGAATATACAGGTGACCGAGCATTGTGCGACCGGTCGAGGCCCGTCGCCTCAGCTTCCGTCGCGACTCCGGCCGCTCTATGTTCAAACGATGAGCCTCAAGGGTAAGAAAGTCCTGTTCTTCGCCGGGCCGCTGTACGAGGACCTCGAGCTCTGGTATCCGAAGATCCGGCTCGAGGAAGAAGGAGCCACCACGACCGTGGCCGGATTGGGCGACAAGACCTATCAGGGGAAGCGCGGGTATCCCGTCGTCGTCGATGTCGACGTGGAGCGCGTGGACGCCGCAGGCTTCGACGGATTGGTGATCCCGGGCGGCTTCGCGCCCGACCAGTTACGGCGCTCCGACAAGGTCTTGCGGCTCGCGCGCGAGATCTACCAGGCCGGCAAGCCGCTCGCCTTCATCTGCCACGCCGGTTGGGTGCCGATCTCGGCAAAGATCCTCAAAGGCAAGCGCGCCACCAGCGTGCGCGCGATCAAGGACGACATGGAGAATGCGGGCGTGATCTGGGAGGACGCGGCCGTAGTGGTGGACGGAAACCTGATTTCGTCGCGCACACCCGCCGACCTGCCGGACTTCTGCAAGGCGTTGATCGCGGCGCTACGCCAGGGGCCGCAAGACTAGACCGCTCGGTACCTTCGGAACGAAGTAGGTCGATTTCGGAGGCATCACGTCTCCCGCGTCCGCCACCGCGAATACCTGCTCCACCTTCGTCGGGTTCAAGAGCACGGCCGCCGCCGCCTGGCCGTTCCGCACGGCATCGAACGCCGCGCGCGGATCGGCTGTGTAGGCGAGCATCGGCGTCGCGGTGCCGGCGCCGAGGATGTGCCGCACGACCAGCGCATCGATGCGCGCCACGTCGAGCGCCCGTACCGCGGGCGTTCGGCCCAGCTCCGGCACCCGGTCGAGCGGCGCGTCGGGCTTGAGCGTGAGCGTCACATCGTACGCGCCGGGGAACGCGACGATGCACGCCGTGCCGTCGCGACCGAGCTCCGCGAGACGCTCGATGCGGTCCATGCACGGCCCTACCCGTCCGACGTTGAACCACGTGCCCCACGCCTCGACCAGTTTGGTCGCGTCCGGCGCGGCACCGAAGATGATCCGGTGCGTGGGAAGAATCGCCAGTCCCGGATCGCCGGCCGAGACCACGAAGGAGAGCACTCGGTCCGCCCGCGGGTCGTCCCGCGCGTAGGTCACGGCGGTCTCGTAACGGTGGTGTCCGTCGGCGATGTACAGGGGCGCCCGGCCCGCAAGGGCTGCGAGCTCGGTTGCCTTGTCTCCTTGAGCCGTCCACATCCGCATCTTCACGCCGTCGAGCTCCGCTCGGGCGGCGGGGACACCGACCGCGGTCCCGGCGAGCGCTTGCGCGAGCGCCTGGTCGGAATCGGGCGCGACCAGGAGGATGGACTCGAGGCTCGTCCGCGTCGCCCGCAGCAGCGCCAGCCGGTCGGCCTTCGGGGCGGAGTGCGTCTTCTCGTGCGGCCGCACGCGGCGCGTCGCGAAGGGCTCCGCCCGGACCGCCGCGAACATGCCGATCCGGGTGCGAACCCCGCTCCCCGGAAGCGTGTAGTCCTGCGCCACGACGTACACAGACTCGGCGGCGTCGGTCTTCAGCACTCCTTCCGCACGCCATGCCGCGAGCAGGGCGGCGGCTCGGGCGTAGCGGTCTTCGGTCGGCGGCGCTTCCGGGAGGATGAGGTGCACGATATTGTGGAGGTCCCGCGCGGCGTAGCGCCCCCGCTCCTCCGGCGAGATCACGTCGTAGGGAGGGGCGATGAGTGCGCTCAGGCGGTCCTTCGCTACGTAGCGCTCGCCGCGGAACGGCGCCACGAGCGGAAGGGCGGGCGGATCGGCGTTCACGTACCCGGAGAACCTCGGTGTCCCTGCGCGAAGCTCAACAGACGGTCGATCGCTGGATCGGCCAATATAAGGAAGGATACTTCTCGCCGCTGACGAACCTCGCCCGGCTGGCGGAAGAGGTGGGCGAGCTGGCCCGCGAGATCAACCATCGCTTCGGCGAGAAGACGAAGAAACAGGAAGAGGCCGAAGGGTCCGTCGCGATGGAGCTCGCCGACATCCTGTTCGTGGTGATCTGCCTCGCGAACTCCCAGGGGATCGACCTCGACCAGGCGTTCGACGCCATGATGCGGAAGGTCACCGCCCGCGACGCCGCCCGCTGGACCAGGAAGGAACGCTAACCTCCTCATAGATCCGCTGGTACGACACCAGCCGGTCGGGATCGACCTTCCCCTGCTCCGCCGCCTGCCGGACGGCGCACTCCGGTTCGCTGAGATGGCGGCAGTTGTCGAAGCGGCACTGGTCGAGGAAACGGCGAAACTCCGGGAAGCAACCGCCCAGCGCGTCGGGGTCCACGCCCCACGTGCCCGCGGCCTGCAACCCGGGCGTATCGACCACGTACCCGCCACCGACGAACGGCACGAGTTGGGCGGCGCGCGTGGTATGCTTGCCGGTCCCCCACCTCTCGGCCACCTCACCGATACGCAAGTTGAGGCCCGGCTGGAGGGCGTTCACCAGGCTCGACTTGCCGACCCCGGACGGGCCGGTCAGCACAGTGGCGCGGCCCCGGAGCAGGTCGCGGAGCGCGGGCAGCCCGTCGCGCACCTTCACCGACGTGGCGAGCGACTGGTAGCCGGCCGGGCCGTAGCGGCGCTGGAACGCCTCCAGCGCCGCTCGGTCGAGCTCGATCTTGTTGAGGACGATGACCGCGGGCAGCCCATTCGCCTCGGCGATGACCAGCAAGCGGTCAAGCATCCGGAAGTTCGGCACCGGGTCCCGGGCCGCCGCGACGACGACCACCTGATCCACGTTTGCGGCGATGGGCTGCGGCCGCGGGCGCCCCTCCCCGGCCGCGCGCCGCGCCAGCACGCTGCGCCGGGGGCGCACGCCGCAGATCGTGGCCGCTCCGTCCGCCTGCAGCTCCAGCTCGACCACATCCCCCGCGACGACACGCTCATCGCCCTGATGTTTGAGCTTCCCGCGCAGCGCCGCGGTCTTCTCACCGCCTTCCGTGTGCACCCGATAGGTCGAGCCCGTGCGTGCGAGGACCACACCCGTGGTCACGGTCATTGCGCATCCCCCGACTCGCGGCGCTTCACGTCGATGCAACGGTCGAGGTGCTGCTTGATCTCGTGGAGCGGGAGCGCGAGCACCGGCGCCAACGCCTCGGCCGGCGTCCCTCCCCACGACAGGTAGTCGGTCTCGAGGTGACCCACGGTGCGGTCGCCGGCCTCGGACCAACGCACGAACAGCAGGGCGGCCCCATACAGCCCTCTCGCGTCCGGCGTATCGTCGACGAATGTGGCCACGGAGTAGGCGTGCCCATCCTTGCCGCCGAACCCCGGCGCCCGCTCGTGCACCAGCTGATAGCCGCCCAGGGTATCGTCCGTCAGCTCCGCCGTACAGACTCCTTCACCATGCTTCCGAGCAGGAACGCGATGTTCGCCGGCCGCTCGGCGAGGCGACGCAACAGGTACGGATACCAGTGGTCCCCGAATGGGACATAGACTCGCACGTTGTAGCCTTCGCGCCGCAGCCGGTGCTGCAGGTCGCGCCGCACGCCGTACAAAAACTGGAATTCGAAGCGGCCCGGGGGAATCCCTTTCTGCCGCGTGAACTCCCTGGCGTGGGCGATGATCTTCACGTCGTGCGTCGCGATGCCCGGGTAGTTCCCTCCCTCGAGCAACCGATCCATGCAGCGGACATAGTTCCGGTCGACGTCGCGCTTGGCCGGGAAGGCGACGTCGGCAGGCTCCTTGTACGCTCCCTTGCAGAGCCGCACGCGCGCGCCGAGGGCGACCATGTCCTCCACGTCCCGCGCGGTGCGGCGCAGGTAGGACTGCAGGACCACGCCCACGGCGTCACCGAACTCCGGATGCCACGCCTGCGTGAACAGCCGGAGCGTCCGGTCGACGTACGTCGACTGCTCCATGTCGATCCGCACGAACGAATCGAGGCTCTTGGCCTTTGCGATGATCGCCCGCACGTTCGCCAGGCACAGTGCCTCTTCGATGTCGAGCCCCATCTGCGTGAGCTTCAGCGAGACGTTCGCGTCCGCGCCGACGGCCCGGATCCGCTCCAGCATCTCGAGATAGGTGTCCCGCGCCGTGCGGGCCTCGGGGCGGCTCTGCACCGCCTCGCCGAGTAGGTCGAGACTCGCCGAGACCCCGGCGGCGTTCAGCCGCCGGGAGGCTCCGACCGCGTCCTCGACCGTTTCACCCGCGACGAAGCGGGACGCGAAGCGCCGCGCGAGTCCGTTCGAGCGTACAAACCCGAAAATGCGCGGTTGCTCGCTAAGCCAGAGGAGGCCGGCGCGGAGCATCAGGTGTCGGGGGAGGCATCAGGAATAGAACTTGCCGCCGCGGCTGGCCTGCTCCTGCAGGACCTTGCAGGGGGCGAAGCGGGCGCCGAGACGTTCGGCCAGCCGCTCCAGCTCGCCGACCACCCGCGGTGCGCCGAGGTCGTCCGCGTGGCGCAGCGGCCCACCGCGAAACGGCGGGAACCCGAAGCCCAAGATGGCAGCGACGTCGCCGTCGCGAGGACTCCTCACGATCCCTTCCCCGAGAGCGCGCGCCGCTTCGTTGAGCATGACCAGAACGAGGCGCTGAATGATCTCCGCGGGACGCACGCCCCCGTTCGGCTCGGTGCCGATCAACTGATACACGGCGCTGTCGACCCCGCCCTTCTTGCCGCGCGCGTACCTGTAAAAGCCCTTTCCTGCCTTGCGGCCGAGCCGGCCGTCCTTCACCATCCCGGCGAACGCGGGCGCCGGCGCGAACCGCTCGCCGAAGGCGTCGTGCATCACGCCCGCGACCTTTTCGGCGACGTCCAGGCCGACCTCGTCGAGCAGCGTGATCGGCCCGACCGGAAAGCCCCACTCCACCATCAAGCGGTCCAGCTCGTCGATCGCGACGCCCGCTTGCAGCAGTTGCCCCGCCTCGTTCATGTACGGCGTCAGAATCCGGTTGATCCAGAAGCCGGGGCTGTCCTTCACCACGACGGGGGTCTTCCCCATGCGACGGCCGAACGCGACGGCCGTGCTGATCACCTGCGGCGCCGTCCGCGCGGCCGGGATCACCTCGAGGAGCGGCATGCGCGGGACGGGGGAAAAGAAATGCATCCCGATGACCTGCTCGGGCCGGGCCGACGCCTCCGCGATCTTGGCAATGGGAATCGTGGAGGTGTTCGAGGCGAACACGGCTCCGTCGGGCGTCACACTCTCGACCTCCCGCAGCACCTGCTGTTTCACCCCGAGGTCCTCGAACACGGCTTCGATGACGAGATCCGCGCGACGGAAGCCGGCGTACCCGTCGCCACCCGACAGGAGCGCGACCAGCCGCGCGTGCTCATATTTCGTGATGCGGCGGCGTTTGAGGCGCTCATCGATGACCGCCCGCGCCACGGCGAGGCCTTTCGCGACGCGTGGCAGGTCGGCGTCCTTCAGGCGCACGTCCACCGCGGCGTGCAGCACGGCGGTGCCCGCAATCCCGGATCCCATGAAGCCGGCGCCCACGATGGCGAGGCGCCTCACCTCGCAGGGCGGCGGGGCGTTGGGGCCGCCCAGGTCCTTCTTGAGCTGGGTTGTCGCGAAGAAGATCTGCACGAGCTTGCGGGAAACGTCGGTGACGGCAAGCTGGCCGAAGAGCTGGGATTCACGCTTCAGGCCCTCGCCCAACCCCCGTTTCATCCCGTGCTCCACGGCCTCGAGGGCGGCGAGGGGGGCGGGGTAATTGCCGCGCGTCTGCTTGAGCACCTGCTTGCGTGCCGTGCGGAACACGACGCTCCTGCCGAGCGGGTTGCCGTCGAGGAGCCAACCGGCGACGCCGCCCGGGCGCTGGCGCCGCGGGCGCCAGCCGCCCGCCATCCGCTTCACGGCCGCGAGGGTGACGTCCCGCAGGATGGCCGGGTGAACCAGCTCGTCCACAATGCCGAGCCGGAAGGCCCTGTGAGCGGGCTCCGTTTTGCCGGCGAGGATCAGGTCGAGCGCCGCCCGGACGCCGATCAGCCGGGGCAGCCGCTGGCAGCCACCGGCGCCCGGAAGGATTCCGAGCTGCACTTCGGGCAGCCCGAGCTGCGTCTTGGGGTGATCGGTCGCGACCCGATAGTGGCAGGCGAGGGCGAACTCGAGACCGCCGCCGAGACAGGCCCCGTGAATCCCCGCGGCGATCGGCTTTGGAAAGCGGGCCACGCGCTCGAGCATCTCCTGCCCTTCGGCGGAGAGACGCTCGGCTTCGGCGGCGGTCGTGAGCGCGACGAATTCTTCGATGTCCGCACCGGCGATGAACGTGTCGGGCTTGCCGGAAAAGAACGCGACCGCCTGCACCGCGCGGTCGCGCTCGAGCGCTTCCAGGGTGGCGAGGAAATCGTCCTTCACCGAGCGGGAGATCTTGTTGACGGGCTCGCCCTTCAAGTCGATGGTGACGAGGGCGACGCCGTCGACGACCTCCCAGGAGAGCGCTGACCCAGGCATCAGCGCCGCTCCAGAACCATAGCGAAGCCCATGCCCCCCTGCGCGCAGATCGAGAGCAGGCCAAACTGCACTTCTCGCCGCGCCATCTCGTTCGCAAGCGTCGTGACGATCCGGCCGCCCGTGGCGCCGAACGGGTGCCCGATCGCGATCGAGCCGCCCATCACGTTGATGATCTCCTCGTTCAACACCCAACCCTTCTCCTCGAAGCCCCGCAGGTTCGAGAGCACCTGCGCGGCGAAGGCCTCGTGGATCTCGACCAGGCCGAGGTCCTTCCACTGGATCCCGGCCCGCTCGAGCGCCTTGGGGACGGCAAAGATAGGCGCCTGGAGCAGCTGCCATCCCGGATCGACGGCCGCGACCGCGTACGACCGGATATAGGCGAGGGGCGTGTGGCCCAGGGCCCGCGCCGCCTCGTCGCTCATCAGCAGCACCGCCGAGGCACCGTCGGTGAGGGGCGACGAGTTCGCGGCCGTGACCGTCCCGTACCGGCGGTCGAAGACGGGCTTGAGCTTCGCTATCTGCTCGAGCGACGTGTCCCGCCGGATGCCGTTGTCCTGCGTGATCACCGGCTGGTCGGGCTGGACGGGGAACCAGGGAACGATCTCCGCAGCGAGCCGCCCGTCGTCGGTGCCCCGGGCAGAGAGTTGGTGGCTGCGGAGGGCCCACCGGTCCTGCGCTTCACGCGCGATGTGGTTTTCCTTCGCCATCTTCTCGGCCGACTGCCCCATGGTCTCCCCGGTGGACGGCTCGGCGATCGCGGGCGACACCGGGACGAGGTCGCGGGCGCGGATGTGGCTGAACGCCGTGAGGCGCGCCCCCAATGTCTTCGCCTTGTTCGCCTCGACCAGGATGTCCGCGAGGCGGCGCGAGGCGAGGATCGGAATGTCGGACAGCGACTCGACGCCCCCGGCAATCACTACGTCGGCGTTGCCGAGGGCGATCTGGTCGTGGGCGGCCGAGACGGCCTGGGCGGCCGAGGCGCAAGCGCGGTTGAGGGAGTAAGCAGGGATCTCCTTCGGGAACTGCGGGAGCAGGCTCACCTCGCGGGCGACGTTCGGCACGAGCGCGGACGGGACGACCTGCCCGAAGATGACCTCGTCCACGTCCCCGCCGCCCAGCTGCGTCCGCTCGAACAGCTCGCGCGTGACGGCGCGCGCCAGATCCACGGCGCGCGCCTCCTTGAGCGCGGTCCCCGATTTGCAGAACGGCGTCCGGTAGCCGGCGACGATGGCGACCCGCCTTCCGTTTGCAGCCGTCATTACATTCTCCTCCAGGATCGACGAAACCTACCACAGGGCCCGCAGAGCGGCCAAGACACCCGATGCCCACGGACACCGAGTTCTCCCACCGGACCCGCGCCGCGGCGCTCCGGTCCATGAGCGAGCAGCCCGTGGACGTCCTGATCATCGGGGGCGGCATCACCGGCGCCGGGATTGCGCGCGAGGCGGCGCTGCGCGGATACCGCACCGCCCTGGTGGACAAGGGGGACTTCGGCGGCGGCACGTCGTCCCGCTCGTCGCGGCTCGTGCACGGCGGCATCCGCTATCTCGAGCAGTTCCACCTCCGGCTCGTGTTTGAAGCATCCCGCGAGCGCCGCGTGCTGCTCGACATCGCGCCTCACCTGGTGCGCCCGCTCGCTTTCCTCTTTCCCGTGTACCGCGGGGCCCGCGTGCCGCCCTGGGAGCTTCGCGCCGGGATGTGGCTCTACGATCTGCTCGCCGCTTTCCGCAACGTGCGGACGCACCGCTGGCTCCGTCGCAAGGCCGTGCTGCGGCTGGAGCCGGGCCTGCGGGAGAAGGAGCTCCGGGGTGCCGCGTTGTACTACGACGCGCAGACCGACGACGCCCGATTGGTGATCGCCACGATGCGAAGCGCCGCCCGGGCGGGCGCGCTGGTGGCGAGCTATGCCGAAGCGACGAACCTCATCAAGCCCGACGGCCGCATCTCGGGGGCGACGGTCCGCGACCACCTGACCGGCCGGGCCCACACAGTGCGCGCCCTAGTCGTCGTGAACGCGGCGGGCCCCTGGGTGGACGAGGTGCGGCGACTCGATGACCCGCGCGCCGGGCCGCTGCTGCGCCGCACAAAGGGGACGCACGTCGTCGTTCCCCGACACCGGCTCGGGAACAGCCACGCGGTGACGCTCACCTCGCCGATCGACGGGCGCGTCATGTTCGTGCTGCCCTGGCGGGATCAAAGCTACATCGGCACCACCGACACGGATCAGGGGGGCCCGCCGGACGACGTGCGCGCCACGGGGGACGACGTCGTCTATCTGCTCCGCTCAGCCAACGCCTTCTTCCCCCAGGCGCGCCTCGCCCCGGGAGACGTGGTGTCGACCTGGGCGGGGCTGCGGCCCCTCCTGGCGCCGGCGCAGAGCGGGGCCGCATCCGAGGTGTCCCGCGAGCACCGGGTCATCGACAGCCCGAGCGGGCTGATCACCATCGCCGGCGGGAAGCTCACCACGTTTCGCGTCATGGCGCGGGACGTCGTGGATCGAGCGGCCGACCGGTTGCACGAGCTGGACGGCCGCCCGCGGGCGCCGCGGCCCCAAACCGACCGGCTGGCGCTCCCGGGCGGTGAAACGGCCGATCTCGAGGTCCTAGTGGAGGCGGCCCGCGCGCGCGGAGCGTCGGAGACCTCCGCGCGCCATCTCGTGGCGAGCTACGGCAGCGAGTCGGCGGGCGTGTTGAACCTGGCGGACCGCGACCGCGCGCTCGGGCAGCCGATCGTCCTCGGGCGGCCCGAGATCTGGGCCGAAGCGACCTACGCCGTAGAGCGGGAGATGGCCCTGCGTTTAACCGACGTGCTGATCCGGCGACTGCATCTGTTCCACGAGGACCGCGACCAGGCGAGGGGAGCAGCGCCGCGCGTGGCCGAACGGATGGCGGAGCTACTCGCGTGGGACGGCACGCGCGCGGCCGAGGAGCTGGAGGCCTACGGGCAGGAGGTGAATCGCTCCCGCGCGTTCCTCCAGGAGGTGGCGAGAGCCGGCAGACCTTGATACTATGGGGTTCCGCTCCGGCAGGGACGCTCGTGTTACCTCAATGCAGTCACCTTCCCACCATGCTCGTTGCGGCGGCCGGGCTCGCTTGCGCCCGACCGGACGCGCCGGCGGCGACGCGGGAGTCTCACCCCCC
>Ga0070706_100006671_pt1 | contig 10891 bp, 8 predicted proteins | sample KBSK5501metaG_FD_65476 | JGI IMG/M metagenome (GOLD analysis project Ga0070706, IMG submission 65476) | Corn, switchgrass and miscanthus rhizosphere microbial communities from Kellogg Biological Station, Michigan, USA - KBS K5-50-1 metaG | ecosystem: Host-associated > Plants > Roots >...
CGGGCCAGGCCTTTGAGGCGACGCACGACGAGGGCGCTGGTCCAGCCGCGAAACTGCGCGAGCTCGCGGATCCGTTCGGGAGACGTCCCCACTTTTGGGCAGAAGCGCCCGAGCACGCGACAGCCGTCGATCGCCCGAGGGCTGAGCCACGGCTCCGACGTGAAGAGGTACTGCACCCCGGCGCGCGCGGCGGACGCGAGCACCTGGCGCGAGATGTCGCCACCCGGGATCGACGCCGTGACGCAGGGGGCGCCGACGATCTCGCTGATCGTGTCGGCGCTGGTCCGCCACTCCTCGAGCATGCGCTCGGGGGTCAAGTCGGGGAAGATGTCCGGGTGCGTGTGGGAGTGCGTCCCCACGACGTGTCCGCAGCTCGCGAGATAGCGGATATCGCCGGCCGTCGCGAACGTGCGCGTCCCGATCAGACTCGAGACGATGAAGAAGTGTCCGATCCAGCCGCGGCGGGAGAGGACATCGGCGGCGTAGACGGCGCTCTTGCCCCCGTCGTCGAAGCTGAGCACCAGGAAGCGGCCGGGGCGCGTGAAATCGATGTCGGTCACGCGCGTCGGGCGTGCAGCGCTCGCGGCCATCTGGGTCAGGTGGTCGTCGAACGCTCGCGGGGTGAGCGTATACGGCACCGCCCCGGGGCGCTGGAAGCCCGTCGCGGACGGTTCGTCCGTGATCTCGTGGTAGCCGAAACCGGCGATCGTGGGTTTCATCGCGTGAGTGGCATGGGTGTGGTCCGGCGAGCGCGGCGGCGGAACGGCAGCCAATGGTCGAGGATGCCGCGCAAGTAACCCACGCCGTAGCTGACGTGCATGACGAAGAAGACCGCGGCGAGCATGGCCGCGCACCGGAAGCCATGTTTGCGGACGGCCAGCGCGGCTCCCGTGAGCACGAGGGCAGTGTATGCCCCCGCGATGCCTGCGAAAACGTCCCAGGCCTCCGGCACCCAGATTCCGAGCACGGCGGTGGCGACGAGGCTCGAGACGAACAGCGGCGGCACGAGTTGACGCGTCATGATCCGCTCGGCTTTGCGCGCGACCAGCGGCTTGAAGTACCCGTACTGATAGAACATCCGCCCGACGGCGCGAAGCGAGCGACGCGCGTAATAGCGCGCCACGACGTCGGGCAGCAGCAGAATGCGCCCGCCGAACCCGATCACGCGAAGATTGAACTCGTCGTCCTGGTTGCGGACCATTTCCTCGTCGAACATCCCGACGCGGTCGAACAACTCCCGCCGGAAGCATCCGAACGGCACCGTGTCCACCCAGCGGGGGCCTGCGACGCCGATACGGAAATAGGCGTTCCCCACGCCAAGAGGGTGCGAGAACGCCAGGGCGATGGCGCGCGCGGTGGGCGTGTTGTCGGCGGGAAGCGTGAGGACGACGCCACCGACGTTGTCCGCCCCCGTCTCTTCCAAGGCGCGCACCAGCCGGGGCACGTAGTCCCGCGGGTAGACGCCGTGGGCGTCCATCCGGATGATCACGTCGCCGGTCGCGACGCGAATCGCGGTGTTGAGGGCGGCCGGAGTGATCCGGGCGGGGTTGTCGAGCAACCGGACGCACGGGTTACGTGCGGCACAGCGCTCGACGATCTCACGCGTCCCGTCGTCGCTGCGGCCGTCGGCGACGAGCACCTCTACCCGGTCCAGCGGGTAATCGGTCGCGAGGATCGAGTCCAGGCACGCGCCGATGTACGCCGCCTCGTTTCGGCACGGCATCACGATCGACACGCGGGGATGTCCGTTCGCGTTTACCATGCGAGCCGGTAGTCCCGGAGCCACAGTTCCAGGGCGAGCACGGACACGAGCCGCCGGTACAGTCCCTCGCGACTGATGGTTCCCGTGTGGTCGCCCCCACCCGCCGCGGCCCGCCGGAATCGGTCCAACCAGCCGCGCACGACCACGGGGTCGGTGCAGGCCATCGTTCGCGCGTCGCGGCCGAGCAGCAGGTCCGCCAGCGCCGTGTGCAGCTCGGGCGGCGCCATGACGTCGAGGGGAATGCTGAACCCCTTCTTGCCGGACCGCGCGACGTGGGTCGGCAGCCAGCGATCCGCCAGCGCCCGCAACACGAGCTTCCCCTTCCGGCCGTCGGTCTTGAGCGCGTGGGGGAGCGAGAGCCCCACATCCACGACGTGCTCGTCCAACAACGGCACGCGCACCTCGATGCCGGCGCGCATGCTCATCATGTCCACCTTGCGCAGCATTTGTGACGGCAAGCTCACGGCGAACTGGCTCTCGGTCAGCCGCTGGGACACATGCTCGAGATCCGCGACGCCCGTCGGGTGCTGGTCTTCGTAGAGCCGATACACGGGCTCCAACCCCTCGCGTGCCTCAGCCGATACGAGCTCGTGTTTTTGCGACTCCGAGAGGTAGTTGGCGAGACCGGCCAACAGGACGCTGGCGTCCGTGCGGCTGGCCTCGGCGAGCGCGGCCGCCTTCGATACCTGCCGTCCCCAGTTCTGTGTCCAGGGCGTGAGGCGGTCGCCGACCGCCACGGCGGCTCGCGTGGTCCAGGCCGGCAGGTGCGTCAGCCGCATCAATGCATTGGCGCGCCAGAAGGCGGGGTAGCCGCCGAAACCCTCGTCTCCGCCGTCGCCGGACAACGTGCAGATGATGCCCTGCTCGCGGACGGAGCGGGCGATCCAATAGGTCGGGATCAGGCTCGTGTCCGCGAACGGCTGGTCGAAGTGCCGCAGCAGGTCGAGGATCGCGTCGGCGCGCAGCGCCCCTTCGGGCAGGTCGACGGTGATGTGGTGCGTGCCGTAGTGGGCCGCGACGGCATGCGCGCGGGGCGTCTCGTCGTGGCTCGAGTCTGGGAACCGCACGTTGAACGTGGTGGTGCCGTCTCCGGTCGCGTGGTGGCGCGCGGCGACGACGAGCGATGAATCGATGCCGCCGCTCAGCATCGCCGCGACAGGCACATCGGCGACCGACTGCGAGCCCACCGCGTCGAGCAGCGCCGTGGAGACCTCGTCGGCACAGGTATCGAGCGTCCACCGCGGGTCCGGCCGCGCCTGCACCGAGTGGAACGCGCTGAGCCGGGCACCCCTGGCGTCGATCACCATGATCGTTCCCGGCGCGAGCGCCGCGACGTTCGCAAAGCCGGTGGCCGGCTCGGGCACATAGCCGAGGCCCAGGAAATCGTAGCACGCCTGGCGGTCGAGCTCGGGCCGGAAACCCGGCAGGGCCGCGATCGCCTTGATCTCGCTGGCGAATACCCATTGGCCGCCGTGCACGGCGTGGAACAGGGGCTTCACGCCGAACCGGTCCCGCGCCAGGAGCAGGCGCCGCCGCGTGCGGTCGTAGACGGCGAGCGCGAAAATGCCACGCAGCCGCTCGACCATCTGCTCGCCCAGGTCCTCGTAGAGATGCACGAGCACTTCGGTGTCCGAGGTGCCACGGAAGATGTGACCGTGGGCCTCGAGCTCTGTCCGCAGCGCGCGGTGGTTATAGATCTCGCCGTTGAACACCACGTAGATGCTCGAATCCTCGTTCGGCATCGGCTGGTGCCCCGTGGGCGACAGATCGATGAGGGCGAGGCGGCGATGCACCAGCTCGCAATGGGCGTCGCGATACGCGCCGCGCCCATCGGGACCGCGGTGTGCGAGCAGTGCGTCGGCGCGGGCACTCCATTCGGGTGCCGGCGGCAACAGCTCGGGGTGGAAGCGTCCCGCTATACCGCACATGGACGCGTTGCTCCTTCCCGAGCCGCGAGCTGCCCGCTCGCCAGGGCGAGGGCCAGGACCCACCAGAAGGGCTTGTAGGCGACCAGGTTTGTACTGATGTTCGCGACGAGAAACACCGCGATCAGCGCGAGCGGCACGATGCCGTAGGGGCTGGTGCGGCCCCGCCATGCCGCAACGACCGCCATACCGAGGCCGATGAGGAATGGCACCGCACCTGCCAGCCCGAGCGCCGTGAGCAGCTCGAGCAGGAGGTTGTGGGCGTCGCGGTGCTCGCGCGCCATGTCGGTAGTGCGGGCGGCGACCTCGTACTGGTTATTGATCGGGCCCCACCCGGTCAACGGCTTCTCGAGCGCCATGTCCACGAGCGACGGCCACAGCTGCTCCCGGCCCGCCAACGTTCCCGTTTCCGCCGTTGCCTCCAGGCGATTCTTCATCACCGTTGCGGTGAACGCAGCGTACGTCAGCGTTCCGAGCGCCAACGCGGTGACGACGCCATTTCGCACCCGCACTTTGAGATTACCGCCGGCCGTGAACATCAGCGCTACCAACCCACCGCCGAGTGCGAGCAGGCCGCCGCGCGACCCCGTCTCGATAATGGCGGTGCCGATCAAGACGCCGATCGGCAGGGCGGCGAGGCGGATGCGTCGTGACGTCCCGCGCCGTCCGTAGGCGAGGCCGAGGAGCGTGACCAGCCCGGCGGCCAGGAGGATCGCGCTGAAGTTCGCGTTCTGGCCGAAGGCGGTGACACGCTCGCCGCCGGTCCACACGGTGTAGGACGTGCGCCCAACACCGATCATGGGCAACACCGATCGGGCCAGCGCCGAGAACACATAGCACCACAGCGCCGCGACGCCGACCGCGGCGCGGCTGAAGAGGTTGACACTGGCCCAGCCGACGATGATGGCCTCGACCAGCACGATGAAGTAGTGGCGGACGTCGCCGAAGTTCACCCACCCGTGGAGCAGGCTCGACGCCCCGAAGATCCATAGAAAGCCCGCGAACCAGAGTAGCGCGGTGGGAATGCGTCCGTAACACGCGCGCAGATCGAGGGGCGTCGAGGCGATGAACAGCGCCGCCGTCATCGCGGGGATCTCCCACCCGCCTCGGTCCGGCATCTCGAAGTTGAACGAGAACACCATGAGGTAGAACGCGGCCAACACGATGCGATTGACGCGCGTCGCGGGGACCACGCTCGCGGGCGCGGCCTGGGGCACCGGGGGGGCGCCGGCGATGCCGAGTTGGTACGCGAGCGGGCTAGCCACGGGCCGTCGCCACCATCGTGCGCACCCGGCCGAGCACCGTCCTGCGTGCCTCGGCGGGAAGCCCTGCAACGAACGCCACGGCCATCATGATCGCGAGACTCAGGGCCACGCCGGCGGCCCAGCCCAACCAATGGTGCGCCAGCACGCGTTCGCCGACGGCGGCGGTGGCGCCGAACATCACGAGCATGACGGTCAACGGACGGGCAATCGACCGGACCCGCAGGCGCGCGGGGCGGTGCAGGCACCGGTCCACGAGCAACGGATACGCGATCGTCTGCACCAACCGGCCCATGAGCACGCCGAGGCACACGCCGACGATACCGAGCGAGGGCGTGAGGGCGATGGAGAAACCGACGATGGCGACACCGGCGACGGCGGCGACCCAGACGCGCAGGCGGGGCTGCAGCGTGGCGTCCAGGACGTAGGCGTCGGTGCGGACCAGGGCCGTCTGCGCGGTGGCGATCACCACGAGCAGATTGGTCCAGAACCCGGCGTAGTTCTCCGGGCCGACCCAGAGCGTCAGGAAGGACCGGTTCCACAGGAGAATCGTGGCTCCCACGGCCGTGACAAAGAGCCACGTCAAGTTCATGATCTCAGCCCGGAGTCCCGCCGCCCACTCATACTCGCCTCGTCCGATCACGCCACCCAGCCCAGGCATCGCCGCGCCGGTCGTGAAGACGTGGAGCCCGAGCGCGATCCGGCCGGCGTAGCCGGTGAGGACGTACGTCGTCACCAACGCCGGTGAGACGACCCAGCCGAGGATGATGACGTCGCTGGCGAGGGCGACCTTCGCGACGATTTCTCCGACCGCGATCCAGGCGCTCATCCCGAGCAGGGACCGCACGTCGCCGGGCAACGGGCGCGCCACGCCGAACGACGCCACGTAATGCTTGACGAGAATCCAGAAGCAGACGCCCGTCACGGCGATCAGAGCGACTTGCGCCCCGGCGACGCCCACCAGCCCGAGGCCTGCATAGACGGCGCCGGCCGTGAGCAGGCCGCCGATCACGTTGAGCCCCGCCTGGAACCCCATCCGTTTGTAGCCGAGGTTCATGCCGCGCAGCACCGACTCGGGCACGGACGAGAGGCCGCCGAGCAACAGGCTGAGCAGCAGCGCCGCGCTCGCCAGCCGGACGGTCGTGTACAGCGCCGGCGGAACCTTCGTCACGATCGGCGACATCCACACCAGCACGCTGCCGAGGCCCGCGAGGAGCGGCGAGAACAGCAGCCACACCACGAGGGCGCTGCCGACGGCGCGGCGATGCTCCATCGGATCGGTCGCGGCCTGTTTCGTGGCGATGACGAGGCGGAGCGCTTCGGTCGGGCGCCCGTCGGCCGCGGACATGTAGCCGATCAGCCGGTTGAGCATCTCCCACACGCCGAACAACTCGCGACCGAGGCGGCTCACGAGTAGAGGCGTGACGAGGAGGCCGACCCCGAGGCGCGCCGCGTAGTCGAGCAGCGACTGCACCGCGTTGAGCGACGCGCGCTTGGTCAGCGTCGCTGGGGCAGGCACAGCGGGCGCGGCGGCGGGCGGAGAGACGAGCGCGACCGCGTCAGTCTGCATGGACGGTGTCCTGGCACGCGGCGAGGACCCGCGCCGCGAGCTCCTCGGGCGGCGCGTCGTTGCTTTCCAGGGAGATCACCTTCGGGCCGGTCCCCCCCCCCTGGGCCGTCAGACCCGAGATGACCCATTCGAACTCGCGCCGGTAGGCGGCGGCGAACTCGTACAGCTCCCGGTCGGAGCTGGTCTTGAGGGGATGGTCCTTTTCGCGCGAGCGGAGTCGATCGACCAACAGGGGATCGGCCCCGTCGAGCAACACGATCACGTCGAGGCGGGCCGCCCAGTGCGCCAGGACTTCGCGCCACCAGCCATCCCGACGGCCGTCGCGGAAGCAGGGATGCCCCAACACGCGAAACCACGCGAAGGCAAACACCGGGCCCTCGTCCAGGACGACGATGCTCCGGTCACCCTCGGGAAGGCGGCGCAGGAACTGGTCCAGGGCGTCAAGGCGGATGAGCTGCTCCGTCTCCTCCCACGGGAGCCAGCGGGTCGCTCCGATGAGCGATGCGATGGCGGGTGTTGTGCGCACCGCGCTCGCGGCATAGAGCGGACGGGGCAAGTTCCAGACGCTTGCCCCGACAAACTGCGGCCGCGCGGTGAGGTGGCGTGCCACGGTTGTTTTGCCCGCGCCGGCGGGTCCCGCCACCTCGACGACGAATCGCGGCACTCCCTACACCTCCGCCCACAGGAGCGCTCGCAAATCGACCAGCACCTCCGGCAGCGACCGTCCGGCATCCACGAGGTGGGCGCCGGTTCCAGACCAATCCGTTTGCCAAATAATCCGGGACCGAGTCCGCACGTAGGCCGCCGGTTCATCGGTCTTGCGCCGTACCGCGATCTCCGGATCCACCATCAGCACGATGATGACGTCGGGTCGCGTGATTTTGTCGTAGTACCGCTGCTCCGCGCGTATCAGAGCGCGCGCCAGAGAGGAGGCGGGGCGTGTGTTGCGCCCGCGTTTGAAGAGGTGCGCAATCTCGGGTCCAACGAGCTTGCGGTTTTGCGCGATCGGGTAGCGCTCACACAGCGCGATCCCGCCGGCATCGGCGAAACGCCGAGCGCGTGCGAAGAGGCGATAGCGATCCCGTGCGGTGCACACGTGGCGCAGCAGATCGAGAACACCGGTCCCGTCAGTGCGACTGAGCCGGCGCAGCGCTCGCCGGAGGCCGCCGACCAGCAGTGTCGTGAGCGACCGGGGCGGGCGGCCCAGGTGGGCGGTGGTGACCTCGAAGGGCACGCCGAGCCAGCGCGAGAGTTCCGCGTTACAGGTGGATTTGCCGGCGCCATCGCCGCCGAGCAGCGCTACCACTCGGCCGCCGGAGGACGGATGCAGTCCGTGCCGCCGCTGCAGCAGCCCGAGCCCGCGCCCGATCCGACGGAGGAGCAGCCCGAAGGGCGGGTGAGAGGCGTGCGCTTGGAGACGCCGCTCGAGCCCGCGACGCAACCAGAACCGCGCCGAGCGCGTGGTCCCGGGGCGCAGCGACCGCGTGCAGTCGTCGAAGAACGCCACATCGACGGTCGGCAGGAGTTTCGCCAGCTGTGCGACGAGCAGCTCCCGATCGACCTGGCGCAGCAGGTATGCGAACTCCGGCTCCACATCTGCGAGCCACTTCGGGTGACGCCGCGCGACCAGATCCCGCGCACTGTAGCGCTGCACCGTGCGCAGCACGAAGATGATGAACTCCAGCTCGGGCGTCGGCACCGGGAACGGGTGGCGGGGGACGGCCGTCTCGAGGACGGCGCGCTCCATCGCCAGCCGGTACACGGTGGTCCAGTACCCGCCCACGATCAGGCGGCGGTGGACGTGCACGTGTACCAGACGGCCATTGTGGGCGTCGTACCCGATCCAGCTCGACGTGCCGGGGAACTCGGCTTCCGGCGGCGGCACGGCCTGCTTGAAGCCCAGGCGGGCCAGCACGGTTTGCAGGCGCTCCGCCCAAATGGTATCGACGAGCAGGTCGACGTCCCCGGCGCCGCTTTCCCAGCGGGTCCGTTTCCAGTGCCCCTTCCACTGGCAGTAAACGACTCCGGCGGCGTCGAGCGACTCCCCGAGGCGCTCGAGCAGCGACGGCGCTGCTGTCGCCGGCTGGGGATCCCGCATCTGGAGCGTCATGCTGTCATCCGGGTGGCGCCGCGTTCATTCATGATGCCCCGTGCATCATTCAGCTCCGGCGGCAGCGGGAACTCGCGCCGCCCGAGCAGCGCCGTGCCGAGCATCCAAGCGGTCCGGACGATGAGTGCAAGATCGTACGCCAGTGACGCCCGTCGCACGTAGACGATGTCCAGCGCCAGTTTCAGCGGCAACAAGCGCTCGCCGTAGCAACCCTCCGAGTCGCGCGCGTCGAGCTCCGCCTCGCCGTGCGTGTACGCGTAGATGCTGCCCGGACTCGTGAGTCCCGGCGCTACGCGGAGCGTCTCGTGATCGAGCGACGTGTAGAACCGCGCCACCATCCGGGGGTCCTCGGGTCGCGGGCCGACGATCGTCATGTCGCCGCGCAGCACGTTGTACAACTGCGGCAGCTCGTCCACCTTCGTGCGGCGCAGCAAGGCGCCGAACGGGAAGACTCTGGGATCATTCTTCGCGGTGATGGCGCTGGGATAGGCCTGCCCCGGGCGCATCGTGCGGAGTTTGAACATTGTGAACACGCGTGTGTGCAGACCGACTCGTTGCGCGCGGTAGAGAATTGGACCGGGCCCCGCGAGCCGGATCCCGACGGCGGCGACGGCGAGCACGGGAGCGGCAGCGACGAGCGCCACCCCGGCGAGGATCACATCGACGACGCGCTTGGCGGTCACGCCCGGTAGCTCCGTACGACGTCCAACACCGCTTCGATCACGTCGCCCACGTCGTGGTCGGTCAGCCCGGGGTTGAGCGGCAGGCTCAACATGCGCCGGAAGTTGTCATAGGCGACCGGAAAGCTGTCCGGCGTGAAGCCGTACTTGTCGCGGTAGTACGGATGGATGTGAATCGGGATGAAATGCACTGACGTGCCGATGTTCCGGTCGGTGAGCTCCTGAATGAAGCGGTCTCGCCCGATCGTCAGCGCGCCTTCGCGGAGGCGCAGCACGTACAGGTGCCAGGCGTGCTCCACATCCGGCCGCGTCACGGGACGTTCGAGGGCGGGCTCGTCCCCAAAGGCACGGTCGTACTCGCTCACGACCGCGCGACGCCGCGCCTGAAAGTGCTCGAGCTTGCGCAGCTGCCACAGCCCGAGCGCCGCCTGGATGTCGGTCATGTTGTACTTGAAGCCAGGGACCAGGACCTCGTAGAACCAGCTGCCGCCCTTGTCGTAGCGCTTCCAGGCGTCGCGGCTCATGCCGTGCAGACTGATCACCCGCGCCCGGGCCAGGAACTCCGGATCGGCCGTGAGCATCCCGCCTTCGCCAGTCGTGAGATTCTTGGTGGCGTAGAAGCTGAAGGCGACGGGATTGCCCCCGCTGCCGATGGGTCTCCCCTTGTAACAAGCGGGCAATGCGTGCGCGGCGTCCTCGACCAGCTCTAACCCGTGCGCCAGCGCCAACGCGCGCAGTGCATCGAGGTCGGCCGGGTGACCGGCGTAGTGCACGGGCAAGATCGCGCGGGTGCGCGACGTGATCGCCGCCGCGACTTTGCGCGGGTCGATGTTGAGCGTGTCCGGCTCGACGTCCACCAGGACGGGTCGCGCGCCCACGTGCTCGATCACATTCACCGACGCCGTGAACGTCATTGGCGTCGTGATGACTTCGTCGCCCGGGCCGATCCCCAGTGTCTTGAGCGCGGTGTGCAATGCTGCGGTGCAGGAATTGAGCGCCAACGCCCCCGGGGCTCGGAGAAACGCCGCGAACTCGCTCTCGAACCGCTTGGTCTTCGGTCCCGTGGAGATCCACTGAGACCGGAGGGTGTCGACAACTTCCTGGATCTCCTCCTCGCCGATCGTCGGCGGAGAGAAAGGAAGGAAGTCGCTGCGCTTAGGTGGTGCCGAGCCGACGGTGATGGTGAAGCTCCCTGGGCCGGGGGCCCGTTGGCGGAAAATGGGAATGCGGGTCGCCCGCGACTCTGTTGCAAACGCAGGTCACGTGCGCGGACGCTCCGGTTCGTTGACCGATTGTGGCAGAAGCACTTAGCTCTGAGTGCCGGGTTTCGCTCGTCCCCTCCTGCCACGTCAGCGTTACAGATGTGCGTGACGGTTGCGACGATCAGTACGCGCGCTCAGCCGCGGTCGCAGGCTCATCTGTGTATCTGCCCGTGGCGGCACGCGTTGCGTCGCCGGCTGCTGGGGGTCCCCGCGGTACCCGGCTTGCAATTACTGAGAGGGCTGAAGGACACACCGACCCCTTAACAGCTGGACGTAACTACATGGCGAGTGACGCGACGCTACCTCCTAACCAACCGGCC
>Ga0070706_100006673_pt1 | contig 10890 bp, 7 predicted proteins | sample KBSK5501metaG_FD_65476 | JGI IMG/M metagenome (GOLD analysis project Ga0070706, IMG submission 65476) | Corn, switchgrass and miscanthus rhizosphere microbial communities from Kellogg Biological Station, Michigan, USA - KBS K5-50-1 metaG | ecosystem: Host-associated > Plants > Roots >...
CCCGGGCAAAACGGGCAGCCGCCCTCGGGAAGGTTGGGCCGGTCTTGCCGCCATGGCGTGACAACCACAAAAGCGCCGGTCAGCGGGTCAATACGAAGGCCAGGTTCATCCATAAGCAGCGGCGCGGCACCCGTGGACATGCGCAACGTGCGGCACGCGTGTAACGGCAAGCGTACTAGCCCACAATCTCACGTCGCAGACTGTTGCCACCTGCCGCGAGCAGGCCAAGGCCCTGGCCAAGGCGGCGCAGGCTGATTTAGCACCGAAGACGGCCCATAAGCCCGAATGATCGGGCCACCCGGGGAAGGCGAGGGGTTAATTCCCACCGATCGTGATCCGCGCTGTGGTCACCGTCCCCTGGCACCGGCTTCGTACTGCTCCATCACGCTCGCCGGGATGCGCCCGCGGCCGCTGACCGCGATGCCCTGGCCTTTCGCCCATGCCCGGATATCGCTGCCCCGTTCCCGGCCCGCCGCGCTCCGCCCCACCCGGGGGCGCGGCCCCCGGCCAGCCTTGCGGGCATGCTCGACGAACGGCGCGAGCTTCTTGCGCAGCCCGGCAGCATTCTTCTTGTTCAGGTCGATCTCGTAGTCGGTTCCATCCAGCCCGAACCGCACTGTCTCCTCCGCCAGCCCACCGTCAAGATCATCTTCCAGCGCGACGGTTATCTTCGTTGCCATCCCAAGCCTCCACCACTGCTCAGGGCACCGACACTAGCTTGTGCCGCATCCGCAGCGGCACCCGTCGGCTCATCAGCACCCAGAACAGAGCGCGCCCACAGCGGCAGAAGAGTAAGTTCACGTGAGTGCTGGCGATGCATAAAAATACGATCTCGCCGCTGTCTGGGGTGGCCGTGGCCGGGATTGCCAACGGTGCGGGGAGCCCTTGATAACCGCGCGCCGAGCCGCCGATCTGGTCGACTAGGTGCCCTGGTCTGATCGAGGCGTGCGCCGTTTCGGATCTGGACGTTCTGCGCGCCTATTCTACGAGGAACGCCGAGCCGTCGAATGCTTTCGCTGAGCGGTGCTTCCGCCGCTACTTGCTGTGCGGGCGAATGGTCGTAGTAGATGGGAGAATGAACCGCGCGCATGCCCCTGCTATCGTACCAAGGCTCGCTCGGGCGTGCCAGTTATGCTGAGGCATCCCGCCAATGTAGTAAGGGCGTTGTTCGAGCATCGCTAATCGGTAGAGCTGACCGATCGAGCGGATGCCGTCATGACTGAAGGCCGCTGATGGTTACGCAAACGGCCAACGGAACACCGAATACGGCGGCGCTTCCGGCTACAGCTGCTCCGGTCGTTGCCTTCGCGGCAACGTAGACACTAATGCCGGCGCCTGTCGCGGTTCCGACAGCGGGTCCAGCGCCTCCGACGCACTCCTTGAGTCCGGACCATGCCCTGCCCGCCGCCGTCCAGGGTGAGTGGTCGTGGCATCCTCCTTGGACGCAGATCTCATTAAAGTCGGTGGGTCCTGGCGGCGTGAGGTTCCCGCGAAACTGGGGGCCCCGCTGGCCTGGTGCGGGTGGTCACGGGCCGGCGTCTGGCGGTGGGTGTGCTGCCCGTGCGCCGGCCGGCGCCGTGACCGGTTCCAGGGTGGCGCAGGGACGCCGCTGGTGTCCAGGCGGCCGGCGTGGTGCGGTGTCTGGGTGGCACGCGTGGGTGTTACGGGTCATGATCGCGGTGTGCTGCCCGTGACGCCGGTTGATCCTGGTGCCTTTGTGCCCGGATTAAAGTCTGGACGCTGGGGGTGATCATGCGGGCTGGGTACTGTCGCTTCGAGCACGCCGATCAGATTCGGTTTTTCTCGCCTCGCCCCCCGGGCAGCGCATTCCTGCCGGTTCACGAGGAAAAGGCGAGGCGGTCATGCCTGCACGGAAGAAGAACGCGAGCAAGGATGGCGCGCCGGGTGCGCCGGGGCAGCCGGGCGGTGCTGGCGCGGAGGTGGCCGAGGAGCGCGTCGAGGTGGTGACGTACGCGGCTGCGATCGATGTGGCCAAGGGGTCGGGGATGGTGTGCACCCGGGTGCCGGGCAGCCGGGCGGACCGTAAGCGGCAGACGGTGTGGCAGGTGGACGCCGCCTATCACGCGGTGGTCGCGCTGATGGATCACCTGCGGTGCCAGGGCATCCAGCGGCTGGTGCTGGAGTCCACCTCCGATTACTGGCGGATCTGGTACTACCTGGCCGAGGCGGCTGGCCTGGAGGTGTGGCTGGTCAACGCCCGGGACGTGAAGCACCTGCCCGGCCGGGGCAAAAGCGACCGGGAAGACTGCGTGTGGCTGTGCAAGCTGAACGAGCGGGGGATGCTGCGACGCTCGTTCGTGCCGCCGCAGGCGGTCCGGGACCTGCGGTCGCTGACGCGTACCCGGTCCCGGCTGGCCCAAGACCAGGCCCGGCACCAGTCCCGGGTGGAGAAGATCCTCGAGGACGCGCTGCTGAAGATCTCGGTGGTGATCTCGGACCTGTTCGGGGCCAGCGGGCGGCGGTTCCTGGACGCCCTGGTCGCCGGCGAGCGCAGCCCGCAGGCGCTGGCCGCGCTCGGCGACCCCCGGCTGAAGGCGACCCGGCAAGAGCTGGCCGGCGCGCTCACCGGCCGGTTCCGCGACGTGCACGCCTTCGAGATCGGGGTGCACCTGCGGCTCATCGATGCGATCAACGATGAGATCGCCCGCGTGGACGCCAGGATCGAGCAGCAGCTGGCATCCGTCCCCCGCACGGCGCCGGCCTGCCCCGGCTGCGGGCTGATCGGCGGCGGGCACTCGCCCGGCTGCGCCAGCGACGGCACACCCGTGCTGGGGCTGGTGCAGCGCCTGGACGAGATGACCGGGGTCGGCGTGCGCAACGCCCAGGTCTTCATCGCCGAGCTGGGCACCGACACCTCAGTGTTCCCCACCCCCGGGCACGCCGCCGCCTGGGCACGGCTGACCCCGCGCAACCTCCAGTCCGGCACCAGCGACCGCCCCGGCAGCACCGGCAAGGGCAACCCTTACCTGCGCGGCGCGCTCGGCCAGTGCGTGATGGCCGCAGCCAAGACCGACACCCGCCTGGGCGAGCAGTACCGGCGCCTCGCCCGCCGCCGCGGCAAGCAGAAGGCCATCGTCGCGGTCTCCCGGGTCATCTGCGAGATCGCCTGGATCCTCATCTGCGACCCTGGCGCCCGGTTCACCGACCCGGGACCGGGCTACTCCACCCCCCGCAGCCCCGCACGCCAGACCCGGTCCAAGATCCGCGAGATCGAACGGCTCAACCCCGGCATGAAGGTCACCCTCACCCCCATCGACCCAGCCACCACGGCCGCCTGAAACGCGTCACCCACCGCAACCGCGACCTCACCCATCACCCTCGGCGGTGACCCGCCACTCACCGCATTCCCTCAGGCCAGGCATAACCCTGGCGGCCAGCCCGCGCAGGGCGGCTGGCTGCTGCTCACCATACGGTGGTTGTTTCCGGTCAGATTTGACCGGCCTGGTTCTCCTGGTCGGCGACGAGCGTGTAGAGGGCGCTTAGATACTGGGCTTGGGCTTGCAGAACGTCCGCGTACTCGCACGGCGGCCCCTGGCCCTGGGAGACCAGTGTCGCAAGAACCGTTTGCGTCTGATAGTACAGCTGGGCAATCTGTTGCCTGGCGATGTCCAGTTCTGCCGCTTTCATGCAGAACTGAAAGCCAAGCGGGTTGTCATCGATGCCAGTCGTGTCGTTGAAACAGGTCGACGGGTCGATCTGCCCAGTGAGGTCCACCTGGTTTACGGGGTCGTCGCTGGCGTATACGTAGGGTTGCTTGGTAATGCTCTGAAGAGGGTCTCGGCTCATGAATTGTGCGGTGGTGGGGTCGTAGTAGCGGGCGCGGAGGTAGATGAGGCCGGTTTCGGGGTCGGTGTATTGCCCGGCGTAGCTGAAGGGGGTGCTGGCGCCGGTGTGGGAGGCCACTGAGCCGTACGGGTTATAGGTGTAGCGGCCGGCGGGGTTGCCGGTGGCGTTGGTGAGCAGGCGGGTGGAGCCGAGCTGGTCCTGGGCGTAGTAGAGCACGCTGGTGCCGTTGATCTGCTCGAGGGGAAGGCCGCCGGGGCCGGTGAGGTAGCTGGTGGCGCCGGCCTGGAGGGTGAGGGGAAGCCCTTCGGCGAGGTCCCAGGCGAAACGGGTGGTGGTGCTGTTGACGGTTTTGGCTATGCGCAGGCCGGTGCCGTCGTAGGAGTAGCTGGCGTCGTGGTGCCTCGCGAAAGGCCGGTCAGCCTGTCCGCCTGGTCGTAGGTGTAGCTGGCTGCCGGGCCGGAGGCCGGGATGGCCGAGGTGCGGTCGCCCTCACCGTTGTAGGTGTAGCTGGTGGTGCCGGCCGGGCTGGTTTGGCTGGTGAGCTCGCTGGCGGTGTCGTAGGTGAGGGTGGCTGGGCCGAGTCCGGTGATCTCGTCGGCCTGGTTGTAGCTGAGCGGGGAGACCCCGGTGGTGGAGGTGGTGAGCCGGTTGGCCCCGTCGTAGCCGTAGCTGGTGGTGTTCTCTGCGGTGAGCAGGCCCACGTTATCGCGGGTGTAGGCCAGGTTCAGCAGGCTGGTGGTGCCCGTGGCGTCGGTGGTGTGGACCAGCCGACCTGCATTGTCGTAGGTAAAGGTGCCAACGACCCCGTTGGGGTAGGTCTCGGTGACCAGGCTGGCGTCGGCGTTGTAACCGAAGCTCGTGGTGTGGCCGAGCCAGTCGCTGACCGCGGTGAGCCGGCCCGCCGCGTCGTAGGCGCGGGTGACGGTCTTTGCGTTGGGGTAGATGATGGCGGTCAGGTTGCCGGCCAGGTCATAGTCGTAGGCGACATTCTGCCCGCCGCCTTGGGTGTCGGCGACCAGCCGGTGCAGGGCGTCGTAGGTGTAGGCGGTGGTGCCGGTGCCGTCGGTCATCGATACCTGCTGGCCGTTAGCGTCGTAGGTGTAGGTGACGTTCGGGGTGACCCCGTCGGAGTAGCTGATGGAGGTCAGCTGGCCGGCAGCGTCGTAGCCGTCCCGGGTGACCCGGCCCTGGGGGTCGGTCAAAGTGGTGCGGTTGCCGACCGTGTCGTAGCCGTATCTGGTGGTCCGCCCGGCCGGGTCGGTGACCGAGATCTCCCGGTTCAGCGCGTCGTAGGCGTATCTTGTCGTCTGGCCCAGCCCGTTGGCCTGGGAGGCCACGTTCCCCGCCTTGTCATAGGTGGTGGCCTGGGAGCTCAAGACCGTGCCCGCGGCGTTCTTCACCGTGACTTTGACAACCTCGTTGCCGGCGTCATAGGACCCGATGGTCACGTTCCCGTTGGCATCGGTGGTCTTGACCAGGTTCTGGTTCGGATCGTAAACGTTGATGGTCTTGTGCCCCAGCGGGTCGGTGACCGTCGTCAGGTCCCCAAACGGGTCATGGGAGTATGTGGTCTTGTGCCCCAGCGGGGTGGTAGCCGAGGTCCGTTCCCCGATCACGCTGTAGGTGTAGCTGGTCTTGTCCCCGGCCGGGTCGGTGACCGAGATCCGGTTCCCGTGCCGGTTGTAGGTGTAGGTCCAGGTGTGGCCGTCGGGGTTGGTCAGCTTGGTGACGTCCCCCGGGTGCGTGCTGTCCCCGTAGGTGTAGCTGGTCGTCGCGGTCTGGGACCCGACCGGGGTCGAGGTGGACAGCAGGTTGCCGTGGGCGTCGTAGGTGCTGGTGGTGGTCACCCCGAGCGGGTCGGTGGTGGTCAGCGGCTCGTTGAAGGCGTTGTAGGTATAGGTGGTCTTGTGCCCCAGCGGGTCGGTGGTGGACAGCAGGTTCCCGCGGGTGTCGTAGGCGCGGGTGGTCACCTGCCCGTTGGGGTCGGTCACCGTGGCGACCCCGAGGGTGGCGGGGTCGTAGGTGTAGCTGGTGGTGGCCGCCTGCGGGGTGCCCGCACCCCGGGTTACCGACACCAGCTCCAGGTTCTGATAGTTCCAGGTGGTGACGTCGCCCCGGGCGTCGGTCTCGGTGGTGGTCTGCGACCCGCCGCCGTTATCGGCGTAGCTGAAGGTGGTGGTGCGTTTCATCAGGTCGGTCCACGAGGTAGCCCGCCCCAAGGAGTCATAGCCCAGGGTTGTTACCCCGCCGCGGGGGTCGGTCGTGGTGAGCATCCGGTGCCCGGTGTCGTAGCTGAACGTCCAAGTGCCCTTGCCGGCATCGGTGACACTAGTCAGGTCCCCGGCAGGGTCATAACCGTAGGCCACCGTCCGGCCGGCCGGGTCGATGACGGCCGCGACCCTGCCATTGGTTGCGTTGGTGAAGCTGAGCGTGCGCCCGGCCGGGTCGGTCACCGTCGCCAGGTTCCCGCCCGAGTAGGAAAGGGTGGTGGTGTAGCCGTTGCGGTCGATCTCCTTGATCAGCTGCCCCGCGGAATCGAACACGTAGGATTCGCCGGTGTCTCTGGCGTAGGTGTAGTCCCCGGTCGTGGTGTCCTTCGTCATGGCGGCGAAATCGAAGGACGGCCCGGTGAACCCCCCCGAGCCGTTGGGGGTAAACACGACCTGGGAGCCGTTGGATTCGTGAACCGTGACGTCACCGGTGGAGGAGCCGGTCGACAGGGACCAGTTGTAGGAATCGGTCCAGCCGAACCCGAACGGGGAATCTGTGGCCGCCAGGTTGGTTGAATAGGTGCGGGTAAGATCAAGCGGCATGCCCCGCCCGGGACTGCCAGGTCGGTAAACGTCTTGTAGTACTCCCCCGTCGCTGTATTCACCGTGCAGCCTGCGCAAGTCGTGGGATAGTCGCCCGGAACGCCACCGCTGGTCGTTTGGGACTGTCCGGGGCCAACGAGGGGATAGTTGGTCACCACTCCCGCGGTAGTTATCCGGCCTATGGTGCAGTTGCCTGAGTTTGTGAACCACAAGGCCCCGTCGGGACCCGCCGTGATAGTGACGGGGCTGCTGATGCTGGTATCGGTAAAATTGGTGATCACTCCGTTGGTGGTGCTGCGCCCGATGGAGTTGCCTTGGTAATAGTTTGTGAACCACAACGCCCCGTCAGGCCCGGCGGTGATTTCGTTCGCGTCAGTACCGGGATCGACATACCTGGCAGTGACCACGCCATTCGTGGTGATCCGATCGATCGAGGAGTTATTAGGATCGGTGAACCACAGCGCTCCATCTGATCCCGACACAATACCCTCTGGGTACGCGTTCCCCCCGACGGTGTAGATCGAGACAGCTCCGCCGGTAGTGATCCGCCCGATCGAGTCGCCGTAATGGTTGGTGAACCACAGCGCCCCATCTGATCCGGCCGCAATTAATGAGGGTTTGTCGATGCCAGTTCCTGTATAGTTCGAAACAACTCCGCCCGTCGTGATCCTCCCGATGGAGTTGTTGCCATAATTCGTGAACCACAGAGCACCATCAGACCCCACTGTGATACCGCTCGGCTCATCGATGCCAGGGCCGGTGTAGCTCGTGGCCACGCCCGCCGTGGTGATGCGCCCGATGGAGTTGTCACCGCCGTTGGTGAACCACAACGCACCATCAGGTCCGGCGGTAATATTGCCAGGACCATCAATCCCCGAGCCGGCATACCGTGATGTCACACCAGCCGTGGTGATGCGCCCAATGGAGTTGTCACCATTAGTGAACCACAGCGCCCCATCGGGCCCGGCGGTGATTCCTCCCGGCCGGCATGAACCCCCCGTTGAGGCCGTGACGCCATCGGGCGGCGTGTGCTCTCCCATGCGTGGGGTTAGCGACATGGTGACACCGCCCGAGCCGGCCTCAACCGAGGCGCCGGCGACGACCGAACCCGAAGCGATCAGCGCCCGCGCCGCCGGGCGGACCTCGGTTCGCGAGGCCGACAGCCGCTGCTGCGCAACCAGCAACGACCGGTCATTCAGGATCGACCGCGACAGGCTCGGTGGACGAGATGCTGGCGCCGCAGTTGCTGCAGGTGTCTGTGCCGCGCTTGCAACCAGCAGGCCGGCGACGGCACCAGCGACTCTACGAGAAGGTGCAGACTGGCCCATAATCCCTCCCCAGCCGGTACCTTCCGCCACAATCCGGCCACGCAGCGGTGATCCTGGCTGGGTTGAATGTACTGCTGCTGAAGACTCCCTTTCAATGGGAAAGGAAAAGCGTTATGGGCTGGCGGGCAGATCGCCTCGACGCTCATCAGGAACAAGGCTGGCATTTCGGATAAATCTAGCCCAGGATATCTCCCGTATAGCGGGCGGATTGTCGGAACATCACTGCAAGCCATGGGTCGTAATAGTCGCAGCCTGACCCTCTCGATGCGAACTCCTGGCGGCGAGGTCATTGGTGGTCGTTGGGGCAGGTCAGCGATCGATGGGAGCCTGACGGAGTCGCTCGCAGCCGATGACGTTGCTGTATTCGATTGCTGTATGGCTCCAGTACGGCCGATGATGCTGTGCGGCTGGAAGCCGCGGATTCAGAGCTTGACTGCGCAAGGTCAGCTGCCAAAGATCAGCAGCCGCGAGCTGGACGACCGTTTGCGGATCCGGTAACATCCAGCGCCGGACCGACCCGGGCCGAGCCGACCGCGCAGCGTTGATCCTGGCTTCCTTGAAGCTCGCCGCTATCGAAGGTCCGCGACAATAGGAAAGGGCAGGGAGCTAGTTAAATTTGCCATGGCCCAACCAAGGAATGATTCGACGATAATCCGGTAACCCAGATCTGGTCGATCTGCGCCGCCTTGGCCCAAAAGGCACGCAACAAGCCGGCGCCCAGAGTCGGCGATCCGCTCGCATGCCAGACCCCATGCCTGATCACGCTCAGCGACTTGCGCTGGTCTTCCATGAACGCGCAAGTAGCCGTTGCGCGCTCGTCGGTCGGCAGCACTTGGTGGGCCCGGGCCGTGCCCTAATTCTCCAGCAGTAGATCGTTACCTGGGGCGCGGGATGGCTGGACGTGAGGCGGCCACCGCTTGATGATCACGGTTTGTGAAGACACGTGATGGTCTCGCGGTGGCCGCTGGCCACAGCGTAGACCCCGGCCTCTGGCTGGGCATGCTTGATGAGCTGATGCTGCGGATTGGGGGCCGGTTCCGCCGGGTGGAGCCGCGGCGGCGGGCGCGGGCGTTCATCCTCGGCTTGCTGGCCGGGCTGCCGCGCAAGAATTGCTGGACCATCGCCGAGCACGTGGGCGATGACAGCCCGGGCGGAATGCAGCACCTGCTGTCGCGGGCGTCGTGGGATGCCGATGGCGTCCGGGATGACCTGCGGGCCTATGTGATAGAGCACCTTGGTGATCCGCAGGCGGCGCTGGTAGTGGACGAGACGGGGGATGTCAAGAAGGGCACCGCCACGGCCGGGGTGCAGCGGCAATACACCGGCACCGCCGGGCGGGTGGAGAACGCCCAGGTGGCGGTCTACCTTAGCTATGCCGCCCCGGGCGGGCACGCGCTGATCGACCGGGAACTCTACCTTCCGCGGTCGTGGGCCGGGGATCAGGAGCGCTGCGCCGCCGCTGGTATCCCCGATGGCACCTTGTTTGCGACCAAGCCCGCGCTGGCCACGCGGATGATCGGCCGGGCGCTGGATGCCGGGACACCGGCGGCCTGGGTTACCGGCGACGAGGTCTACGGCGGCGACCCCGGGTTACGGGCCAGCCTGGAAAGACGGCAGATCGGATACGTGTTGGCGGTGGCCAAGAGCCACACCGTCGCTACCGGCGCCGGGCCGGTCCGGGCAGGCGCGCTGGCCGCGAAGCTGCCGCCCGGGTCCTGGCAGCGGCTGTCGGCGGGGGCGGGCGCCAAGGGGCAGCGCTGGTACGACTGGGCCTGGGTCGCCATCGAGCCCGGCCGCCTCGGCTACCCGTGGCTGCTGATCCGCCGCAACCGGCACACCCGCGAACTGGCCTTTTACCGCTGCTGGTCGCCGCGCCAGGTGCCGCTGCCCACGCTGGTGCGGGTGGCTGGCATCCGTTGGAGCACAGAGGAGAATATCGCCGCCGGCAAAGGGCCTGGCCGGGCTGGACGAGCACCAGGTCCGTACCTGGACCTCCTGGCACCGGTGGGTGACTTTGGCCATGCTTGCCCTGGCCTTCCTCACCGTGGCCGCCGCGGCCGAGCACGCCCGGCCCCCACCGCCCGGGCTGATCCCGCTCACCCGCAACGAGATCGCCCACCTTGCCGCGGCCCCTGACCACTACGCAAGCGCACCAGGCCCGGCACCGGCTGGGCTGGTCGCTGTGGCGCCGCCGTCACCAGCACACCGCCCGCACCTGCCACTACCGGCACCAGGCCGCCAACGACCCATAACCCCAGGCGGCGGCAGCACCGCCACCTGACCACGGCAATGACCCGGCCGCGCTCCTCCGCCGCCTGCGGCCGATACTGCACACATGCAGGTGCGCGCAGCGCAGGCCGGCGACGTCAGCGCCATCGTGGCCATGGATCCGGGCAGGCTCGGCACCGCCGGGCAGATCCAGGCTCTCATCCACCACCAACACTGCCTGGTGGCCGTGGAGCGCAGCGAGATCACAGGCTTTCTTGTCCTGCGGCCAGGCCACTTCTATGGCCGCGACTTCATCGACCTGCTCTATGTCGCCCCACCTTGGCGGCGGCAGGGAACCGGGCGCGCCCTTATGCGGGCCGCGCTCCGCAACGCCTCCACATCCAGGGTGTTCATCTCCACCAACGAGTCGAACACGCCGATGAGAAACCTGCTACGCAGCGAAGACTGGACTCCCAGCGGGGTACTCACCGGCCTAGACGAAGGTGACCCCGAGCAGGTGTTCTTCCACGACGTCCCGCCGGGCTAGCGCCGCCCGCCCCATCACCAGCACACGCCTGAAGATCACAATCTACTGCTGCAGTACTAACCGGGTGATCTGCACCATCTGGTTCTGTCTGGCCTTCAGGCGAGGGCGCCCGGATGGCGATACGGGCCAGCCGCATACAGGAAGCGGTAGGGCCCGGACCGCGATGGGCCGCCTCCGGGTCGTCGCA
>Ga0070706_100006675_pt1 | contig 10889 bp, 9 predicted proteins | sample KBSK5501metaG_FD_65476 | JGI IMG/M metagenome (GOLD analysis project Ga0070706, IMG submission 65476) | Corn, switchgrass and miscanthus rhizosphere microbial communities from Kellogg Biological Station, Michigan, USA - KBS K5-50-1 metaG | ecosystem: Host-associated > Plants > Roots >...
GTGCGGCGATGAACGAGAAGTTGCTTGCAGCCGCGGGTGTGGCAGCAAAGAAAGGGATGATTCTTCTCCTCGAAAATGAACCCGCGTGCAATACCGCCACGGGAGCGGAAGCAGCAAAGCTTCTTGCCGAAGTGAAGTCTCTCTCTCTGATGCTGAACTGGGATCCGGGAAACGCTGCGTCGCGCGGCGAGCAGGCCTACCCGGATGGATATGCATTGTTGCCCAAGGACCGCATCGGTCATTGCCACTGCAAAGACGTCGCGAAAAAGCCGGATGGCAAAGGTTACGGGTGGGCCGCGATGGGCCGCGGTATCGTGGATTGGACCAGCCAGTTCGCGGCGCTGAAGCGCGACGGCTACCGCTTCGCGGTCAGTCTGGAAACCCACTGGCGCGGCGCCGGCACAGCCGAGGAGTCCAGCAGGCAAAGCTGGGCCGGAATGAAGGCTGAGTTGCAAAAGGCCGGAGCGCTTTGAGACGCAGCGACCCCCGAATTCGATTTAAGTAATCCTTTTGGAAAGCAGAGACAACAAATACGATGAAACGCGCCCTCGCCGCTATCGTGGTATTTCTGGGGTTCGCGAATTGTTCGCATGCGCAAACAGCGCGTTGGACCGAGGAAACCGCGAACGACTGGTACGCCAGTCAACCATGGCTTGTCGGCAGCAACTACATTCCATCCACAGCCATCAATGAGCTGGAAATGTGGCAGGCCTCGACCTTTGATCCCCAGCGCATCGATGCCGAACTCGGTTGGGCGCAATCGCTCGGCCTCAACACCATGCGCGTCTTTTTGCACGACTTGCTCTGGAAGCAGGATCCTGAAGGTTTCAAGAAGCGCATCAATATTTTTCTGAGCATCGCCCAAAAACACAAAATCAGGCCGCTTTTTGTCTTGTTCGATTCCTGCTGGGATGCAAATCCAAAACTCGGAAAGCAACACGCCCCGACTCCCGGAGTGCATAATTCAGGCTGGGTGCAAAGCCCTGGAGCCGCCGCGCTCAAGGATCCCGGCGAATATCCGCGCCTTGAGGCGTATGTCAAGGGTGTGGTCGGCGCGTTTGCCAATGACAAGAGGATTCTCGGCTGGGACGTCTGGAACGAGCCGGACAATACCAACGACGGCAGCTATGCCAGTTCCGAACCGCGCAACAAAGTTGAACTTGTCCTTGAACTTTTGCCGAGAGTGTTCGAGTGGGCGCGCGAGGCGCGTGCGTCTCAGCCGCTCACGAGCGGCGTCTGGAAAGGGGACTGGTCGGCGCTCGACAAACTTGGCCCCATGGAGAAAATTCAGCTGGCGCTCTCCGATGTAATTTCCTTTCACAGCTACGACAAACCGGAAGTGTTCGAAAAACGCGTCTTGTCCCTGCAGCAGTATCACCGGCCCATGGTTTGCACCGAATACATGGCGCGCGGTAATGGCAGCACGTTTCAGGGCACCCTGCCTCTCGCCAGGAAATACCACGTCGCCGCCATCAATTGGGGGCTAGTCGCCGGAAAAACGCAGACCTACTTGCCATGGGACTCCTGGAAAAATCCCTATACGAATCGCGAACCGGCGGCCTGGTTTCACGAAATCTTCCGCACCGATGGCCAACCCTACAGCCAGGACGAAGCCGATTTCATCCGGACGATAATCCATAGCGCCGCCGGCAACCCTCAGCCCTGACGGATCATACCGGGGTCGTGCCCTCTGCTGTTTGTGAATTCGCCTGGCGCTTCGCCTGAGCAGGGAATAATTTGGTTCCGGGACCTGGATTCGAACCAGGACTCTCAGCTCCAAAGGCTGATGTGCTACCGATTGCACTATCCCGGAACCGCTGTTGTTTCAATTCACTACGGAACCACCTGCTGCATTTTGGTGCACTGCTGGCCCTGTTTTGTCCCCGTTCTTTTCAAGGTAAGCGGCCAGTCTCTCGCCGGCATCGAGCACATCCTGCTCCGACGAAATATTGTACCTATCGAAAACTTGGCGGCTCAAATGTCCGCTAAATTTCATACTCACCTTCTCCGAAGTGCCGGACCTCACGAGGTTTCTGATGAACGAACGCCGAAGGTCATGATACAGCAATCCATGGTAGACCAACTTCAGCTTCGACTTCGCATTCGGCCGGTCCGTGCGGCCCTTCTCATACATGACCTCGCCAGTAACCTGGTCTATCGCAGGCTCCATCTTGCCAAAGTTAAGCTTGATGCAGCGCGATTGCCACGCTTTGCGGAACTCTCCAATTTTAACAGCATGGCCGCGGCGGTCCAAATTGAAACAGACGTAGGGGCAACCTTCCTGGCGCCTTGCATGCTGCTCGACTTACCATCTCATAGACAGAGGGCATGGGAACCTCCACATACCTGCGAGACAATATCAGTATTAAGTGATGTGCAAGATACTAGCGCGTATTCGTCGCAATCTCAAAACTCCCATCAACACCACCGTCTCGGACGCCCTGCCGCCAAAGTCGCAAAGAGGCGCAGCTCGATAAAAGTCGAAAGAAGAAAGTCCTGCTGCCTGATTCCACACAGCAACTACTCATATAAACTGCGAACCCTTGCAATCAGCTAGAGGGCATGATAGTTCCACATTGTGGAAATAGCTATCACGTTACTGCACAGGCGTCTTAGAGTTCATCCTGTCCGAAAAAGGGTCCACTGATGCAAACCGTTATCGCTGATTTTTGGGAGGTCATAGACCCTCAAGGTAATCCTTTTGATCTGCTGCCTGTGCTGGAGGGCGCAGCGACATTGCCGACTAACAACAGGATGAAGGACCGTGGGCCTGAACACAGCGACCTACTGTTTCCTCCTGAATGCCACGAGACTCATGCCTTTGGTCTCGCCGTGAGAATCCGAAAGGTTAATCTCCCCGAAAAAGGCAATTTTCAAACTGGGGAAGTGGCACCGCTTTTTTTTCAGGTAAACGAAGGTGCAGCAGAAGAAGCCCATTTCCTCTATGACCGGCCACTCCAAACCCTTGTCACACAGCGCCACAAAGTTCTACGTGTCTCAGGCATAGAGACTCTTCTCCGCGACGTGACAGGGGCAATGTTCGATGTCCAACCCAAGTTGCGGGAAGATGCCTGGGCTAGATTTGAAAGGATGACCAGCATCGGAAGCGTAGAATTAAAGCTCAGGGCACCGGCTTTTCACCCGGACTTTTCGCAAAGCATCCCATCAATGGGCAGTTTTCTTGACGAAGCAGCAAATGAAATCAACGCCCGAACTGTGGACCTGAAGTTTTCGATGGGACGAGGGAACCGCCGGGAATCGATGAACCTTGCGCTCCTCAAACGAGTCGCCCGAGCATTTCGCGGTGGGAATGATTTGAATCAGCTTACTGTTCGTGGGCGCATACCCGGAGCTGAGAAAACTGAAGTAGTCGATTTCATCCGCGACCGACTAGTATTCTCGGGCCAAGTGGAATACGCTGAGAGAAGGTTGGATGCACGCCAATGCCAGCACTTATTGAGAGCAGCGCTCGATCGCCACAGGGAATATCTCCAGAGCCTAATCTAGTGCCGGAACCCGCTCGGCCGAGCGCTAGCCTTTGGTTCGAGAAATTCCTTCCGGGGTTGATGGCAGTCGCGGGAGCAGCGATTCCCGTTGCCGTTCCCTATCTGAGGTTGCTGAACTCCCCTTGGAAGGATGATTTTCTGAACAAGATCATCTCCGTGTGCGCTATCTTCGTCGCCTACTTGGTCACGGCCGTCACCATCTTGCCCGTCATCGAGGAAAAGTCAATTATTCAACGCCTAAAACGGTGGGGCTATTTCCAATACATAGTTTCGTATCTAAAAGATGCGATCTGGTCGTCTGCTTTTGTGTTAGTGCTTTGCCTTGCAGTTACTCCATTTCCAAAATCACTAGCGTCTATCGGATGGTTCGACTTGTCCTTCTCAGCCCTTTGGTGGGGCGCATTGTTTTTCGCGGCCGGTTCAGTCTATCGCGCGACGCATCTGCTCCTCAAGATGCTCCTCGCTCACTGATGGTTAAGCCGGTGGCCCGCAACAGGCTTAAGGGCCACAGCCGGAAAAACCGGCGCGCCCGTGAGCGACCTCATCCGCCCCGGCATCGAAATGTTTTTGGATAAGGAAGCGCCGAAGAAGAAGCGGAAGGCAGCGCAGAAATGAAAACAAGGATAAAGCTCCACATGCTGTGTCCACATGCGTTCCAAATGGCGATGCAGCCCGGCACGGACATATTGATTGAGGGGACGTTTCAACTCTCGGTTGGACACGTCCTGAGTGTTGGGCTCTGCGAGGGTTGTGCGGCCGTTCTTGCTGACGATTTAAGCAAACGCAAATTTAGAGTCACAGTCGTTCGTCCAAAACCAAAAAGGTCTAACTCGAAAAGGTGAGGTAATACCGTGGAGCCAAAGACACTCAAACTGAAATGCTACTTCTGCGGTGGGGCGCTGAAGCCGGAGAACGCGTGGTTTGAAATCTGCGACCAGGAACTTCCTCCTTTCCGTAAGCCACAGGTAAGATTTAACGAACACGGCGGGAAAGAAGAACGCGGGGGGCTGGCGTATCCCGGCAACGGAGATGCGATTGTTGCAGACGGACAGTGGGAGAGCTTTAACTGCGTGATTCTGTTCACCCACACGGAATGCGGACCAGACGTCGGCTACTCTTTCTCCTTTGATAGACTCGGCGAAAATTGGGATGAGCACCTAAAAGAGAAAGTATGGTGGTCCCCCGCGATTCCGGAGTTTCTGAAGATCGCTCGATATGAAATGAAGAGTGCGCAAAAGTAGTGCAAATTGTCCCCGAAATGTCCCCGAACGAGTCAAAAGCAGTCAAAGAAGCGAAACGGCAGCGAACGCAGATAAACGCTAACACATTGAGAGAACAGGCGCTTACTGATTTTGCGGGAGTTAGCGATTTCGTGGGTTTGGTTCCAAAGGCTGATGTGCTACCGATTGCACTATCCCGGAACCGTTCCCAACAGTTTAGCAGACGTAAATGAATGTGCGAAGCCGCCTCACTCGGTCCTCCAGACGGAGTTGCCCGATTGTGCGCGAAGCGGCAGTTTCTGTTAGATTGATAAGATTGCGTCCGTCGCGGGAGAGGTGGCCGAGCGGTTTAAGGCGCACGCTTGGAAAGCGTGTGTAGGTTAACCCCTACCGTGGGTTCGAATCCCACCCTCTCCGCCAGTTTTTTTTCCCGTAAACAAATATCCTGGACAGAAGTTGCATGGCAACGATGCCCGGCCAGCTCGATTACCGAAGCGAAGACACGCATTAAAAGTGGCAGGATGCCACGCCGCGCTTCTGTAAGTATTTCTGGTGATATTCCTCGGCGCGATAGAACGTGCCTGCCGGCGTGATTTCCGTCGCGATGGGGCGTTTGAACTTGCCGCTTGCTTCCAGTGTTGCGAGTGATTTCTTGGCTACAGCCTCTTGCTCGGAAGAATGAAAGAAAATCGCCGTTCGGTACTGCGTGCCAAAGTCCGGTCCTTGCCGGTTCACTTGCGTGGGATCGTGCACCTTCCAAAACACGTCGAGAAGCTGCTCGAAGCTTACCTTTGCCGGATCGAACGTAACCTGAACCACTTCGGCGTGGCCCGTCTCGTCCGTGCAAACCTCCTTGTAGGACGGATCCGGCGTCTGTCCGCCGGTGTATCCCACAGCCGTATCAACGACTCCAGGCACTTGTTGAAAGGCCGCTTCAATTCCCCAGAAACAGCCCGCTCCAAACGTCGCAATCTCTGTCATTTTCCGCTCCTATGCGAATTCATATTCGGCCGCAATAGTCATAAGTCTCGTAAGAATTCCTTCCATTGGATGCCGAAGACCTGGGCGAAGGTTCGGCAGGTCCCGCGAGCTGACCGTCGCCCCAATAAAACCCTGCAAACATCTCCCCGGTCCGATTTCTTCTCCGCGGCAGGCGTCAATCTCAGGGCTTTTGCTTGGCTGCTGCTTCGAAGGACTTCAGTTTCGCCTGCGCCAGCCCCTTGTAAGCGCTATTCACCGAGGCTGCCTGCGTGAATGCTTCCCTGGCCTCGGCATTTTTTTTCAAATTTAGCAAGGCAAAGCCTAGCCGATATTGATTGCGGCCAAAGCTCCCTTCGTCCGCCTTCAACAGCGGTGCCGCGGATTTGAAGTTCTCCGCGGCTTGAGGGTTATCCTTTTTTTGAAGGTTCACCTGCCCCAAAGAGCTGAGCGCCAGTCCTTTTTGCAGTGAGACCTGCTGTTGCCACTGTTCATCAGTCACTCCTTCCGGCTTTTGAGCGGTGCCCAGCAGCGCGATCGCTTTCTTGGCGGAGGCCTCGGCCTTGTCCAGCTGCTCTCCTTTCTCGCTGTAATAGTCGGAAAGCAAAAGCAGCATTCCTATGTTGTTGGAATCTTTGGCCAACAACCCGTTCGCCACCTCCAGCATTTTCGGGATGTTTTGCGCTTGCTGGTACGAAGTGGCCGCCACGCCCAGGGCTTGATTGGCGTACGGCGAATCGGGAAAGATCTGCGCGAAATGAGTAAACATCGCAGCCCGCTTCGAAGGATTCGTCGTCTTATAGGCCACCATGTAAACGGCCTGCTCGACGTAGGCAATGCTGTCCTTATTGCTCTCGAGAGTCGCCGCCTTTTGCCTTTGCCACCCCTCTGCTTCCGTTCCTGCCGGTGGCGGAGCCGCCTTGAATCTCTGCAGAATGCCGGACGCCTTTTCGCCGTAAGCCGTAAGTTTATCGTTGTCATTCTTCTCGCTTGCTGCGCGCACCATGTTCACCGCGTTTGCGAAGTTATCCGGATCGAGCGCAAAGAGTTTGTCGCCGTACTCGAACGCCTTGTCGTAGTTTTTTTGCGCAATATAATAATTTACGTACAGATCGTCCGCCACGATCGCCATGTCACCCTGGCCGAGACTCGATGAAAATTTATCGATGAGCGCCAGCTTTTGCGCCGGATCCGCAGTGCCGTTGATTTCCGTCAGCGCACGGTCCGCTTCGGAACCGGCTGGGATCGGCACGTACCTGCCAATCTGTTGTCCGCTTGCGGGACGAATAGAGAAAACGAGAAAGGCGAGAAACCCGATCGCGCGCGTAATCCGAATCATGAAAACCTCCACTGGCAGGAAATTCGCTGCATCTTAGCGCCGCCCTGCTCCCAGCGCAAACAATCTTCTTCGTCGGTGCTCGGCGCTTCGTCAAGCCTCATTCGCCAGGGTTTTCGATTAGAATAGCGAGGTCTCTTTTGGAAAGGGAGAAATCGTGTCGGAGCCGGTGTTGAATTTGCGTTTGTCACATCGAAACTTCGTCGCTTTCGGGGCGATCGCAGCATTTCTCATTGCCGGCTCCTCACTGCGAGTCGCCGCACAGAACCCCATGAGCTCCCACTCCATGGACATGCGCGAAGAAGTGGCTCCGGAAAAGCTGCCGCTTCCGGAGAAACTCACCGGCATTGGGAACGCCCACATCCGCATCTCCGCAACGCCCGAGGCGCAGATGTGGTTCGACCAAGGCTTGAATTTGCTGCACGATTTTTGGGACTACGAATCCGTCCGCGCGTTCGAACAGAGCGTTCGCGTCGACCCGAATTGTGCGATGTGCTATTGGGGAATTTATCAGGCGGAGAAATTCCGTCACAGCAATGCCAAATACTATTCCAACCAGGCATTAGCCAAGGCCGTCAGCCTCAAAGGCCACGCCAGCAAAGCGGAACGCCTATATATCGAAGCGAGCGCGGCTGCCGAAGCCGCCGATAAATCCGAAGGAGAAGATAAGAGCAAGGTAGAGTCCAAGGAAGTGCAGCTTTACCGAAAGCTGGTAAAGAGCAATCCCAAAGACATGCAGGGGCGAATTTTTCTTGCGGAAGCGCTTTCCGATGGCTACGACGATGACGATCAGCCGCGCGACGGCCAAAAGGAAGCCCTGACGATGTTTCAGTCGGTGCTTAAGGAAGATCCCGACAACTCGGCCGCGAATCACTACTGGATTCACGCCGTCGAGCCGAGCCAACATCCGGAGCAGGCTCTTCACAGCGCCGAAATTCTTGGCCGCCTGGCGCCTACCTCAGGGCACATGGTGCACATGCCGGGGCACATCTTCTATCGCACTGGCGATTATCTCCGCGCGAAAGAATCTTTCGCAGCTTCGATGCAAGCCGATGAAGCGTATATGCAGGCACAGCACGTGCAGGTCGATGACGACTGGAATTACGTACACAACCTTATGTACGCGGTCGCGAACTTGATGGAACTTGGGGAATTAAATGAGGCCACCGCGTTGTCCGCCAAACTTAAGGGCGCGCGCGGCGAACTTGAGAACACGCTGTATCCCTGGTCGCCACGCGATGCCATGTCGCGTCTCGATCCGCGCCTCCCTGTGGCACTACGCTCCGCGGATTGGGCTTCGGTTCTCGCTTTGCTGAAAACTAGCGACCTTCCCGCCACACTTCCGAATCTTCAATTCCTCGCGCGCCAGCTAACTCAGTTTGCGCTCGGCATGCGGGCACTCGAGGCTCGCGATCTGTCCCGCGCGGAGGCGGCGTCAACAGAGTTCGACGCGGGACTGTGGCGAATCTCTCAACGCTTGAAAGACGAAGAGGACGCCAAGGCCCACGAAAAAGAAAAAGACAAGAAGAAATCGGACGCCGGCCCTCCAAAGCTGCAGGTGATGCCGGACGCCATGCCCAAGCCTTTGGTCAGCAACCTCTCCATCATGTCTCTGGAACTGCGTGCCGGCTTGCTGGTGGCAAAGAAGCAGACAGACGAAGCGAAGAAACTCTACGCACAGGCCGCGCGGGAAGAAAAATCCCTCGGTTACCGTGAACCTCCGGCCTTCCTTCAACCTGTTGGCGAGACGGAAGCAGGGGCATTCATGGCAGATTCGGACTGGACGGATGCAAAAGCCGCCTACAAAAACGCACTCCTCGACCGCCCTCGCTCTGGCTTCCCGCTCTACGGCATCGCGTTGGCAAGCGAACATGCTGGCAACCTCTCAGCTGCCGCACATGAGTACGCGGACTTTTTGGCGGCGTGGAAATCCGCCGACTCCGATCTTCCGCAACTCGCCCATGCCCGCGCTTACCTCGCCTCCCACGGGACGGTCGCAGCCAGCAAATAGCGCTTGGGTATATCGTCCAAAGGCAGATAATCTCTTTTTACCTCGCTTCCTGGTTTGTCCTTGACAATAAGTTGCTCCTCGCATACTATATGTCTTGGGTAATACTACCTGTTGATCCCATAGCGCCAGCGTCCTTGCTGGCGTTTTTGTTTTTCGGCGCCTCCCGTTTGGCCAAAGTCCCTTGTTCGCGATACTTGCGAAGCAAGCCGCCTTCCGCACAAATTGCGCTGGAGCAAGTTCTTTAGAATCAATATTTACAGAACCGCCCCCAAGTATTCATTCTAAACGAGTTACACGAAACCTAAATCTTTTAGAATCAACACTTATGAAATAAGTGGGAGGAGGGTAGGTCCCGGCGACGGGGTACAGACCGGGCACATCCCTGACAGAACAGACCGGGAGCATCCCTGACACTGCTTCGGTGCCAAGCACCTGCAAGCGACAGCAGGCCAAATCTGAATGGTGCAGTGCAGTTGCTGCCAACAAGCCGCTTGGCACCATTTTCCCTGCCCATCCGTGAGTTGCGTTGGCTCGTCCCCGCTGCGACCGCGACCAATTGGGCCTCCGGCCGCTATCGAATAATCAATCAGTTTCCGGTAATCTGGCTAACCAGGAGTCTGCCCGCCTCCTCACAGATAAGTACCGACATATTTTGTGCCAGCTGTATACTTCCCGAGTAATTGCCGTACTAAGGAGATCAACGTGCACTTCGCAAAACGGATCGGCGGTTTGTGCTTATCTGCGGTCCTTCTCTGGGCAGCGTTCTATCAGTTCAATTCGGCCTTTGCATCTGGCACAGAGCAGGAGCAGAAGGGCGACTCTCCGGCCCTCACAATTTACAACCAGCAGTTCGCCGTCGTACGTCAGAAGCTGCCCCTCGATTTGCGCTCAGGTGTTAACCACCTTCAGGTCACCGACATTACCGCTCACCTCGAACCCGATTCCGTGATCCTGCGCTCCCTGGACACCGGCCGTCACCTTCAGATTCTCGAGCAGAACTACCGCAATGATCCCGTCTCGCAGCAGTTGCTCCTTTCTCTCTATGAGGGCAAGACCATTGATTTCCTCGAGAGCGACAAGGATGGCACTACGCGGACCGTGCAGGGCAAGATCATCCGCAGCGGCTACGTGCCCCATTACGCCGCGTTCCAATCGTACGGCCCACAATATGCCGCACAGCAGGCTGCCGTGGCCCAGGGCAGCGAGCAACCCATCATCGAAGTTAACGGCAAACTGCAATTCTCCTTGCCGGGTCAGCCCCTGTTCCCTGCACTGGCTGACGATACGGTCCTCAAGCCCACGCTCTCTTGGGAACTGCTGAGCGACAAGCCGGGTGCTACGTCGGCCGAGTTCAGCTATGTGACTGGCGGCATGAACTGGAACGCGAGTTACAACGTGATTGCGCCGCCGAAATCCAACGTGCTCGAGCTCGTCGGCTGGGTAACCCTCGACAATCAGAGCGGCAAGACCTTTCGTGATGCGCGCCTAAAGTTGATGGCAGGCGATGTGAACAAAGTCCCACCTCCCGGTTCGGTGGTGGGCGGGAGACTGGGAGCCGCGACGTTTGCTGGAATAGGTGGAGGCCAATTTGGTCCACCGGTTACAGAAAAGACTTTCGACGAATATCATCTCTACACTCTCGAACACCCCACAACTCTCCACGATCGCGAAACCAAGCAGGTAGAAATGGTCCGCGCCGCCGGAATTCAGTCCAAGACTGTCTATGTCTACGATGGATTTAAAGTCGAACAAAATTATCAGAATTGGCCAATGGAGAGCATCCGCCAGCAGGAAAGCTATGGCATCCTCTCCAACCCCAAAGTTTGGGTCATGCAGGA
>Ga0070706_100006676_pt1 | contig 10888 bp, 10 predicted proteins | sample KBSK5501metaG_FD_65476 | JGI IMG/M metagenome (GOLD analysis project Ga0070706, IMG submission 65476) | Corn, switchgrass and miscanthus rhizosphere microbial communities from Kellogg Biological Station, Michigan, USA - KBS K5-50-1 metaG | ecosystem: Host-associated > Plants > Roots >...
CCATCGCATCGCGTCTCGAGCAGACGGGGCATCAGGTGTGGTGGGACGCTCGGCTGCTGGCACATCAGGATTTCGGAGTGGAAATCGAGACCGCGCTCGAAAGGGCCCATTGCGCAGTCGTTGCGGCCGCTTCATAGAAGTAGACATCAAGGCCGTCCGCGCCCTCGCTCCCCCGCACCTGCGCCCCCGTCCCCACGTCGTCAGGCTCCAGCCCCGCACGCCGCAGGCCCGCTGGAGCCGCAGGCACAGCCTCAGCCAGCCGGGACGATGACTTGCGTGCGCGAGCGAACGTGCGGAGCAAAGTGGTACCACCCGCGCATGGCCTGGAACTCGGCCGTGGCGGTCGCGCCCGGGTGGTCGAGCTCGTAGACCGTCGTGTAGATCCGCCTCGCATTCTTTTCCGTCTTACCGTCTACGGTCTCCGATATCTCCCCGGCCGACATATAGCGGCGGCCGCGGCGCACGCCCGGGCACTTCAGCGCATCCGGCAGGTGGACGGTGTCGTACCACCGATTCCATTCATCCTCGACGGCAGGGTCGACCTCCGCGGTGACGATCAGCAGGCATTCGGGGAAATCGGACATGGTGGCCTCCTTTACCCCGCGCACGGCGGCCTCTGTCGATGAAACATCGCCGCAGATCAGATCCCAGTCGCGGGCGGCCGCGCGCGCGTCGAAGATTTCGCGTTTGGCCGGCGCGTACCCGTCCCGGGCACCGTCGTGGATCTCGTAGCGATACTCGACCGGATACGGTTGCAGCGGCTCGTCGCGCTCCTTCAAACATGGCGAGTGGTGCGCAGGGACTGTCACGGCCCGAAAACAGGCCGTCTTGCTCGCCGCGCTCTCTCATGGCACCCGACCTCATGGCGGCCGCCTTCGCGCTTTATCCAACGGCCTCGAGGACCTCGCCGCCGGCCTCGACCGGCTTGGCGTCGATGAGCACAACCGCCTAGCGGTTACCTCGTGAGCCGAGCGAGAAGGCTCGGCTGACCGGCATCCTATGCCGGCACACCGCCGCCGTCAACCGGCAAGTGGGCACTTGTAGGGAGCACATGATCTGTCCGCTCCCGAGAGCACGTGAAATGTCCGCTGTTCGGGCGCGGTGCCGTCGAAACTCGAGCGCGAGGACGAGCTCGCGCATGGACGGCTACCGGCCCACCGCCTGCACGCTCCCGTCGACGACGATCTCGGTGGCGCTGATCCACGAGGCGTCGTCAGACGCCAGGAAGAGCGCGCACCGGGCGATGTCCTCGGATTCGCCGACGCGTGCGAACGGAATGCCGCGTCCTTTCGCCGCCTCGCGCTCCGCGCCCGCGCTGATGTCTGCGGTGAGCCGGGTCCGGATCGTCCCGGGGCAGACCGCGTTAACACGGATGCGGTCGCGGCCGTACGACGCGGCCGTCGCGTGGGTGAGTGCCAGCAATGCGCCCTCCGACGCGGCATACGCGCGGCTCGGCCGCCCGACCGAGTCGCGGAACGGCAACACCGGCGACGTGTTGACGATCGAGCCGCCGCCCGCGGCGCGGATCTCGGGCAGGGCGGCGCGGCTCACGAGATACATCGCGCGGACGTTCACGTCCTGCGCGAGGTCCCAGTGCTCGAGGTCCATCGTCCCGACGGTGCCGCCGACGACCATCGTGCCGACGCTGGCGTTGTTGAAGAGCATGTCCAGCCGGCCCTACGGGCGAGCGCGGCGTCGACGACCGTCGGGCACTGCGCGGCGATCGCGAGATCCGCGACGACCGGCGCGACCTCACGCTTGGCGGCGCGCACGGCGTCACCGGTCGCGGCCAGCGCGTCCTCGCGCCCGTCGGTCAGGACGAGCCGCGCGCCGGCCTGAGCGAACAGCACCGCGCCGGCGCGGCCAATACCGGTGGCGGCACCCGTGATGATGGCCACTTTGCCGTCGAGCGCACCCACGACATGGCGTCCTTTCGCGCGCCGGCTTCGCCGGCGCAGGTTATGTCTGCGGGAGGATCCGGCGGCGAGCTCACGCGCCGTATCGGATGCGCGGATCGAGATAGCCGTACAGCACATCCACCGCGAGATTAATGGCCATGAACATCACCGCGATGAACAGGATCGTCGACTGGGTGAGCGGATAGTCGCGCTGGTAAATTGACCACAACACGAGCCGTCCGATCCCGGGCAGCGTGAAGACTTCCTCCACCACGACGGTGCCGCCGAGCAGGACGCCGATCTGCAATCCGGCCACCGTGACGATCGGGATCAGCGCGTTCTTCAGCGCGTGCTTCAGGACTATCACGCGATTCGCCAGACCCTTCGCCGACGCGGTGCGGACGAATTCGGAGCGGAGGACGTCGAGCATGCACGACCGGGTCGTGCGGGCGATGTTCGCCGCGCTCGCCGTGCCGAGGCAGAGCGCCGGCAGTAGCATGATCGTCAGATTGCGGCGAGGATCGGTGAAGAAGTCCACCCACATGACGGGCGGCATCCAGCGTAGGTACACCGAGAAGAACAGGATGAGCATCGTGCCCTGCCAGAACACCGGTACCGAGAGGCCGAGCAGGGTGCCGACGCGGGTGACGTTGTCGACCGCCTGATCGCGCCGCGTCGCCGACACGATGCCCGCGGGAATCCCCAGCGCCAGCGCGAACGCCACGGCCAGAGTCGTGAGCTCGATCGTGACGGGCAGCCGTTCGAGGATCAGCGCGACCACCGGCTTGCCGGTGCGCCACGACGTTCCGAGATTGCCGGAAAGCAGCTCACCGATCCAGCGCGCGTACTGGAGCCACCAGGACTGATCGAGCCCGAAGAAGCGCTTCAGCTCGGCCACCATGGCCGGGCTGACGATCGCATCGGCGCCGATCATCTGCTCGACCACGGTGCCCGGGATCAAGCGCAGCATGAGGAAGATCAGCACCGTCAGGCCCACGAGGGTGAGGGCCATCGAGTAGAGCCGGACCACGACGTAGCGGGCCACGCGCCGCTAGGCCTTGTCCATCCACACGCCCTCGAAGCCGTACAGCAGCGTGGTCGGATGCTGCCGGAAGCCCTTCACGCTCGCCTGCGTGAAGTCGATCGTGTCCGCGGAGAAGAGCCAGAGGTGCGGCACGTTCTCGAGGATCATGAGCTGGACCTTGTCGTAGATCTCCTTGCGCTTCTTTTGATCCATCGTGCGCCGGCCCTCTTCGAGCAGCGCGTCGAGCTCCGGCACGCTCCACGAGTTCCAGTTCTGGCCCTTCGTGGAGTGCAGCGCGCGGAAGAACGCGGTGTCGGGGTCCGCGTACCCCGGCGTCGTGTTCATCGTCATGTCGAAGTCGTGGGCGAGCCAGCGCTTGATCCAGATGGCGTACTCGACGTTCTCGATCTCCATAGTGATGCCGATGCGCTTGAGCTGCGCGGCGATGACGGGCGCACCTGACACCATCGTGGGGAACGTGGGGATCACCATGCATTTCACGGTGAAGCCGCTCGCCACCCCCGCCTCCGCCATCAGCTTCTTCGCGCGTTCGAGATCAGGCTTGTAGTAGCGCATCCACTGCTCTTCGGGCAGCTGCCACGCCTTCATCGGGCCCGTCGCCGGCGCGGTGAGACGCCCGAAGCCGGCCGTGGCCACCCGCAGGACCTGGGAGCGGTCGACCGCCCAGGAGATGGCCTGCCTCACGCGCACGTCCTTGAGCGGGGCGCGCGTCGCGGTGATGTTCAGGTAGTCGTAGCCCAGGCGCGAGCTGCGGTAGCCGGTGAGCGACTTCTCGTCCTTGAGCAAGTTGAAGTTCTTGTTGTCCTCGATGAACGCGTGGGAGATCTGGCCGGTGCGCAGCGCGGCGACGATGTTCGCCTCGTCGGGGATGATGCGCAGAATGACCTGGTCGACGTACGGCCGCCCGCTCTTGAAGTAGCCGGGATGCTTCTTGAGGACCATCTGCTGCTCGACCTTCCAGTCCTCGAGCATGAACGGTCCGGTGCCGAGCGCCGCCTTGTTGAGATCGCCGTGCTTCTTGATGCCGGCCTCACTGATGATGAAGCCCCAGAACCCGCCGAGTGCCGCCAGCAACCCCGCGAACGGCTCCTTGGTGATGAACTTGACGCCATACTTTCCCGCCGGCTCCACTCGGTCGACGGCGATGAAATCGGATTTCCCCGGCGATTTCTCGAAGAGGCGATCGAAGGTGAACTTCACGTCGGCCGAGGTCAGCTCCTGGCCGTCGTGGAACTTCACGCCCTGGCGCAGCTTGAACGTCCAGGTGAGGCCGTCGCGACTGGTCTCCCACGATTCCGCGAGCTCGCCCACCGGCGTCATGTCCGGCTCGAAGCGGACGAGCTGGTTGTACATCATCGGCGAGCGCGCGCTCCGCGAGAAGGCCGGCACCAGCTGCGGGTCGAGCCCGGTGGCTTCGGTCGTGCGCGCGGAGACGAGCGTGCCGCCGGGCTTCGGCGTCTGGCCGAACGCGTGCGTGCCGACGGCGAGGACGCCGAGGGTGAGGCCGCTGGCCTGAAGGAGTTGGCGACGGGTCAGATCGTTCCGCATGTCTCTCGCTCCTTGGTTCGAGCTACGCATTCGGGTCGAGCACGTCACGCAATCCGTCGCCGATCAGGTTGAACGCCAGGACGGCGACCATGATCGCGACTCCGGGAAAGACCGAGATCCATGGAGCGGTCTCCAGATACGTGCGCCCTTCGTTGAGCATGTTGCCCCATGACGGGGTGGGCGGCTGCGCGGACAGGCCGAGGTACGACAGCGAGGCTTCGATGAGGATCGCCTGCGAGAAGGCGACGGTGCCCTGCACGACGTACGGCGAGAGCACGTTCGGCAGGATGTGCTTGAGGGCCACCACGAGGCGCGTGGCGCCGAGCGCGCGCACCGCCTCGATGTACTCCTTCTCGCGCTCGGCGAGGACGGGCGCGCGCATGACCCGCACGAACAGCGGCGTGTACACGATGGTGATCGCGACAACCGCGCTGTTCACCCCGGGCCCCCGCATGGCGGCGACGCCGACGGCGAGCAGCAGCCCCGGGATGCTGAAGAACACGTCCATCACGCGATTGATCGCGTGATCCCACGCCCCGCCCACATACCCGGCGGTCAGCCCCAGCGCGCCGCCGGCGAGCATCGCGAGGCCGATCGAGGTGACGGCGACGTAGAGGGAGACGCGCGCGCCGTAGATCACGCGGCTAAGGACGTCACGGCCGAAGCGGTCGGTGCCGAACGGCGCCTGGGCGCCGGGCCGGGCTTCGATGAGGTCGAAGTTCTGCTCGTCGGGGGGATGCGGAGCGAGGAGGCCGGCGAACACCGCCACGCCCACAATCACCAGCGCGAAGACGGCGCCGACCACGACCACCAGGTTGCGCGTGACCCGCCGGAGCCCTTTCGTCATCGACCTCCGCGAAGTGGAACCTAGTATATCATCGCCTTCCCCGGCATCCTCGCGCCTACCGCCACGCCCAGCACCGGCTTTGAAACGGGCAGTCCTTGCACTGCCAGCCCGGATTCGGATGGAACACGCGCGCCTCGATCGCGCGCAACACCTCGGCCACGAGCCGGAAGAGCCGGAGATTCGCGGCGCGATCGCGCTGCGTCCAGTAGCGGCAGAGCTCCGGCTGCTTCGTCTACACCGCGCGCCCGTGCCGACCTCGGCTTGCTCGGGGCCCCGTCCCTGCGCCCTGACGCGTCGCGCTCTCGTCTCATCCGCTGCGGCCTGCCCGCTGCCGTCGGCGGCGGCAACGCATCTGCCGCGCCTTTCCCCGGGGATCGGTCCCCGCCACCTAGCCCGTATCAGTGGCCGACCTCCAGCATGCTCGGAACCACTCAGTTTCCGCCGAGCGTAATCGACATTAGACGCCCTGCGCCCTCGCTCCCCCGCTGCGTGGCCCCCGTCCCCATGACGTCAGCCCCCAGACCGGCACGCTGCAGCCACGCTAGAGCCGTAGGCACGGGCTTTTATGGTTTGGCGGGAGCGGGAGCCAGAGGCGTGTCCGAGTTGAAGATGTCGGCCGTGTTCTTCCACTTGCCGCCGATCTTCTTCCAGACCACCACGTACTTGCCTTTGTCGGTCACAGCCTTCCCGTCGGCTCCGTTCACGGTGAATGCATACGTCCCGGTGGTGTACCCGAGATCACCGCTCTTCGCCACGAACGCCACCTGGGGCTCCCAGCTGAGCGCGTAGCCGGGGATGGCGATGATTCCCGTCCACATCTTCCTGATCGCTTCCTTGCCGTTCGCAACCGGCGCATTCGGGACGAAAAACTGCGCATCGTCGGCATAGAAGGCTATGGTCGCCTCGAGAGGCGTCGTCGCCTTGGACGCCTCTCGGTCGACCGCCTTCAGCGCCGCTTCCGCTTTGGTCTCTTTCGCTGCCCTGGGGGCGTCGGCTGCATTCGCGATCCCCACCGCGACCATCAGGAGCGTTCCAATCATCAAACGCGTCTTCATTCATCGCCCCTCCTTCGGGGTTCGATTCGAGAAACCCGTGATTGTATATCCGCTTGTCGGCCAAGAGTCAAATGCCGTGGCGAACGGGCCAGAAGTCGTGGTCGGTCTGGCCCTCCGAAGCTGTCGCCTCATATCCCTTTTTGCCGGTCTGAGAGCGTAGTCAACATTCGACGCCCACCACCCTCACTCCCCTGCTGCGTGGCCCGGTCCCCGTGTCGTCAGCCCCCAGACCCGCACGCTGCAGCCACGCTGGAGCCGTAGGCACAGCGCTTCCGTCCGCCTGCGCCAGCTGCACTTCCCTGCGTTGTACGCCGAGGCGGCGTGAGGAGCCCGGAGAATTTCATCGCAAAAAGCAAAGAACCAACGACGGAAGAATCCATGCGCTCGCCAGCTTGAGGCGAAGAAGCAGCCGCAATCTTGCCCCTAACGGGCGCCTCCCGGCGCCGCGAGACACCATCAGGCCTGATCCGTCTGCCCCTTGACCGCGATGTTGTCGCCGGTTAGGATGGCGCCAGTGCGCCAGTCGGCCTGGTGCTCTTGGCTCACGAGGAGATCTTTGTGGGCGCTGTGCCATCGGCTCCGAACGTCCGCGTATGGCAGGTTACGTCAAGTTGACGGGACCAAAAGAAGGGGTGACCGCCTTCGGATGTCGTTGATGTTGCCTATCCTCTCAGGCGAGACCGAGATCAACGTCGGCGTCGCGGAGGTTCTGATTTCAACCGACGTGACGGTGATCGCTGCCTTTAAGTCGTTCTTCGCCGGCAAGCCCAGCGGGCGATCCGCCGCTTTGAGCAAGATCGCGCCCCTCCGAACTCGCATGAGCTGATCAAACGTGGCAGTCAACGCGCGATCAGTGAGATCTGGACACTGAACCAGGGTGTGGTACCGTGGGCACGTTCAGCGCAACCGCCTCCGCTTGGCAAAAAAGCGTCGCAATCATGGCAACATCTTATGACCCTCTGGACTCAGTCAAGCTGAGAGCGTTGATGGAGCGCACCAGCGGGAGCCCTGAAGTGAAGATCGGGCTCATCGACGGGCCTGTCGTTACCCAACATCCCGATCTGGCGGGCGAACACCTCCGGGAAATTCCCGGAAGTAACGGCGCTACATGCGCTCAGGCCAACAGCACAGCGTGTCTGCACGGGACCTTTGTAGCTGGAATCCTATCCGCAAAGCGCAATTCCCCCGCCCCCGCAATTTGCCCCAACTGTACTCTCCTCATTCGCCCCATTTTTGCCGAGGTGACCTCGGGACGCGAACACATGCCGAGCGCGACGCCGAAGGAGCTTGCAGCGGCAATCAGCGAATGCATCGACGCCGGTGCTCGCGTCATCAACTTGAGCCTCGCCCTTGCGCAGCCTTCCACCAAAGGGGAACAGTCCTTAGAAGAAGCGCTCAATCAGGCCGTCAGGCGAGGCGTGATCGTGGCCGCGGCGGCGGGTAATCAGGGCACCATCGGCAGTTCCGCCATCACCCGCCATCCGTGGGTCATCCCGGTCGTGGCCTGCGAGCATCGAGGCAGACCGATGAACGAGTCGAATCTGGGCAGTTCGATCGGCAGGCGGGGCTTAAGCGCACCCGGCGATGGCATTACCAGCCTGGGCGCCGAAGGACAATCGCTCACGCTCGGAGGAACGAGCGTTGCTGTGCCATTTGTGACCGGCGCCACTGCGCTGCTGTGGTCGGCATTTCCCTCTGCGACCGCGGCCCAAATCAAGCTCGCGATTACCCACGCACCCATACCGCGGCGGACCTCGGTGGTTCCGCCATTGCTGGATGCCGCTGCGGCCTACCAAATCCTGTTAACAGCGAATGCGAGACGGTGAATAGCATGACACATGCAAGCGACAAGAACGACTCCCCAGACCAGACCCAAATCCCCCACCGAGTGCGTCTGCCTGGATTTATCACGGACGAGGAGATCGGGCTTGGCGATGTAATCAAACGGGCTACTTCCTATTTTCGGATACAGCCTTGCGGAGGCTGCGAACATCGGGCGGCCGCGCTCAACCGCTGGATGGTTTTCACCCACCGACATCAGAAGTAGGGGGATTGTTTCGGCTTCCCAGGGTTCAAGAAATTATCGTTCACTCCTAAAGGGGGAACAATATGCACGAACAAGATGAAAGGACTGAACACCCGGCATACCCACCGGTCCAAACGAATGACGTGCCGGCAAGCGTAACGTCTCCCGAAGTCCGCAGAGGTACGACGATCGGCGCGCAAGCGGGAGGCGGAACCTGTGGTTGCGGAGGGGCTGCCGGCTCGAGTCCCAACGGCACTGGGATGGTTTCTTACGTCTATGCCATCGGCCGGGTCGAAGCGCGCTTCCCGAACATCGCCGCCGAAAAGGAGTTCGCGCAAGCTACCGGACGGACACAGACCGCCGGGAAAACCGATCAACAGACCTTCCACACCGTTTTGTCCAAGCGCGAGAACCGCTACCTGGTGCGTCAACTATGCTGGGTGCTGAGCATCCAGGGGTTGGAAACCTACCTGTTGGCGCCGCGCGATCCCGCGGACATCGAGCTGCTAGTGGAAGCCATCCGCCCTGCCCCGAGTCCCAATGACATCGATGTCGTCATCGGCATGCGCGGACCTGTCGCGCCGCCAGAGATGTGCAATGGGCTGATGGTTCCCATCGTCGCATTCGACCAAATCTATTCCTTCGATCGCAACGCGCTCATCAAAGCCATCCCGAAGCCGGAGAAGACTACGGCCGCGCAGTTCGGCCCGGCGGCCGAAGAACTGTTCAACAGGATCATGCAACTGACGGACAATGCCGGCGCCACCGACGACCACCGCGCCTTGAACTACCTGGCCATGCGTTATCCGGCCATCTATGCCAAGGCAGCCGAGGAATTTGCGAAAGCCTCTTCGTTGACCGGCGTCGAAGTGCGCCCCTCGCCCTTGAGCAGCACGCGTAACATCGTCGATGTCATCTTCGCCTATACCGACCGCAATACAGATTTCACCGAGAAGTTTTGCGTGCGGGTGGATGTGACCGAGGAGTTTCCGTTCCTAGTGACCAAGATGTCACCGTACTACGACCGTTGAACGTAACCAGCCAAGAGGAGAACTGGCATGAACACCATGGATACTATGCCCGAGTTTACCGCAGAAGCGTCGCTCTTCAGGACCAACAGGCGTTACTCCGTCGTGGAAACTAGCATTGCTCCCTCAACCATGGTCGTGCCGCAGATTCCACTGGGCCTTTGTGCAAAAGCCGCGTATTACTGCAATAGGGGCTATCAGAAGTGGTGCGACATTGAAGATAGAGTTTGTAACGTCGAGTTCTGAGGCGGAGCCGGGAGCCGGCCCAGACCGAGCCGCGGGCCGTTTCCTTATAGCCGTTGAACCTGAATGGACGTTGAACCTGACAACCATTAGGAGGTCGAAATGAACATGCCAGGATTTGGTGCAGAATCATCGCTTGGCCCAACTATAGGCACATACCGGGAGAAGGCCGTTGTCGGCAGATGTCCATCAGAAGGCACCGGAGGAGTGGCGCCGCAGCTTCGTTTTCAGGTGGATCCGGATGTGGGCGAGTACTTGAGATGCAGGGCGAATGGGGGAGGCGATCTCGTATGCCGTTTCTTTGCCGGGCTTCCCCCTTTCACAATCGGTCGCCTCTTGTTTTGATCGTTGAGTGAACGTCGGCGGTCCTGGCCCGCGTAGCATGCGTCGAACGACGGGAACCGCATCGTTCGCGCCCGATGTGCTACGGGGGCCTACGATCGTTAAATCAACCAAAGAGGTGAGTGAAATGAATATACCAGGATTCACTACTGAAGCGTCTCGGTTCAATGGAGACACAGTACGTACTCCTGCGCTTCCCTGGCTTGGTGCTCTGCTAGTCTAGAGGTCCCCAGCTGGCGCAGAACAATGTCCGCGCAAGTCGCGCGGCCGTGCGCGCTTCCCAGAATCGCTCGTGGGCGGCTTGGTTGAAGAACGCCTGCGCGTACGCCACGACCACGCGGGGCGTCCGAAACCGAGGGCCGTCGGGGCTCCAGGATCGATTCGGAGGAGGCGGAGCTATGTCGATATCCCCCAACGCCGGTCCCGGGCACTCACCCAATCCGTCACCGGTGTCCGCAGCTCGCGCTCGACGGAGTGGTCGGCGCGCGGTCCTCTACACGCCGCACCGCTGCAAGCTGGTGACGTCCACACGACCGCCGGGCAGAAGCAGCTTTCGGAAAGGCCGACGCGCCTGCCCGACTCGCTGAACGACAGTCGCAAATCGGGCTGATGATCTCGGGGTTACGCCGCTTGGTCATCGGCGCATCGTCCGCGTGAAGACATCGCTTCCCTCCGCACCACCTGATATCGTTGCTCCCGAGTCTACCGAAAGATGACGAACCCCGCCGCCGGCACGGTCAGGGAGACGGCCAGGCCGTTGCGGGCCTCCACGGTCGTCTCCGTGCCGATCTGGCCGGCGTCGGTGGAGTAGACGCACCGGAGCCTCTCGTTCACCTTGTGCAGCACGGTGTCGATC
>Ga0070706_100006677_pt1 | contig 10888 bp, 9 predicted proteins | sample KBSK5501metaG_FD_65476 | JGI IMG/M metagenome (GOLD analysis project Ga0070706, IMG submission 65476) | Corn, switchgrass and miscanthus rhizosphere microbial communities from Kellogg Biological Station, Michigan, USA - KBS K5-50-1 metaG | ecosystem: Host-associated > Plants > Roots >...
GCGATGGAGTGGGAGCGCTCCTGCATCTTCGCGTCTCACCTCGGCGCGATGCAGCGGCTGCTCGAAGACACGGCGTCTTATGCGAGGACGCGCAAGCAGTTCGGCGTCTCCATTTCGCGTCACCCTCCCGTGGCAGACAGGATCGTCGAGATGAAGGTGGCGATCGAGGCGGGCCGTCTCCTCCTGTACAGGGTCGGCGCCGTCAAGGACGCGGGGGGCGACGCGATGCTGGACGCCGCGATCGCCAAGCTCTTCGTTTCCGAAGCGTACGTGCGTCAGGCGCTGGCGGCCATCCAGATCCACGGCGGTTATGGCTACACGACGGAGTATCAAGTCGAGCGCGAGCTACGCGACGCGGTCGCGGGGACGATCTATTCGGGCACCTCGGAAATGCAGAGGAAGATCATCGCGCGCTTGATCGGGCTATGAAGCCCCGGTCGCTCGTCGAGTTGGTGATCCACGGAGCTGCCCGCGTCGATCCGTCCAAGCCGGCCGTCCTCACCGGCGACGCGTCTCTGGGTTATCGCGATCTGGTCGCCGGCGCCGGTGGCATCGCCGCCGCACTCGCCGAGTCAGGAGTCGGACGCGGCGACCGCGTCGGAATCTGGATGGACAAAACCCCGCGGTGCGTCCAGACGATCCTCGGTGTCATGGCCGCTGGCGCGGCCTACGTGCCACTGGATCCGCGAGCTCCCTGGCGGCGTTGCCGGGCGATCGCGATCGACTCCGATGTGGCGGCGATTGCGGTCGACGCGCCGCGGCTGAAGTTTCTTTCCTCGTTCCTCGAAGGGCCATCTCCCCGTTTGATGCTCATCGACGCCGACGATGAGCCTCCGGCGGCTGCGTCGATCCGAGGAGGGGCCTTGCGGTGGGAGATGATCCGCCGCGCCGCCTCTCGTCCGGCGCCCGACCTGCCCGGTCCGGGCCCCGACGACATCGCCTACATCCTGTACACGTCCGGATCGACCGGCACGCCGAAGGGGGTCGTCCACACGCACCGCTCGGGGCTTGCCTTCACGACCTGGGTGCAGGAGGCGTTTGGCGTCGTCGCCGAGGACGTCTTCTCGAGCCATGCCCCTTTCCATTTCGACCTGTCGATCTCCGACCTCTATGCGTCGCTCGGGGCGGGCGCGAGCATCCGGTTGATCTCCAGCGGCGAAGGGATGTTGGCGCCATACCTCATAAGAGTGATCGATGAGTGGGGCATCACTGTCTGGTACTCGGTGCCTTCCATCCTCGCCGCCATGGTCAACGTCGGAGATCCGGAGGTCCGCAACCTCCGGGGCCTTCGGACGGTGTTGTTTGCGGGTGAGGTCTTTCCGACGCCGCAACTCCGGCGCCTGCGGCGCGCGTTGCCCCGAGCCCGCCTCGTCAACCTCTTCGGGCCGACCGAGACCAACGTCTGTACCTACTACGAGGTGCCGGCCGACATCCCCGACGATCGCACGGCGCCGATCCCAATCGGGAAGGCTTGCGAGCACCTGGAGACCTTCGTCATCGATGAGGAGGGACACGAGGCGGGTGTGGGAATGGAAGGGACGCTCTGGGTCCGGGGCGCCAATCTCATGCAGGGCTACTGGAACGATCCCGTGCGGACCGCCGCGACGTTGCGGCCCGACCCCCGGCGGCACGAGGGAATTGCATACTGCACCGGAGACAGGGTGCGGCTTCAGCCGGATGGCGACTACGAGTTTCTTGGTCGGAGCGACGAGATGGTCAAGGTCCGTGGCTACCGTGTCGAGTTGGGCGAGATCGAGAGCGTCCTCACCGCTCACCCGGAGGTGCTCGAGGCCGTTGCCGTGGCGTTTCCCGACCCGGCGGCCGGGAATCGTATCGTCGCGGCCGTAGTCCGTCGTGACAGCCGGTCACTCGATTCCGTGGCCCTCCATCAGTTCAGCATGCAGTATCTTCCGACCTACATGGTTCCCGAGCGGATCGAAATACGCTCCGCGATCCCGCGCACCTCGACGGGCAAGGCGGACCGATCGGCGCTGCGCGCCGAGCTGGAGCGCAAGGAGACCGGATGAGCATCGAGAGCGATCTGCAACAGTTCATAGCGAACGAGATCGTCCTGGAAAAAGCCGAGGGCGGCATCAACTCCGACGAGCCCCTGATCTCCTCGGGCAGGGTCGATTCCATAGGTCTGCTCCAGGTTCTGGGATTCATCCATGAACGCTACGGGGTGGATCTGTTTTCCAGCGGCAGTCCCAGAGATTTCGAGACGGTCGAGGCGATGGCGTCGGCGATCCGCCGGAACCTCTCGTCTGGGTGGGCGTCCCTTCGTTGACCGCCCGGGAGAGGCTCCGGGCGGACCTCTTCCGGTACCGCCCATACAGAGAGGGAGGCCGCCTGGGACGCTTGAAAACCGTGCTTGGGACCGAGGCGCTCTGGGTCATCATCCTTTACCGCTTCGGCCAATACCTTCTCGAGGAGGCGCCGCGGGCTGTGCGGCTCGGATTGGGCGTTCCGTACAAGATAGTGCTCAAGGTCGTTCAGCTCGTGACCGGCATCCACCTCGACCCGCTCACGCAGGTGGGACCGGGCCTGTACATCGGACACCACGGCGGGATCTGGATCACGCGGGCCGCCACCATTGGCGCCAACTGCAACATCTCACAGGGCGTGACGATCGGCCGCGCGGGACCCATGTCCCGGCGGGCGCCTGTCCTCGGTGACCGCGTCTGGGTCGGTCCGAATGCCACTATCACCGCTCCGGCCCGCGTCGGCTCGGGTGCTGTCGTCGCAGCCAACTCTCTCGTCGTGTCGAACGTCCCGGAAAACGGCGTCGCGATCGGCGTGCCGGCGCGCGTGTTGTCCTATTCAGGCTCCGGGCATCTGATTGACGTTCCGGGAGATCTCGACGCCTCGGGTGCCCGGCATCGGGACCCTCGGCGACAACCTCCCGCTCGAGACGACGACTAAACGCTTATCCCAATGGCCGGACGTGGCGGCTACTGGACGTTCCGTCCCTGATTCCTCGTGCGCCTTCGGCGCTCTCAGGCATTCGTCTTTCGCTCTCCGATGAGACAGCTGCATACGTTCCAGGCCGAGAAGCGAACATGCTTGACGTTCCGGAATCCCGCCTGCTCCATCCATTCCTTCGTCTCACCGATGGCATGGTTGCGTCCGTGGGAGGTGGCGACGCGTTGGATGAGGTTCAACAGCGTGGCCCACCGGGGAGACTCGGTCGTCGTTCAAGTACTGGGCGGACCGCGGTCCCCACGAGGACTTCCACCCCAATGCCTCCGACTCCCGTGCCGGCAGATACCTCGACACGAACGCCGGCCCGGACGCCTGTCCCCCAGTCCCGGACTCCGATGGAAGGGTCTGCCCCGACCCAGCCCCAGAGCTTGGCGAGGGCCCCGCTTTCCGCGCCTCGAGCAACGCGAACTCCGGCGACTGCGTCGGCTGCGCCCCCGTTTTCGAGGCATCCGGATCGGCCTTCACGTTCGATTCTCGTCGTCAATCCGGTGTATCCGCCGGCAGACCTCAAGGCTCGGATCCGCGGCCACGTCGCGATTCAGGTTCTTGTCTCGGAAACCGGAATGCCGCTGGACATCGTCGTCGTCGAGCGCGCTCGCGGGCACCTCACGGGGCGGCGGTCACTGCCGTCCGGAGCTGGCGGTCCGAACCAGCAACCAAGAACGGCCAGCCGGTTCGAGCGTGGACCACGGTGCGGATTCCATTCGAGGCGATCCCGTTTCAGGCGGTTAACCCGGCGGGGACTCCCGCGGCGCCCGGCGAGTGATTCTCAGTAATCTCCCAACGAATCCGGGGGGAACGACAATTTCTGGCAAGACCCAAAGACCATGGCGCCGACCCACGCGGAAATGAGCCGAAAGGTTCGGAAGAGAATCAATAGCGATTTGATCCGGGCAGGAGTGCGGGCCGTCTATTTCGCGGTGCTTCCCCTGTAGACGGTACCCTCCGCCGACGCTTCCAGCAGGCGGACCGGCAGTTGACGCGTGAGCTCGTCCTCGGAGGCCACGAAAGCTCCTCCGAAGCTTCTCAAATAGACGACAGCCGCGCGATCCTCTTCAAGCATCTGTCCTAGGGAGCTCATTTCGCGCTCGAATCGCGGGTTCGCGGAACCGCTATGCGGATCGGATTTTATGGGAATCGTGAACACATCCCGTCCGGTAAAGTAATGAACTGCGCTCGGTTTATTAGAGAACACCTTCACCTGTGGTGGAAGAGCACGCACCGTCCGGAAGATGGCCGCTGAGGCCAGTTTTGCATTCGCGTAACCGAGCCCGTCGCGCGCTCTGACCGCATAGCGAGTCGACCGCGCCGCATAACCCGCGGCCACCGCGACGCAGGCCAGCGTGGCCGCGACCCGGTTGAGACGGCGTGTGACCGGGAGGCTCAGCCATTCGTACCCGAGCCAGAGCACCAGGATGAACACCGCCTCTTGTACCGGGAGCAAATAGCGCGAGTCAAACGAGATGCCGGATGAGGCGAACGCGATGAAACCCAGAAGCCCCAAGTAGTACACGACCACGAAGATCGCGAGCAACATCGGGATCGCGAGGGCACTCCGGCCCATTCGGTTGTCGGTACTTTCACCGTGCCGCCGGCGCATGACCGCCAGAGCCGCAGCCACCGCGAGGCTCGTGACAAGCGCCAAGAACGCCACGCGCGGAAATGCAGGGACAGCCTCCGGAACCAACCAGGAGGAGATCGTGTTTACGCCTTCCCAAAGTTGTTTCCCGGTAAGTCCGTGAAAGCCGAGCTGGAAGTCTGCCACGCCGCCCCGCACCAGCCGGTTACGAACGACGAACACTGCCATGGGAAGCGAGCTCAACCCAGCAAAGAGGAGGGCGTCGGCCACCCTCCGACGCAAATTCCGCTGGCCGGGCAAAGCCAACAGGCCAATGAAACCCACAGCGACGAACGACACACCCAAGTATCGAATGGTGAAGGCCAGGCCGACTGCCGCCACAGCGCCGGCGAGACACAGCGGTGTCGGACGCTCGACGTACGCTGCCAATAAACCCAGACCCAGCATCCCCAAGAACAGGAATGCCGGCTCCGACATTGCCCACGCGTGGTTCGAAAGCATGTTCGAGGAGGTCAGCATAAGGACCGAACCCAAAATCCCCGGAACAACCGCCCCTCTGGTGGATCGCATGGCCAAGATGCCAACCAGAGCGATGTTGAATCCGAAGAGAATGGCGTTGAGCCACCTGGCTCCCGCAAGAATACGAAAGCCAAGCTTCCCGAGAAGCGTCAGCAGAAGCGGATATCCGGGCGGAAAATGGATCAGGGGAAGTCGCTCACCACTTGCCTTGTGCTCGACGTAGCCCTGGCCGCTCAACAGGCTCTCTGCAGCATCGATATAGACCACCGAATCGGGACTGATACCGATACCGCCGCGGGTGGTCCATAGCAGCGTCCCGACTCCCAGGATCCCTAGGGCGATGATCGCTATCCAAGCGCGAGTCCGGTTCAGAGGCGGCACCCCGATTTACAATCGGTCGGGGAGTGATCGACAAGGAGAGCCACATCGCCGGGAGGCGATTGACGCCGGACGGTAGCTGGCCTCCCCGCGGTGTGATGCGCCGAAACCGTATTGGCGCAGAATCGGTCCGATGTACGTAGTCGACCTCCGTCCAAGTCCCAACCGCACGCTTCGGGGCCCGGTTCACGAAAGCGCCGGGCTGTTCGGCGAGGAGATCTGCCCGAACCGGTCCTCAGAGTCACTTTTTTTCTCCCACGAAAAGCAGCTTGCCCCACTCCGCGCGGCAAACCTCGACTCGGAATGCGGACTCGAAGCCTCTTCGAATCGTGCCGGCGAGGTCGAGCCACGTCTCGTATGTCTCCCCCTCGAGCTCGATCATGGTAGCCAGCGCGTCGAACCGCGGCGAGATTCGTCGGACGAAAGCGTTTTCGGTCAGGCGATGGACGATCGAGAGGAACGGTGTCCGCCATGGTTCTACGGCCACGAGCCGTCCGCCGTCCCGCAGCACGCGCCGCACCTCGCTGATGGTCTGGTCGAAATCCCGAGGAAGGCGCGGGAGATGATGAAGACCGCCGTGAATGATCACGAAGTCGTGGGAGGCGTTGGTAAATGGCAGGTCGCGACAATCGGCTAGGACGAGACTTCCATTGTCTCGGATGCGACCGAGGAGCGCCGCCGACAGGTCGACTCCGCAGACGCGCTTGAAGCCGAGCGAGGCGAGCGCCCGCAATCCGTTGCCGCGACCGCAGAAAAGCTCCAGGATCCTCGCTTCGCGAGCCCAACCGCGGGCGCCGAGCTTTGTCAGGCGCCGGCGAAATTTTCGGACTTCCTGATCGGGCGTTTCGAAGCGCAAATATGCGGCTTCCCAGGCATCTAGGGTCGTGTCCCCACGGGCACCGGGAACCGACTGACCTGTGATCAAGAACCGGAGACCTGGGCCAGGAAGTGTAGCGAGCCGCCGAAGAGCCAGTTCGCGGGGAAGGGGTAGAGACCGAGGCCGTTCTTCCACACCTTGACCTTCAGGCCCAGGGCCAGAAAGCTGTCCAGCCAGGTCTGGCGGCGCCAGTAGCGGTAAGGCACCGCGACGCCGTGCCGAGCATTGCCGACGCGATCCATGAACCGCAGAGTCGGAACTGCCAAAAACCGATCGCACGTGTGATCTTTGATCAGTATCGTTCCACGCGCCACGCGCGCCGCCTCCCGCAGAAGGAGCTTCGGATCTTCGGCATGGTGCACGACGTCCACGAGCATCAGGACATCGAAGCTCGCGTCGTCAAACGGGAGCGAACGGCCGTCGAACGGAGCGACGGGAATGGCTGTCGGCGTCCGAGGGCGCACCTCCACCCCTTGGATTCGGATGTCCGGTCGCCTTCGGAGCAGCTCGAGAGCGAGAAGGCCGTCGCCCGATCCGACATCGAGAACGCTCGCACCGGAAGGGAGCAGCTGCGTCAGGTGCCCGGCCAGGACGCGGACCCGGCGGCTCAAGACATAGTTCTGATGAACCTTCTCGACCGGTTTCACCGCCGCTTCATTCCCAGAATGCTCATGAAAAAACTAGAGAGCACGGTCTGAAACCCGAGCGTGGTCAGTGTGACGCCAGGAATCACCCAGCGCATCGTCTCTCCGTACGGCAGAGGCCCGAAGTGTTTCAGCCGCCACTGATTGACTGCGCCCAGCAGGAGCGCGGCGCCGAGTAGGCCCATCAGCACGCCCGACACGAGCCCTTTCTCCAGGTTGAAGAACTTGAAGAGCCTCATCAACTTCGGATCCTCTGGTATGAGCTTTTCGCCGATGGCAAAGATTTTTGTCAAGGTGGCAAACAGAACCGACTGATAACCGCAGATAATGGCGAGGCTGGCGAAAAGGAGCGTGTGGGCGTCGAAGACCGCTCCGCGAAAGCTCAAACCCGGCATCGCAACTCCGTAGCCGATCAGGCCAAGAAGGATCAGAGCGAGACCCGGCACCAGGAACAGCCACCGGGGGCTGAACATCAGGAAGAATCGAAGAGTGCGCCAACCGTCACGGAAAGTCTTCAGATGCGGCGCATGCGCCTTGCGCCCATCCGGATGGAGAGTAATCGGCACCTCTCCGATCCGGGCGCCATGAAGGCTCGACTTAATGATCATTTCCGTGGCGAATTCCATCCCCGTGCAACGCTGGTCCAGACGCTCGAACAGCTCCTTCGTAAAACCGCGGAATCCGCAGTACACGTCGTTTGTCGGCGCCCGAAACCATCCTCGGGCGAGCCACGAGAACATCGGATTTCCCCACCAGCGGTGCAGAAAAGGCATCGCTCCCGGCAACACCCGACCGCCGCCGCGCTCAAGGCGGCAGCCCTGAACCAGGTCGTAGCCTTCTTTCAGCTTCGCCGCGAACTTGGGAATTTCCAGAAAATCGTAGCTGTCGTCCGCGTCCGCCATGATGACGTACTTGCCTCGGGCCGCCGCGATCCCCCCCATGAGGGCGCTCCCGTAGCCTTTTTCCGCCACTCGAACCAGCCGAGCCCCCATCCGCTCGGCGACGGCGTCCGAACCGTCGGTACTTCCGTTGTCCGCGACGATGATTTCGGCCGGCAACCCGTTTTCGCGGATGGCCCGCTGCGCCTTCGAGATACAAGTCGCCAGGGTGTCGCGTTCATTCAGGCAGGGCATCACGACCGAATACTCCGTCGACGTTGATCGAGCCGAGTTGTCCGTTCTCGAGTGGGTCGTGTCTCGAACCGCAATTCCGCTCATACGTCCAAACTACCTACTTTGGTCCCAGCTGTCATCGCTCGATCTTGGACATCTCGCTGCAACGAGGGTGCCCGAGAGGACAAGTCGGGACTCTCTTGGTCGTCGTGGATCGTACATCACACTCGACGGAATGCGGATCGGAAATCAGCGGCTTCGACTCGCTGCCCAGACCGCCCCCAGAACACCCGAGAGAAGGGCCGGAATCGGAGGAATCGAGAGATTGAAATCGAGCAGTCCGTGGAGACTCAGGGAGAAGAGGGCACCCAATCCGCCGAGGATGAGCGCTGCTTCCTCGCGATGCTTTTCGCGGCGCCAAGCGCGCAGAAGCAAAACGTAAAGCGAGACGAAGAGAGCAACGCCGAGAATCTCGCCGACTAATCCTCCCGTCACGAGCAATTGGAGCGGGTCCGAGTGGGCCTGCTCGACCAAGCCCGCGAGCTCCCGAGGCTGAACCCGCCGGAAGGCTTCCCGGAATGTTCCCAGACCCGAACCAAACAGAGGAAACTGACGCCACGACACTAGCGAGGTTTTCCAGAGAACGACCCGCGTATTGTAGGCAAGATCCCTTGGATCGAGCTTCAGAAAGCGAATCAAGGGGTCGGCGCCCGCCGTCCTCGCGACGAAGAGGATTCCGCCGAGAAGCGCGACGCCAATCGCCAGAGCCGCGCGTTTGGGAAACCGGACGGTGCGATGGAGAAGGGACATCGAGAGAAGCGCCGCGGTCGTGATTCCGGCGGCGAGGATGCCGCCCCGTGACTGGGTCGCTCCGATCCCGACCGCGATCATCGCCCAGACCAAGACACGCCCGGCGACTGGGAGGAGCCGCTTCTCGAACCGCTCGGCCGCTTCGGCAGTCGGCGAGACGCGGTCCGCGCCGACGAGGAGTTGAGTCCAGATCGCAGCGAAGGCGATTGCCAAAACCACTTCGAGATAGGCCGCGAAGTGGTTCGGGTTCACGAATAAGCCGTGCAGGCGTGCCTCGTCCTCCGTCGAGAAACGGCCGGGCGCCTCGAGGAGCAGGGCGAAGAGGATCTGAAGGATCGCGCTGACGAAGATCGTGGCCGCAAAAAGACGCCGTCGGGGCCGCGTGCGAAGCAGACTGGCGGCGGAGAGAAAGATCGCAGCATAGGCCAGGATCAGCAGCACCGTTGCCGTGGTTTCGGTCGGGGCTATCGAGATTCGGGCCGAGGGCGCGGACGGACGGCCGAACAGCCTCAATATCTCGGCCGAATCATGGTAAATTTGAAGGTTCAAGGGCGCCGCCCAACTCAAGAGCCATTGGGGAAGAGGGAGAAGCTGAAGACATCCGAAGAGGGCGAGCGCGCCGATCGCTCCAAGAGGAATCATCAGGGGACGCAGCGAACGGAGTCGAGATTTGGACAAAAACGTGACCGCGGCTATCAAAAAGGCGAACAGCTCCAACAGGATGTCCCCTCGCGGCATCTCCGCGCCCCCGCCCATCGCCTGCCGTCCCGTCGAGAAGCTTCCCCCGTAGAGAAGGGGAAGGGCAGCCCCAAAAATGAGCAGAAGAGCAAATGCGACGAAATCCAATCGGTCCGCACCTTCAGGGGAGAAGGCCTCTCGGGCGAGTGTGCGCAGTCTCGCGAGAGAACTCATCGGTCCCTCGGTCTCATTTGTCCGGGCATGATACCGATAGAGGAGGCCGAGCCCGATCCTCTTCTCCGTTTTTCCCCCGGCCTCGGGCTCCGGAGATTCTGAAAACAAGACACTTGGCCAATCAGAGTCAGCGAGAAGTAAACGAGAATTTGGGGCTGCGCATCTGCTTCCAACCGCTCGAACGTGGCCAATACGGCGGCGCGCCTGGCTTTGGAATTGCAATCTGCCCTCCGAATATGCTCGTCTGGCTTCGTCGTCGTCGTGATGGCATGGGACTCGCTGCTTTTCCAACCGCAATCGCTCTCTTGGGTCTGTTCCTGTGGATGACCTGCCAGATCGCGTCGGCCCAGCTTGTGAATGATCAGGTTCCTCGAGAGAGGACAGTTTCCGCCGAGGAGACCTTGAAGAATCAGATCGGCATTGCTCGTCTTCGTCTTGGCCCGCTTCGAGTCCTGCCCACCCTGATCGTGACCAATGCCGGATACGACAATAACGTTTATGGAACGCCGGAGACGTGTCCACCGATCACGGGATGCGAGCGACCGAAGACTGCCGACTGGACGGCGACCGTCTCCGCCGGCGCAAGATTCGTCGCGCCCATCGGGTCGAAAATCTATCTTCAAGGCGATGCCTTACCCGAGTACACCTGGTACCGCGAGCTTTCGAATCGGCGCACGTTCGGTGGGTTTTACCGAGGTTCTGTTTACGGCTTTTTCAACCGGATGTCGCTTCAGGTCAGCGGCTACTCTGTCAAGAGCTTCACCTTCCTGACTTCGGAAACGGAGACCCGCGTTGTTCAGAATACCAAGGACGGGTCGGCCAAGCTCGAACTGGATCTCTCCCGAGCTCTTTCCGTCTTCGGCGGCGCGGAGGCGTTGCGATCCCGATACAGTTCGGTCGGAGATTTATCCCCCGTTTCGGTGGATCAGCGCGGGCTCGACAGGGACGACTACGCAGCTCGCGGCGGAATTCGCTACCGGATTTCCTCAGAGTGGGACGTCTCGGCCGGCGTAGAGGCGACCCGGTCGGAGTTTGTCACGAGACCGCAAGACGCGGACAACCAGAGCGTGGCTTA
>Ga0070706_100006678_pt1 | contig 10887 bp, 11 predicted proteins | sample KBSK5501metaG_FD_65476 | JGI IMG/M metagenome (GOLD analysis project Ga0070706, IMG submission 65476) | Corn, switchgrass and miscanthus rhizosphere microbial communities from Kellogg Biological Station, Michigan, USA - KBS K5-50-1 metaG | ecosystem: Host-associated > Plants > Roots >...
CGGACGGCGGCAACGAGTGGACCATCGTGTTGAATTTTCGGACGCCCGAGCAATTGGAGGTCTGGCAAAAATCCTCCGAGCGCGCCGCGATTATTGCGGAAAGCATTCCTTTGCTCGAAGGCGGAAATTTTGGCGAAGCCGTGCGCACCGATGGCGTTGGCGAACAGGCCGGCACGAACGTCACCGAGGTTATTCTCTCGAAAATCAAGCCCGGCATGGACGACGCCTATCGGGCGTGGACTGTGAAAATCCAGGCGGCGCAGGCGCGGTATCCCGGCTACCGCGGGACATATTTGCAACCACCCACGGCGAAGGACAGCCATTGGACCACGCTTCTGCGCTACGACACCGCGGAGCATCTCGAGAACTGGATGGCTGCGCCTGAGCGGAAGGCGTTGCTCGAAGAATCGAAGGCGTTCATCGAGAGCGAGGAGCTCATGCGACTCGCGACGTCGTTCCCCGGCTGGGTGCCGATCAATCCAGTCACGGGCAAGGGCCCGCCCGACTGGAAGACCGCCATGCTCGTTCTGCTTGGGCTTTTTCCGGTCGTCATGCTCGAGCTGCGCTTTCTGAGCCCGGTGCTCACTGCTTTCGGATTCCACGCGTCCCTGGCGACGTTCATCGGTAATGCACTGAGCGTCGCGCTCACCAGTCTCATCACTATGCCGCTTTGTGTCCGCTGGTTCGGCTGGTGGCTCTTCCCGGCGGACGCTTCGACATGGCCCGTCACTTCGAAAGGCGTGGCGGTTCTCATCATTTTCTTCGCGCTCGAAATCCTCGCCCTCTGGTGGCTCCTGCCTTGGTAGCACCGTGAAATCCATTCGAGCCGCGAAAAATAAAGAGCCTGGAGCGTATGATAAAAAATTCATGAGGCGAGCGATCGCCATTTCGAAGACGGCGATGAACATTCCCGGATCGGAGCCGTTCGGCGCCGTCATTGTCAGAAACGGCCGGATCGTCGGAAAGGGTCTGAGCCGCGCGCTCGCCACGCTGGATGTGACTTCGCACGGCGAGGTCGAAGCGATTCGAGACGCCAACCGGCGATTGAAACGCCTCGATCTGTCGGATTGCGAAATCTACACCACCTGCGAACCGTGCCCGCTTTGTGTCGCCGCGATCAGCATCGCTCGATTGAGAAAGATGTATTATGCGGCCACGCTCGAGCAGACTGGCGAGGCGTTCTCCGTGCTGCCGCCGCACGGGCGTTTCCCGGTGGACGTCGACCAGCTTATCGCCGAGGAGCGAGCCACGGTCGATCGGCGCGAGATCCCAGCCGAGCAGAAACTGGCGGGAGAATCTTTCAGGATCCTCAAAGCCTGGGCGCTCGGGCGCAAAGCTGCATTGTCGATATGAGAAATCAATCGGCCATCCACCTTCACCGCCGTCCCCTCTCGGGTGCGGATCCATCTACCTCGATCCCAAAACCCATGAAAAACCCAATGATCCCAAAACCTATGAAAACCCAATCCGTCATCTTCGCCGCAGCCGCGCTCTCGCTGGCCTGCATAGCACCATCCCGCGCCGCCGATCCCGCGGTACCCGACTTCATGAAGGAGGTCGTGATCAAGGCCGCTCCGCCGCTTACCAAGGAACAGCGCGCCGGACTGGCTGTCTATCAATTGAACAATTCCATGTTTAATATCTACGATAACTCGCTGGATATTTATCAGAAAAACATCCGCGCGCGTGTACCGCTCATTATGGCTTTGTTCAGCGGCAAGGGTGGGCGCTTCATCCTTTACCGGCCCGGCCAGGAGCCACTCGAGGCGCCGCCCGTGCCGCCGATCTACCAGGCGGCGAAATCGGTGGGGCATTGCGCCATGGCCACGTATGCCTGTGTCGCTCCCTACATTGCCAATTCCAAGGAGGATCATTCCTGGATGCCTTTGATGAAGAGCTATCGCTTGGAGGTCCAGACGGCGAAGGAAGCCATCGTCGATCTCGGGATCAAACCCGAAGAGCAGGCCCTCCTGCAGGATACCTTGAGTCAGGTGGTCGCTTTCATGGACACCTGTTTGAAGAACGGCGGCTACACCTACGACCAAGTGGAAGCCTACGCCCGCGGCGTGGAACCCAATCTGGAAAAACTCATTGCCGTGGCGTCCTCCAACCAAGTCGGCCATTGGTTTCAGGTTCTTACCGAGTGGAAAAACCTGCTGGGCGACGACTGGAATCACACTTACGCGCTGGCCAACTCCATCTACGTTGCCCGCCAAAATAACATCCTGTTCAGCGTTCTGGTCCAATTCTTCGGCGAGAAGGCCATCAACGACCGTCTGCTCCTGCTGGAAACGACGGATTTTCAAACCACACCCGAACTGATGATGCAGGCCTTCGCTCGCATCGTCTCCGACCGCGCCCTTGGCAAGGTATTTTTCAATAACGAACGGCTGATGGATTACGAATTGCTTGGGTTCGGCGGTCGCGCGGCCATCGAGAAGGAAATGGCCAATCTCGGCAAGAAAGCGGTTCTACCGCCGCTCGTTCCATTCAACAGCACCGAGTGGCCGTGGAAGATCGATCCAAAGAGCGGCATCGGTCCAAAGTCCTTCGACGATCTGCATAAAATTGGCCTGCTGAAGCCGTGACGTCGTTTGTTTAATGACCAGATTCGCCTGTCTGCTTGTCCTGGCGCTGTTTGCGTCCGGTGCCTCGCCGGCGCAATCGCACGACGACGCGACCACCGTACCGATCAAAGTCGGTGCAGTGCTACCGTTCTCGGGTGGCGTGGAGTTGTATGGCCAGCAGGCGAAGCTCGGTCTCGATCTTGCGGCGAAAGAAATCAACGCCGGCGGGGGCATTCTCGGCCGGTCCGTGCAAATCGTTTACAAGGATGATAAGACGAATCCGGACGCCGCAGCGAATGCGACACGCGAGCTGATCGAGCGCGACCACGTGCTCGCCGTGGTCGGCCCGATTACGTCGAGGAACCTCAATGTGATCAAGCCGGAGATCGAACGCGCGAAGGCGCCGCTGCTCTATGCCACGAACTACGAGGGCGGCGCCTGCAGCCGCTATATTTTTGCGTTCAGCACCGTTCCAAATCAGGAACTCGCTCAGTTGCTCCCGTACATGAACAGTACGTTCGGCAGCACCTACTACCTGCTCGGAGCCAATCATGCTTGGCCGCAGAAGATGTTCCAGGCCGCCGCACCGATGATCTCCGCGCTCGGCGGCCGCGTTGTCGGCAAAGAATTCACGACCGAAACCGAAACGGATTTCGCTCCGTTGATCGCACGGATCGCCGCGACGAAAGCGAAAGTGCTGTTGTTCGCGCTGAAAGGTGACGGCTTGAACTTCATCGCGCAGGCGCACGACCTCGGACTCTTCAAGCACACCACCGTCGCCTTCCTCGGCCTGTCCGAGACCGACCTTCCCGTTTTCCACGGCAAGGGACAAAACATGTTTGTGATCGTGCCGTTCGTCGCTTCGAGCGATGCGCCGGCGGTGCGAGCGTTTGTCGCGAAAGTCAAAGCCGAAGCCGGCGCGGACGCCACCGTTTCCAACTACGTAATGACGCACTACAACGCGCTCATGGCGATGAAGGCGGCGCTTCAGAAAGTAGGAAAAATCGACAAGGAATCGATGATCGACGCTCTTGAAGGCCTGGCAATCAATTCGCCGACCGGGACCGTCACGATCGGAAAAAATCACCATGTTACGATGAACCTGTTCCTCGCCCGGACCGAGGGGAACAGCCTGGTCACCGTTAACGCGCTTGGCGAAATCGCTCCGGAGCCCGGATGCAAATGACGACCTCGCCGACCCGACGACTGGCCGCGCTCCTCTTCTGCGGACTGTTCGGAATTCCCGGACTCTCGGCCGCGAAGGACCTGGCCTACGAACGCACTGACCCTCCGCTGGAGGTGACGTTCTCCGTCGCTGGCGGACATTACAGCGGCGTGGTCACCGGCGGAAATCTCTTCCTCCAATCGGACATCTCAGTCGCGCCGGTCGTCCGCTGGAAAGAAGCCGTCGCGGGAAAATTCTACACGCTGATGATGCTGGATTTTGACGGCAACGCGAATGGCTCCTGGCCAGATCCGGTTCCTTCCGGGGAGAACAGTCCTGTGCGGCATTGGATCGTGGGAAACATTCCCGGCGACCTGCTTAGCGGCGTGGGCTATTTGGAGTCCGCGAGCGATCCGGCAAACAAAAAGCCATCTGTTCTGCAGCCCTATCGCGCGCCGCACATCCCGATGGTTTCGGATCGCTACGGTTTTTATTTGTTCGAGCAGGCGAAGGAAATCGACTTCGCGCCGGTGACGGGGCCGATCACGAATTTCGACTTCGCAAAGTTCCTGCAAACTTATCGATTAGGAGATCCCGCGGCCTCCAACTTTTTCGTGGCGATCTACACGTCCGAATCGCCGTTTTCTGGAAAAGGATTCCAGGGGAACGATGTTTCCCAAAGCTGGCATAAGGACTACGGAAAAGGCCAGCTCACCAAATAATACCAGCCTCAAGCGAATAATTGGATGGAATATGGGAGTGAGCCAAGACATTCACCGTTTATTGCTGGAAGCTTCACACGCGGGTGAAGCCTGCGCTCTCGCGACAGTTGCAAAGGTGACCGGGTCCGCACCGCGCGAGGCCGGCGCGAAAATGGTGATTTTCGAAGACGGCCGCATCGCCGGGACCATTGGTGGTGGAAAATTCGAATCGCTGGTCATCGAAGAGGCACGGAAAGCGATGGCCACTGGGAAGGCCGTCTTAAAAACTTATCCCCTGCACGAAGCCAGCGAAGAATCGTTCGGCGCAATCTGTGGCGGAGAAGTGACCGTCTTCATCGAGCCCCAGGCGGCTGCCCCACTTTTTTGTCTTGTCGGCGCGGGGCACTGCGCGCAGGCCCTCGCAAAACTCGCTTCCGAATGCGGTTTTGCAGTCACCGTGGTCGATGACCGCGCGGATCTGCTTGGATTGCCACACTTCGATTCGTCGATTCGCTGTTTGTCCGAACCATCACCAGAAGCATTTATTCGCTCCCACAAATGGTCTGAACGCGATGCACTCGTTCTCGTCAGCCGCAATTACCATCTCGACCGGGAAGCTCTTGCCGCAGCTCTTGACAGGGGAGGCATGGGTTATCTTGGAATGATTGGCAGCAAGAAAAAAGTCCTCGAAGTTTTCGATCAATTATCTAAACGCGGAATTTCCCGGGAAGTTCTTGCCAGTGTTCGGGCTCCCATCGGGCTCAATATCGGAGCGGATTCTCCGACCGAAATCGCAGTCAGCGTGCTGGCCGAGGTAATCATGGTTTTGCGCGCCGCCGATGGGCGTCCCTTGTGCGAATCTCTACAAACAAACCAGCAAAGAAGAAAAATCGCGTCTTGAACGAAACCCCTGTCGCGTTCGGAGTCGTGATTCTTGCGGCAGGCGCTTCCACGCGCATGGGAAGGTGCAAACTTCTTCTGCCTTGGGGTGAAAAGACAATCCTCACCCATCTTCTCCATCAATGGCGGAGTGCCGGGACGGCGCAAATTGCTCCTGTGATTGATCCGTCAAACCAGCCCTTACGAAAGGCTCTCGCACATGCAGGGTTCTCCCCCTCCGATTGGATCGAAAACCCGTCGCCACAACTGGGAATGTTTAGTTCTTTGCAGGCAGCCAGTCGCTGGACGGGTTGGTTTTCAACGTTGACGCACTGGATTATCTCCCTTGGCGACCAGCCCCATATTCAGATTTCGACGCTGCGCCTGCTGCTCGACGCTGCGAGGGAAAATTCCACGCGCATTTGCCAGCCAGCGTTTCACGGACGCGCCGCACACCCGATTATTCTCCCAGCGAGTAATTTCCGCGAGCTGGCTCAAAACGACTTTCCTGACCTTCGGACTTATATCCGGACGCGCGAAGCTTTCCGCCTCCGCATGGCGGTCGAGGATCCGGGAGTTTCTGAGGACCTGAACACTCCGGGCGATTACGCATGCTGGAAACCATAAGACCGTGCCTGATCTCAGACGGGAGGCCGTGACTATCCATTGTTGCTCAAAAGAGAACGGTGACTCGCAATGTCATTGCCCACGCGGCATCGAGATCGGGGCTGGCGCCCGGCGTCGGGACATAGCTGATCGCAGGCTCGAAATACGTGCCCGCGATAAGATGAGCCTGATAGTAGACTTGAAACATCAATTCGCTGCTGCGGTGGAAAATATTTCCGTTTAGCCAGGACCAGGCCATGCCGGCGCCCGCGGAATCCCGTGATCTTCCCGGCACAAGTCCGAACGCTGTCAGACCCGATCCGAAATATTGATTTACGGCGAGGGTCGCCGAGTTGTTCGCGCCAAACTGGAGAAAGCTCGTGATGCCGCTGTTGTCCTCCCCCGGATGACGAAACCAGATCCGCTGGGAACCGAAGAGATAAATCCCCATCGCGCCGGATTCGGTCACATTTCCCGCGCGCAACTGGCCCGATTGATCCCACAACCCGACACCGAATGAGCCCGGCAAATTGTTGCTGCCGATCTCCCAGGCCGCGCCCGCCTCCCAAATATTAAAATAATAGCCATTAAATTGCGGCCCTCTCGTCCCGGTTTGCGTCCCGTTCGCGAGATTGCCGTCATATGCGCCGTAGGAAAAATAGAAATTATTCGTCGGCGCAAACGTGGTCGTCACCCCGTAGGCAGAATTGTAATACCCGGGCATGACGCCAAACAATGTAGGATTCTTAAAAACAGGCGTGAAGAGCAGACCGGATACTGAAGGAATGAAAAGTGATTGGTCTTGCGTCGGGACAGGACGCAGTACGTCATTGAAATCAGCCGTTGGCACCATTTTTCCGACGCGGATGATCAGCTTTCCATCAAAGAGCTCCTGCCGCCACCATAATTGATAAAGTTCCGACCGATGTAATGGCGGGGGGCCGGGCAGGGAATTGTATCCCTGCACGCTGCCAGCCTGTTGGTTTGTAGGCTCCCCGTCGAACTGCAAAAAATCGATACCGAATTTGCCGCCTTTCCAACCTGTGAGCTTCTCGGCGTCGAGGCCGAGACTGATAATAAGCAAACTATTCCAAGTCCACGCGCCTGGCTGTTCGCCGCCGGACATCAAACAGTTTGTGTCCGCCGCCCATACACCGCCAAGGAATACGCCCGAATCCTTTTTGAATCCCAGCCATTCACCCGCCTGTCCCGTTCCGGTTATCTGATCAACGGCGCCAGGATTTGCGCTAATTCCAAGCGGAGGCGCCGGGCTGTTGCTTTGTTCTGCAGACAGTGGGAGTGATTCCGCCGAAATCGCAGATGCCGTCTCGGCACAGATCACTATCACGCAGGAGACGATGAGCCGAATGGCTCGAAATAAGATACGTGCTTTTGCAGAACAAAAGGGCTGGCGAAAATCCAAAGCAGAGCTTCTTGTTTTTATATTCCGCCGAGCCTGATCAGTTCTTGGCTATTTTGCAATAAAAGACACAAATATTGTAACTTCGCGCTTGATTTGTTCCACTGTAGCTTCGCGATCGATACTCGTGAGCTGCGTCATATGGGCTTGCGTCGTAGGACTTGTTTGGCCACTCTTACATCGACGTCATCCCCCAACCATCTAACCAGTCGATGAAGCCAACGGCCCCATTTGCGGTGCAAATTCAGAGTGTTTGCCACGACCCACTGGCGTGGCTTATCTCTTTCTCGTTAGGCATCCGCATATGCGATCCTCGAATTGGTTTCGCCCTCAATCGAACGCTTTAGTATTTCAGCCGCGCTGTGGTCTTTGCGGACGCCCTAGCGCTACCATCCAGATTGTGTCGCGAGATGAGAGTCCTCGTCTGGTCTACGTCGGCCCGTGCGGGTCCAGCGGTCCTGCCGGAGTGCCTATCACATCGGCGAGAATGGATGCTATTGCTGCTGCATTTGTAGCACCATACGAGCGAGCGAAGATTAAGGCCGCCGAGTTCTACGATGATGCCGGATTCTGCGAGTCGTGTGAATGCTTTTACTGCCCGGTACACTGGAACATCTCGGGCACGGGTGGAGGCACATGTCCCAGAGGCCATTTTAAAAGCCTCGATCCACACTGGTCCCCAGAGTGAAATATGGTGCCCAACCAATCGCTGCAGCCGAACCGCTGACCGGCGCGTAAATTTACACATGACGGTTCCAACCTTGAAATCCGAAAGCACAGCTCGGCGCCGTCAGCGGTTGGCTCAGCTTATTCTCGTTAGATGGTTGATCGCGGCGGCGGTCGCGTAGGAAAAGCAGAATGAGATACGTTCTTGATGTTTTTGGCTCATTTTATTTCAGTGCTCACGGTATGAAGGAGTAAAGATTTGAAATGAAACATAAAAACGTTGCCGCGATTCTCGCTCTTTTAGGCGCAGTTTGCCTCTGGCAAGCGTTTGCCCAAACAGAGACGCCTTGCGTAGCCGCATGTAAGGCGAAGCGTGATGAATGCATGAAGGAAGCGGCGAAGGAGGAGGCGGGGATTGCGGTCTGGCTGCGCCTGGGTTGCCAGGCCAATTACGAGGATTGTGTGAAAGCATGCAAGTGATAGCCAATGCGCGAATGAATCGGGCTGACTGGCTCAGAGAAATTCGAGCGGTTGTCTTCGTATTGGTGTACCTGACCGCCATTGCATTTCGATTGGCCGCGCAAACGCCAACGCCTGGTGCCAAGGAAATTGAGAAAATTAGGGCGGAAGCGGAAGCTGGGGACGCCAAGTCACAATATCAGCTTGCGATTCACATTCTTAAATTTAATCCCCGCGATCAATTCGACGAACCCACTGAACAAACCAGGACCGAAGCTTGCAAATGGTGGCGCAAGGCCGCTGAACAGAACTTTGCCCCGGCTCAGAGGGAGCTGGGAACCCGTTATTCCAATGGCGGTGGTGTGCCGCTGGATGCCGCTGAGGCTTGCAAATGGTGGCGCAAGGCAGCTGAGCAAAACGATGCCCTTGCTCAGTTCTACTTAGGAAGCTACTTGGAGGATAAGGTCGAGGCTGCGAAATGGTATCGCAAGGCAGCTGAGCAAAACCTTGACCAGGCACAGGCCTCTCTTGGACGCTGCTATTTTTTTGGCCACGGTGTGCCGGAGGATGATGTGCAGGCTTACAAATGGCTCGCGTTGGCACGGGCGCACGGCACTGATCTAATAAATTATGTATCAAAGGAGGAACTAAACAGAGCTGAAAGTAAACTGACGCCCGCCCAAAAAGCGGAGGCCGAAAAACTTGTCCGCGAGTTCAAGCCGAGTGCGCCATCTGGTTCGCCGACTCCCTGATTTCGGGCTCGGGATTTTTTATCACTGAAGGAGTAAAGCGCCTTATTCATCGGGCGCGCGCGGGGACAAAAGTCTGTCCCGATTTTGGCACGCGGACTTTACGCGAACGAATCAACCAACTTCATCCTTCAGCCTTTTAATTACTCTGTCCAACTGCTCCAGATCGGAAGATACTCAGGAGCCATTGCTTCCAATGCCGGAGTCTCGAACCATCGTCGATGCGCCTCAAGATGCTTCGTCGATTTTTGCGCCCAGTTCGGGTGACGCCTGAAGAAGCACGCCGCTTCGAACGAGTCGATATCCTCAACCGATGCAAGAAATTCAGCTTGTTTCGCTGCAAGGCGCAGGACACCGGCGATCGGCAGCCCGGGTCCACCATCCGGGCCAAGCATGTCGCCGAGCTGACCCATCAGGTCTCGGACGCGCTTCGACTCGTCGGATGCAAGAGCGTGATATTCGGTTGACGATCGCAGATTTCCTTGCTCCGCGCGGGAATCCACACGGGTCCTGTACTTCCGAACGTTATATTCGTGCAACTCCAACGCCTCGATAAGCATTTACGATGTCTTGGGAAGGCGCGGTGTGTTGGCCTATCACTTGCAGTTCTCCACGCACTGATTGTACAAGGTCTGGCAACGCAGCGCCAAGAGCCGAAACTCCGGATCCTGCGCTGCTTCTTTCATGCATGCTTCCTTCTTTGCCTTGCATGCGGCTTGGCAAGGCGTTTCTGTTTGGGCGAATGCGTGCCACAGGAAAGCTGCGCCTAAGAGCGCCAGGACTGCAGCGGTTATTTTGTGTTTCATTTTAAGTCTTTAGCTCCTGTTGTACCGCGGCGACTCAAAATAAAGTGAGCCCGAAATGTCAAGAGAAACCTCGGCATTGCGGCCCATTATTTGGCGGGCAATACGGACAATTCCGCACCTTCTGGCTTGACCCCAACGTGGAGAAACCAACTTAATCTCTTGAAATGAAAATGAATTGGTTCGCGTTCGCGCTGTTCCTGAGTGTCGCCGTTTTTCAACTGCCCGCACAGCAGACCCAAGTCGACAGCAAGAAAGTTGAAGAGACCAAAACCAAGGCAGAAGCAGGCGATCCAGCGTCTGAAGTTCAACTTGGCTTCTTCTACGAAAAAGGTCAGGGCGTGGCCAAAGATGAAGCGGAGGCGGTGAAGTGGTATCGCAAAGCCGCCGATCAGAATTACGCGCCAGCTCAAAACAGACTCGGCGTATGCTACGGCTTAGGCCGAGGCGTGACGACCGATGACGTGGAAAAGGTGAAGTGGTATCGCAAAGCCGCCGATCAGAACTTTGCCGCGGCTCAACACAATCTCGCAAAAGCGTATGCCGACGGCTTGGGCGTACCGCAGGATAACGCGGAGGCATTGAAGTGGTATCGCAAAGCGGCCGACCAAGACTACGCTTTGGCTGAAGACGAACTCGGTTATTTCTATGCTGACGGCAACGGTGTGGCAAAGGATGAAGCGGAAGCGGCAAAATGGTATCGCAAAGCCGCGGAACAGGGCGAATACGATGGCCAACGCATGTTGGGAATGGCGTATGCCCTGGGCCAAGGCGTGCCGAAGGATTACGTGGAGGCTTACAAGTGGACGATACTGGCGGTAGCCAATCACCACGCAGCTGCAGAGGGTGATCTGCGTTCGCTGATGGAAAAG
>Ga0070706_100006679_pt1 | contig 10887 bp, 9 predicted proteins | sample KBSK5501metaG_FD_65476 | JGI IMG/M metagenome (GOLD analysis project Ga0070706, IMG submission 65476) | Corn, switchgrass and miscanthus rhizosphere microbial communities from Kellogg Biological Station, Michigan, USA - KBS K5-50-1 metaG | ecosystem: Host-associated > Plants > Roots >...
GGGGACGGGCCAGGGGACACGACGACCGCCGGGGGGAAACGGTGCGGTTCAGCGGAGTGGATAGCGAGGTGGGCAGGCTCAGGACGGTCATCGTGCACCGGCCGGGCGCCGAGCTGAAGCGGGTCGTCCCGGGTCGTGCCGGGCCGCTGCACTTCGCCGGGCTGCCCTGGGCCGCCCGGGCCCAGCAGGAGCACGACGCCTTCACGCAGGCGCTGCGGGATCACGGCGTGCAGGTCCTCTACCTGACCGAGCTGCTCCAGGACGTGCTGGAATACGTGCCGGCCCGGCAGGAGGCGATCGCGGCGGCGCTCGGCTCGGTCATGCTCGGCGACGAGCTGGCCGGCCAGCTGCGGCGGCATCTGGGCGGGCTGGACCCGGAGGCGCTCACCGAGGTGCTCATCGCGGGGCTCGCGGCCGGTGAGTTCCGCCGTGGCCGCGGTGTGGTGTACCAGCTGCTCGGCGCGTCGGACTTCATCCTCGAACCGCTTCCTGACCTGGTGTTCTTCCGGGATCCCAGCGCCTGGATCGGCGACCGGGTGGCGGTCGCCAGCCCGGCCGCGGCCGGCCGGCGCCTGCCCGCCGAGCTGGCCGGCGTCGTCTACGCGCACCACCCGCTGTTCGCCGGGACCAAATCGCTCTACCGGCCCGGCCTCGAACCGCTGGACGGCGGTGACCTGCTGCTGGCGGCACCCGGGGTGATCGCGGCGGGGTGCCCGCCGCCCGCGGTGGAACGACTGGCCCGGGAGGTCTTCGACGCCGGGCTCGCGCATACCGTTCTGGTGGTGCCGCTCGGCCATCCGGACCGGCGGCTGGACACCGTCTGCACGATGCTGAGCGCCGACACCGTCCTCATGCGCCCGGCCACGGCGTACTCCCTGACCGCCCGGGTCCTGACGGCGGGCGGCGACGGGCTGCGGGTCTCGCACCCGCAGGCCTTTCTCACCGCGGCGGCGGCCGCGGCGGGCCTGGACCGGCTTCGGGTCGTCGAGACCGGGCTTGGTCCCGCGGTGGCCGGCCGCGACGAGTGGGACGACGCAGGCAACCTGCTGGTGCTGGCGCCGGGCCTGGTGGTGTCGTACGAGCGCAACGTGGCGACCAACGCCAGGCTCGAGCGCGGCGGCGTCGAGGTGATCACCGTGCCGGGCAGCGAGCTGTGCGGCTCCCGCGGCGGACCGCGCAGCCTGTGCTGCCCGGTGAGCAGGGATCCGGCGCCACTTCCGGCTGAGTTATCCACCGAACTCTCAGGATGCGCTCAGCGTAGTTGCCTGGCTTCCGCGCGCCCGGCGCGATAGGGTTCGGCTCGTGGAGCTAAATGTCTCGAGTCGATTTCACGATGATCACACCATCGTGACCATTAGCGGGGAGATCGACCTCTATACCGCTCCGCGGCTGCACAGCGAGCTCGGTGCCGTCCTGGTCGAGGGCATGCCTACCCGGATTGTGATCGACATGTCCGGTGTGGAGTTCTGCGACTCGACTGGTATGAACGTGCTGCTTTCCTGCCTGCGCCGGGTACGCGAGCGGGGCGGCGACCTAGAGATCGCCTCCCCCAAGCCCGCGGTGCGCAAGATCCTTCAGGTCACCGGCCTCGACTCGGTGTTCACGCTGGTCGACGGCGTGACCTTGAGCAGGCCGAAGCCGGCCGTCCCGCAGTGAACCGCCCCCGGTGAATCGCTGGATGAAGACGGACGCGGGCCGGAGCTTGTTCGCCTAGTATCGGGCCCATGTCAGCAGGGTCCCAGGTCGGCGACGTCGCGGTGGTCATCCCGGCTCGCAACGAGGCCGATCGCATCCGGGCCACCGTGGCGGCCGCGGGCGGCCTGGCAGGCGTCGGCCTCGTGGTGGTCGTCGACGACGGCTCGGCGGACCGCACCGGAGCCATCGCCCGTGACGCGGGCGCCGTCGTGGTGCGGCACGCCAGGAACAGGGGCAAGGCGGCCGCCATGCAGACCGGCGCGGGCGCGGTGAGCCTGGTGGACCAGCGCGAGCGCCGCGAGCGGCCCCGCCATCTGCTGTTCCTCGACGCGGACCTGGCCGAGTCGGCGGCGCAGGCCGGGCCGCTGACCGACCCGGTGGTCGCGGGCGACGCCGACATGACCATCGCCGTCTTCATCACGACCGTCAAGCTAGGCGGGCACGGCCTGGTCGTCGGGCTGTCGGGAGCCGGCATCCGCCGGGCCGTCGGGTGGCGGCCGGTCCAGCCGCTGAACGGTCAGCGCTGCCTGACCCGGGTGGCGTTCGAGGCCGCGCGGCCGCTGGCCCGCGGCTGGGGAGCGGAGACCGGGCTCACCATCGACCTGCTGCGCCAGGGCTTCCGGGTCACCGAGGTGGAGGTCGAGCTCGCGCACCGGGCCACCGGGACCGGCCTGCGCGCCCAGCTGCACCGCGCGCAGCAGCTCGCCGACGTCGCCAGGGCTCTCGCCGCGCGGCCATGACCAGCAGGGCGGGCCGGGCGGGGCTCATCGCCGTCGGGGCCAGCGTGGCGTGCACGGTCGCGGTCGCGGTGGCCGGGCCCTCGGTCATGGAACCCGCGCTGCCGGGGCGCCCGGGCCAGCCGCCGTGGTCGCTGGACCTGCACCCGTCGCCCTACCTCGCGGTCGGGCTGACCGCGGCCGCGCTGGCGGCCGGGACGCTGGGGCTCGTGCTCGTGCTGCGCGCGATCCGGCGCGGCTGGTCGGTCCCGGCCCGGGCCGTCCTGGTGGCCGGGCTGCTGGCGGCCGCGGCGCTGACGCTGGTGCCGCCCTTCGGGTCGTCGGATCACCTCAGCTACGCCGCCTACGGGCGGATGCTCGTGACCGGCCACAACCCGTACACCACGACGCCGGCCCAGCTGGCCGCCCTGGGCGACCCGGTGGCCCGGGCGGTGCAGGACTGGTCCGGGTCGCCGTCGGTGTACGGGCCGCTCGCGACCGCGATCCAGGGCCTGGCCTCGCTCGTCGGCGGGACCTCGGTGCGGCTCACCGTGTTCGTGCTCGGCCTGGCCAACCTGGCCGCCTTCGCCGTCACCGCGCTGCTACTGCACCGGATGACGCGTCACCACCCGGCGTACCAGCTGCGCGCGGCCTGGCTGTGGGCCTGCAACCCGCTGCTGCTCCAGGTGCTCGTGGCCGGGGCGCACGTGGACGGCCAGGCGGTGGCGTTCGGCGTCGCCGCGGTGGCGGTGATGTCCGGCGCCGGGGCCAGTTCCCGCGGCCTGGCGGCGCGCGCGGCGATCGCCGGGGTCCTGGTCGGGCTGGGGTTCGCGGTCAAGGTCACCGCCGCAATTGTGGGGCTGGGGCTCGCCGTCGCGCTGATGCGCCAGGCCGGGCGCCGGTGGCGCGATGCCGTGCTGCAGTTCGCGGCGCTCGGCGCGGGCTTCGCGGTGACGGCGGGCGCGGCGGTGGCCATCGGCGGGTCCGCCATGCTGCGGCAGTCGTCCAAGGCGAGCGACATGGTCTCGATCGGGTCGCCGTGGCGGGTCATCCGGACGATCATCCATCTCGCCGTGGCCGGGACGGCCGCGACCGACATCGTGAAGGCCGGGGCCGTCGCGCTCGCTGTGCTGCTCGCGGTGCTGCTGGTCCGCGGCCTGCCCGTCGCCGGCCGGGGAGCATACCCGGTGGTCGCCTTCGCGCTGGCGCTCGCCTGGCTCTTCGCCTGGCCCTACGTGCTGCCGTGGTACGACGCGCTCGGGTGGGCGCTGCTGCCGCTCGCCCTGTTCGTGGCCGGGTCCGCCGCCGAGAGCCTGGCCTGGCTGCTGCTCGCCCGGACCGCGGCGCTCGGCTTCGGCTACCTGCCGGCCCGGCAGACCGACGCGGCGCTGCCGTCCGGGCTCGGCTGGCTGCAGCCCGTGATCAGGCACGGCGTGACGCCGGCCGTGCTCGCCGCAGCCACGGTGTGGCTGGTGGTGTTGATGGTGCGTGCCTGGCCTTCGGCGCCGGACCGGTGGGTACGCGCCGAAGCCAGCGAAGCGTCGGCCAGGGGGGCCGTAAGCTGAGCGCCGCCACCAACGTCGCGGCGGCGGAGGAGGCGGACCGGAGGGGACCCGCGACCTGGCCGTCGTGGTTGGTTACGCTCCTGGCCGTGCTGGCCTGGGCCGCGGCGCTGGCCGCCATCGAGCCGCTGGTGCGCGGATACCTCAGCAGCGTGCCCGACCAGCGGATGGTGGACCTCAACGTCTACCGTACGGGCGGGCTGAGCGTGCTGCAGGGCCAGCCGCTCTACACCGTGCTGACCCAGCCGCCGCAACTGCTCCCGTTCACCTACCCGCCGCTGGCCGCGCTCTTCGCGGTGCCGCTGGCCGTGCTGCCCTGGCCGGCCGCTCAGCTGGCGTGGGTGCCTTTTATCTATGTGCCGCTCGCCGTGCTCGTCTGGTTCGCGTTCGCGCCGCTGCTGCGCCGGGCTCCCTCCGCGCGGCTGCGGGCGGCCATCTTCGCGGTCCTGTTCGCGGCTTGCGCCTACCTGTTCCCGATGCGCGACGAGATGCGGTTCGGCCAGGTGGACACTGTCCTGCTCGCGATGGCCCTCGCGGACTGCGCGGCCCGGGCGCCGCGCTGGCCGCGCGGCGCGCTGGTCGGGCTCGCCACCGCGATCAAGCTGCTGCCCGGGGTGTTCATCGTGTACCTGTGGCTGTCGGGGCGGCGGCGGGCCGCGGTCACCGCGGCCGTCGCGGCGCTGGCCTGGACGCTCGGCGCCTGGCTCGTGCTGCCGCGTGATTCGGTCACCTACTGGACGAGCGCCATCTTCCAGTCCGGGCGGCTCGGGTCCAACGCGGGCACGTCCAACCAGTCGCTGCGCGGCGTCCTGCTCAGGGCCTTCCTGCCCGGCCAGGCCCCCGGCGCGCTGTGGGCCGCGGTCGCCGTCGTGGTGGCGGTGGCAGGCTTCGCGGTGGCCAGGCGGCTGGCCCTGACGTCCAGGCAGATGGAGGGGATCGCGGTCACCGCGCTGCTCGGCGTGCTGCTCTCGCCGGTCTCCTGGATCCATCACTTGCTGGTCGTAGTGGTGGTGATCGGCGCCATCCTGGCCGACGGGCGCTCGGTGCGGCGGGTCACCATCGCGGCCGCGACCGCGGCGTTCTTCGCGCTGACCATCCCCTGGTGGGGCCAGTCCCTGCTAAGCCGGCCTGGCGTGCCTGTGCTGGCGGCGCGGGTGGTGGAGGACGCCTTCGCCATCGCCGCCGTGGCGCTCGTGGTGATCCTTGCCCGGCTGCCCGCCGCGGACCGGCGCGTTGCCGCTGGTTAGCGTTCCGTAATCGATATAGTGCGGTGCGTGATAAAGGTTGCCTTGATCCACTACTGGCCCACGGCGCTTGGGCCCGCCGTCGGTACGTTCGGCATCCTGATCGCGATCATCGCGCACCGCCGCGCCGCCCGTGCGGTCGCCGACTGCACGGAGCTGATCAACGGCAGCGTGGGCTCGCGCGGCACGGTGGACCCGCGGGCGCTGCGCGACCTCGCGGTCGTGCGGTACGACGCGCTGAGCGAGATGTCCGGCCAGCTGTCGTTCTCGGTCGCGCTGCTCAACGCGCTCGGCGACGGCGTGGTGCTCAGCTCCATCAACGGCCGCACGGAAACCAGGACCTACGCCAAGATCGTCCAGGCGGGGGCCGGCGCGCAGGCGCTGTCGCCAGAAGAGGAGCATGCCGTCCGGGCCGCGCGGCTCGGGCAGGGCCTGCCCACCGCGGAGTACGCGGCCGGCCCGCGCGGGACCGTCCGGACCCGCCCGCCGCGGTCGGCCGCGTAGCGCTCCGCGCCTTCTGACGCCGGGCACCCGCGTGATGCTGGCATCATGTGGGCTATGCCTTATGCCTACCTGGGGCCCGAAGGGACCTTCTCCGAGGCGGCGCTGCGCGCCGTCGACTCCGGCGCCGAGCCGCTGCCCTGCCCCACCATCCAGGCCGCCCTGGCCGCCGTGCGCGACGGGACGGCCGAGCGGGCCGTGGTGCCCATCGAGAGCTCGGTCGAGGGCGTGGTCACCTCGACCCTTGACGGCCTGGCCAGCGGGAACGACCTGGTCATCATGGCGGAATTGCAGATCCCCATCGCGTTCGCGCTGCTGGCCAGGCCGGGCACCGGGCTCGGCGATATCAAGCGGATCGGCGGCCACCCGCAGGCCATGCCGCAGTGCCGGGGCTGGCTCGCCGCCAACCTGCCGGACAGCGAGTGGGTCGCGCTGGCCTCCAACGCCGAGGCGGCCAGGCAGGCCGCGGACGGGCAGGTGGACGCCGCGCTCGCCGGGGCCTTCGCCGCTGACAGGTACGGGCTCGAGGTCCTCGCGCCCGACGTGCACGACCGGGCCAACGCCGTCACCCGGTTCGTGGTGGTGTCACCGCCCGGGCCGCTGCCCGCGCGTACCGGGGCGGACCGGACGTCGCTGGCCGCGTTCCTGGTCGAGGACCACCCCGGCGCGCTGCTCGAGATCCTCACCGAATTCGCTGTGCGCGGCATCAACCTGACCACGATCCAGTCCCGGCCCACCGGCGACCGGCTCGGCCAGTACTACTTCTTCATCGACTGCGAGGGGCATGTCGACGACGCGCGGGTCGGCGAGGCGCTGATGGGGCTGCGCCGGGTCTGCCGCGAGGTCCGCTTCCTCGGCAGCTACGCCAGGTGCGACGGCGGCGCCACCCAGGTGCGGCCGGGCACCTCGGACGCGGAGTTCGGCGAAGCCGCCGCCTGGCTGGGGCGGCTGCGTTTCGGCCGCCCTTAGCGCCCGGCGCGCGGCCCGGGTGCGCCGGGGCACGAGCCAGGCCCGTTCGGGAGAAATTTTCGCTTTTACAGGTACGGACCTGAGCCCGGCCGCTGGTGCTGTGGATCGGGATCGGATGGCTGCGGCATCATCCCGGGCGGCAGCGCGCGCCGCATCTGCTCGAGCTGGGCGCGGGCCGCCATCTGCTGGGCGAACAGCGTGGTCTGGATGCCGTGGAACAGGCCCTCGAGCCAGCCGACCAGCTGGGCCTGGGCGATCCGTATCTCAGCCTCGCTGGGCAGGTCCTCCTCGGTGAACGGCAGCGACAGCCGCTCCAGCTCGTCGACGAGCTCCGGCGCGAGCCCGTCTTCGAGTTCCTTGATGGAGCTCTGGTGGATCTCTTTCAGCCGGGCCCGGCTCTTCTCGTCCAGCGGCGCCGCCCTGACCTCCTCGAGCAGCTGCCTGATCATGTTGCCGATCCGCATGACCTTGGCCGGCTGCTCCACCATCTCGGTGACCGGACGCTCGCGGGGGGCGTTCTCCTCCTGCTCGCTGCCCGCCGCCGCGATGCTGTCGGGGCCCACCACGAGGATCTGCGGGTGCTGTTGTGTTTCAGGATTCATCCCGTCGCTCATTCCCCTAGTCTGTCCGATCCGCGGCCTGCCCGGGCCCGCGGGGGTTCATTCCCGGACGAGCAAAATCTTGCCGATGTGCTCGCTGGCGGCCATGGCCAGGTGCGCCTGTGCCGCCTGTGACATGGGCAGTTCCCGGTCGATCACGGCGGCGACCTGCCCGGCGTCGATGAGCGGCCACACCTGGTCCCGCACGGCCGCCACGACCGCGGCCTTCTCGCTGGCCGGGCGGGCCCGCAGCGTCGTCGCGTGCACGCTGGCCCGCTTGCCCTGCAGGACGCCCAGGTCGATTTCGGCCCGGCCGCCGCCCTGCCGGCCGATGACGACGAGCCTGCCCCCGGTGGCCAGCGCGGCCAGGTTCCTGGCCAGGTAGCTGGCGCCCATGATGTCCAGGATCACGTCGGCGCCCGCCCCGCCGGTGGCCTCGAGCACGGCCGCGACGAAATCGGCGTCCCGGTAGTTGACGGCCACGTCGGCGCCCAGCTCACGGCAGCGGGCCAGCTTCTGCGGCGATCCCGCGGTGCAGGCCACGGTGGCCCCGAAGGCCTTGCCCAGCTGGATCGCCATCGTGCCGATCCCGCCGGCGCCGCCGTGCACGAGCAGCGTCTCGCCGGCGGCCAGCCGCGCCAGCTGGAAGACGTTGGCGTAGACCGTGCACGCGGTCTCGGGGAAGGCGGCCGCCTGGGTCACGCCCGCCTTTCCCGGCACCGGCAGCACCTGCCCGGCGGGCACCACGACCTGCTCGGCGTAGCCGCCGCCGGACAGCAGCGCGCACACCTCGTCGCCGGGCAGCCAGCCCGTGACGCCGTCGCCGACGGCCCGGATCCGGCCCGAGCACTCCAGGCCGGGGTACGGCGGCGCGCCGGGCGGCGGCGGATACAGGCCCTGCCGCTGCATCAGGTCCGCGCGGTTGACGCCGCCGGCGGCGACGTCGATGACCACCTCGCCGGGGCCGGCGACCGGGTCGGGCACCTCGAGCCAGCTCAGCACCTCGGGTCCGCCCGGTTCGGTGATCACGATGGCGTGCATTCCCTCTCCTTTGCTGTCTGCTAGACATGGACCCGGAAATCGCAACTGAGAGCCACCACTCCGGTGCGCTGGGTATCGAAATCGCGCGTCGTATGGCTTACGCTCGAAGAGATGCACGAACCCGGCCCGCATGCGCGCCGCCATGAGGACCAAGAGGGACGACCCGTGACGACGAACAACGATACGCCGCCGATCTTCGGCGACGATACGCACGACCATCCGCAGGACCCAGGTCCGTTCGCGGCCGAGCACGACGACGACGCCTTCCCGCCCTTCCGCGGGTGGGCCGGCTGGGGCGATCGGGTGGAGCCGGTAGCGCCGGACGGCAACTACCCGGAACCGTCGTTGTCTCCCTACGAGCAGGACTATCTGCAGCGGCCGGCCCCGGGGCAGCCCGGCTACCCGCACGGTCCCGGGTACGCGCCGGACTCGGCCTACGGACGGCGCCTGGTCTACCCGCAGGACCCGGGCTACGAACTGAACCAGGTCTACCCGCCGCAGGTCCGTTACGCGGACCACGGCTACCCGGCGGACCTGGGCTTCGCTGAGGACCCCGGCTACGCGGCGGACCCCGGTTTCGGGCGCGACGCCGAGCCCGTGCCGCCGATGGAGCCGCTGCCCGGTCCGCAGGAGCAGGCCTTCGCCCCGCCGCGGGAAGCGGTACCGCCGGCCGTGAGCACGCCGCTGCCGGTCAGGGTTCGGCCGTCGCAGCCCGACTACCGCGCGGCGGGTGACGAGGCCTTCGCCCCGCCGCAGGCGGCCGGCCCGGACTACGCACGCGAGACATCCGACAGCCTGACCAGCGAGTCGCTGCTGCACGGCAAGCGGGCGGCCCCAGGCTCCGGCTGGCGCCGCACCGTGTACCTGGCGAGCGGCGGGCTGCTGCGGTTCGGCGAGTCGGCGGCGGAGATGCGCCGCCGGGACCTCATCAACCGGGTCAGGACGCCGGTCGCAGGGGGACATCACCGCGTCGCGGTGCTCAGCCTGAAGGGCGGCGTGGGCAAGACGACCACCGCGGTGGGGGTCGGCGCCACCCTCGCCACGCTGCGCGGCGACCGGGTGATCGCCATCGACGCCAACCCGGACCGCGGCACGCTGTCCGACAAGGTCCGGCTGGAGACGGCCGCGACGATCAGGGACCTGCTGACCGAGCGCGACCAGGTCAGCAGGTACGCCGACATCCGAGCCTTCACCTCGCAGGCGCCGAGCCGCCTCGAGGTGCTCGCCTCCGACCGCGATCCCGGGGTGTCGGTGGCGTTCGGCGCGGAGGACTACTGTGACGCCGCGCAGATGCTCGAGCACTTCTACTCCATCTGCATCACCGACTGCGGCACCGGCCTGCTGCACTCGGCCATGTCCGGCGTCCTGCGGCTGACCGACCAGATCATCCTGGTCAGCTCCCCGTCGGTGGACGGCGCACGGAGCGCGAGCGCCACCCTGGACTGGCTGGAGGCACACGACTGCGGTGACCTGGTCAGGAACGGGGTCGTCGTGCTATCGGCGATACGGCCGAAGAGCAAGAGCACCGTCGACCTCGACCGGCTCGAGCATCACTTCGCCGCCCGCTGCCGCGCGGTGGCCCGGATCCCCTACGACCCGCACCTGGAGGAGGGCGCGGAGATCGAACTCGAACTGCTCGGCAGCGACACCGCCGAGGCCTACCTGGCTCTGGCCGCGGTCGTCGGTGACGGGCTCGCGTGGCCGCGCCGCCCTGGCCGCGCCAGATGACGTCCCGTCCGGCGTTACCGTAGGCTGTGAGCCACAGGAGGGCTCGCCTAGTGGCCGATGGCGATGGTCTTGAAAACCATTGTGGCGGCAACGTCACCGTGGGTTCGAATCCCACGCCCTCCGCTCAGGGTCGCCCCTCGCCACCCGCGACCTTGCCCGCCGCCACGAGCGCCAGCGGCGCCGCTGTATCGGCGAATTCCATGATCACGAAGGGTTTTTAGTCCGCCCAGACTAAAAAGTCTTCGCGATATTGAGGAATGCAAATACTTGTTCGGCCAGGTCGCAGCGGCGGCTCGTGAGGAAGGCGGCCGCCTGAGATTACGCCACCGGAGTACCGGGATCGTGAATTTACGCGCCTATTTAGGCGCTTGTCCGTATCGGCGTGGCTTGCGGGGAATGTCGGTAATTCCGAGTTACCGTCCGAATTGTGAAGCATGTTGTCCGGGCCGGCGAGAAATACGGAAGGCTCACCGTCATCCGCGAAGTGCGGAAGATCGCGCCCGGCGGGAGAAGCTACCGCGCGGTGCTATGCCGGTGCGACTGCGGAAACGAGTTGACGCCCGCTCTCCGCTCCCTTATGTCAGGCGACACACGGTCGTGCGGATGCTCGCGCGGGCGCCCGAAATATGAATGGAAGCGGTGCCCGGTATGCGGGCGGCTTGCCAGGATCCGGCGGGATCGCCGGAGCTGCTCACGTACCTGCGGGCACAAACTGACCGGCGCCGCCTTGCGGACGGAAAGCCCGTCTTACGACGTATGGCATAACCGTGTCAAGAAAGCCCGCGGGCCGGCCAGCGACTACCGCTGCATTGATTGCAGCGGCCAGGCCGAG
>Ga0070706_100006680_pt1 | contig 10887 bp, 9 predicted proteins | sample KBSK5501metaG_FD_65476 | JGI IMG/M metagenome (GOLD analysis project Ga0070706, IMG submission 65476) | Corn, switchgrass and miscanthus rhizosphere microbial communities from Kellogg Biological Station, Michigan, USA - KBS K5-50-1 metaG | ecosystem: Host-associated > Plants > Roots >...
CATCTGCGCGCTCGCCCGCGTCGCCGGCAGCAATTGCTGCAGATGCCACGCTTGCATCACGAGCTGCTGCTGCGCCTGCCGGCCGGCACGATAGGTATTGGCCGCGAGCACGCCTGCCATCACGATCGTCGCGACGCTGGCGACGAACAGCAGCATCAGCGTCGGGCCACTCGCGATCTCGAGCGCCATCCCGTGCAGCGTGATCGAGCCGTTGGTGATCTCCCAGCCGGGTGAGATCACGCCGCGCACCTCGAGCCCGATCACCGTGCAGAACCCGATCACGAAGATCGAGATCAGGATCCACGGGCGTGAGAAGAACATCGGATAGGCCATCATCGACATGATGATGATGCACGTCGCCGCCGGCACGAACGTCCACGGACTGATCGCGCGCGTCATCAGCGCCATCAGACCCGCATTACCGAATGCGTAAATGATGAGCGCTGCCGCCGGCACGCGTGGCCGCACCACCAGACGCAGCGCGAACCCGCCGAGCGCGAGCGCCGAGGCCGCGATCGCGAGGATCACGCCCCAGTTGCGGATGCCGTTCCAAAACGCCAGCGGCAAGAACGACGCGAGCACGATGTAGGCAACGACCGACGTGCGTGCGTGCTTGCTGATACCTGCAGCGTCGGCGGCGTGCAGTGCCTCTTGCACCTCGGGCGGCGGATCGTCGGGCGGCTGCAGCATCAGCGCGGTCACGATCTCGGCGGCCTCGTTCGACTCGGCGTCGAGCGCCAGTGCGCGGCCGGCGGAGCGCATCGCGTCGGCGCGATGGCCATCGTTCATCGCCGCGCGCGCGGCCCACACCAAGTCATTCGCCATCGTGCGGCGGCGCGCGACATCGCGATCACCGTCGAGGAATGCCTGCACTCGCTCGGCGACGCGCCGCGCGGTCGGCCGCGTGCCTGGGTCCATCGCGACCATCGCCATGCACAGCGAGTCGAGCTCCGGCGCTATCGCTCGCTCGGGGCGGCGCTTCGCCGACGACGGATTCGCTTCGTTGCCGACAGTGCTCGCGACCGCCGTCGGCCCGCGCGGATGTAGTGGCTCGCCGGCGAGGATCTCGAACAGGATCGAGCCGAGCGCGTAGACGTCGGCTGGGCGGCCGGTATCGCCGACGCGCTGGATCTGCTCCGGCGCCATGTAGCCGGGCGTGCCGAGCAAGTCGCCGCTCTTGATGTCGATGCTATCGATGTCGTCGTTCGCGATCTCGGTGATCGCCTCGCCGACCACGCGCGCGAGTCCCCAGTCGAGCACGTAGACGTCGCCGAAATCGCCGAGCATGATGTTGCCCGGCTTGAGATCGCGATGGACGACGCCGCGCGTGTGCGCGAAGTCGATCGCCTGGCAGACCTCGATGAACGCGCGCAACAGCCGCTGGCGATTTGGCTCCGGCATCTGCAGCAGCTCCGACATCGTCGTGCCGGCGAGCCGCTTCATCGTGAAGTAGGGGCGGCCCTGCGCATCGCGCCCGAGCTCGTGGACCGGCGCGATCGCCGGATGATCGAGACGCGCCTGGATGCGGGCCTCGCGCAAGAATCGTTGCACCTCGCTATCGGTTGGATTCGTCGAGCGCAGCCGCTTGATCGCGACGTCGCGGCCGACGCGCAGATCGTGAGCCGCCACCACCTCGCCGATCCCGCCGCGGCCGATCACCGCACCGAACATGTAACCCTCGAGCGTCTTGGTCTCGTCGTCGCCTTCGTGCTTCTCGTAGGGCGTCGTGAGTCGGTCGATCGTGACCGGCGCGGCCGTGTTCGCCGGTGTCGTCGGCTGCGTCGGCGGGTCATCAGACGGATCATCGGGCCCCATCCCCAGATCGTAACCCCCGAGCGTGGTTTATAGTGCGCCCGATGTATCTGGGTATCGTCACCGGCACGGTCGTGGCCGAGCGCAAGACTAGCGGCCTCGAAGGCAAGAAGATCCTGCTCGTCCAACCGGTCGACGAGCACCGCAAACCGCTCGGCGATGTCCAGGCCGCGATCGACACCGTACAAGCCGGCGTCGGCGATCTCGTGTATCTCGTCGGCTCGCGCGAAGCGGCGCTCGCGTGCGATCCATGGTTCGTGCCCGTCGATGCCGCGATCGTCGGCATCGTCGACGGTGTGTCAACGCCATGAGGTGCTGCCGCGTGGTCGGTCCGATGTGGGCCACCGTCAAGCACCCCGCGTATGCCGGGCACCCGCTGTTCGTCGTACAACCTCTCGACGAAACCGGCAAGGACACCGGCAATTCGTTCGTCGCGATCGATCACGTGCAGGCCGGCGTCGGCGACAAGGTGATCGTGGTGAGCGAGGGCAACGGCGTGCGGCAGATCCTGCAGCAGGGTGACGTCGTGCCGATCCGGTCGATCATCGTCGGCATCGTCGATCACGTGGAGACCGCGTGAAGCAGCTGCGAACCGCGGTCGCCGAGACCTCGCGGTTTCTGCACGAAGCCGGCTGGTGCGCGAACCACGACGGCAACGTCAGCGCGCGCGACGGCAACCGCTTCATCGCAACGCCGACCGCGACCTCCAAGCGGCTCGTCGCCGACAAAGATGTGATCGAGGTCGACGGCAAAGGCGCCGTGGTTCGCCCCGGCGCCCCGAGTGAATCGGGGCGCCTCCATTCTGGGCGCGGCAAGGTATTCGGCGAGATTGGCCTCCACCTCGTCGTCTACGAGCGGCGGCCCGATGTCGGCGCGGTCGTGCATGCGCACCCGCCCTACGCGACCGCGATCGGCGCCTCGCGCCAGCATCCGATCGAGCGCCCGTTTATCGCCGAAGCGCTGGTCTCGCTCGGCCCGCTGATCCCGAAGCTGCCGTACGCGCAGCCCGGCGATGCCGCGCGCAACGCGCTCGCGCCGTGGTGCGAGCTCGTCGACGCGGTGATCCTCGGCAACCACGGCGTGATCGCGTGGGGCAAGGACTGCGAGACCGCGCTGCTGCGCCTCGAGCTCGTCGAGCACCTCGCGAAGATCGCGCACGCGGCGATGGCGTTCGGCGGTATCGAGCCCCTGCCCGACTCCGCGATCCAGCCCTTGCTCGCCGCGCGCGCGAAGGCCGGTATCGGTCGCGCCGCCGATCGCGCGCTCGACACCGCGCAACAACTACTAGGGCGCGCACTGCCCGCGTCGTCATCTTCCTCGGCGGCGCCGAAAGCGGTGGTCGCGTGCGCGCCCGCGCCGCACTCCGAAGTTCCGGTGGTGCCGCCGTCCGGTGGAAAGCCACACGATCTCGCGCAGCTCGTCCGCGAGGAAATCGTGCGCGCGCTGCGTAACTCGTGAGCGGTTCGCGCGTACGCACGGTCATGCGAGCACTGCTGCTGCCCTGCCTGCTCTTCGCTTGCGCGACCGCAAACGGCGACACCCGCCCTGCCGACGAGGCCCCGCTCGTGATCGAGCTGTTCACGTCGCAAGGCTGCAGCTCGTGCCCGCCCGCCGATCAACTGCTCGACAAGCTCGCACGCGAAGGCGTGGCGCGCGGCCGGCCGCTCGCGCCGCTCGCGTTTCACGTCGACTACTGGGACGACCTCGGTTGGGCGGATCCATTCGCATCGCCGGCGTGGAGCGAGCGCCAACACGACTACGCGAAGGCGCTCGGCGACGATCGCGTGTACACGCCCGAGCTCGTCGTCGGCGGTCACATCGGGCTCGTCGGCTCGAACGCGCAGCTTGCCGGTCAAGCGATCGCCGCGGCACCGCGCCAGCACAAGCTCGCCGCCACCGCGACGTGGGACGCAAAGAGCGTGACGATCAAAGCGACCGCACCGGCTGGTGCCGACGTGCTCGTCGCGATCTGGCAAGACGGCACCAAGACGACTGTGCGCCACGGCGAGAACGCGGGCTCGACGCTCGCGGGCGATCGCGTGGTGCGCCGGCTCGAGCGGATCGCGACAGCGGGCAAGACCGCGACAAAGACGATCGCGATCGATCCGGCATGGGGCACCATAGGCGCCGTCGCGTTTGCCCAAAAAACGGATCGTTCGATCATCGGTTCGGCGCTGCTGCCGCGCTGATGGGCTTGCCTGCGACACCGCGACTCCATCGGGCGCCGCGGGCTAACTCGTCGACGCGTAAGGTGGCTACTCGAGTTGCTCACATCCTGCGGACTTCGCGTCGCGCCCGGTGAGTACCAGTCGGTCGAACATCGACGACGCTGAGCGACGTTCTGGTACAACCGTCGCCACCATGAAGCGTGCTGTCGTTGCCCTACTCCTCATCGTGTCGATGGTCGGCTGCTTCCCGCACAACGCCCAACATCGCACCTACGCAAAGCTCGGCGAGGGTACGGCGATCGTCGCCGGCATCGCGATCTCGGCGTTCGCGAATAGCTCTGCCGACTGCGATCAGATGGTCACCGGCCTCAACGGCGGCGACGCGAGCTGCAAGTCGAGCGCGCAGTGGGCGAGCACGGCGGGCGTCGCGTTGATCGTCGGCGGCCTGCTCGGCTTCGTCGCGACGGTGTCGACCGCTGAGCAAGAGAAGCCGAAGGCAGTCGAGATCAAGGACGTCACGCCGGCGAAGGCTGACGCCAAGCCCGAAGCGAAACCGGAACCGACCGCGCCGGCCGCACCCGAGAAGACCGACAACCAGCAAGCAACCGATCCACAATCGGCCGACTCTGGCTCGGGCTCGCCGTCCGCGCCGCAGCGCTAGATCGCAGCTTGCTTGCGGCCGATCTTGCGACCCTTGCGCTCGCAGATCTTGGTGCCGTCGTAGACCGGAACGTGGCGCGCCCACGCGTGCGAGCCGGCCGAGCCCGATAGCCCGAGGAAGTACCCCTTGCGGCCGACAAACAGATCGAGCTGGTGGCCGTTGATGCCGCCGCCGGTGTCTTCGGCGACGACGCAGCCGTCATGGACGAAGCCACCCCAGGGCCCGCGGCCCGGCATCGTGCGGCCTTCGAGCAGCGGTACGTAGAGCAGCGAGCCCAGCTTGATGACCCGGCGGTCGACCGCGACGGTGCGGAACGGCTGCAGCGGCTTGCCGCTACCGGCCGTCCCCCACTGGTTTTCGGTGACCTTGAAGCACGGCTTTTTCTCGCACGGGCACCCGCCCCAGATGTTCAGCACGCGCCCGTCACGCAGCTTACCGGTTCCCTGCAGCTCGAGCTGGGCAAGGAAGTCGTGGGTGACGTCGGCGATCGGAGCGCACGCCTTCGGCTCGTAGATCGTGATCAGCTCCGGCGGGGTGACCGCCGCGAGCGTCTCTTCGGCCTCGCCGCCTGCCTCGTCCACGACTTGATTGTCGTTAGCGGCCGCCTTCTTGGCCGCCATCTTGGCGACCTCTTCCTCGCCGATGACGTAGTAGAACGTGATGTCGAACTTGCCGATCGGCTGCGGCTCCGCGCTCGACTTGTCCACAGCCTTGGCGTTCTCGACAGCCGGCTTGTGCTCGGCCGGCTCGACCTTCGGGCCGCTGCAGCCGATCGCCAAGACCGGCACGAGACCCGCGATCCCATTGACGATTCGAGACAGTAGATCCGTGAGGTAGCTGACGCCCGCACGCACGAAGTCACCGACGGTGTCGACGATCGATACGCGGTCGCCAGAATCGGTCACAGCGCTCAATGGTAACCGGCGCCCTCCGGAGTAGAGAATCTCTGCCTCCGAAAAACGCCTAAACCACCTTCACCGACCCGACGCCACTTCTATAGGCAGCTCAGACCGCGAACATGAAGATCAGGACGGCGACTGCCAGGATCATCAGAGCCAGGATCGCCACGATGTATGGACGCGAGTCCGGTGGCGGAGTCGGGGGCCGGTTGAGATCCCGCTCGCTCTGGCGAGCCGGGTCGGGCATCTGAAACGCCGACAACGAGGGTTGGCTCTGGCGCGACCGGATCTGCGGCGCACTGATGCGCGAGATCTGATCGGGCGTGACCCGACCGCGCGAGCCGCGCGCGAGCCCGGACGCATCCGCGGCCTCGGTTCCGGATCCGGTGCCCAGCGTCGGTGACGACTCGGTCGGCGGCAATCGCTTCGCACGCGCGATCTGCTCGCCGACGAACGCGAAGTAGGTGGCCACGTCGACCTCCATCGTCATGTCGGAGCCGCACGCGTCGCACGCGTATGGCTGCACTTCGTAGGGCGCTTCTCCCATGTCCGCGACATGGACGAGCTGGCGCTTCTCGACGTTGCACGTCGCGCACGAGTACGGCAGCTGGAAGCTCTTGACGACGGCGTTGCCCGCAAAGTTCTTGATGCGGTTGAGCTGATCGACGACCGCCGGCGAGCATGCGATCAAGACCGGGCGGGTGCCCTTGGCATGCAGCGACGTGAGCCACGTGATCCAGTCGCGCACGCCCTTCGAGTTGATGCGCTCGATCCCCGAGAGATTGATCAGCGCCATGCCGGCGCCGACGCTCTCCGCGATCTCACCGAGTCGATTGTGCTCGTCGAGCACGCCCGCAAACCGGATCAGCCGTGCCCCACTCCTGCGATTCTCGATCGTCGTAACCAGATGATCGCTCATGCCCCTCCGATGAAACGACCGTTCGCTTCATTACAGCACGACCCCGCGACCACGGACTAGGTTTCTCGCCGCCCTCACGCTGCGGCGGGTTCAGAATCAGAATCGGGCTTGCAGCGTCGCGTTAACGCCGAGCTGGCTGAACTCGCCGAACTGGAACGCGAACGGTGACTCGGGGTTGCCTGGCTCTACGCGCCGGTAGCGCGTGATGTTCGCGTCGTAGCTGTAGAACACCTCGAGTAGTGCGGTGTAGATGCGACCGAAATCGAGCTTGATGAAGCCCTTCGTCGCATATTGCGGCACCGCCTCTTTACCGACGGGAAGGATGGTGATCAGCGTGTCGATATTGTTGTTGCGGATCACCGCCGTCGACTTGCCGCTCACCCCGGTCGCGCCGCCCGGCACGCCCTTCGTCGACGTCAGCGTGGCCGGCTTGTCGACGCCGAAAATCCCGCCGACGGTGACGAAGTCGTTGAAGTTGCGATCGACGCCGACCGCCGCGAACAGGTCCGGCGATGTCTGGTAGTCCTTCGGGAAGTCGGAGTATGTCGGCAAGCTCGGCTGGCTATGTAGGATAAAGGCGAGCGTGCGATAGCTCGCGTCGAAGCGCAGCCGGATGCGATCGACCATCACGCGTACGTTGACGTCGCCAGCGTAGCCCTTTTGCACGGTCGTGGTGCCGGTCATCTCGGGATGCTTGAGGGTCTGACCGATCGCGGTGCCCTCGGCCATCGCGAGCCACGACAGCCCGGGCGAATACTTCACCGGGTTGAACAGGCCGCTGATCCGCTCGTTGTTGTTCTTGTAGAGCTTGTAGTCGACCGACGACTGCACCGGCATGCCCTTGTGGATCGCGACCTGCGCGGACACGCCGAACAGCTGCACCTTCTGATCGTTAACGTCGACGAGCTCGTTGTAGCCACGATCGAAATAGCCGCCGTTGACCTCGAACCGGACCATGTCGGTCGGATCGACGCCGGCGCCGGCGAGCAACGCGAAGACGGCTTTGAGCTCGGCTGTGCGCCGATCCAGCACGACGCCGCTCTTGCCGCCGACGAATGCGTACATGTTCTTGGTGTCGTACTGAAACTTGAGGCCGGGCGTCGCTGAGACGGAGCGTCGGTACTCGGGGCTGCCGCCCCACGACAGTCGATAGCTGTAACCAAGCCGCATGCGGTCGGACGAGACCGGGAACACCGTCAGCGAGATGCGCGTCGGATCCTTGTGCGAAGGATCCTTCCAGTTCGACAGCGTGATGTACGTGCCCGCGTCGGACAGCTCGATGGCCTTTTCAGAGAGCTCGTTGATGCGCAGCACGAACGAGCCGTCGGCCTGGTAATGGCCCTTGTTGTAGCTTCGATACATCACGACGTGCGACAGCGTCTCGAACCCGCTGTAGCGCGTGTCGTAGTTGTCGAAGAACAATACGCCGAGCGAGTTCGGCGTCCCGAACCGCCAACCCGGCACGCTCGGGATCGTCTCACCGGACCTCACGAACAAGTTCTCGTTGGTTAGCGTGAACGCGATGCGTGTGTCATAGGGACCACTCGCGCCCGTGAGGTCGGTCGGACCCGCCGCCGCCGGCGAGTCCTTCTCCGTTTGCTCTTTCGCGGCGCGCTCGGCCGCTTCTTTCGCGGCGCGCTCGTTGAGCACGCGCGCCATCTCGCGATCGACGATCTCTTTGATCTTCGCCTCGTCGAGCGGCGGTTGCGCTGCAGGATCTGCGGGCGGCGTCGGCGGCTGATCACCGGCGGGTTGCGCGAAGACAGTGAGAGGCGCCGCGAGCACGGCGACCAAAGCGAGTCGAGTCTTCATAAAGCCTCTATTGCAGAACGAGATCCGCGCTCGAGCGGGGATAGATAATCCAAACGTTGAAGCTGCCGATATTCACGGGACGCAGCACACCGGTGACTTTCGGTAACGTCTTGCCCACCAAGGTCATCGGATCCGTCGCGATCACGCCGTTCGTGATCACGTTGATCACGTTCTTGCCCGTGCAGTTGCCGCCGACGCCCGCGGGGTCGAGCTTCCACTGCTTGTACGTCATGTAGTCTTTGTCGAGATCGCAGACCGCCGCGCCATTGACCGTGATCGGTGCGGCCTCGTTGCGCTCGAAGTTGATCTTCATCGTGAACCACGTCGGATCGAACACCACCGGCGGTGGCATGCGCGCGGGGTTCACGTCCGGTTCTCCATCGACAAACGTCTGCGGAAAACCGATCTCGGTCAGGCCGTTGAACTCCGACACGCCGCCAGCGAAGCCGTTAATCACTTGCCCTTCCTTGATCAGCCGGAAGTCCTCGTCGCGCGCGGCCGAGAACGAGAACACCATCTTGTGGTCGTAGTCGCCCGTCGTGCACGGCGGCGCACCGCCCGCGGCGCAGTTGCAGTCGCTCACCGTGTAGCCCTGCGCGAACACGCTCGTCACGACGAGCCGGCCGTTCGCGCCGTAGCGCGACTGGCGCACCGTTACCTGTTTCATCTCGAGCGGCGATTTCTGCAGCGCATCGAGCGCGGCCTCGTCGACCGGCTTCTGGATGTCGACGATGTAGGGATCGCGATACCAAAGCGACGGCGACGCGCCCGTCGCGTACGTGCGGTTCGCATTCGAGACATCATCGTCGTCGAACCACAGCGTCGCGGGGCCGAACACCGGCGGCAACGTGATTTGCTGGTTCGTCGCGACGCCCGCGTTCATCGTGATCGTCTGGGCTTGTCCGGTGGGGTCCTTGAGTCCGTGCGGGGCGTTCAGGTCGTCGAGGTACGGTGTCAGCGTACCGAGGAAGTTGACGAAGGGCCGGACCGTGTTGTTGAACGTCGTGTCGGTCTGTCCGTTAGGACCGAGCGCCGTCACGTTGACGACGACGCTATTGACCGTGCCTGGCAGCCGATTGGTGAACGAGCCCGGGTCTGGTGACACCAGCTCGATCTTGAGCGACTGCGTCCCGATGATCGGGTCACGCGTGTCGACGCACGCGGCGAGCGCGAGTAGCAGCAGATAGCGCTTCATTCGAACACCGGCCTAATCCGTCCGTCGTGTTTCTCGATGTTGTTGTCGAGGCACGAGATCGTGCCCCATCGCTGCTTGACCGAGCGCTGCGGGCTCTGCGAGTCGGTCGTGTCGATGATCTCGTCGGTGTTCTTGCCGTCGCAGATCGCCGGCTGCCTGTTCAGATACACGGTCAGCGCGTCGCGCAGCGAGATGCCGGTGTTCTGCTGCGACGTGTTGCGCTTGAGCACGATGAAGCCCGAGCCGCCTGCCGCGATGTAGTCGTTGACCGCGACACGGTAGAGGCCCGACGGCGACAGCGGCGCGCACTTCGTCGGATCGATCGGCCCGTCGGGATTGCCGTTGCGGCAGTTCTCGCCGAGGTAGACGTTCTTCGCGCACGCGGTCGACTTCGTGTTGCTCGTCGGATCGAGGCTCGGGCAATCGCCCTTGCACACCATGTCGAACGTGATGCCGCTGACCTGCGCTTGCGTGCGGCAGCCGCGCGACGCGCTCTTGCGCGCGACGAAGTCGAGTGTGTCCTGCACCTCTTGGCCCGACAGGTACATCACCGTGATCGAGTTCTCGAACGGGAACACGTTGTACATCTGCTCGTTCGTCAGCGCGCCCATCTCGAAGTCAGCGCGAATGCCGAGCGAGTTCGTGATCGCGAACTCGGCATCGACGCCCTGCTGCACCTGCATCGCGCGCGCGACGAGATTGCCGAGCTGCGAATCGCCGCCGCCCTGATCGTTGCGCAGGATCTTGGCGGCGCCACCGACCCACGCGAACACGCCGTTGAGATCGATCTCTTGGTTGAGCTTGACCGAGTACGGCCACATCAGATTTGCGACGTCCGCGTCCTCGGGGATCATCTTGTCGACCGGCCAGTTCTTGTACGCGAACGACACGATGCGGCTGCGCTTCTCCGGATCGGCGTTGTCGCTGCCGACGCGCACGACGAGGTCGAGCTTGCCGACGAACTTCGCGAACGCGCCCGAGTGCACGAGTAGCGTCTGGCAGTCGTTCGCCGCGCAGTACGCCGAGCCGTCGTTGTTCGGAAGCAGCTTCGGCGGATTCGTCACGATGTGGAGGTGACCACCGAGGATCAGATCGACACCGGGCGTCGTGATGTTCATGTCGTCGGCTTGGGCGGCGGTCAGTCCTTCGTCGCCGTCGAGGCCGATGTGGCTGATCACGACGAGGAGGTCGACCTGTGGGCGCAACAGACGTGTCCACGCGTCGAGCGCGACCTGGTTTTCGATCGGCCTGAACCCCAGCGAGTTGCCGCCTTCGTAGATCGACGACAGCGTGTCCTCGTTGCCCATCCCGATCACACCGACGCGCAGGCCGTCGACGTCATAGATGTAAAACGGCTGCACGACGTCTTTGAGCGAGCGCGACTTGTTCGGCGGGTCGTCCCACGCGTAGTTCGCCGCGAG
>Ga0070706_100006684_pt1 | contig 10884 bp, 12 predicted proteins | sample KBSK5501metaG_FD_65476 | JGI IMG/M metagenome (GOLD analysis project Ga0070706, IMG submission 65476) | Corn, switchgrass and miscanthus rhizosphere microbial communities from Kellogg Biological Station, Michigan, USA - KBS K5-50-1 metaG | ecosystem: Host-associated > Plants > Roots >...
GGCTTCGACCTCCTCGGCGGTTCGAGGCGCGATGTAGAGGTCATCCTCTATCTGAATCTCAGCCCGCGCCCCCGCGATCGAGCTCGTGCGCTTCTCCGTCTTCGGACTGAACCAGCTACCCATGAAATGTCATCGCCAGCGAGAGCATCGTGTGCATGACGGTCCGGTTGAGCGGACGTAGCGCCTACGCGGGATCCAGGCGCGTGGCAGAAACAGTGGGATCTTTGGCATTGCGGCCATGGCAGATTCACGGCATCCTCGCAGCGTGTCGGGGGGGACGCGACGGGTTTCGATGGTCGTATACCCGGACGCCCAGATCCTGGACGTCACCGGGCCGCTCGAGGTGTTTGCCCGGACCGCGCGCTGGCTGACGGATCGACGTGGGCGTCGTGAGCCCGCATACACGGTGGAACTTCTGGCGGCGCGCCGCGGTCCCCTGCGTAGCTCCTCCGGGCTGGAACTCGTCGTCCGCCACTGGTTCATGGAGGTGCGGGGTGGCATCGATACGCTGCTGGTCGCGGGAGGCATCGGCGCACGCCGCGTACCGAGCGATCGCGCGCTGGTTCGGTGGCTCCGCCGGATCGCCCCGCGCGTGCGCCGCCTCGCCTCGGTGTGTACCGGCGCATTCCTCCTCGCCGAGGCTGGGCTCCTCGATGGTCGTCGCGCGACGACGCACTGGGGCGCCTGCCGACAGCTCGCCGAGCGGTATCCCCGCGTCACGGTTGATCCTGACCCGATCTTCGTCCGCGACGGGCGCGTCTACACCTCGGCCGGCGTCACGGCTGGGATGGATCTCGCGCTAGCGCTGGTCGAGGAGGACCATGGACGCGAGGTCGCCTTGGCCGTGGCCCGAGAACTCGTGATGTTCCTGAAGCGGCCCGGTGGCCAATCGCAGTTCAGTGTCCCATTGATGGCCCAGACCACCGATCGGCAGCCGCTCCGCGAGCTCCAAGCATGGATCGGCGAGCATCCTGGCGCCGACCTCTCGGTGGCGGCGCTCGCCCGGCGGGCGGCGATGAGCGCCCGTAATTTTGCCCGCGTGTTCACGCGGGAAGTCGGCATGACGCCGGCTCGGTTCGTCGAACGCGCGAGAGTCGAAGCGGCCCGCAGGCGCCTTGATGTCGTCGCCACCGAGTCTGGCTTCAGCAGCGCCGAGATCATGCGGCGAGCCTTCCTGCGCACGGTTCGCGTGAATCCAGCTGAGTACCGTCATCGCTTCCGAATCGCCTGAACTGGCTGGACTGGAGGGGAGATGAGAGACAAACGCGTCGGAATCCTGATCTTTCCCGCCGTCGAGGTGCTGGACTTCTGCGGACCGTACGAAGTGTTCTCTGTGACCCGCCTCAACGAGGAGCGACGCCGCGATGAGACCTCGCCCTTCGAGGTCCTTCTGGTCGCCCAGAGCGGCGAGCCGGTAGTGGCAACCGGAGGCCTGCGGGTCATTCCCGACGCCACGCTTGAGACCTGTCCGCCACTCGACATCCTCGTCGTGCCCGGCGGCTGGGGAACGCGCAAGGAGATCAGCAACCAGCGCCTGCTCACGTGGATCTCGGAGCGCGCGAAGCAGGTCGAGACGCTCACATCGGTCTGCACGGGCGCCATGCTGCTCGGACAGGCCGGTCTGCTCGACGGTCGGCGAGCGACCACCCACTGGCGCTCGCTCGATCGGATGGGCCAGGGGGTTCCGGCGGTCACGGTGGAAGCCAAGCTTCATGTCGTGGAGGACGGTGACGTGCTGACGTCGGCCGGGATCTCGGCTGGCATTGACATGGCGCTGCGCGTGGTGGCCCGCTACTTCGGCGACGCCGTCGGCCGGGCGACGGCGCGCCACATGGAATATCCGTTTCCCGACGACAATCGCCGACGCGTCTGAGGCCGCGCATGCTGTGATGCAAAGATCGTCTTCACGCCAAACATGTGACCGCCATGGGCCGTCAAGGTCCACGTCGCCACCTTGACGGCAGAAAGGACTTCCATGCTCTACCGCGGAATGGAGCGGGCCGCGCTCGACGTGGCGTACAACAACACCGCCGCCGTTGGCCAGACGAAGCGCGCCGCCTACGTCGCTGACTGGACACGACGCAGCGACGCAATTCGCACCTCGCCGGGCGCTCAGCTCGATCTTCGTTACGGAGACGGCGCCCGTCAGCGACTCGACGTTTTTCCCTGCGGCACGCCGGGCGCGCCGACGCTCTCCTACATCCACGGCGGATACTGGCAGATGAACGACAAGGAGCCGTACGCGTTCCTCGGCGAGGGTCTCCGCGGCGCTGGGTTCAACCTGGCGCTGATCGAGTACACGCTGGCGCCGGCCGCGCGCATGGACCAGATTGTGGGTGAAGTCCGGCGCGCGGTGGTCTGGGTGATCGACCACGCGAAAGAGCTCGGCGGCGATTCTGCGCGCGTCTACGTGTCCGGGCACTCCGCGGGCGGTCACCTCACCGCGATGGCGATGACCGAGTCGCGTCTCGCCGGCGGTGTCGCGATCAGCGGCATCTACGACCTCGAGCCGATCCGTCTGAACTATTTGAACGAGAAGCTCGGCCTGGATCCTGCAGAAACGGAACGCAACAGCCCGATGCGCCACCTGCCGAGGAACGCGGCGCCGCTCGTGGTGACGGTCGGCCTCGGCGAGCTGCCCGAGCTCGTGCGCCAGTCGCAGGAGTACGCCGCGGCGTGGCAGGCGCACGGACTGCGCGGCCGCTATCTCCCGGTCCCGAAGCACGACCACTTCTCGATTCTCGAAGAGCTGGCGCAGCCGAATGGCGCGATCCTCGAGGCGCTGCAGGAGATGACGTAGGCGAGCCTCGGGCGCCGGCCGCGCTCGTTGGCTCGTAGGTGTCGGAACGATTCTGGGTTTGGGTTCAGGCGTAACTTTTAGTCAGCGGGTTCTTGCCGGACCGTTCACCTGCGGGTTTCCAAGCGCAAGAAGCTAACGTCTAAGGTCAATCCAGTGAGTGGTAGGCACCGTGTAGCAGCCATGATTGCGGGCCCGCGCAACGCGTCTAGATCAAAGCGACCTGGAAGGTGACCGTCTATCGGTCGTTGCAAGCCCCCGCAACCACCGATATCGCAGTCCATTTACGGATGAGCGGGATCTCAGCAAAGGCGTTATCGGCGACGCTCTTACGCTGAAGCGGAGCTGAAGCAGCGCCGAGATAACGTAAGTGGCCGCAGGATTGGAAGTCCGCGGTCCGCTCGCGGAGCTGTTAATAGGCCATCGGATAGAAGGTATCTGTCTAGAATGAACTCCCGATCTGGCCCCGCACCGTGATACCAGACTCCCAAAGTCGGCGAGCGTCCTCCTATCAAAATACTGTTTCCGGTTGTTCGACGGGCGCTACGTCAAGCTTGACCAGAATCCGGGCGTTGTCACTGCGTACGACCACGAAATCGAGCGTCTCGCTGGCGTCGAGGTTCAACTCCTGATGGGGCACATAGGGTGCGAAGTACACGAAATCGCCGGGACCCACTTCTGCAGCGAATTCGAGCCGCACTCCCCAACATATCTGGCTCCGACCCTTTACGACATAGACCGCAACCTCGTGACGGCCATGGTGATGCGCCCCCGTCTTCGCATTCGGCGCCGTCGACAAGCGGGAACGGGAGGCATTCGCCACCGCGCCGCATCAGTGGCCCGCCTATGCGGATAGCCATAGGGGATTGACGGCACTCCAAGCTCGCGCGATGGTGGGTGCGCTGAGCAACATCGATAATGCGTCGCTGGAAAGCTCGTGCCGCAAGCTCGCGTTCCGCTTCGACCTCGTCGTCACCGCCGAGCGCGTCGGTGCCTACAAGCCGGACTGGCCGCATTTTCGCACCGCGATTGAAGACCTTGCCACATACGGCATTCCACCTGAGCGGATTCTACACGTGGGGCAGAGCCTACGCGCCGATGTCGTGCCTGCCAATAAGCTCGGCCTGAAGTGCGTGTGGGTTAATCGTCCCGATCGATCGATCGGTCGTTCTGGTGAGGGCACGGCGGACGCTAGACCAGATCTGACCGTCTCGAGCCTCGATGAACTCGTTGCCGCTACCTCTCCCGGCGCTCGCGTGACAGGCTGATCAAGCGGGCTCTGGGTGGTTCCCATAGTGCCCTCGCCCTAGCTTGGCGCGCTAAGTCTGAGATCAGGGTACCCGGTGCAAGCATGCGGTTCCTCGCTCACAGGCTCGACCATAGTAGCGGGAAGTCTTTTCGTTGCCGTCCCGGCACGAATGCGAGAGCGAGCGTATGAGTAGATTGCCCTCTTCGTCCTGGCGACCAAGCGCATCCGACCAGTTTGGTCTCGCCGAACGGGGCTTCACGAACCTTCGGGTCGCCACGGCCGAAACAGTACAATCGAAAGGCCAACCACAACTAACGCCACTCCCGATACCGCCATTCCCCATCGGATGCTCGCGGGCCGGAATTCAAATACGATCCGCCGGACACCCGCATCGACGACGCATGCCTGTAGGTCGCCATAGGCTCGGTAAATCTCGATCGGCCGGCCGTCCTGCGTCGCCTTCCAACCGGAATCAAAGCTCTCCGACAGGACCAGCAACCGTCGTTCTGGCGTCGACGTGACGATTTCGATCAGGCCAGGCCTGTCGGACAGAATATTCGCGGTGGATGCCGACGCCGCCTCGGTATCGCTCTTTTCCTCCACGACATGTCCAAGACTCGCAACAGGCCGATCCAAGACCGCCGTCCGCTCGACGTCGATCTGGCGGATGTCACTGGCGACGTTGTCGCTGACCACTACCGTCCGCACCATGCGCGCACGCGGGAGAGGGCGCGACACCTCGGTCCATACTCCCTCTTTGAGGATCCACCGAACGCCCAACAGGCGTTGCGTGATCAAATCACTGGAGGGCAGTCGCTTCCTGGGTTTCAAGGAGAAGTGCCCCTCGCTTACTCGGTACCCGTTCATAGCGAACATGTTCACGTCGTATTCTGAGGGTTCGACGATGTACAGACGATCTCGCGCGCTCGCCATGGGCGGCTTCGGATATCCGTCCGCAAACGCCTGGAGCGTTTGCGGCGGAATACTCCAGATATAGCTGAAACCCCAGCCAGATAGGTCGATGACCGTCAGGATGATGAGGCCCGCGGGTGCCCAGCGATGTCCGCGAGCGAGGGCCGAAAAGATGACACACGTGGCCAGGAACATCCCGGTGCCGATCGCCGCCAGGCCAACGGGGGCTAAGTGTGTCGACCAAGCATAGCGTACCGGGCCCTTCAGCATCCACAGGTGAACGCCGAACGTCACGACGCTGAGTGCGGCAGTGACGCCGAGGGGCCACAAGGACCGAAGCGACATGCGGTCGTCTCGGCGGTTCAATCTGAGCCCGTCCGCTAACGCGAGGGCCGCCATGACAGCAAGAGCGAGGTGTACGAGCAGTATGTGGCGCGATGGGACCCGGAAGAAGCTGGCCGGAGGCACGCGAGCGACCAAACGATAGAGTCCTCCGTGAGAACCCAAGGCAAAGACGAGCATGGTGGTCGCAAAAATCGCGGACCCCGTGAACAGCGAGCGAAACCGACCGAGGCGGTGCCACCGCATAAACAGCCAGACGACGGCTACCGTGCAGACGGAACCGCCGTACAGCCCGAACTCGTGCGGGTTCCCACCTTTTACTCGGCCATTCAAAGCATAGGGCGACCACAGCTGAATCAGATTCGCGCGTTCCAGGGAGAATACGAGCGGAAAGTCACGCGACGGACTGCCTCGGTCGGATCCTGCCAGCGCGTGCAGAGTCGGCAGCACCTGGATGGCTCCTAGGAGTACGCCGAGGATCGTGGCCCATCCGAGCACGGGTATACGTCGCCACCTCCCACCATTCCTCAGGCGCCAGGCCACAAAGGCAAGTTCGGCTAAGAGCGAATACCAGACGAACTGGGGATGCCCCGCGAGAAGTTGGGAGCCGGTGGCGAGTGAGACCGCGAGTTGACCCAGCGCGAGCGCTCGACGACTCGTAGTGCGCAGGACGACATCGATTGCCGCCAGGAGCCAGGGGATGTGGGCAACGACGAACACGATATTGAGGTGCATGAAGTGAAGGAGATTGAATCCGCTGAATGTGAACGTCAGCGCGCCGAAGAGAGCGGCGGGGAGCGGCAGTCCTAGCCGCAGTAGGAAAAAGCACATGCCCGGGAACATCGTCACATAAGTGAACAACAGCTCCGTGCTTAGTGCCGATTGCAGTGAAAGAGTGCGGTACAGGAGAAGATGAATTGGATGGTACATAGCCGCCTGGCCCTCGCCGTGGAGGTCGAAGCCCGTCATGAATTGCGGGGCCCAGAGGAAAGAATCGCCTGCGCGAAGCGCCGTCTGATAGACGTAGCGAATTGGGATGTGAAGGTCGCCGAGATCATCGTTGACGTATAGCCGGCCCGACAGAAGGGGCCAGGCCAGAACCAAGGTCATCGCGACGAACCCCAGAAGCACAGTGACCGCCAAGGCTCGACGAGTGCTGCGGCTCCAGCCTTCGTCGTCGGCGAACTGCTTCACCTGGCCCCCCTCAGGTGGATCGATCTTGAACGTGTACCATACTTTGCCCTCGTTTCGAGTTTGGGACAGTTGCGGAACATGCGAAGAAACGAAGGGATCGGATGGAACTCCCACCCAGGCACCACGGTGAACCGGACAGCGCGTTCTTGCCAGCTGGTCAGGCGGCCTCCCAGGATTACCCCGGAGCCATCCTCACCGTCCCTCACCGCGCCGCGCCGAGGCAAGAAATCGTGGTTGTCACGGCCGCGGCACTGGTGAGTTCGTCCCGCTGGCCACCCCGCCCTGTTCCTCCTACAAGACGTGGTCACAGGGGCCAATCGTGAACCGACGAGCGTTCCTCAGCGAGCGTTCGTAGCCACAGACGCCACAGAAGTTCCATCGAATCGCGATGTTGGAGCGCCCTTAGACGGCGAGAAATGCAACGTGGAAAGTACCGCTCCGATGATCAAAGCCCTCATCGTAGTTGCCCGTCCGCCCCGCGGTACGAAAGCCAATTCAGCCAGTGACCGGGCCGGTCCGTGCTGCCGTAGTCCCTCCGAATGCGCTCAGCATACCGGATTCCTGAAACTCGCGAAAATCCATTGCTGGATTTCTCTCTTTCTAGATGGCTGTTGATTCAAAGGCGTTGGTTCCCGGGCGAGAGAACGACGATGGAGGGCACAGGGTAGACCTCGACGCGAAGCTTCGTTAGGCTGTTCGCCTCTCAGTCGATGCGGACACGCGCAATGCGGCGGCGCCGTAGTTGCGAAACCAAGGAAGAGGAACTGGGATTGGAAGTCCTCGTCCCCTACTCGAAGACCTGGGGAGCGTGCGACGTCCGCGCCTTGCCGGCGGGGCCGTCCGGATCGTGGGCGGTCATGAAGCTTGCGTTCTCGCGGCCCTGGAGGGACCGGATGTACTCGTAGGCACTCAGGATGCCGGTCGGGTTGTAGACGAGCGAGGTGTCGGGCAGCAGGTTCTTGCTGAGGTTCTCCGGGAAGATGCCGTTGTCGCTCGTCAGGATGACGGTGCCGGTCTTCGGGAGGCGCACGATCGCCATCTGGCTGCCCGAAGTGTGGCCGGGCCAGTTCTTGAGGACGACGCTGCCATCACCGAAGACGTCCAAGTCGCCGGTGAGCTGAACCATCTTAAACTTGGTTGGGGAGCGATTCGCCGAGGTCGCTCCGCAGGCACGCCACATCGCCCGGAATGAAGTAGCGGGCCGTCCCCGGCTCGGGCCAGGCCGCGCTCTTCATCTCGTCCTTCTGCACGAGAACGGTCGCGTTGGGGAACCTGCAGACGTTCCCGCCGTGGTCGAGATGCATGTGGCTGACCGCCACGTACTTGATCTCGTCCGGCGACAGGCCGATCTTCTTCAGCTGCGTATCGATGGCCACATCCGGTCCGCGCTCGGGGGACATGAGCTCGATGAGCGGCCCCCAGTAGCTCGGATCGTCGATGATTTTGTCATTGTTCCCGGTGTCGAAGAGGACGTTGCCCTTCGGGTGCGTGACGACGAAGAATCCGACCGGCACCGTGATCGGCGTGCTCGGCGCCCCCGACTGCAGCGCACTCTTCGCGAGGGTAATTCGAGCTTGCCGAGAATGTGGACGACACCGAGTACCGCTTGGGAGCAATGTTTGGGCTGTATGCCTATCGCTTCAACACTGGCGACTATCGGGGTGCGCTCGCCCTCGCCGAGACGTTTCGCACCGTCGCCGCCAAGACGGCCGATCCTTCCGATGTTCTCGTCGGCGGCCGACTCATCGGCGTTGCGTTGCACATTCTGGGAGACCAGCCCGCGGCGCGGCGACACGTCGAGCCCCTGGTCGGTGCAGACTTCACGACCACTCGCCGGTCGCACATCATCCGCTATCAATTCGACCAGCGCGTCATGACCATTGCTACTACGCGCGGATGCTGTGGTTGCAAGGATTCGCCGATCAGGCGATGCACATAGCAGACAGTATCGTCGACTACGCCCGGACGAAGGGCCACCTGCTCTCGCTGCTCTACGCGCGAATCTCAGGGGCTGCCATCGCGCTCTGTGCCGGGGACCTCGCGACCGCCGAGCGTGACGTGAGGCTGGCTTTCGACCTCGCCGGGAAACATCGACTAGAGACCTGGAACGCCTGGGCGCAATGCTTCGGGGGGGTGGTGGTCATCAGGCGCGGGGACAGTCGCGAGGGCTCACGATTGCTGCGCGCAGCGCTCGAGGGACTGCCCGAGCCCGCTTTTCACCACCACTTGAGTCTACTTCTCGCTGAATTGGCTGCGGGTCTTGGCGGGGCCGGGCAGATTGCGGAGGGCCTCGGGGAGCGACAAGGCACTGGCTCGCGCGGAGCGCACCGAGGAACGGTGGTTTTTCTCTGAGGTGCTGCGCAGGAAGGGCGAACTGCTCCTCCTGCAGGGTGCACGGGACGCCGAGGAATGGTTCGGGCAGGGGGTCGACTGGGCGCGACGCCAGGGCTCCCTCTCGTTGGAACTGCGGAGCGCGACGAGCCTCGCACGGCTCCACCAGCGGGGAGGCCGGACCGCCCAGGCGCGCAAGATGTTGGCGCCCGTCTACCGCCGGTTTACCGAGGGGTTCGGCACCACCGATCGCATGACCGCTAAGGCGCTACTTGACGCTTTGCGCCAGGGCTTGTTGGGCATCGTTTACGGAACCTGATTCCGAGTGACCATTCACCGAGGGCCGAGTCTTCTATGAAACCCGGGGCGGTTCACTCGCTTGGGCGGTTGCTGGGCCGTGCATTGGCGACCTGAATTCGAACTCTCCTCGCGCCGATTCATTCGTCGCCATCCGCCTAAGTCCGGGAGCAGTGAGTCTGACCGATGCCTCAGAGCGCCCGAATCATAGCGTGTCGCAGTGGATCAGTCCGAGTGGAGCTCTGTGGCGAGGTTTGGAGGTCCTATGCTCATCCTTCTGCGTTGAGAAAACGCACTGGGTCGCCTACTGATTCCGGATCGGCATTCTGTCGCCCGCCCGCTATCACGCCGGGCCCAGCTGGCATTTGGGGGTCGCTCCAGGCTCACCAGTCAACCTGGGGAACTGGCAGCTGAGGCTTCTCAGGCTTCTCCTCGGCGGGCTCCGTCGCCGGCTTTGCATACTTCTTGATGGCTTTGATGCAGGAGACGACGAGCGTAACGACTCTGGAGTCCTGCTCCTCGCCAGTCTCTTGATGAGCCCACGTAGCTTCTCGTCCGTGAGTTCATGCATGTGCTATCGGTGATTGCAGGCCCTTGCAAACACCGAACCCGACCTCTTGCGCCACCGCCGGCTATGAGGCCGGATCGGGTTAAGGTGGATGACGTCATTTTCTTTTGGGAGGCTCACTCAAGCCACTCTGGCCGTTCCCGCATTTGACAGTACGACTGCCGGTATTTGTCTGACCAAGGCGAAGAGCGAGGCTAACCACCAGTAGTCATAAGCGGTGTTCTTTGGTCTGAGTCTTGCTGCCTGCAACGGGCGGGGAGGAGTTCGCCTGGGCAGCCCGTGACCTCTTATACCCGCGACATCCCGTCGTCGAGACCTCGGTGGACGGGTACCATTCCTTGCATCGGCTGGTCGTGACGACCGGCGATATCGGAGCCGCGCGCCGATGAACGACGATCGCTCGGTCGCTCCCGACGGATCTCCCATCCAGTTAGACGTCGCTCTCCGACGCGTCGACGGCGACGCCGAGTTCTTGGGGGAGCTTGTCCGGACCTTCCAGGCCGACCTCCCGGAGCGCCTGCACACACTCCGGGAGGCGATCCTGAGGCGTGACCAAACGGAGACCGCTCGGTCGGCACACAGTCTAAAGGGTTCTCTCGGAGTCCTCGCTGCCGAGCGGGCCCGGACGCTCGCCCAAGAGTTGGAAACATTAGCTGGAACCGGGAGGTTTGACGATGTCGCTCGAGTCTGGGCGACGCTTGAGCAGGAGATGGTACGACTCACCGCGTTCTTCACTTCGCCGGACTGGAAGAAGCGCCCGCGGTGAGGGTCCTGGTTGCTGATGATGATCCGCTCGCGCGGCGCCTGCTGGAGGTAACCCTCACGAGGTCCGGATACGAGGTGCTGGCGGTGGCGGATGGCGTGGAAGCATGGGACGTCTTGCACGGCCAGGATAGCCCCACGCTCGCCCTCCTGGATTGGATGATGCCAGGACTGACCGGCGTGGATGTGTATCGTAAGGTGCGCGAGGCCACGCCGAGGGGCCCGATCTACCTGATCGTGGTGACGTCGAAAGGCCAGACCGAGGACGTCGTGAACGCCCTCCGAACCGGCGCGGATGATTACATCACGAAGCCGTTCGAGATCGAGGAGTTGAGGGCGCGACTCGCAGTCGGTGAGCGGCTCGTGACCTTGCAGCAGCAGCTGGCCGACCGGGTGCGGGCGCTCGAGGAGGCGCTCGCCCACGTCCAACAG
>Ga0070706_100006685_pt1 | contig 10883 bp, 11 predicted proteins | sample KBSK5501metaG_FD_65476 | JGI IMG/M metagenome (GOLD analysis project Ga0070706, IMG submission 65476) | Corn, switchgrass and miscanthus rhizosphere microbial communities from Kellogg Biological Station, Michigan, USA - KBS K5-50-1 metaG | ecosystem: Host-associated > Plants > Roots >...
GGCGTCTCGCTCGCGAGCTGGCGCAAGCAGAAATTGGCGTTGGTAACCACCCCGGTCAGAGGTTGGTTGACTTCATGGGCGATTGAGGCAACCAGTTCCCCCATCGCCATCACGCGTGTGACGTGAGCAAGCTCCGCCTGCGCCTCCTGCAACGCCTCTTGGGCGCGCTGACGCTCGGCAATTTCCTTTCTCAGCTCCTCGTTGACGGCTGTAAGTTGTCTGGTCCGTTCGATGACGCGATGCTCTAGCTCTTCATTGAGTCGCCGGACTTCCAGGGCCTGAGCGGAGAATCGCCGATTCACTGCCGACGTCAACACAGCTACGCCGAGGACGATCAAAGTTACGGCAGTAATTCCAGCGTTCCCGAGCGCCGAGATGCTCACAGCCTGCGCCAGGTCTGGGGGCGCGGCGGAGGGCGTGAAGGTCGCAGAGGCCATGCCGGTGTAGTGCATCGCGGAGACGGCGGCGCCCATCACGGTGGCGCTGAAAATCTTTCGCGAAGCCGTCCCCTTGGTCTCCTCTCGAAGATCAAATGCGAGCAGCAGGGCGGCAAAAGAAAACACGATGGCCAGCACAACGGACAGGGTCACAAGAAGGGCGGCAAACCGGGTTACGGCAGCTAAACGCATAGCAGCCATGCCGATGTAATGCATGGTCGCAATGCCGCCGCCCATAACGAGGCTGCCGATCAAAGCGTGAGCCCGGCCCAGTTTCTGCCGGCTCACTACATACAGCGCGAAGGCCGAGGCTAAAATAGCGACTAGGAGCGACACCAGAACCATCGGCCAGTTGTAGCTCACCGGCGCAGCCAAGCGGAAGGCCAGCATCCCGGTAAAGTGCATCGACCAGATGCCAATCCCCATTGCCGTGGCCCCTGCGACCAACCAGGTCGAGCGAGCCCGACCGCTCGCGGCTGTCACGCGTCCCCCAAGATCCAGGGCAGCGTACGATGCGGAGATGGCTATCAACACTGAGAGGACAACCTGAGGGGAGTCGTAGGAACCAGACATGGCCGCGTTTGCGGAGAGCATCACAAACTATCTCCCTCGCCGGTTTGGGTGAGAATCCAACCTTCACTGCAAGAATCAGCAGCGGACTTAATCGTTACCCACTTCGAAAGGGCCGAGAACCAGACGAGTCCTGGATAAGCGAATTTCTTAAAGGGGTGCCTTGAATCCGCGAGGGGAAGACGGGCGGATCACGGGGGCATGTTAGTGCGCCCCCCTCCGGGTGTCAACAAAAATAAGTAAATCAAGCGCTTTCTTAATATCAGCTAAAGCAACGAGTTAGGGAGTACCGGCTAACCTCCAGTTGCAGACAGGTGTAGAAGGGACGCCTTAACCGTGACATTCGCTTTTTGAAAGGGTACAGTTCGCTCACTTCGGAGCGGCCCAGGCCAGACCATCAGCGCCGTTTCCCGCATCAATCAGCTTGTCCACAGTCCATTCTGAAACGCGAATGGCAACAATCTTGTGACTCGCATCGCAGGAAGCGTACGCCAGCCGTCCATCTGGACGTACGAGAATTTCCTGTGGAGCGGCGGGAACCTCGATCATGTGCGCAACCTTCATCGTGCCGAGGTCCACAACAGCTACTTTGTTCGCGCTCGGTAACGCTACCACGAGCCAATGTCCGTCAGGCGTGGCAGCGGTCCCGTAGCCTGGAGCTTGCAAAGGTATCCACGTCTTCACTCTATTTGTGGCGGTTTCTATGACGGCAAGCTGGGGTTTCGTCTGATCGGCGGTGAAAACCATTCGGTCGTCCACGGAAATCGAGATACGCTGGACTCGAACGGAAATCGGGATTACTTCAGTCGTTCTTCGCGCCTTTAGATCCAGAACGGAAACAGTTCCGGACCCTACGTTCGCGGTATAGCCCCGCTGTCCATCGTGCGTAATGGCTAGCATGTGCGACTCTGATTTGCCCGTCGGAACCGAGCCCACGATCTTCAGTGTGCGAGGATCGATTATGGTCACTGAATTGTCGAGCTCGGTTGTGACGTAGAGGAGTCCATTGTTCGGGTCAAATACGGCACAGTGGGGCCGGACACCGTGGCCGAAATCAACATTGCCAATAGCCTTACGCGCGGTGATGTCGATCACGACCATATTGCGACCGTCAGTACCGGGTTTTCCCACGCCCGAGTTGCCGTAGATTGGCACATAGGCGATACGACCATCGGGAGAGGCCGCGACTTCGTGCCCAGTGGTATCGCCCTCGGCTACGGTCGCGACTTGCCGGCCCGATTCGGGATCGACAATGCCCAGACTACGATCTCCCTTGTTGGCGACGAGTAAAACGGGTCCGCCCGCAGCATTGTCACTACTTCGAGTTCCTGAGAGGGGCACCATACCGAGGAAACCGAGTACTAATGTCAGAAGGACGTGTGAGCGCGGCATCGCAAACTCCCCCTTCCGCTGCGACCACATGGAAAGAGTCTACAACCTCATAACCGCCGAGTAGCCACTTTCCGAGAAGCCCTTTATACGATCAAGTGAGCGGCGATTATTTCTGAGAAGCCAACTTTTTGGTGACCTATCGTCTGCGGTTCACGGCGGAATAGGACAGTCTTCCGGCGAGTGTTGCACTAGCGGCCGCGCTTCTTGGGATGGGCTGCGAGGTAGTCGTTTAGCTTCCTGTAGAACCGTTGGCTGACGTTGGTGGGAACATCAAAAGCCTTCCCGTGTCCTATAAGCTTCACAACATTCCGTGTACCATCGAGGATGGCGCTGCAATGGGCACAGTCTCTGAAGTGGGCCTCCATAATGGTGCGAAGCTCCGCGCCGACCTCATCGTCGAGATAATTGGAGATCTGCCGCCAGACTTCTTCGCAGTCAATCTCAATGGGTTTCCTAGCCAAGGGCTAACCGCTCCTGTTTTTGGATCAACGCTTTCGCTGCGATCCCAGTTCGCATCACCATGGTCGAACCTTCTCGTATTCCCGCCCCTTTTTCCAAGCTCCGTCAAAGCCAGGCGCAAGCGCGTCACGCATTTGCAACCGCGCACGCAGCAGGCGAGTCTTGACTGCAGCTTCGCTTATTCCAATCACCTTGGCGGTTTCGGCAATGTTCAGATGTTCGATATCCCGGAGCACGAGTACCTGGCGATACTTGGGAGATAGAGAAGCAAGCGCTTTCGTAAGGGCCTCGCGAAGTCGCGCGTTCTCGAGTGCTTCAGAGGGTATTTCGCGCCAATCCGCAAAATCGCGCGGGATATAGTCCCCTTGCTCTTCCCCTTTGACAGGGTCGTCTAGCGAGTCGTAGAGGTGGCGTCGATCCTTCCGGAGCTTCATGCGCGATTCGTTGATGGCAATCTGGAAAATCCATGTACTGAACTTCGCTTCCTCGCGAAAGCGCCCAATGGCCTTGAACGCCTTCAAGATGGTTTCTTGGATCACCTCTTCAGCATCAGCGTCGTTGTGGACAATCGAAAGCGCAGCCAGGTAGATGCCACGCTCGTGCGGGCGAACCAGTTCGTAGAAGGCTTCGTGATCGCCGGAACGAACGCGCGCGATCAGGGTGGCTTCAGATCCTAGTTGTATCTCGGCAGTGGCCATGAGGAGTCAACGATTATGACATCTGCTCACGGAAAGCAAGAAACGGTGAATGAAAGCGTCGCATCGCCGTGGTGACCACCAATATCCGAAAACGCGAGAAACTCAGCCAACGCACGGGACTACGCTGCGGTGTTTCGGGGCCGCGCCGGGCTGCCACGAATCGTACTGTGTCGCTTGTTTGCCATAGTACTTAGCACTTCCTTTGGCGGCATCTGTGGCGGCAAATCGAGGTTGTCCAAGAAAATCGCGATTCTCCAGTTCCCGTCGGCTTCTTTCTGCCAGATCTCAAGGTATCGGGTGCGCGTCGTGATCGACTTGCCATTTTTCTTCGGTGTCAGCGTCAGCTTGTGCCAACCCCAATCGAACGCCAAGGCGCCCTGGACACGAATGGAAATGATGGTAACCGCAAGTTTGACACGGTAGCGAGCAAAAAGCTTCGTAACACGGTGCCGAAACACAGCTTTGGCCTCGGCTCCGTAGAAGGACGGGCGTCCCACGGACATGTCATTATATTGGTCGGCAAACACCGACAATACCCTAGCGACATCGCCCGCCTCATACCCCTCACGCAGCTCTGTCTTTGCCAGTCGAATAGCGAGGACATCGTCCATACTTCCCTCGGGGCTGACGCTAGATTGTAGGACCGAGAATATTACCAAAGTTGAGGCTGGCAATCTTCTCAGCCTAACCAACCTCATCCCGGCGAAGAGCTTCGCCATTCAAGTTGGTTGCTGAGTGGTCACTTTCCTTCTTCTTGAACAGCCGTGGCAGTGACGGCGACCCCTGCCTGGGCAATCTCTTCGTCTTCTTGCGGGCTGTTGCCACTCGCGCCGATAGCTCCGATGACCTTGCCGTCTACCGTTATTGGGATTCCGCCCTGCAGTGGTGTGGCCCCAGGCAGCGCAAGGGCGGCAACACGTCCGTTGCGGACCTGATCTTCGAAGACTTTGCTCGGCCGGCGAAAGATCGCTGCTGTCCTCGCCTTTCCGATGGCGACTTCCACGCTCGCGACTTGGGTATCGTCCAGCCGCTCCAGCAGCAGCAATTGCCCCCCGTCGTCAACCACAGCTATTACGACTGTGGCGCCCCTCTTCCTTGCCTCGGCCTCTGCAGCCGCGACCAACTTCTTTGCGACCCCGAGGGTCAAGACCTTCTTGGTCGGCAGCTCCGCATGCAAACTCGTAGTGGCTGACAGGATCAGCGGCAATGCAAATGCGCAAATCGCTTTCATACTCTATCTCCTCACAATAAATCTGGCGACATTCCCCGGCATCCGCAACACAGGGATTGCGTTAGGGACGAATTCCCGGAATGTTCAGCCGGATGCGGTACAGGCCCGTGCGCGCACACAGGTACAGCGTTTTGCCATCATCGTCGCCCCAGGCAAAATTGTGCGGATGCTCAGGTCCGATGATGGTGCCCAGGTGTTTGCCTTCAGGAGAGATGATCCAGAGGCCGCCAGGGCCCGAAACATAGAGATTGCCCTTCTGATCGACCTTCATACCGTCGAGCGCATCTTCCCCTTCGGCAGATGTCATATCGAAAAAAACTTTTCCGTTGGACAAAGTGCCGTCTGAGTTCACTTCGTAACGCATGATGATCTTCTTCTCTGTATCCCAGTCATCAGCGTAGAAGTACTTCTCGTCCGGAGAGAAAGCCAAGCCGTTCGGCCCCTTCAAGTCGGTAGTCAGCAATTGAACTTGTTTGCCATCGGGCGAGACGCGGAACACACCGCTGTAAGGTAGTTCCTTGCGCGGGTCGTCGAAGAACTTGGGTAGGCCGAACGGAGGATCGGTGAAATATAGAGCGCCATCCGATTTATAGACGAGATCGTTTGGGCTGTTGAGCCGCTTTCCCTGGTAACGCTCAGCTAGCACGGTGAGCTGCCCGTTCTTCTCCATGCGAACGACCCGGCGATTGCCGTGTTGATTAATCGTCAGCCGGCCCTGCTTATCGAGCGTGAGGCCGTTCGAGCCAGGCTGGCCATACTGGCCGATGTCCATTCCACGATATCCGCTCTTGGTCATGAAGATGGACAACTGGCCGTCCGGGGTCCAACGGTAGATCACATTATTATTGGGATCGCTGAACAGAAGATAGCCATCCGAGTCCTCCGTTCGCGGGACCCATACGGGACCTTCAGTAAACAGGAATCCCCCGGCGAGCTTCTCAATCTTCGCACCGGCCGGAACGATCTCATCCAGCGCCGGGTGGTTGCGGATCACTTGGGCAGGAGTTTCAGCTATCGCGACTTTGGGTGATTTATAGAAGTCCAGCGTCGCAGACTTGATCCAGATGAAGTTCTGGGGACTATAGGAGATCGGCCCGTTGATACCGAAAACTGCGAGCTGAACCTGCTGGCCCGTCTTAACGTCTCTCGCGATGATCACGCGATTGGGAGCGTTGAATCCCTTGATTACTGGTCCGCCAGGTTGGCCAAGAACCCGGGGTATCTTGCCGTTCGCCCAAACTTCGGCGTAGTCGTCTATGACGATTTCAAACGCGACGGTTGAGCCTGCCGTTTCGAAATTACCCACCTTCTCCGGGACGGTGACATTAATCCGGTACCAATTGAAGCAGACCTTGGCTGTAGAGCGCCGCTGGTCGAGGGTCGTAGGATCGATCGCTTCCCAATGGGAATCATCGAAGTCCGCCGCACCGGCGTGCGGCGTGTAGTCGTAAGTCTTGGTCGGCGTACCACTCGGCTTGAGATCAGGGCCAACGGCGCGAGAGTCTGCGTCCACGATCTTCACATCGTGGTAGCGCCATTGGCCCTTTACCAGTTGCACGCCCTCGTGCGTGGACAGATCAACTACTGCATCGGGCCGACCCACAGGAGGGTCTTGGATCCTCTGTGCCCCTGCTCTGGCCGAACACAGCGACAAGACCAATGCCAGCGTTGTCGAAATACCCCACACATGCCGTCGGTTCTTCATGTTCATGTCTCGCCTAGCGAACTTTCACAACGTAATAGAGGAACGGATTGGTGACCTCCAGGAACTGGTGCGGTACACCGTTGGGCACAACGATCACGTCGCCTTTGGCGATTTGACGCGTCTGCCCATTGCGAATGCCCGTTCCCCGGAGCTCGTCCGGTGCTGTGGTCTTGGCGTCGACGGCTTCGCCGCCGGTGATAAAGGTGGCCGATCCCTGCAGCACGTAAATCACATCGGTGTCCTTCGTGTGTATCTCCGAGTGCCCGGGCTTCTCGCGACGGCTGGCATGGACCATGTAGTTGCGGCCGGCGCTGCCATCCAGCAGGACCGCTCCCTGTGCGAATGCCGCATCGACCTTACTCTTATCGAAGTAGGACACTTCCGGGTTAGAATCTGCATGCTTGGCAGCCGCCGCGGGCGCAAAAGCGTTGGAACCGGCAATCGCGAGTTTTTCATCCTGGTCAGCGCTAGCTGCGCCACTCACGCCGACCCCACCAACGATCTGACCGTCCACTGTAATTGGAATGCCGCCGATCAGAGGCGTGAAGTTTTCCAACGCTGTCATTACCGTGCGGCCCTTGCCGCTAGAGTTGATCAGTTCTTCAAAAAAAACGGGTGGGCTTCTTGAACATAACGGCCGTCCGGGCTTTACCTATGGAGATATTCGCACCTGCCGAGAATGTGCCATCTAATCTCTCCAATGCCATAAGGTTGCCGCCATCGTCTACCACGGCAATCACACCTCCCGGTGCTTGGAGCTTCTGAGCCTCAGCTTTTGCCGCTGCAACGACACGCTCTGCTCCTTGCAATGTGAGCGTCTTTTTTTCGACGGTCTGGGCGCCCGCAAGATTCGCGATGCACAGAGCAAACGCTGCGAACCCCGCATAAAGAATTGAATTGATCTGAATGTTCATGTTTTTTCCTGCTTTCAAGTGTTTAAACGGGCGTACGTCCAGGTCGGAACAGCGCCCGTTGCTTTAGGGTTACTTACTTACGGGGGAGCTGAAGCTTGCCTCGCCCAGATTGGTTTCTGCAAAAGCACACCAGATCTGTATTTTGGCCACGTTCTTGACATAGCTGGAGACGACGATCTCCTTCTTGTATTTGTCGCCGAGAAAAGCCTTAGTCTTCAACTTGTCGACGAGATAGACGTTGCCATCCGAATCCACCAGCTGCCAGTGCGGATCCGGTGTGTCAGGCACCACAGTCCGACAGGGTGAGGATGCTCTTGCCATCGCGCACGCTGTGAGTGACGGTTCCCTTGTTCGCCTTCGGTCCTTGGAACTGGCTGGAGGTGTGCCTATCCTGAGCAACTGTCGGGACGGTGAACAGCATGGTCGTCATCAGCAAAGCTAGAACCGCAAACTGAATTGCTTTATTGGCGTTCATTCCTTTACCTCGTGCTTAAATTTTTTCGTGAGTCGGCTCCCACACGGCGATCAATCGTTAACGATTCGCGAACCCAGGTTCATCCTGTGGGCCCATGTGCGGTGTCGAGGCACTCACGTGGCTGTGGGATTCGGAAGTGTCAGGAAGGTTTCACAGATTGGTTGGAAATCAAAATGGTAGCGAGTTCGTCACTTCCAGAGCCCTGCGGCATCCAATCGATCGGAATCATTCGTGCCACGCAAAACCAAAATCGTAGAAATCGACTGCTACCAAGTGCGCAGGGAATTAGTTGATTACATGGAGGGCGATCTCACGCCTGAACTGAGAATCCGGATTGATCACCACCTCCAGAACTGCAGTCACTGTACTGCCGTGTATGACGGTGTTCGGAACGTTGTGCGGTTGCTAGGCAATGAGAATGCCATCGAATTACCGCAAGGTTTCAGCCAGCGTTTGTACAGGCGACTGTTCCGAGTCCGGCCGGTAACAGCAAAGGAGCAGTTATGATCCAGTTCAAGAAGGAAATATGCGGTGATCTGGATGCTGCTCTCCAGCGCGAGTGGCTGGAAACCAACGGCCTCGGCGGCTTCGCTTCCTCCACCATCGTAGGTCTGAACACGCGCCGCTACCACGGGTTGCTGGTAGCTGCCACGAAACCACCTGTCGGCCGTTTGGTGCTCCTCTCCAAGGTCGAAGAGACCCTGTTCATCGATGGACAGGGTTTTGAGCTTTCCGCCAACCGGTACCCCGGAGTAGTTCATCCCCAGGGCTTCCGCTACCTCAAACAGTTTCGCCTCGATCCGTTTCCGGTGTTTACCTATGAAATCGAGGGCATAGAGATCGAAAAAACTGTCTTCATGATTCACGGTGAAAACAGCACCGCCGTTCACTACGAGCTGCGGAAAAACAATCATCCGGAATCGCCGAAGAACTTGCGGCTGGAGATCAGGCCGCTGATCGCATTCCGCGACTATCACAGCACGACGCACGAGAATGGGGCATTGAATCCGGCCTTGAAAGAAGAGCCGGGATTGGTGGCCGTGACCCCTTACCAGGCACTGCCAACACTGTATCTGGCTCACAATGCTGTTGAATTGCAGAAGACAGGCGACTGGTACAGGAATCTTGAATACGACGTCGAGCGCGAGCGCGGCTTGGACTTTACGGAAGATCTTTTCAATCCCTGCGTTTTGCGATTCGACCTGCGCGCCCACAGCCAAGCCTCAGTTATTGCTTCCACCGAACGCCTCGAGGTGGTGCGAGTCATTGAGTATCAGCAAGCCGAGATCACCCGTCGCCGAAACGCAGTGGTGTCCTCCCCCGTTGACGACGACTTTGCCCGTAACCTAGCCTCGGCTGCAGCGCAATATATCGTTTCTCGAGGAGATCAGAAGACGATCATCGCCGGCTATCACTGGTTCAGCGACTGGGGCCGCGACACCATGATCGCCTTGCCGGGCCTAACTCTGCCCACCGGTAAGCATGATGTTGCGCGCAGCATCCTGCGCACCTTCGCTAAACACGTGGATCAGGGCATGTTGCCCAACCGTTTTCCTGACGCTGGGGAAACGCCAGAATACAACACGGTCGATGCCACTCTCTGGTTTTTTGAAGCGGCGCGTGCCTTCCTTGCCTACACGGGCGATGTTGAGTTTGTACGCAACGAACTCTACCCCGTGTTTACGGACATCATCTCTTGGCACGCTCGGGGCACGCGGTACGGAATCAGAGTGGATCCTAACGGCCTACTTTCGTCGGGGGAACCCGGTGTCCAGCTCACGTGGATGGACGCCAAGGTTGGCGACTGGGTGGTGACGCCCCGATGGGGAAAACCGGTCGAGATCCAAGCGCTCTGGTATAACGCGCTGTGCATCGTGGAAGACTTGGCCCGCAGGTTTGGGGACGAAGCTGGTCAAGAACGGTATCGCAGCATGGCAGCACTCGCGAATCAGGCGTTCAACCGCCTCTTCTGGAACGAAAAAGATAGTTGCTTGTACGATGTCGTAAATGGCGGACTGCCCGATGCATCCATCCGTCCGAATCAGATCTTCGCCGTCAGCCTGACTCACACCATGTTGGCACCGGAACGGGCCCGGAGCGTGGTGGAGAAAGTGCAGGGACACCTGCTCACGCCGTATGGGCTGCGTAGCCTCGCCCCGAGTGATTCTCAATACCGTGGACGCTACACCGGCGGTCCTGCCGAGCGCGACGGCGCGTACCACCAGGGAACCGTATGGCCGTGGCTGCTGGGACCATTCATCACGGCGTACGTGAAGGTCAACGGCGGCAGCGACACCGCGCGCCGCCAAGCAGCCAAGTGGCTGGTTCCGCTAAAGGATCACCTCGAAGACGGTGGCCTGGGTCATATTCCCGAAATCTTGGATGGGGACCCACCTCATCGCCCTTGCGGGTGTATGGCGCAGGCCTGGAGCGTAGCCGAGACATTGCGCACGTTGGTGGAAGATGTCCACGGGCTGCGCCCGATGCCACAGCTACCTTTGGCAACCGCGCAACGCACAGATAGCACCGCTGTGCGTCAAGCAACGCCAAGGCAGACTCGTTCCAGGACCGGGACTAACCCGTAGCTGAAAGGAACGCACCCTGATCTGCTTGTCCGAATAAGGCGGTCTTGTGAAAAATCTCTTGCTTGCGCTTCTGCTGTTCCCAGCGTTTCTATTTGCGCATCCTCCGCTGACTCCAAGTCCGCGCACTGGCAAGGCCATCCGCGTAGCGTCGGTGTCGCCCGCCAGCGCAGCGACGTCGCGGGCATCCCCAGTCGATCCTGCCGGACACAAGGATTGCAATCACAATGTCCTGGAAAAATTGTTCTGAGACTACACTTTCAGGCTGCCGCTTCACCTGCGGCTTTGATTTTCTTGTTCTTGATCGCGGCCATGAATTTGGCGTAGTCAGCTTCGGTTTGATCGGCGTACTGAGACGCAAAATCGGTAATCGCTTTCACGATCTTTGATCCATTGCCGCAGTAACCATGAATCATACAA
>Ga0070706_100006686_pt1 | contig 10883 bp, 5 predicted proteins | sample KBSK5501metaG_FD_65476 | JGI IMG/M metagenome (GOLD analysis project Ga0070706, IMG submission 65476) | Corn, switchgrass and miscanthus rhizosphere microbial communities from Kellogg Biological Station, Michigan, USA - KBS K5-50-1 metaG | ecosystem: Host-associated > Plants > Roots >...
CGCGCCTGCTCGGCCCGCAGCCCCGCGTACCCGGCCGCGTCCAGCGCCGCCGCCAGCGCGGCCGGGTAGTCACCGCTGTCGTACACCGCGCCGAACGCGGTCGTGTGCGGCTCGGTGAACCTCGGCAGCAGGTTCTTGCGCCGGACCTCGGCCGGGTCCACGCCGATCTCGGCGGCGAACAGGTCGATCGCCCGCTCGACCGCGGCCGTGGCCTCCGGCCGGCCCGCGCCGCGGTAGGCGCCGACCGGCGTCGTGTTCGTCACCACCGACCGGGCCACCGCCTCAGTTTTAGGGAACGCGTACGGCCCGGGCGCCATCATGATCGTGAGGCCGGGCAGGACCGGGCCGTAGGCCGTCGGGTATGCCCCGGAATCCTGCAGGATCTCCAGCCGGTACGCCGCGATCGTGCCGTCCCGGCCGCCGCCGATCGTGACCGTCTGGATCTGCGCGCGGCCGTGCGTCATCGCGACCAGGTTCTCGCTGCGGGTCTCGGTCCAGCGCGCGGGACGGCCCAGCCGCCGGGCCACCCAGCACACGACCGCGTGCTCGGCGTCGGCGCCGAACTTCGCGCCGAACGCGCCGCCCACGTCCGGCGTGATGACCCGGACCGCGGCCGCGTCGAGGCCGAGCATCGCCGCGACCGCGTCGCGGGTCTCCTGCGCGCCCTGGTTCGGGATCCACGCGGTCAGCCGCCCATCCCCTGCCCAAGCGGCCGCAGCGGCGCGCGTCTCCATAGGAGCCGGCGCGACCCGCTGGTTGACGATCACGGCCGAGACCACCGCCTCGCAGCCGTCGAACAGGCCGGCGTCGAGCTGGGCGGCGTCGCCGAAGCTGGCGCAGATGTTGGTGCCGGCCTCGTCGAACAGCACGGCCGGCTCGCCGCGGGCTGCGGCCACGGGATTAATCACCGGCGGCAGCGGGTCGTAGTCGGCGTCCACCAGCTCGGCGGCGTCCTCGCCCTGGTAGGGGTCCTCGGTGACGACCACCGCGACCGGCTCGCCGACGTACCGGACGACGTCGCGGGCCAGCAGCGGCTGGGGCATGTGCTCGCTGACCAGCGGCGGGATCGGCGGCTTCCGCGCCGGCAGCTCGGCCAGGTCCGCGGCGGTGAACGCCGCGACCACGCCGGGCGCGGCCAGCGCGGCGCTGACGTCGACCGACCGGAGCCGCGCGTGCGCGACGGGGGAGCGGACGAAGTGCACGTGACACGCGCCGGCCAGCCGCTCGTCCACGACGTCCTCGGTGTACACGCCGCCGGTGGTCAGGAACCGCGGATCCTCCGTGCGCAGGACCCGCGTACCCAGAATGCTCAAGCCAGATCAGCTCCCTCAGTAACGAGCCCACGGTAGGGCATCGGGGGGTTCAGCTACTGGCCGGGGCGCGGCTCAGGGCACGGGCACGCCCTGGATGACGACGGGGCCGATCGTGGGGTCGAGCTCGGTGGACTGGGAGACCCCGGCCGGCGTGATGACGTCCATCGCCTTCGGCACCATGCCCGGGTCGAAGGAGCAGACCGGGCTGGTCCCGCCGGGCGCGCACACCCCGAACGTGAACTGCTGCGGCGTCGGGGTGAACGACCGCGCCTGGTCGAAGTTGAACCCGTCCTGGCCGGTGAGCACCACGGCGAACGACCAGCCCGGGCCGGGCGTGCCGAACGTCGACTGGGGCAGCCCGATCGTGATCGTCTTGGACGTGGTAGAGGCCGCCACGAACGCGGTACCCAGCGAGTTGCCGGCCGGATCCTGCCACACCGGGGCGCGGAACCCCTGCACCTCGACATACTGGCTCCAGGCGCTGCCGGACGCGATCGAATAGTTGCGGCTGGGGAAGGCGGCCGCGGTGGACGTGCTGGCCGCACCGGGCACGTGCACGTAGACGTCGAGCAGCTGCAGGCCGAGCGTCGAGCCGAACGCCTGCTGCAGGTTCGCCAGCGTCGCCTGCAGGAAGACCGTGTGGCCGTCGCTGATCACCTTGAACCCGGTCAGGTCGAACGCGCCAGGGTAGAACGCGGAGTCGGTCGGGTACTGGTAGGTGCCCGGCCCGTTGTCGTCGCCGCCCGGGTCGGTCACGTCCAGCACCGTCGTCCCGTTGGTGAAGTCGCTGGTCACCGACGTCTGCGCGTACCCCGTCCGGTTGCCCGGCTCGGTCGCGGCCGCGGTCAGCACGTCGTCGCCGAACCCGGCGGGCACGGTGACCGAGAACGAGCCGCCGGCGTCCGCCACTGCCCTAGCCACCGCCGACCGGGCGCCGGTCGTGGTGTCGAGCGACTCCACCACGACGCTGGCGCCCGGCGCGGCGGTCCCGGTCACCGTGGTCGTCGGCGTGCTGATCTGGCTGCCGGGCGCCGGCGAGCTGATCGTCACCGGGATCGAGCCCGGCGGCGCGTGCGTGACGTACCGCTGCGTGGTCACCGCCGGGGTCTCCAGCGTGTGCCCGGCCCCGATGGCCAGGATCAGCCGCAGCTCCTGGGCCTGCGCCCAGGTCAGCGGGGACGCCGAGCCGGCCGCCTTGCCGTCGGTGAAGCCGATCGACGCGGTGGCGGGGTCGCTGCCGTAGGGGCTGGCCGGCAGGTTCGGGTCCTCCCACGCCTGCTCCGGCACCAGCCCGACGCCCGAGGAGAACTGCGCCATGGCCTCGAGCAGCGCCGAGGCGCCGGTCAGGTTCCCGGCGGCGACGTCGGACTCGGCCCGCTCCCCGGACAGCACCGGCCACAGGTGCCCGGTACCGGTGTTCGTGGGCGGCCAGGGCGCGCCAGGGGTCGTGCAGGACGTCTGGCTCGGCTGGAAGCAGTCACCGTACCCGTCGGCGCTGCCCGCCGCGGCCGACGTGCCGTACCGGTAGTAGCCGGTGCCGCTGGGGGTGGTCACCGAGATCTGCTTGTCCAGCACGCCCAGCGAGGCCTGGACGTCCTGGTCGCCGACCGGGAGCTCGCCCAGCCGCACCAGCTCCTGGAACCCGCCGTCGATCACCGCTCGCTGGTCCGCCGTCGGCCCGCCGTTGCCAAGCCCGTAGCTGATCGCCGCGTTCGGGTCGCCGGTCTTCGACAGCCGGATGAAGTACGGCGCGGACGAATCCGGCCCGGTGCTGGTCACGTCCCAGCCCACGGTATTCCGCTGGAAGTCGTCCGCGGTCGCCTGGTAGAGCCGGGCCCGCGCGGTGTCGCCGTGCTGGCCGGCGATCGCCGCCGCGGCGGTCAGCCCGGCGATCTCCGCGGCGATCGTCGACGGCGAGTAGCCCGACTGCTCCTCCCACCGCTCCGCGCCGAACGAGGGCCCGGTCGCGACCAGCAAGTCGGCGGCCGGGCGGATGTGCCGCCGCCACAGCGCAGCGTCCCCGCCCAGGCCCGACTGCAGCGCCATGAGGATGGGGTATGCGGTCTCGTCCAGCTGGGTCCCGCCGGTGTCCGGCGCGGCCTGCCCGTTGAGCAGCGAGTTGCGCGGGAACTGCCCGTTGGGCAGCTGCTGGTGGTCGAACAGGAACAGGGTGGCGGCCCGCGCGGTGGCCAGGTCGCCGTCGGTCAGCAGGCCGGTGAACGCCTCGTACAGGTCGCGGGAGAACACCTCGCGGTAGGAGCCGAAGTACACCGGCTTGCCGCCCGCCAGCGTGCCGGCCGGCACCGACTGGCCCCACGGGCTGGCCAGCGACGCGACGATCGCGCCCGGGAACGTCTTGTCCTCGCTCGCCTTGATCACGTTGGCCGACAGGTAGTACCGCCGGGCCAGGTCGGCGCCCTCTGCTGTGCTGAGGCCGGGGTACCTGCGCGGTGGCCGGCGCAGGCCGTGGTCATAGGTTTGCCATCCGCGAAGGTAACTCCCCTCAATGTCCCCGAACGGCTGCGCCAGCGACTTTCCGGCCGTGGCGACGGCCTGCGCCGCGGTGCGGCCGAAGCCCAGCGCGAGCGTCACGGTCCCGCCGGCGCCGGTGGCGAGCTGCAGGGTCGCGGTGACGTGCCCGTCCGGCGCGGAGTCGTAAACGGGGGCCAGCGTGTGCGTGGCGTCGAGTTCCGCCAGCCCGTCGCTCGCCGTCCCCGCGTACCCGACGCTGGCCGCCGGGGACGGGCCGCTGGCCCGCAGCGCCATGAACGTCGGCACCGCGTAACCGCGGTTCGCGGCCGCTGTCACCGTATTGGTGCTGCCGATCACCGGGACCGGCGAGCCGCTGGCCACAGTCATGATCGCAGTGTTGCCGCCGGCGTTGTCGGTCCCGCCGCCGCCGTCGCCGTTGACGTGCGCGTCCAGCCGGGCGTACAGGTGCAGCGTGCCGACGTTCACCGGCGAGCCGGGCGCGGCGCGCAGCCGGGTGGACATGAGCACGGTGTCGCGCGCCGGGTCGGTCACGTACGTGGTGACGATCTGGTAGCCGTGCGCGGCGTCGGTCGCGGTCACCGTGCAGGCCATCCCGGTCGGGTCGGCGGCGACCGTGTAGGTCATGTCGCGCGCCTGCAGGTCGGTGAACGTGGCGCCGTCGGTGACGATGTACTGCAGCGTCGCGACGTTCGTGTTGTCGATCGTCGGCTCGTACACGTCGGACAGCACGCCGCCCGCGACGGTGTACCAGACCTTGGACGTCGTGTCGCGCGCCGTGCCCACGCAGTCCTTGCGCGCCAGGTCGAAGTAGGACAGCGCCCCCGGGCCTCCCGGGGCGACCCCCGCGGGCCGGGCGGTCGCCGCGCCGGCGCCAGCCGGAGCGGCCGCGACCAGCAGGTAGGTAAGCACGCTCACCGCCACCGCCGCCGGACCTAATCTGCGCACTCGCCGTCCGCCGCCGCGTACCGGTCCAGCCATCGTGGCCCTCCCTCGGATTAGCGGCAGCGTCCCTCCCCGGACGCCTCATGTCAACGGTTACCCGGGGACCAGATCGGCTTGCCCATTCCCAAGCAAGACCGCCAGTAACAAGATCGATCACGGGTGCCGGCGCGCCAAATCGGCATCGATCATGAAGGGCGGCCCCCGGGCCCTGCCGACCCGCGGGCGCGGCTAGCCGAGGCGCCCGGGGGGCGCGGTTGCCAGGCCGAACTGCTCGCGCCAGCGGCTGGTGATGGGCAGCCGGCGGTCCCGGCCGAAGTTCTTCGGCGTGATCTTGGGGCCCGGCGGGTACTGGCGGCGCTTGTACTCCGCGGCGTCGACCAGCCTGATCACCCGCTGCACCAGCGCCGGGTCGTGGCCGGCGGCGACGAGTTGCGCGGCGCCCATGTCGTTCTCCACGTAGTCGTCGAGCAGCGCGTCCAGCACCTCGTAGGCCGGCAGCGAGTCGGTGTCCAGCTGGCCGGGCGCCAGCTCCGCGCTGGGCGGCTTGGTGATCGAGTTCTCCGGGATCGGCGGCGTCCGCCCGTCCAGCGCGGCCTGGGCGTTGCGCCATTTCGCCAGCTCCCACACCAGCGACTTGAACACGTCCTTGATCGGCGCGAAGCCGCCGGCCGAGTCGCCGTACAGCGTGGAGTACCCGGTCGCGATCTCGCTCTTGTTCCCGGTGGTCAGCACCAGGTGGCCCTCGGCGTTCGACAGCGTCATCAGCACCATGCCGCGGATCCTCGCCTGCAGGTTCTCCGCGGCCAGCCCCGTCAGCCCCGGCAGCCCGGCGTCGAACGCGTCGACCACCGCATTGATGGGCACCGTGCGGGCGTGCAGGCCCTGCCGCTTGACCAGGTCCTCGGCGTCGGTGACCGAGTGCTCGGACGAGTACTTGCTCGGCATCAGCACCACGTGCACGCGGTCCGGGCCGATCGCGTCGGCGGCGATCGTCGCGGTCAGCGCCGAGTCGATGCCGCCGGACAGGGCGAGGATCACCGAGCCGAACCCGTTCTTCCGCACGTAGTCGGCCGTGCCGAGGACCAGCGCCGCGTACACCTCGGCGAGGCCGCCGGGGGGGCCGTCCTGGCACTTCGCCGCCCACGAGGTCGCCGCTCCACCGACTTGCCCGGGGCGCAGCCGTTCGGGATCCTCGGCATTCACGGGCGGCAGCTCGATCCGGCGGATCGTGATCACGGTGCCGTCACCCGCGTCGGCCGGCGTCTCGCCCGGATGCTTCGCGGGGTCCGCGGCCGGCAGGTCCAGGTCGGTGACCAGCAGCGCGTCGCAGAACCGCGGGGCATGCGCGAGCTCGCGGCCCTCCGCGTCCACCACCAGCGAGCCGCCGTCGAAGACCAGCTCGTCCTGGCCGCCGAGCATGTTGACGTAGGCGAGCGCCGCGCCGGCCTCGCGGGCCCGCCGGGCGCACAGCTCCAGCCGGACGTATTCCTTGCCGCGCTCGTAGGGGGACGCGTTCGGCACCGCGAGCAGGCCGGCCCCGGCGACGCGGGTGACCGCCACCGGGCCGCCGTCCTGCCACAGGTCCTCGCAGACCGCGATCGCCACGTCCACCGGGCCGCCGCGGGCCGGCATCCGGAACACCGGCAGGTGATCGCCGGGGACGAAGTAGCGGTACTCGTCGAACACGCCGTAGTTCGGCAGGTGGTGCTTGGCCGTGGCCGCCGCGATCGCGCCGTCGTACAGGAGCGCGGCGGCGTCCAGCGGCGCGCCGGCCGGCCTGCCCAGCCGCGGCGGCAGGTCCGCGCGCCGGCCCAGGTAGCCGGTGATGACGGCGACGCCGCCGAGGCCCTCGGCGGCCAGCCGCCGCGCGGTGCGGTGAACCGTGGCGATCGACGCGTCGACGAACGAGGCGCGCAGCGCGAGGTCCTCCACCGGGTAGCCGGTGATCATCATTTCCGGGAACACGACGAGGCCGGCGCCGGCGGCCTGGCCGCGGCGGGTCCAGTCGACGACCAGGTCTGCGTTGCCGTCCAGGTCACCCACGGTGGGATTGACCTGGGCGAGCGCGATGCGAAGCTGGGGCACGCCTCCACAGTAGGCCCGCCGTAACCTGGCGGTAACACCGGCGCGGCAGACTAGGGGGCCGTGGACAGGCAAGAGGAATTCGTGCTCCGGACGCTCGATGAGCGCGACATCCGGTTCGTCCGGCTCTGGTTTACCGACGTGCTCGGCTACCTGAAGTCCGTGGCGGTGGCGCCGGCCGAGCTGGAGGGCGCGTTCGCCGAGGGGATCGGGTTCGACGGCTCGGCGATCGAGGGGTTCGCCCGGGTCTACGAGGCGGACATGATCGCGAAGCCGGACCCGGCCACGTTCCAGCTGCTGCCCTGGCGGGGCGAGTCGCCGGGGGTCGGCCGGATGTTCTGCGACATCCTCATGCCGGACGGGTCGCCGTCCTACGCCGACCCGCGGTGGGTGCTCAAGCGCGCGCTGGGCCGCGCCGCCGACCTCGGGTTCACCTTCTACACCCATCCCGAGGTCGAGTTCTTCCTGCTCAAGGACAAGCCGGAGCCGGGGGTCAGGCCGCAGCCGATCGACTCGGGCGGGTACTTCGATCACACGCCGCACCTGATCGCGCACGACTTCCGGCGGATGTCGATCCAGATGCTGGAGCAGATGGGCGTCTCGGTGGAGTACAGCCACCACGAGGCGGCGCCTGGCCAGCAGGAGATCGACCTGCGGTACGCGGACGCGCTGACCACCGCGGACAACGTCATGTCGCTGCGCCTGGTGATCAAGGAGGTGGCGATCGAGCAGGGCGTGCACGCGTCGTTCATGCCGAAGCCGTTCACCGACCACCCGGGGTCGGGGATGCACACGCACATGTCGCTGTTCGAGGGCGACAAGAACGTGTTCTACGAGCCCGGCGCGGAGTTCCAGCTGTCCAAGCTCGGCCGCGGCTTCATCGCCGGGCTGCTGCGGCACGCGGCCGAGATCACCGCGGTGTGCAACCAGTGGGTGAACTCGTACAAGCGGCTGTGGGGCGAGGCGGAGCGGACCGCGGGCGCGGGCGGCGAGGCGCCGGCCTACATCTGCTGGGGTCACAACAACCGGTCGGCGCTGGTCCGGGTGCCGATGTACAAGCCGCAGAAGGGCAACGCGACGCGGGTAGAGTTCCGGTCGCTGGATTCGGCGTGCAACCCGTACCTGGCGTTCGCGCTCATCCTCGCCGCCGGGCTCAAGGGCATCGAGAACGACTACGACGTGCCGCCCGAGGCCGAGGACGACGTGTGGGCGCTCACCCCGGCCGAGCGGCGGGCGCTCGGCATCGACCCGCTGCCGCAGAGCCTGGACGAGGCGATCAACGCGATGGAGAGGAGCGAACTCGTCGCCGAGACGCTCGGCGAGCACGTCTTCGACTTCTTCCTGCGCAACAAGCGGGCCGAGTGGAACGAGTACCGCCGCCAGGTCACCGAGTACGAGCTGGACCGCTACCTGCCGGTGCTCTAGGGATTCCGGGCTTAGGATCTGCGCCATGCGCGCGGCGGCCGCCCGAACAGCGAAACGCCATTGGCTGTTCACCAGTGTGCTGATTGCCGGGCTGACGCTGCGCGTCCTCACTCAGATCGCCTACAGCCCGGCGCTGGTGTACATCGACTCCGACCGTTACCTCCGCGGTTTCTCCGCTCAGGAACCGCTGGGCTACCTGGCCTTGCTGTGGCCATTGCAGCACGCGGGCGGCCTCGCGGTCGTCGCCGCGGTGCAGCACGTTCTCGGCCTGGCCATAGCGTGCGCCATTTATGCGACGCTGACTCGCCGCGGCGTATGGCGATGGGTAGCGGCTCTTGCCGCCGCGCCGGTGCTGCTGGACGCCTACCAGCTGCAGGCCGAGCAGACGATCATGCCCGACGCCATGTTCGAGGCGCTGATCGTCGCGGCCGTGGCACTGCTCCTGTGGCGCCAGCGGCCCGCGGCCACTGCTTTCGGGCTGGCCGGGCTGGCACTGGGCGTGGCCGCCGACGTGCGCCAGGTGGGCGACGTGCTCATCGTCCCGGCCCTGGCCTTCGCGCTGGTCTGCTGCGTGCGGTGGCGGCAGCGGCTGGTCCAGGGCGCGCTGGTCACGGCGGGTTTCGCTGTGCCGGTGCTCGCCTGCATGACGACGGAATACCTCGTGAGCGGCCACTTCTCGACCACCCAGCGAAACACGTACGTCTTCTACGGCCGCGCGGCCGCGGCCGCCGATTGCGCGACCCTCCGCCTTCCGGCGAGCGAGCGGTCCCTGTGCCCGCCGCGGCGGGTGGTGGCCGCCCTGGGCATCGACGGGCTGGTCAGCGACCCCGCCGGGCCGCTGCTCAGCTACCGGCCGCCACCGGGGATGACGATCACGGCCATGGCGAACCGATTCGAGCTGGCCGTCCTGACTCAGCAGCCGGCCGCCGTGGCCGGCGCCGTCGGCCATGACTTCCTGCAGCTGTTCGCCCTCACCCGGGAGCAGGTTCCGGGGAGCACCCCGATCACCCGCTGGCAGTTCCAGACCAGCTATCCCACCTACCCGCCTCTGATCACGGCGAGCTACGTCGCCCGGATCAGGCCCGGCGGCGGTGCGCCGTCGGTCATCCGGCCCCTGGCGGTGCTGCTGCGGGATTACCAGCTGAACGGCGGGTACACGCCGGGACCGCTGCTCTCGGTCGCCGTGGTCGCGGGCCTGGCCGGGGCGTGCTGCCTGGGCGCCGCCCGCCGCGAACACAAGGCCCTCGTGAGTGCCTGCGTTCTCACCACGGGGATGGCCCTTACCGTCCTGCTGGTCTCGGACGCCTTCGAATTCTCCTGGCGCTATCAGCTGCCCGCCCTGGTCTTGCTGCCGCCCGCGGGCGCCCTCGGGTTCACCGCGCTCACCGCCCGGATCATGCTCGGGCGCATGGCCTGGCGAGGCAGGCCGGCGGCCGCCCGGGCGGCACCCCGGGCGGCACCCCGGGCGGCACCCCGGGCGGCACCCCGGGCGGCACCCCGGGCCCCCGCAGCAGAACAGGCGGGCCTGAGCCCGCACCTGTCCTTGCCGGTCACTTCCTTGCCGGTCACCGAGGGGTCGGCGGCGCCGATCCCGGCGTCTACGGCGCCGATCCCGGCGTCTACGGCGCCGATCCCGGCGTCTACGACGCCGATCCCGGCGTCTACGACGCCGTCATCGCCGTTCCCGGGGCCATCGCCGTGGTCAGCCTGATCACCCGCGTGCGCTCGGTGGTCCAGCGCCCGCGGTACAAATTTTGACCGAGCCCGCCCGCCGCGGCGCTCGACGATCCATAGCCGAACGGCGCCGGGCTGGACGAGAAGCCGGGCCCCGGGCTGGATGAGAAGCCGGGCCCTGGGCTGGATGAGAAGTCGGGTCCCGGACTGGACGAGAAGCTCCCAACCGGGCCCCCGTTGGGCCCGGCCGAACTCGTCGCGGGCCCGTTGCGTCCCCCGGGTGCCGGTGACGGCGAGGATGTGCCCGGCGTCGTGCCTTGCGAGGGCAAGCGGGTCAACGAGCGCGCCGTGACCGTGAAAGCGTTCGTGCAGGGCAGCGGCCACGGCACCGCTACACAGATGCTCACCTTGCGGGTCCTCAGCCCCGACCCGACAACCGTGACGCGCGCGGTCGTGGTCAGGTGCTGACGTAGTCACCCGGATCCGTGGTTGCCCTAGCCGGGTCGGCCTTTACGTCGGGTGCTGGCTGGGGAGCGAGACGTATCTTCGGCCGGCCGGTGTGATCCAGAACATGACACCGGGACTGGGCTGGTGGAGTTGCCAGCCCTGGGATTGCTTCAGCCGGTGACAGTACCTGCACAGCGGGGCCTGGTTGCATTCGCAAGTGATCCCGCCATCGTCGTAGGGGATGCTGTGGTCGAGGTCGCAGCGCGCGGCCGGACGGCGGCAGCCGGGCCCGGTGCAGGTGACGGTGCGGGCGCGGACCAGCCGTTGCAGCGCGGGGCTGGCCCGGTAGCCGGGCTCGGCGTTGCGGTGATCACACGTCACCCCGGCGATGGGCTCTGCGGTCACCTTCACCGTCCAGCCGCTGCCGTCTGGCGCGGGCGAGAGCGGGCCGCGGGCGATGCCGCCGGCCAGCGCCCGGTCGTCGGGGCCGGTCACGACGATCTGCCA
>Ga0070706_100006687_pt1 | contig 10882 bp, 11 predicted proteins | sample KBSK5501metaG_FD_65476 | JGI IMG/M metagenome (GOLD analysis project Ga0070706, IMG submission 65476) | Corn, switchgrass and miscanthus rhizosphere microbial communities from Kellogg Biological Station, Michigan, USA - KBS K5-50-1 metaG | ecosystem: Host-associated > Plants > Roots >...
GCGTCGGGGGCGTGGGACTCCTGACTTGCCGGCGCCTCACTCGGGTTCTGGTTGGGAACCTCGCGTGGCCGTAGCGGGCGATCCTGGTCGTAGCGCAGCCCGAGATGCAAGGCTGCCTGCGCCTTGGCCAATTCTTCGCCGAGGTAGCCGGCATGGCTAAGCTGCGTAACCAGCCCCTCGCGCAACAGCCCCAACAGCATCGATCCTGCCATCCGTCCCCGCATCTCATGCGCCGGTGTATGATCGGGCAGATAATGGCGGAGTAGGATCTGCTCTTCCTCCCGATCAACCGTAATCACGAAGTAGCCCTTCGGATCATACTGCAGCGGCTCGCGCTGTCCTCCTGGCCGAATAGGGATAAACTGCTCTTCCAGTGATGCCATTTCGGTTGCCTCCTCCCCCGCAGCAAAGCGCCCCGGATTGCGCCCTAACAGGCCGCCAATACCTTCTGCGAGCGTCTGAAGATCCGCTTCGCCGGTCCAATCGAGCACCTCGACCTGCCGGCGGAACTGGGTGATGCGCTCTAGCGCCAGTGTCGGCAATACCGGGTCGTAGCCAACGGCCCCGACGATGCGGCGTTGCTCGTCTACGCCGCGCTCGGCGAGCGCGACAAGAGACTGCCCAGGATGAAAGAGCGGCGAGTCCTTGCCACAGATCAGAAAGAAGCGAATCGCCGGGTTCGCCGTGATATTAACCACAATGCGCTCGATGCCGAGATTCGCCGTGTACACTTTGCCGGCGATGGCCACGCCTGGCAGGCGCGCGAGCGGCGCGATCAGGTCCTCCGAGGTGAGCGCGCACACGGCGACGGGCGCCTGCGGATCGCCCACCTCATACGAGCCGGCGATCACCGGCCACGCAGCGCTGCTGGTCATACCTGTCTCCCTCCTTCACCTGCCGGTTGGCCGTTACTCCGCGGCGTGTCTCGTCGTTGAAGCGCCAGTAAGGCAGATCACTTGTCCTCACCTTCTGGCGTGCCAGGGCAGCGCACCTCCGTGATAGCCGGCGGCGCGAGCTGGCCTTCCAGGCGTTGGAGCGCACGCTCAGTCCAGACCAATTCGGCGTCCATCAGACACAACAGGTGTTCCTGCGCCAGTTGCTGATGCAGATGGGCACGGCCGCCCACCTCTCGCTCGATCAGGGCGCGGTGGGCGAGCACGGCCTCGCGTCGCTCCTGTAATAGGTGGATGGCATCCTGCGGCTCGAGATAGGGAAGAAAGAACATGCCCACCTCGACCCCAGAATGCGCTACCTCATAGGTTCGCACGACTTCGCGCAAGAGCTGATGAAAGCGCTGTCGCCCCTGGTCGGTGAGCGTATAGATGAGGCGCTCGCGGCGCGGCCCACGCGCGCCGGCTTCCGCTGTCACCTGGAGGGATCCGCGCGCCGCCAGCCGCTCGAGGAGATAGTAGACGTTGCCCTTTTTGAGATCGGTAAACAACTCGCCATGCGCTACGACGATGCGGTGGAGGTCGTAGCCCGTCAGCGGGCCCGACTGCAAGAGGCCAAGGATGTGCAGTTCTTTGTGCATGGGTACGCTCACAGCCGCTGCGCGCCTGTCTCGGCAGGCGACTTTCCAGCGACATTGGGAACGACAGACGTCCGAGACGATATTCAGCCCTGACTACAGTCTAATTAGGGATCGTTCGAAAGTCAATGCTGACTTTGCTCGCCACTGGCGCGTGCGCTCGCCGACCGGCGAGCGCAGCGGCTAGAACACGGTCGGCGGCTCATCGCCGAGGATCAGCGACCAAAGTGTGGACACCAGATGACTCGGCGGCCGGGGTTCAAATTGCGCGGCTCGCCCACGACCTCTGATCCCGCTTCACCTGTCACTCACGGACGGTGACGCTGAGCTCCATTCCCGGGTGGAGGCTGCAGTAAAAGGTAAAGGTTCCCGCAGTGGTGAACGGGCCAATCATGGCCGAGCTACCGCCGTCGATGCGCAGATTGTTGACGTCAGGCGCTCCGGGCTCCCGCTGCGAATGGCTTGAGGTGCCGTTGTGGATGACATGCGGTACGAAGCCATCGGCGATCAGCGTAATGCGATCGCCCTTCGCGATGGTCACGGTTTGCTTGGCAAAGCTATCGCCGCTCATATGCACGTCGTTAGGACCAGCACTGCTCGCCGCTCCGCAGGCGGCAAGGGCCACTACTAGCACTGGACAGAGCACGAGCACGATCGCCCATCGTTTCATCCTAAGTGTCTCCTTGACGTATCCAACGGGTCCACCTGAAGCCCGGCCCGCCACACAGCCGGCGCCCAGCGCGCTGGCCTGTAGCAAGGATACGGGCGTCCTATGGCGATCTGACGACTGCGATGCGACAAGAGCGTGGCAATTTTGTGGCAAACGAGTGACGAGCCGATGGTGGGAGAACGCGACGAGCGCAAGGGAAGGATACGCAGAGAGGCACGATTGGGGGAGGTGAAACCAGGGACAGATCGAAGACACGGACGTATAATGGCCGCACAAGCCGCATTATGCCGTCAGATCGCTAGGATGACGTCCCGCCCGTCGAGCAGGCGCAGGTCAGCCGGCAGGCGGCCGAACGAGATGGAGGTACCCTTTGACCTTGCGTGATGCCGCGATGCCGCCCGCCGACGCCGTGCTCGGCAAGATCGGCCTGCCGGCGCCGCTGCACGAGCTGGCCACGCGGCCATGGGACGCCATCGTCGTCGGCGCCGGCCACAACGGCCTGACGTGCGCGGCCTATCTCGCCCGCGCCGGCAAGCGCGTGCTCGTGCTGGAGGCGCGCGAGCGCATCGGCGGCGCCTGCACGCTCGAAGAGCTCTGGGGCGGCGTCAAGATATCCCCCTGCGCCTACCTCGTCGGTCTGCTCCATCCCCTGGTGGTGGATGAGCTGAAGCTGCGCGAGCATGGCTTTGCCTGGACGCCGGCAACCAACGGCCTGTTCGTCCCTTTCGACGACGGCAATAGCGTGCAGCTGTGGGAGGACGAGGAGCGGTGCGCGGAGGAGATACGGCGTTTTGCGCCGCGCTCCGTGGCGGGCTGGCGCGCGATGCAGGACCTCATGGCACGTCTGCGCGAGGCCGTGCGCCCCGCCGGCGAGCGCGACCTGTGGATCGGCGAGCCGCCCACCCGCGCGCAGCTCGAAGCCCGCATCGGCGGCGACGACGCGCTGCGCGGGCTGCTCTTCGAGTGGAGCATGGCTGAGCTCGTCGAGCGCTACCTGGAAGACGAGCGGCTGCAGCTTGCCTACCTCGGCCAGGGGGTCATTGGCACCAACGCCTCGCCCTTCGACGCTGGCACCGCCTCTATCCACTTCCATCACTCTGGGGGCCGGCTGGACGGCTATGTCGGCGTGTGGGGCTATGTGCACGGCGGAATGGGGCGGGTATCATTTATTCTGTGCGATATCGCGCGTGAGCTCGGCGCCGTGGTCGCGGCGGGCGTGCCGGTGGAGGCCATTCTGCCCGGCGAGGGCGTGCGGCTGGCCGACGGCACGACGCTGCGCGCGCCGGTCGTCGTGAGCAACGCCGATCCACAGGTGACGGCGCGCTTGCTCGGCGCGCAGGCCGATCAGGACTGGCGGGCGCAGGTAGACGCCATCCCCATCACGGGGTGCACGGTGAAGCTCAATATGCTGCTGCGCGAGCTGCCGAATTTCACGGCGCGGCCTGGTACCGATCAGCCGCACCACGCCGGCCAGATCAACACGCCCCTCTCGAAGCAGGAGTGGCGCGATGGCTTCGCCGCCGCGCGGCGCGGAGAATTGCCGGAGCGACTCTGGACGGAGCAGTACTTCCAGACGGTCCACGATCCCACAGTCGCGCCGGCCGGCCAGCACACGATGAGCGTCTTCGCGCAGTATGTGCCATATGCGTTTGCCAGCGGGGATTGGGATGGGCGCCACGAGGAGGTCACACAGCTGACCATCGCCTCTATCGGGCGGTATGTGAGCAACTTCCCCGATGCCATCCTGGACGTCGAGGTGCTCGGCCCGCCCGATATCGAGCGGGCGGTCGGGCTAACCGGCGGCCACATCTTTCAAGGGGAGTGCCTGCCGCCCTACATGTGGGACCAGCGGCTGGCCTATCGCACACCGATGGACGGCGTGTTTCTGTGTGGCGCCTGCACGCATCCCGGTGGCAGTGTCATCGCGATCAACGGGCGCAACGCGGCGATGGCCGTGCTGCGCGAGATGCGCGACGCGTGAAGTGAGGTCGGCGTCGGCGCTGCGTGCCGGCCCGAGTGATCGGGCTCCTACCCCCCTCGCCCGTTGCCCGCCGTGCCGGCCAGGGAAGGGTCAGTCACCACGCGTGACACGCCGCCGACGATCACGGCGAGCACCTGGCGCGCCCACTCATCGGCGGGCGTGGTGCGCTCGCCACGCGCCCACTCGATGCCGGTGCCGAAGATGGCCCAGCTGATGACGGAGGCCGCCGTCTCCCGCATAGTCACCGGTGCATCCTGCGCCACCGGCGCCTGGCGCAGCCAACCCAGGAGCACTGTGCGCACCTCTTGTTGCACCCTGGCCTCGAAGCGCGGATGGAGATCGCGGTCGGCGGGCGCACAATGGCCCTGGAACTGGGCCAGGAATTCACAGACCGCCATCACCAGCAGGTGGAGATTACGCGGCGAGAAGGAGGCCTCAGGCGGCAGATAGCGCCCCAGCGCCTCGCGGAACGAGTCCACCACCAGGTAATCCATCAACGCGTACTTGTCCTCGAAGTGGGCATAGAAGGTCGCCCGGTTCAGCGTCGCCCGCTCCGCGATATCCTGCACGCTGATGGCCTGGAAGCTCCTCTCGGCCAGCAGCGCCATGAACGCGTCCTGCAATAGCCTGCGCGTGCGTTTGACGCGCGGATCGGCTTCGTTCATCGTGATGTCTCCTCGCTCCCGGCCCCTGGACGCCGTGACGTGTCGCGATTCCCCGCGTCCGGGCGCTGGCGGCGCCGCTGATCGACACTTTAGGCCCAGTGTTGGTTAGGCAACAAAAGAGGCGATTTGCGGATTGCGGCGCGGCACTATCTAACACTAGTATTCTAGTCGACAGGTGTCAAGTAGGCAACAACTGTGACCTGACACTCTGACATCTGGCAGCACCGACAGAGGGAGTATCATTCTAATGAATGCGGTCTTGTGGGTTGCCCAGGGCCTGCTGGCGCTGGCGTATTTGCCGGCCGGCGGCATGAAGGCGAGCCAGCCGGTGGACGCGCTGGGCAAGCGGATGGCCTGGGTGCGCAGCACCCCGGAGATGCTCGTGCGCTTCATTGGCGTCGCCGAAGTATTGGGCGCCATCGGCATCATCTTGCCTTTGCTGACGAACATTCTGCCCTGGCTGACAGTGGCCGCGGCGATTGGCCTGGTGCTCGTTCAGGTATTCGCTATCATCTACCATATGTCGCGCGGCGAGGCAACGCGCCTTCCGTTGAATGTCGTGCTGCTCCTGCTCGCGATTCTCGTCGTCATCGGGCGGTTGGTCATCGTCCCGATTGCCTGAGGCACCGCGCGGCCGTCGCCGGCTGGCGTACCTGCGCCAGCAATCGGCCGGCCCACGTGCGGCAGTTCCAGCTTGGAGGCACAACGACATGAATCCGCAGCTACAGCGGCAGGACACGCGCGAGGCGTCGTCCCCGACCACAGCCATTGATCCGGCGACACAGATGGGCCTCGTCGCCCTTGCCGTCGCCGATCTCGACCGTTCAGTGACCTATTACCGCGATGCCCTTGGCTTCACCGTGCTGGACCGCGCCGAGCACACGGCGACGCTCGGCGCTGGCGCCGCGCCGCTGCTGCTCCTTACGGAGGAGCCTGGCGCCAGGCCCTGGCCCCACGATCGCCGCGGCTACACCGGCCTCTATCACTTCGCCATCCTCGTGCCCACCCGCGCCGACCTGGGTCGCTGGCTGCGGCACTGGGTCGCGCTGGGCTTCCCGCTGCCGGGCCAGGGTGACCACCTCGTGAGTGAGGCGCTGTATCTCTCGGACCCGGATGGCAACGGCATCGAAATCTATCGCGACCGGCCGCGCAGCGAGTGGCGCTGGGTCAACGGCGCCATCCAGATGGCAGTGGACCCCGTCGACATCGCCGGCGTGCTGCGTGAGGCGGAGCAGGCTGGCGAGCCGTGGACGGGGATGGCGGCTGGCACGCGCCTGGGGCACATGCACCTCCAGGTCGGCGACATCGCGCAGGCAGAGGCGTTCTACACCGGCATCCTCGGCTTCGAGGTCATGGCGCGCATGCCGACCGCGCTGTTCGTCTCCGCCGGTGGCTATCACCATCACATTGGCATGAACACCTGGCATAGTGGCGGCTCCGGGCCGGCGCCGGCTGGATTCGCGGGCCTGCGCTTCTTCACCATCGAGATGCCGAGCGAGGAGGCGCGCGCCGCGGTGGTCGCCCGCGTGCGTGCGGCGGGCCAAGACGCCGCTGAGCGCGACGGCGTCGTCGCCATCCAGGATCCCTGGGGTAATACTATCCGGCTGACGCTCGGCGCGGCCAACACCGAGGCGACGAGGGCGCTCCGGGCCGCCGCGGAGCAGGCGCCTGTCTCGTAGCAGGCGCCGTGCCCGCCACGCTACACTACGCTAGGGCGGCAAGGCGCAGCCGACACGCAGGAGATGTCTCGTTCATGGCGGGACCGACGGGCGGTCCATCAATGGATGTCGTCTTCCATAGGCAGTCGTTTCGTGAAGCGAAAAGGAGCACGCGTATGACCTGGCAGGCCGATCCTTTCCACACGCAAGTCGAGTTCGCCGCCAAGCACCTGGGCATGATGACGGTGCGCGGCCACTTCACCGAGATCAGCGTCACGGGGAATATCGACCCCGACCACCCAGAAGCGGCGACCGTCGAAGTCACCATCCAGACGGCGAGCATCCGGACCCACAACGAGCAACGCGACAACGACCTGCGATCCTCCAACTTCCTCGACATCGCGAACTACCCGACGATCACCTTCAAGAGCACCAAGATCGAGGCGCTCGGTGGCGATCGCTACAACCTGACCGGCGACCTCACCATCAAGGGCAATACCAAGCCGGTCACGCTGGCGGGGGTGGTCTACGGCGAATTCAACGACCCGATGATGGGCCATCGCATCGGCTACAGCGCTGAGGGCAAGATCAATCGCAAGGACTTCGGCATGACGTTCAGCGCGATGCTCGACGGCAAGTGGGTCGTCAGCGATGACGTCCAGCTCTTCATCGAGGGCGAGATCGTCGAGCAAAAGCAGGAGCAACCCGCCGCCACCTCTGCTGCCTCGGGCGAGGCCGGCTAACCCGCGCCAGGCCGACTGCGCGCGCGGGAGGTCAGGAGGCGATTTTATGCTGGATACGGCACTGCGCGAACGGCTGTTGGGCATCTATGCCACAACCAAAACCATCGCCGTCGTCGGCGCATCGGCGGACCCGACCAAGGCCGCCCATGTGATCCCACGCTACCTGCAGAGCCAGGGATACCGCATTCTGCCCGTGAACCCGCGCGGCGGCGAGCTTTTCGGCGAGCGGGTCTTCCGCTCGCTGGCGGAGATCGACGTGCCGGTGGATGTGGTGGATGTCTTCCGCCCCGCGGAGGAAGCGCCTGAGATCGCACGGCAGGCTATCGCTGTCGGCGCCAAAGTGCTCTGGCTCCAGGTGGGCATCGAGTCCGACGAGGCCCAGCGCCTGGCGGAAGCGGCGGGGCTGACGGTTGTCATGAACCGCTGCATGGGGGCGACCCACGCCCAGCTCGGCCTGGGGCCAGGGCCAGAGCGCTAGTCCGACATCCGCGCAGTCATGAGAAATGCGCAACAATCCCCATCGCTCTCCCATGGAGGCTATCCGCACGCCCAGCGACGAGATCTGGCCGCCAGGCCCAACTCGTCCGGCGCCGCCCAGCGCCGCGCTGGGCGGCAGCCTCAGGAACAGAGCGCTAAGCGCCCATGCGACGCCGCTCACACCGATTCGGGTAGAGCGGCGAAGCCGGGGAGTGACGCTGCGTCATCCAGCATGCGCTCATCTTGGGGCGAGCTCGACCCTGCCACGCGCTACGCTGCCGCCCCCGGCGGCGCCGCTGGGTCCTTGCCTGGTATCGCTGGGATCGTGCGCAGCCGATTGATGTCCAAGGCCGAGTACATAGACACTAGGAACGGAACCAGGTACGTCAGCACGACCTTGAGCACCACGAGCGGCGTTACGTGGCCACTCAGCACCACATCGAGCTGATTAATGATGAAGAGGGTCGTGCCGACAACCGCGGAAACCTGGAGGGCGCGCCGGAAGACCGCCCGTAGACCACGGCATGGCGCCAGCACCGCAGGATTGGTGTCGCCCCAGCGCCGGCGAAACGAAAGTGTGCGATGCGTCCACAGAGATCGCACACGGGAGCGTCTGTCTTCATCGGGTGCCACCCTGCTCTCGCGCATCCGGGGATCCGGCGATACTCGTCGTCGAGCCGTCCCGGTAGGCCTTGGTGAAACGATCATACGAGGGCGGTGTTTCAGGACCCCTACGCTCGCTAACAGGGCAATATAAGTGAAGAGGAACGCACCTACGTGGCTGCGTGTCTCATGTTCTTGGCCGGAGACGCCAGTGAGCGCCGCGTTTCGTTGCGGGAGATCATCGCTGGCCCGCGCTCCATCGTCTGTTGCTGCGCACGCCGCACGATGCCCCCGCGATGTGTCGACGATGGCCCACTCACAGGCTCTATGGACGAACGGGTTCCCGACTCAGGCGACGGCGCGCTGTGGGCGATCGAGGTAGGCCAGAACGGCGGCCACGAGAAAAAACGGCGTGATGATGAGCGCGAACCATTTGACGATGAAGATGATGCCAATGCCGGCGATCAGCAGCAGCACCGCGGCAGCCGACGGCGCGACCGGCGCGATCAACGAGCCAATGATCCCCGCCACCAGTACGAAGAAGCCGATGAAGCCGTGGGTGGAGTCCATGTGCGTGTCGCCGGCCCACCGCGCGATGTCGTGGAACGCCGAATAGGCGAAGTTGACCACCAGCCCGATGACGGCGCCGATGAGGCCGAGGACAAGCGCGCCGAGCCGACCGATAAGACGCATGTTTGCTCTCCCTTTCCCGTGCTGGCCCACAAACCACGGCCCGCGCCGGCAGAGCGAGCATAGCGGGACCATGCCTGACTGTCAAGCATGTGGAGTGGAGGCGCAGCCAAAGTTGCGCTCAGTTCGGGATTAGGAATGGGTTCCTCCACTGAAGACGCTCACGACAAGTGCCAAGCTCCTAGAAACGGGAAGAGATGTGTGATGCGGTGTAGCCCACTTGTAAGCCTCCCCTGCCATCGTAACGTTGTGGCCACTTGGGTGCCGCTCACGCCGCCCTAGCAGCATGCTCAAGCAACGAACAAACTGGCAGGCCAGCTCGTTGACGGGAGGGATGTGTCTGTCTACGAGGCGGAGTGGGACGGCTCTACTCCCCAGTGCACAACACCCGAGTGCGAGCAGATCCTACCCCATCCCCCATCCACCCTCAATGGCGAAACGCCCTCTAAAGACAGCGTCAGGAAGGAGCACCGCACAATGAAAGTATCGTATGGGACAACGCGTGTCGGTGACGTCGACGTATTCTATCGGGAAGCGGGCCGGCCCGACGCTGCGGCGATCCTGCTCCTGCACGGCTTCCCGACCGCGGGACACATGTTCCGCAATCTGATCCCTGCGCTCGCCGACCGTTATCGCGTGCTCGCACCGGACCTGCCGGGCTTTGGCAACACCGTCGCGCCGTCTCGCGCGAGGTTTGACTATAGTTTCGACCATCTCGCCGAGGTGATCGACGGCTTCGTCGACGCGCACGGGCTGACCCGCTATGCACTCTATATCTTCGACTATGGCGCGCCCATAGGCCTGCGGCTGGCCCTGCAGCATCCGGAACGCGTCAGCGCGATCGTCACGCAGAACGGCAACGCCTACGAGGAGGGCCTCAGCACGGCTTGGGAGCCGTGGCAGGCCTATTGGCGGAAGCCCACGCCGGAGAACCGCGAGCGGTCCCGCGCCTCGCTGAGCGATGACGCCATCCGCTTCCAGTATCTCCACGGCGCGCCGGCCGAGCTTGTCGCGCCGGACGGCTACATCCTCGATATGTACTATATGGCCCGCCCGGAGGCACGCGAGATTCAGCTCGACCTCATTCTGAGCTATCGGACGAACGTCGCGCTCTACCCGCGCTTCCAGCAGTATTTCCGCGAGCACCAGCCGCCGCTGCTTGCCGTGTGGGGGAAGAACGACCCGTTCTTCATCCCGCCCGGCGCCGAGGCCTACAAGCGCGATCTTCCTGACGCCGAGATCCATTTCCTCGACACGGGACATTTCGCGTTGGAGACGCATGGTGAGGAGATTGCCGCGCAGATGCGCGACTTTCTGGCCCGGCGCCTTGCTGATAGATAACGAGCGGCGACTAGGGTGCGATCATCGTGGGATGACTATCCCCGACCCACGAGCCGGGCCCTCACGTCCAGGTAACCGTCCGCGTTCCCACTTCGTCATAGTTGGCCGTAACGCTGCCGAACGGGCTGCCGCTGATCGGGTTGTTATTGCCTTCGGAGGTACGGGTGAGCGTGATGAGTCCAGGACCCGGCACGAACGTGGGAGGTGGGTTCAATACGTAACTGCCGCTGTCGCTTTGGTACACGGAACCCGTAGAGCCTCCGCGCATTTCCGATGCGGAAGCCGAAATGACATATGTGCTGTCTCCGCCCGGCACGTACCGTATCGTCAGCGGTTTCTTCGTTGGGACAGTGGCCCCGTCGCCAGGTGAAGTAATCACCATGGCCGGCATAGCCGTCAGCGCAACCGAGAATGTCTGGCCGTGCCCATTGGTGTACGAGATCGTGTATGAACCGCCAGTGGTGACCGCGGGGACAATGCCTTCATACCAGGCAGGACCAGCGATGGGTTCGTTGTACTTTGAGGA
>Ga0070706_100006690_pt1 | contig 10879 bp, 9 predicted proteins | sample KBSK5501metaG_FD_65476 | JGI IMG/M metagenome (GOLD analysis project Ga0070706, IMG submission 65476) | Corn, switchgrass and miscanthus rhizosphere microbial communities from Kellogg Biological Station, Michigan, USA - KBS K5-50-1 metaG | ecosystem: Host-associated > Plants > Roots >...
CGCGGAGCGCCTCGTCGTCCCACAGACGGGCCAGGGCGGCCGCGAGCCCGTCGACGTCGTCGGGGCTCACGAAGAGCGCCGCGTCGCCCACGACCTCGGGCAGCGAAGAGACGTTCGACGTCAACACCGGCGCGCCGCAGGCCATCGCCTCCAGCGGAGGCAATCCGAACCCCTCGTAGAGCGAGGGATACACGAAGGCGCGCGCGCCGGATAGCAAGACCGGTCGTAGCTCGTCCGGCACGTAGCCGAGACTGCGCACCCGTCCCCCGCGCGCGAGGCGATCGACGGTGGCGCGAATGGCGGCGTTGTTCCAGCCGTGCCCGCCCGCCAGCACGAGCGGTCCGATCGCCGCCGGCGTCAGCTCGAGGGCCTGAAGCAGCCGGAGCAGGTTCTTGCGCGGCTCGATCGTCCCCATGAACAGCAGATACTCGCCCTGCCGCAGGCCGAGCGGCGCCAGGCGGGCCGCGACCTCGGCGGCCGGCCGAGGCGTGAAGCCGGGCGCGACGCCTTCCGGAATCACGGAGACGCGCTCGGGCTCGACAGGCAGGAGCTTGAGGACATCGTCTCGGGTCGACCGTGAGGGCGTGATGATGTGGCTCGCTCGCGTCACCGCCGGCTCGAGAGCGGGCGCCATCCGCGCCAGCCGATCGGCGGGGTGCCATTCCGGAAAGAGCAAGAGGGTCAGATCGTGGATGGTCAGCACACGGTGCGCGGCCGGCACCCGGTACGGGAAGATGTTGTTCGTGGCGTGGAAAACGTCACAGGGCGGGTCGATCCCATAGTTGAGCTCGGCGTCGCGCCCGAGCCGACGCCGCAGGCGCGCGCGCGCCGTCGTCCACCAGCCCGGGACGATCAGCTCGACGTTGGGCTCGGTGAAGCCCAGGAGCCGCGGGGCGCGGCGCTTCACGATTCGCAGCGGGTACGGCGCCAGGACGTAGTAGCGCTCGTCCTCGCCGAGGCGTGCCAAGGCCTGCACGAGCTGCCGGGTGTAGTGCCCCACTCCCGTCAGCGGAGCGAGGAGCGGCTGCCCATCGAGGGCGACACGCATGTCAGGCCGGCGCGGCCGCCTGCGGCACGTCCCTCATGACGTGCGGTCTCGCGCATCGCGAGGGATGATGCGCCAGCGGTGGCGGATCTTCGTCACGCCCTGCTCGGTCCCTTCGTCCCGGACCGAAAACGGATAGCGGCGGCTGTGATAGTCGTACGGCGTGCCGTCTTGGGCGTGCACCGCGACGTCGACGAAGTAGCTGCCGGCGATGAGATCGAGGGAGTCGATCGTCACCTCGACCTCGCCCGCGTTCCGCAGATCCGGCAGCGAGATTTTCGCCAGGTTGGTGTTCGTGCCGTAGACCCAGAGACCGTCGTTGCGGAGGATGGCGAATCCGAAGACGCGACTGTCCACGGCATGGTGCACCCGATAGCGGAAGCGGATCGTGACGGGCTCTCCGCTGGCGTAGACGTAGCGCTCGTGGCCGTGGGCATCGTCGAGCCGGACGCGCTCGATCTCGATCTCTCGCGTGCCCCATCGGTCCAGCGTGGGGACGGTGGTCCCGACGGTGGTCCCGACCTCCGGGGGAGCCGGCTCCTCGTACGAGCGGGCCAGCATGCCCGACTCCTGCTCGGCCACCGCCTGGCGATAGAGATCGATCACTTTGCGGGGCGCGCCGGCGGCCTTCATGACCCCGCGGTCGAGCCAGACCGCCTCGTCGCACCATCGTTCGACGGCCGCGGGGTCGTGGGTGACGAGCAGGATCGTCTTGCCCAGCCGCCGGAACTCGGCGAGCCGATCGGCGCACTTGCGCGCGAAGGCCTCGTCGCCGACGGCCAGGACCTCGTCCATCAGGAGCACGTCGGGATCGAGATGTACGGCCACGGCGAAACCGAGGCGCATGTACATCCCGGACGAGTACGTGCGCGCGGGAGCATCGATGAACTCCGCCAGCCCCGAGAACTCGACGATCTCGTCGAGCCGACGTCGCACCTCTCGCTGCGACATGCCGAGGATGATGCCGTTGATCACGATGTTCTCCCGTCCGGTCAGCTCCGGATGGAACCCCGCCCCCAGCTCGATCAACGGGGCCACCCGGCCCCGAACACGCAGGGTCCCGCTGTCGGGACGATAGATCCCGGCGATGAGCTTGAGCAGGGTGCTCTTGCCGGAGCCGTTGGCGCCGACGATGCCCAGGGTCCGTCCCTCTTCGACCGTCAGATCGATGTCTCGGAGCGCCGCGAAGCGCTCCTTCAGGCGATGGCGACGGCCACCCACGAGCTCGAGGACGGCCGACTTCACCGTCGTGGGCGGCCGTCCGCCGTGGAAACGGAAGCGCTTGGAGATCGCGTGCAGCTCGATCGCCGCGGGCATCAGACCTGCTCGGCCAGCCCCCAGCGGAGGCGGTCCGACAGCGCCAGCGCCAGTCCGAAGACGGCGATGGCGAACACCGCCACCACGGCCAGGTGCCGCAGCGACGGGGCATGGGCCCCGTAGAGCGCATCCTGAAAGGAGGCGACGAGAACGGCCATGGGGTTCAGGAGAAGAAATCCCTGAAACCGCGTGGGAACCATCGTCGTTGGATAGAGCACGGGAGTGAGGAAGAACCACAGCGTGAGGACGTTGGCGAGCAGCTGCTGGAGGTCACGGTAGCGGACGGTCAGCATCGACATCACGATGGCCAGCCCCAGGGTGAACACGTACTGGACGGCGATCGTCAGCGGCAACGTCACCAGCGACCAGCCCAGGGGGAAGCCCCACGCGACCATGAAGGCCACGAGCAGGGGCAGCGCGAGGAGGAAGTTGATGAGGGTGGCCGTCACCGACACCGCGGGCAGGATGTGGGGCGGGAACGGCACGCGCTTGATGAGGTTGCCGCTCTCCACGATCGAGCCGGCGCCCGACAGCATGGCGGAGGAGAACCAGATCCACGGCAGCAGGCCCGCGAAGAGGAAGATCGGGTACGCACGGATCTCCACACGCATGTAGACGGAGAACACGAGGGAATAGGTGACCATCAGGAGCAGCGGGTTCAGGAACGTCCACAGGAAGCCGAGCACCGAGCCGCGGTAGCGTGTCTTGAGATCGCGCCAGATCAGGATAAGGAGGATCTCGCGATAGGCGAGAAGTTCTCTGAAGGCCCGCGTCATCTCGTCTGGGCGGGTTGGGGGGCCATGTCGGGGCCCCCCATGTCACTAGTCGCCGATCAACTGGACGTGGATCTCGCGCTTCCGGGGGCCATCGAACTCGGCGAAGATGATCGACTGGAAGCGCCCCAACGTCAGCTCGCCGTTGTTCACCCCGACCGCAACGCTCCGTCCCAGCAGAGCGGCGCGCAGGTGGGAGTGCCCGTTTCCCCGCTCGCAGTCCGAGTAGCGAGGATCATCGTGCCGGTATCCGCCCCGCTCGGGGACGAGACGCTCGACCAGGCCCTTGAGATCCTCGATCAGCGCGGCCTGGAACTCGTTGACGAAGAGGGCGCAGGTGGTGTGCAGGGTGTTGATCAAGGCGATCCCGGTGGTCACCGGCGAGGTCTGGACAATGTCCCGTACCAGCTTGGTGATGTCCGAGACTTCGGTGCCCTCCTCACTCGCCAGCGTGAATGAGGCATTGAAAGCCTTCATCGCATTCGCTCTCCCAAGCGCATCCCGCGGATTTCGCTAGCATAACCGCCAGAATCACGGCGCCAGACCTAACCGTTACCATACGGCGACGGACGGCCAGAAGTCAACGTCCCTCCTGCAACAGGTCTCGCAGACCGTCGCCGAACAAGTTCAGGCCCAGCACGGTGAGCGCGATGGCGCCGCCCGGGAACACGGCGAACCAGGGGCTGATGCCCAGAAAGTTCTGAGCTTCTTTCAGCATGAGGCCCCAGGAGGGATGCGGCGGTTGCGTGCCCAGGCCGAGATACGCGAGCGCAGCCTCGGCAAGGACGGCGACCGGAAAGCTCGTCGTGGCCTGGACGATCAGCGGGGACAGGCTGTTCGGCAGAATGTGGCGGCAAATCAGCCGGACATCCGTCGCCCCCAGCGCCGCGGCGGCAAGCACGAACTCGCGGCCTCGAAACTCCAGGAAGCTGCCGCGGGCCAGACGGGCAAAGGCCGGGACGAAGGCCACCCCGATCGCCACGGTGCTGATCGCGACGCCGGGACTGAACGCCGCGCTGAACAGGAGCGCGGACAGGATCGCAGGAAACCCCTGGACCGCATCGACCAGTCGCATGAGCGCCTCGTCGAGCCAACCGCCGACGTATCCGCCGACGACGCCGAGGGGAACGCCGATGCCGGCGCCCACGGCGACCGCGAGGAGACCGACCGCGATCGTCGTCACCGCACCCGCCATCACGCGGGCGAGGACGTCGCGTCCATACTGATCGGTTCCGAAGGGGTGGCTCGACGACGGCCCCTCCAGACGTCCGCCGATCGCCATCGTCAGCGGATCGGCCGGGGTCCACACCAACGCCAGCGCCGCCGTGCCGATGAGCAGGGCGGTGATGGTGAGCCCCATCACGAAGGCGACATGCGTCGGGCGACGTCTAGTCATACCGGATCCGGGGATCGAGGAGGGCATACGACACGTCGACGGCGAAATTGATGGCGACGATGCACGAGGCGACGAACAGGGTGACCCCCTGCACCACGGGAAGGTCGCGGGCGGTGATGGCGCCGAGCGCCAGGCGTCCGAGCCCCGGCAGGGCGAACACGGACTCCAGAATGATGCTGCCCGCGATGAGCTGACCGAGCTGCAAGCCGGCGACGGTCACCACCGGGATCAGCGCATTCCGGAACGCGTGCTTGACGACGACGAGCCCCTCCCACACGCCCTTGGCGCGCGCGGTCCGCACATAGTCCTCGCCGAGGACCTCCAGCAGCGCCGCGCGGGTGGCCCGGATGAGCACCGCGGCCTGGAAGAGCCCGAGCGCGATGGCCGGCAGGAGGAGTGACCGCACACCCACCCGGACGCCCTGCGTCCAACCCTCGAAGCCTCCCGACCGGAACCAGCCGAGGTGCACGGAGAACAGCAGGATGAGGAGCAACCCCGCCCAGAACGAAGGCACGGCGAGGCCGATCTGCGCGACGATCATCGCCAGGTAGTCGCCGGGCCGGCGGGCATGCGTCGCGGCGTAGAGCCCGAGCGGCAGCGCCACGACGAGCATGAACAGGGCCGCCATGGCGGTCAGCGGCAGCGTGACCGGCAAGCGACTGACGATGAGCCGCCCGACGGGAACGTCGTACTGCAGCGAGACCCCGAGATCGCCGCGCAGGGCGCGGCCCAGCCACTCGCCGTACTGCACGAGAAGCGGTCGATCGAGTCCCATCGCCGCCCGCAGGCGCGCCACCACCTCGGGGTTGGCCTCGGGACCGGCCATGACGAGGACGGGATCACCGGGCAGCACGCGGATGGCCACGAATACGAGGACGGACACGCAGGCCAGCGTGACGACGAACGCCACGAGCCGCCGGAGGACGTACCCGCGCACGGGATCCGTCGCGCCGGCTAGGCGATCTTCATCGGCCTGCGCTGACTTCCGAGAGGTCGCTCGCCGGGAGCGGGAGGTCCTTCCAGATGCCCTGCACGCCCTTCCGCGCCACAGCCAACCGCGGATGCATGAAGAGCCACACGGCGGGGGCGTCCGCGACGAGGAGCCGCTGCATCTGCACGTAGAGATCGCGCCGGGCCTTGTCGTCGAGCGTGACCTCGGACTTCTGGAAGAGCTCCTGAAAACGCGGGCTGTCGTACTGGTAGTAGTACTTCGGGTTGGCGTAGTTGCTGATGTCCCAGGCCTCGGCGTGGCCGATGATGGTGACGTCGTAATCCGCGTCCTTCCACACCCGGGACAGCCACTGCCCCCACTCGATCTGCTCGATGCGGACCCGGACGCCCACCTTTTGCAGCTGGCCGACGATGATCTCACCCGACCGTACCGTGTATTGATACTGCGGCGACACCCTCAGGACCGCATCGAACCCGTTCGGGTAGCCGGCCTCGGCCAGGAGCTTTCGCGCCTTGCCCGGATCATGGGGCACCGCCCCGGCGAGGTCGACGAAGTAAGGATTCAGCGGATCCACGTTGGACCCGAGGATGCGCCCCATGCCGAACATCGCGCCCTTGAGGACTTCGGGCTTGTCGACGGCGTGCGTCACGGCTCGGCGGACGCGGACGTCGGTGAAGGGCTTGCGCGCGTTGTTCATGGCGAGGATGACGTCATTGGTGGTGTCGCCCACGATGACGGTGAATCGCGGGTCTTTCTGGAGGTCAGTGACGTGCTCCGGCCCCAGCCCGAAGAGCGAGGCGTCGACGTCCCCGGCCTTCAGCGCGGCGAGCGCGGCGTTCGGATCGGCGATGAAGCGAAAGGTCACGCGCTCGACCTTCGGGAGCCCCTTGACGTGATAGTCGGCGTTGCGCCCGAGCACGATCCGGTCGCCCCGCCCCCACTCACCGAATCTGAAGGGCCCGGTTCCGACGGGCGCGCTCTTGAGCGTCTCCACCGCCTCCTTCGGGTAGATCACCGAGCCCTGACGGGCGAGGTTCAGGAGGAAGTTCGCGTTCAGGCTCTTGAGGGCGAAGGTGACCGTGTAGTCGTCCTTGACGATGATGTCGCCGATGGCCGCGTAATAGCCCGGATAGGGGTGCTTCGTCTCCGGGTTCATCGCGCGCTCGAAGACGAACTTGACGTCGGGCGCCTTGAGCTCCCGGCCGTTGTGGAAACGAACCCCCCGTTTCAGGAAGAACGTGTAGTTGCGGTTGTCGCTGGTGTGCCAGCGCTCGGCGAGCCAGGGCACGATCTTGCCGTGGCGGTCGACCTTCACGAGACATTCCTGGATGTTGTAGAAGACGACGCCCGCGGTGGCCGAGGCCGGCGTAGCGGTGAGATCCAGGCCCGGAGGCTCCGCCGCCACCTGCACGACGAGACCCGGTGCCGGTTGCGCCGCGACCGGCCGCACCGAGGGGTTCGCGACGACGAGCAGGAGACAGAGTGGGACCGCCGCTGAGCGCATGAGCGCACCTCCTGGTGCGCTCGATTCTAGCGCAAAGCCCCGCGTGCTCTAACCGACCCCGCGAAAGTACTCGACGGTGCGGGCGAGACCATTGTCGAAGTTCACCAGTGGGGTGTAGCCTAGCAGCCGCTTGCTCTTGGACAGATCGGCGAGGGTGTGGGCGACGTCCCCGGCGCGGGCTGCCGTGTGACGACGCGCGAGAGGTCGGCCGAGGATTTTCTCCAGACGCTCGATGATCTCCAGGAGGCTGACGCGCTCGCCGCAGCCGACGTTGAAGACCTCGCCGCCGACGTCCGGCGCGCGGGCGGCGAGCAGATTCGCCTCGACGACGTTGTCGATGTAGGCGAAGTCGCGCGACTGCCGGCCTTCACCGTGGACCTCGAGCGGATCGCCCCGCAATCCCCACAGGATGAACTTCGGGATGACCTGGGCGTACGTGGAGGTCGGGTCCTGCCGCGGGCCGAACACGTTGAAGTAGCGGAGCCCGACCGTCTCCACCCCGTAGAGCCGATGCCAGACCTGTCCGTACTGTTCTCCCGCCACCTTGGACACGGCGTACGGAGAACGGGGCGCCGGGGCCTGATCCTCCCGTAGCGGTAACTGCGGCCCGTCGCCGTAGACGGACGACGACGATGCATAGACGACGCGGCGCACGCCAGCCCGCCGCGCGACTTCGAACACCTGCAGTGTTCCGGTCACGTTGTTGTCGTTGGCGCCCAGAGGATCCACCAACGAGCGGGGAACGGCCCGCATCGCGGCCTGATGGAAGATTGCGCTGACCCCCTCCACCGCCTGCTCCATCGTGTGAAGATCGCGGATGTCGCCGCGGATGATTTCAAGGTTGGACGCATAGGCATCAGCAAACGGCAGATTGGCCATCGATCCGGTGCTGAAGTTATCCAGGATCCGCACGCGGTCGCCGTCGGCGAGGAGACGCGCGGTCAGGTGGGATCCGATGAATCCGGCACCGCCGGTCACGAGAAAGAGGTCCGTCAAGCGGCGCGACCCGGCAGAGAACTCAACGGGATCTGATGTGCTCACGCCCTCTCGACGTGCGGTCCGACGAGGCCACGCCGCGCGAAGGCATTTCGGGTATCGATGATGAGCTGAGCGTGCTGGAACACTGTCGGATAGTCGAAATCCGAGTGGTCGGTCACCAGGACGACAGCGTCATACTGCCCGACCGTTGTCGCGTCCAGGACGACCGATCGCAGCCCGAGGTTGTGGCGCCGCATCGTCGGCAGGGCCGGAAGATGCGGGTCGCTGTACTCGACGCGGGCCCCCTTCGCCAGGAGCAGCTCCAGGATCTCGAGCGCGGGGGACTCGCGGGGATCATCGGTATCTTTCTTGTACGCCGCGCCGAGGACGAGGACCCGGGCGCCATTGAGGACCTTGCGGCGCGTGTTGAGGGCGTCGATCAACCGCGTCAGCACGTACGCGGGCATCGCGTTGTTGATCTCGCCGGCCAGCTCGATGAAGCGCGTGGTCACCCCGTACTCGCGGGCCTTCCACGTGAGGTAGAAGGGGTCGATGGGGATGCAGTGCCCGCCGAGCCCCGGGCCCGGATAGAAGGCCTGGAATCCGAACGGCTTCGTTTTCGCCGCTTCGATGACCTCCCAGACGTCGATTCCCATCCGGTCGAAGGCGATCTTCAGCTCATTGACGAGCGCGATGTTCACCGCGCGGTAGACGTTCTCGAGGATCTTCGCGGCCTCGGCCACCCGCGTACCCGACACCGGTACCGCGCGATCGATCGCCTGCGAGTACAGGGCCAGGGCGAGCTCCGTGCACGCGGGCGTGACGCCGCCCACCAGCTTCTGGATCGTGGCCGTGGAGTACTGCCGGTTGCCAGGATCCTCGCGCTCCGGCGAGTAGGCGAGGAAGAAATCGCGGCCCACGGTGAGCCCTCGCTGCGCCAGACGCGGCAGGACGACCTCTTCCGTGGTTCCCGGATACGTGGTGCTCTCCAGACAGATGAGGTGCCCGGCGCGCAACGACGCCGCGACCGCATCGGCCGTCCGCTCGATGTACTGCAGATCCGGTTCGCGATGACGTGTGAGCGGCGTGGGCACGCAGATCACCAGGGCGTCGGCCTTGCCGAGCCACTCGAAGTTCGTCGTCGCCTCGAACCGCCCGCCGCGGACCAGGGCCTCGATCCGATCGGATCCGATTTGCCCGATGTAGCTGACGCCGGCATTCAGCTTGTCGATCTTGTCCGGATCGATGTCGAATCCGAGGACGGCGAAGCCCGCCTCCGCGAACCGCAGCACCAGGGGCAACCCGACATACCCCAGACCGATGACGCCGACGGTGTATTCTCGCCGCTCGATCTGGCGCTTCAGGATCGCGAGGTGGGAACCTTCGCCTGGGACTTGGATATCCACATGTGACTCCGGGATTGGCCGGCTGGAACCGGAAGATTATCAAACAAGGGTTGGACCGCGGCAAGGAATATTCGTATCGTAGGGAGATGCTCGTCATGCTGCGCCGCCTGTGGGAGGGCTGGAAACGCGTCGGCCGGAAGATCGGCGATTTCCAGGCCCGGGTCCTCCTGACCGTCTTCTACTTCGTGATCCTGGCGCCCTTCGCCATGGGCGTGCGCCTCCTGGCCGACCCGCTCGGATTGAAACGGCCGGGGGGCTGGCATCCGGTATCTCCGTCCGGCGACACGGCGGCCCAGCGCGCCCGCCGGCAGTTCTGATGGACGTCCTCGGGATCTCCTGCTACTTCCACGACGCCGCCGCGGCCATCGTCCGCGACGGCGAGCTGCTGGCGGCCGCCGAAGAGGAGCGCTTCAGCCGCAAGAAGCACGATTACGAGTACCCCGCGCACGCGATCGACTTCTGCCTGCAGACGGCGGGGATCAACGCCGGTGACCTCGACTACGTCGTCTTCTTCGAGAAACCCTTCGTCAAGTTCGAGCGCTTGCTCCTGGCCAGCATGCAGACCTTCCCCTCCTCGCACAAGGTCTTCCGGGAGGCGATGGTGACCTGGCTCGGCGACAAGCTCTGGATCCGGCATCTCATCCAGCGCCGGCTCGGCATCGCCGCCAGCAAGATCCTCTTCAGCGAGCACCACCTCTCGCACGCGGCGAGCGCGTTCTTCTGCTCGCCCTTCGAGGAGGCGGCGATCCTGACCGTCGACGGCGTGGGCGAGTGGATGACGGCGGGGCTCGGCATTGGCAAGGGCACCGACATCCGGTTCATCAAGGAGATCCGCTTCCCGCATTCCCTGGGCCTGCTGTACAGCGCCTTCACCGCCTTCCTGGGCTTCGAGGTCAACGAAGGCGAGTACAAGGTCATGGGCATGGCCCCCTTCGGCACCCCGCGCTATGCCGACGACGTCCGCAAGCTGATCCGCGTCCATTCCGACGGCAGCTTCGAGCTGGACATGGACTATTTCTCGTTTCACCGATCGACGACACGGACGTTCAGCCGCAAGTTCGAGACGCTGTTCGGCCCCCCGCGCGACCCGGCCGGCAATTTCTTCACGAGTCTCAGCGGCTACCCGTCCTACTTCGGAGACAAGCCGGCGAACTACGACGCGCTCGCCCGCGAGAACGAGCGGTATGCCGATCTCGCGGCCAGCATCCAGCTCGTGATCGAGGAGACGCTGCTCACCATGGCGCGCGCGGCCCAGCGGGAGACCGGGCTGACGAAGCTCTGCCTGGCCGGGGGGGTGGCGCTCAACAGCGTCGCCAACGGCCGGATCCAGCGTGAGACGGACTTCGACGAGCTATACATCCAGCCGGCCGCGGGCGACGGCGGCGGCGCGGTCGGCGCCGCCCTCTACGGCTACCACGGCGTGCTCGGCCGCCCCCGGCGCTTCGTGATGGAGCACGCCTCGTGGGGCCAGGCCCACGACAGCGCGGCCATCGAGGGCTTCCTGCGCG
>Ga0070706_100006695_pt1 | contig 10875 bp, 8 predicted proteins | sample KBSK5501metaG_FD_65476 | JGI IMG/M metagenome (GOLD analysis project Ga0070706, IMG submission 65476) | Corn, switchgrass and miscanthus rhizosphere microbial communities from Kellogg Biological Station, Michigan, USA - KBS K5-50-1 metaG | ecosystem: Host-associated > Plants > Roots >...
CACGATCATTCCCGCCCGTTGCTCTCGCCATCCGCCGCTCGACTTCCGTGATGGGGATGCGCGCCTCCCGTCCAATGGGAATTGCGCTGATTTTGCAGATCTATTGACCCATCGCCGGACAGTCAACGGATGCAAGCCAAGGCGTTTGGCTACTTCTCCTGAGCGGGGGAGTCGCGTTTTCTCTGTTCTCATAACAAGGATAGTTTACCACAAATATGTCGATCTGTCTACTGAAGTTCACCCTAATACGATGATTCATACGCCCCAATATCACATACATTCTCCAAACCATCCGGTCGAGCGTCGCCGCGCTGGTCTGTGTTAATCGTCACTGTCTGACCAAAGGGATCTGAAGAATATTCTACGAGGATGTGCATTTCTTATCAAAATCGGCTTTTGATCTTCTTCCTCCCTGGAAAGAATGATAGCCTGGACTGAGAGAATTGAAATACTTGGAGAAAGACAGATAATTGAACCCTTTAAGGGCACTATATACTTCTTAAGAAAGATATCCACTAAGCGATCAAGCGATCAAACTGTCAGGTATGCGAGAGGAATCGGCAAAATTGCGTTTCTCGACTCTGGGGTGCTTTATGACCTCAAAAATCAACTCATGGTCATAATGTACCTAAAAGCACTACCATTAGGCAAAGCGTGTTGTGCTCGCAAAGGACGGCTTATGCCTCCCAGGAAAGGACATTAATTCCCTGCTGTCATCCTTCGATGCACTCAGGATCTCTGCGTCCGGCGAGCCAGACCCTTCGCTGCGCGGAGGCGTGACAGGCCTTAGCTCCAAAGGTCTAGCCTCGCTGGCTTTAAGTTGACTTACGAACGGATCAGTTATACACTTCATTGTATCCGTTGAGATATGTCGGAGTAATTAGCAGTATAGGGAGAAGGAAGGAGTGGACAAAATGTTTCACACTATGGTGGTCAGCCTTTCTCGTAGGCGTCGTCTCGTTGCTCTACTGGTGCTATTCATCCTGCTTGTAGGTGTCTTTCCCTTTTCAATGAGTGCTAGCGCGAGTTCCTCCACTACAAGTTATAGCTTGCCCACGTGGTGGGCCAAGTACCAACGACTGCTCAAGGGGGTCATCTGCATCGAAGCCCGGGTCTGCGACTCAGGCATTTTCTGTTGGCGCAAATGTTGATATGAGCAATGAGGATACGCCGCAGAGCGAGACCTCAATCACAGTCAATCCCAACAATCCTATGATACTCGTCGGAGGCTCGAATGAGATCGTGCGATTGCCGATGCGCGGCTATTTTTCCAGTAATGGCGGCAAGAGTTGGGGAGCTGTGGACGTCCCGCTTCCTCCTCCGGCGACGACGAACGGCACTGATTTCGGCTCTGATCCCGGGGTCGCCTTCGATACGCGTGGCAATGTCTACTACTCCTTCATTGTTGTTTTCTTCAATCGCACCTTCGCCGCCATTCAAGGCACCGAGATGGCGGTCGCGAAGTCTTTCGACGGCGGGAAGAGCTGGCCCCAGGTCACCTTTTTCAACTTCAACAGTGGCAGCGGGAAGTTCAATGACAAGCCGATGATTGCCGTGGACACTAACCCGAACAGCCCGTTCCGTGATAGTGTCTATGTCGGGTGGGATACGGCCTCTTCTGGCAAGTCGTCAGCCAACGACGACCTGCTCTTCGCACGTTCGACCGATGGCGGGCTAAGGTTTAGTAGCCCGATAGCTCTGAACAACCCCACTGGCGGTCCCAGACAGGTGATTGGCGCTGATCCTTTTGTTGGACCCAATGGCGAGGTCTATGTTGCCTGGCATGATGTTCAGCAAAACCTCTTGATGGTCAATAGCTCGTTCAATGGTGGGGCCACGTTCGGCCAGCAGCAGGTGATCGCGCCGACGGTTGTTGCATTCGATGATGCAATTCCGGCGATGGCAAGCCGTCATGCTTTGCTCTATCCCGCCTGTGATGCCGACCGTAGCAGTAGTGCCAACCGTGGCACGCTCTACTGTTCCCGGATGGATGAGACGGCATCAAACGGGACTGATATCTTTGTGTCCCGCTCGACTGATCGCGGTGCAAGCTGGAGTGCTCCCGTGCGTGTCAACGACGATCCAACAGGGGTGCAGAAAGACCAGTTCAACCAGTGGCTTTCAGTGGACCCGGCGAGTGGCTCAATCAACTTGAGCTGGAACGATGCTCGCAACGATCCTGCTGATATCAAGACGGATATCTTTTTCAGCCAATCAACCGATGGCGGGCTGTTCTTTGCTCCCAATGTAAAGGTGACAACTGCGATGAGTGACGAAAGTGCTGCTAATCCTTGTGCCGATGCCGGTAATCAGTACGGCGACTATGAAGGGATCGTCGCTTTTGGAGGGAAGATTCATCCTATCTGGACCGATGGCCGATTCGATTGCACAATCGATCCTGCTACAGGCCTGACGTTAGGTGAGGAAATCTTTACAGCCCTCGTCACAGTATCGAAATAACAGCAGTTGGTCGCTGTGCTCTAATTGGGTACTCCAGAGCTGAGATTGGACGATATTCCACCATCACCATAAAGAAAGCAATTGGTCCAGCGACCGCCGCCCAGTTCCGTGCGACCGGGAAATCGCTGGCTGCACACCGGCATAGCGTGTGGGCAGCGCTGGTGGAAGCGGCAGCCACTCGGAGGGCGAATGAGGCTCGGTATTTCTCCGCGAGCAGGTAGATCGGTGGCACTCGCGTTGTTATCAGCGCTGAGGTGGCCCGGGTCGGGTGCGGCGGAGATCAATAATTGCGTATAGGGATGCATGGGACGCTGGATCACCTCATCGCTTGGCCCCCCTTCAACCATCTGACCGGCGTACATCACCAGGGTGTCTTCGGCAAAGTAGCGAGCGCTGGCAATATCGTGTGTGATGAAGAGCAGGGCAAGGTGCTCTTCATCTTTTAAACGCAGCAGCAGGTTGAGGATATCCAGGCGGATCGATACATCCAGCATGGAAACAGGCTCATCGGCCAGGAGTACTTCAGGTTGTACCGCCAGCGCCCTGGCGATAGACACGCGCTGGCGCTGGCCTCCGCTGAGTTGATGGGGAAACTTCTGGATAAACTGCTCGGCAGGGCTGAGGTTGACGCGATTGAGCAAGGACAAGATCTGTTCTGTCTCCTGGGCTTTGTTACGTACATGCCCGTATATATGTAAAGGGCGTGCCAGGTGGTAGTGCACATTGTGTACCGGGTTGAGCGAGGAGAAAGGATCCTGCAAGATCAGCTGCACATGGCGGCGATAAGTATGCAGGTGCGATCCATCTGTCAATTTCGCCGGCTCTCCGCGAAAGAGGATGGTACCGGAAGTCGGAGTATACAGGCCTGCAAGCAAACGTGCGACAGTAGTCTTGCCGCTGCCGCTTTCTCCTACGAGCGCCGTAGCCCGGCCAGGGTGGAGCGCAAGGGACGTATCTTCAACGGCATGCACAGCCTGCTTTGTCCCAAGGGGGTTCAACGAGCGCACGGGGAACATTTTGCGCAGGTGAACCGCCTCCAGGATAGGCCCGGCATCATGGCGTGTGTTAGCTCCCTCTAATTGAGCGAGTTTATTCATTGGACGCTGCTCCCTTCTACCAGAGCTTCGTATTTTCTTGCCAGGTCGGACGTGGATGGCGGTTCCGCGTTGAATCGTGGATCGTATAAATGGCAGGCGACAAGCTGTTCAGAGTCCTCTCCCCGCAGCGATCGAAGCGCTGGTAAAACTGTACGACAGGTGTCAAAAGCTAAGGGACAGCGCGGGTGAAAGGCGCAGCCCGGCGGCGCTGCGCGCAAGTCAGGCGGTGAACCAGGGATACCAGACATCTTGCGACGCGGCCCGTGCATTGACGGGAATGAGTTGAGCAACCCATAACTGTATGGGTGATAGGGATGCAGGTAGAGGTCCCGCCGTGATGCTTTCTCGACGATGCGCCCGGCGTACATGATCGCGATGTTATCGGCCAGTTCAAGCAGGAGCGAGAGGTCATGCGTGATAAAGATCACAGAGAAACCCAGCTTCTCCCGCAAGCGCATGATCTCGGTCAGGATTTCGCGCTGTACAACAACATCAAGCGCGGTCGTAGGTTCATCCATGATGAGAATTTCAGGTGAGAGCGCCAAAGCTATAGCAATGATGGCGCGCTGGCGCATGCCGCCGCTCAACTCGTGAGGATAACTACGCAGGCGGTCAGGAGCAATACCAACCAGTTGGAGCAGCTCAATAGCACGCTGTTTGCGCGAATCTGGCCCCATGTGAGGCCGGTGCGTGCGCAGCACGTCCATAATCTGCGCGCCAACGGTCATGACCGGGTTGAGGGCGTTCATGGCGCTCTGGAAGACGATAGCCAGCTCGTCCCAGCGAATATCCCGCAATTGCGCCTGGGATAATTGCAGCAGGTCCATCGACTGCTCCTCAACCTCATTCTTCTTGTGTTCCTGATTCCCACGCTTCGAGAGACGAGTCAATGTGACGTTTGAAGTTTCCTTCTCATCACGAGAAGTGCCGGGATTATAGAGGATTTCGCCGCCGGTAATCATCGCAGGGGGGCGCAGCAGGCGTGTAATAGCATATGCCAGCGTCGATTTGCCACTCCCACTTTCACCCGCCAGGCCAAGAATCTCACCGCGTTGCAGGCTAAAACTCACATCGATTACAGCATGTACCGTGCCGTTCGACGCCAGGTAATCGACGTTGAGATCTTTGACCTCGAGGAGCGTACTTGTCACCATTATGCTACCGCTTTCTCAGTCTGTACTGCTTTATTTCTGCTCTTCTCGACCTTTGGGGGGCGTTCGCTGCGCAGGCGCGGGTCGGCGATTTCGTCAATACCGAAGTTGATGAGTGACAGGCCGGCGCCTAGAATGGCGATACAGGCACCGGGGGGAATAAACCACCACCAGAGGCTGCCGCCTAATGCGCCGGCCTGCTGTGCCCAGTACAGCATACTGCCCCAACTGGGGGTGTAGCCGTCACCCAGGCCGAGATATTCGAGCGCGGCCCAGGCAAGTATAACATAAATGGTGGTACTCACAAAGCCTGCTACCACCAGCCCGATCTCATTGGGAAAAACCTCAAAGAAGATGATGCGCCAGGTGTGCTCTCCACTCGCACGCGCCGCCACGACAAACTCGCGGTTGCGCATCGACAGCGTTTGCGAGCGCAGCACGCGCGCTTGCCAGGCCCAGTTCGTAACCACAATCACCAGGGAGATCGTCAATGGGCCGCGTGGGAAGTAGGCTGCAAGCACTATCGCCAGGGGGATCGAGGGAAGCACAAGCGAGACATTGGTCAGCAAAGTCAACAGGTCGTCTATCCAGCCGCCAAAGTAGCCACTAACCAGGCCGACTAGAACCGAGAGCAGCGTCACCACCAGCCCCGTGCCCAGGCCCCAGAAGACACTGGTGCGCGTGCCATTGATCAACTGGCTGAAGATATCCTCTCCAACGACGGTGGTGCCTAGCCAGTGCGCTGCGGAGGGGTGGGCGATGAACAGAGGCCCTGTGGCGTTGGGGTTAGTGGTAATAATAAGTGGTCCGAAGAGCCCAACCAAGATGAAGAAGCCAACGATTGCGCTGCCAACCGTCACCTTGCGGCTTTGCGTCATCGTTCGCCAGATGTTGAGTGGCACGCGCAGGAGGCGAGCATACAGTGGATCTCCCGGTAGGAGTGCAATCGGGGCAGCGGTCGCGGAGCGAGGTACTTCCTGGATTTGCATGACTATGCACTCCTTTCCACGCGCACACGAGGATCGAGAAAAGCATACAGCATGTCGGCCAGTAAGTTCGCTCCCAGCACAGCCAGTGTAATAATCAAGAAGATGCTTTGTATCATTGCATAATCCTGCTCGCTCACAGCCTGGAAGAGCGCGTATCCGATGCCAGGATACGAGAATACCATCTCGGTGAGGAGTTGACCGCCAACAATCGCACCGATGGCGATAGCGAAACCGGTAATATTGGGTAACACCGCGTTACGGGCCGCGTACCTGAACATCACATGGGGCTCGGACAAACCTTTAGCCCTGGCCATCAAGACATAATCTTCTGAGACTGTGGTAATCATCGAGTTGCGCATGGTCAGCATCCAGCCCGCCAGCGAAGAGATCACCAGCGTCAAAGCAGGCAAAAAGGCGTATTGTATGACGCTGCCAATAAAATCAAACGACCAGCCCGGATCGATATTCGCTGAATCATAGCCGCCGGAGAGGGGGAACCAGCTGAGCAAATACGAGAAGATAAAGAGCATAATCAACGCCAGCCAGAAGTAAGGAATTGCAGACAAGAAATTCATGGCGGGCGAGAGAAACGTATCAACTGCGCTGCCGCGCTTCCACGCAGAGATTATTCCGAACAAGCAGCCGAGGGTGAAACTAATCACAACCGCAACACTGCCAAGCATGATCGACCACCAGATGTCCTGGCCAATGATCTGCGCAACGGGAGTGGGGAAGTACTGGATGGAATTTCCTAAGTTGCCGTGCAATAAGTTACCGAGATACTTAAAGTATTGCAGCCATAAAGGATCGTGGGTATTCAGACCAAACTCGGCCGACAGCGTTTGTTGCATTGCAGGAGTGACGTATCCCTTCGTTGACATCTTCCCCACGAGTGCCGCGACGGGATCACCAGGGGCCAGGCGAGGAATGAAAAAATCTAGCGTAATGGCCACCCAGACAGCGCAAATGTAGAACAAAATACGACGTAGTACATGACGCACCTGGTTGCTCCTTCTTCTTTCTCCTTGTGGATTGGTGCCGAGAATATCGACTTGTTAACCTACCCTATATTGTACACTTTTTTCTTGCCAGGAAGTGGGGGTGATTGCTCAAGTCACCCCCACGGAGCTAGGCAGAGCGGACGACCACCTCGCCCCTACTAAACGGGTTGTAGGTGCAGGATTACGATCTCGTAATCAGGAGCAGTGTTGGGACTGCCACTGGCATATGGGTTGCTCAGATCGGGCCACCCGGTGAAGTTCCTGGTGGTGTACTCGTCGTAATCAGCGCCGGTCCACAGCGGAATGAACGGCTGGTTTTCAACGAAGATCTTCTCAATACCCTGGATAGCCTGCTTTTGTGCAGTAGGATCAGTGGTTGAGGCATACTGGTTCAACAGCGTGTCGGTTGCGTGATCGTTCCAGGCCACAAAGTTGAACTTGCCCTGGCCGATCTGAGCGCTGTTGAGGTATTGATTGTACAGGTAGTACGGAGTGGGGCCGCCTACCATACCACAGAACATTAACTGGTAGTCATACTTGCCATCTGTGCGCAGAGTATAGTAGTTGTCTTCACCGACCGTCACATTTTTGATCTCGATTCCAGCAGCCTTCGCCTGGTCCGCGATCAGTTTTGCCGCCGCGTTCCAGTCGGAGTAGGTGTCAACGCTTCTCAGCGTCAAAGAAAGGCGCTGGCCATTCTTCTGGAAGATGCCATCGGACCCTTTGGTGAAGCCCGCGTCGGTCAGGTACTTTTGAGCCTGGGCAACGTTGGCGGTCGTCGGCAGGTTGTTAAACTGTGGGTCTAGCCAGCCTTGTGCGGTTGGAAGCACCAGGCCGGTGATGCTACCTGGAGGTTCCAGGCCTGCAGTAGCCTGGGCGGCTATTGCAGTGCGGTCAAGCGCGTAGCTGAGCGCCAGGCGAACCGGCAGACCAGCCTGGCCACCGACGAGAGGATTTTTCTGGTTTACGCAGATCGAGTACAGGTTGATGGCATCCATGAAGATGTGGTTGTGTGCCGGGTCTCTCGCGACGAAGTCCTGCTGCAGCGTTGGCGAGAAGTAGCCGGCCCAATCGACATCACCCTTTGGCAGCGCCAACTGCAGGGTCGCGTTGTCTTTGTACTCAGGGAAGCGGATCTCGTCCACTTTCACTTTGTCTGCCTGCCAGTAGCTCGCATTCTTGTCGTACACGGCCAGGTCTGTCTGGTACCTGGTCAACACGAAAGGACCGGTACCTACAGGGTGATCGGTGAGATACTGGGTCGGGTCGCCAGCTGTGGCAAAGATGTGTTGCGGAATGATATACACGTGCCCGGCAACGTTCACCAGCACAGGGGGGTAGGCCTTCTGGAAGGTCATCACGACCGTATTGGCATCAGGTGCAGTCACACTTGAGAGGAAGCTCCAAACACCAAGGCCATCCGCCGCCGGGTACTGTTTCATCAGGTTAAAGGTGAATGCAACATCGTTTGCTGTGAACGGCTTACCATCGTTCCATTTCACATTCTGGCGAATAGCGAAGGTGACTTGCGTGTTATCGCTGTTCCACCGGTAGCTCGTCGCCAGCATCGGCGTGAACGAACCGTCGTTCACATTGACAAAGTACAGGGTCTCGTAGACCAGGCCCGCTATACCTGCATTGGGGTGGCCGTTATAGGGGTTAAAACCGGACTGGGCGAAATCATAGGACTGGGTAGCAATTTTGAGAATGTGCTTGGCACCGGCCTGATTACTCTGAGTGCTACCACCGCCGCAGGCCGAGAGTATCAACATAAAGATGACCAGAGGGGTGAAGAGCAGCGCTGTGGACTTGTTTTTCACCCAGGAAGGTGCCGCAAGGCGAGAGTTGGGAGTCATTTACAACCTCCTAATCATTGGATGAATGGATCTGTTCAATGATCCTGATAAATAATCCGTGAACCGCATAAGTGAGACGCTCGAGTTTTCTTTCAGCTACCCCTCCTTTCCGTGCTTCGGCAGGATACTGTACGCTTGTTTACGGGAATTCCAGATCAGTCTCTGTGAAATACTGTACCTTGTTCTGGTTAATTTGTCAAGACATCTAGACCACTATACCGGAAAATGTTGCGAAAAATGTTACAATTTTGACAACACAGGCGAAAGGTCTGGATATCACAGACGTTCTGACTGCCCAAGGCGTTCGCTCCACTCACTGGTTGCAAACGCGACAGATCCCCGGCAGATCGTGGCCTGCAGCGTCAGTGTATGATCGAAGATAAGTAAATCAGCGTCGTAACCAGCCTGCAAGCGTCCTTTACAATGAGAGACCTGCGCTGCGTGAGCCGGGTTGAGTGTCAGCATCCCCACGGCCTGCTGAAGCGAGGCTTCTGTCATCTGGAGCACATTACGCAGAGCCTGGTCCATGGTCAGCACGCTACCCGTAATCGTGCCATCGGATAAACGAGCAGCACCACGGATTACCTGCGCGGACTGGCCGGCGAAATCAAAGGCGGCATCGGGTGCGCCGGCTCCCGCGAGCGCATCCGTGATCACGACCGTTCGCTCCGGCCCCAGCAGTTTCACCAGCGCATTCATTGCCCCCGGGTGCACATGCACACCGTCTGCGATCAGCTCTCCGCGCACCCACTCGGCCTCGGCGAGCGCAGCGAGCGGGCCGGGTGCGCGATGGAGCAGTGGCCGCATGGCATTGAAGCAATGGGTTACATGCGTGACGCCTAGTTTAATCGCCTCCTGCGCCTGCTCGTAGGTTGCATCGGTATGACCCATGCTCACCGTGATACCCACGTCTACCAGCCGGCGGATCATGGCTGAAGCTCCCGGCAGTTCAGGAGCCAATGCCAGCAGGCGCAGGTGTCCATCCGTTAACGCGAGCAATTGTTCTGTCTCGGATTCACCGGGCATGCGCAGCCACGCTGGTTGATGCGCCCCGCGCCTCGCCACGTTGATATAAGGCCCCTCCAGGTGAATCCCCAGGGGTGCAGCTCCTGTTACCCCATCATCCAGCGCTTCGACGGCTGCTCTTAACTGCTGCTCAGGTATTGAGCCGGCTACGCCTACGATCGTTATAAGAAATGAGGTGACCCCTGTTTCAGGCACCCAGCGGGCATAGGATCGAATTTCGCCGGCATCTGTGGTGTGCAGGTTGTAGCCACCCCCGCCGTGCGTGTGCACATCGATGAATCCGGGCATTACTAGCATGTCGGCTGCATCGATGATCTTCTCGTGCCGATCAAGTGCGTAATCCGGGCGTTCAATAGCCTGGATCAGCGTGCCATCAATGGTGATGGCACCGCGAGCAATATCCGTTGTGGCATCTATGAGGTGGGCATCACGTAACGTAAACCGCATTGACCCTCTTTACCTTCCTTACTTATGTGAACTACAGGGACTATCTGATCTGGAATCTCCGGTTTACCTCTTATGAGCACTTGACAGACACGAAAAAGTATGTGATTATTGTAATCAAGTATAGTGGTATATACAATATACCAATTATACCACCTGTAGTAACTTGTACCATATTTGAGAAGGGAAAGCAAGAGGTCTTTGGCCGGGCATATGCGCCCACAATGTGTAATAATATACTATCAAATGATGTCACTGGCATCATAAGGGTAGATGTACGCTTTGTGAGTACTGTTGACAAGATTGGGGAAAGTACATGAATGCTATATACAAAAACAGTCCCTTGCCTCGCTACTATCAATTGAAAGAGATCATGCGGGAAAGGGTCCGTTCCGGTGAGTGGAAGCCGGGTGATCTTATTCCATCTGAGCGCGAGTTAGGCGAAAAGTATGGAATCAGTCGCATGACGGCCCGCCAGGCCCTCACGGACCTGGTAAATGAAGGGTTGTTTTATCGCGAGCAGGGGAAAGGGACTTTTGTCAGCCAGCGCAAGATCACCCAGCAGTTGATACACCTCACCGGGTTCACTGAAGATATCCGGGCGCGTGGACAACGGCCCGGTACGAAAGTGCTTTCGTCTGAGATGCGCCCGGCCGACGAGGCGACCGCTGAAAAACTGCGCATCAGTCCAGGAACGCTCATTTTCCGCCTGCAGCGTTTACGACTTGCAGATGGAGAGCCTCTTGCCATTGAACTATCCCAGATCAGTTTCAAGGATTGCGAGAGGCTACTGGAAGAGGACCTGGAACACAATTCACTCTACCGTATGCTAGAGACGAAATACGGGATAA
>Ga0070706_100006697_pt1 | contig 10874 bp, 7 predicted proteins | sample KBSK5501metaG_FD_65476 | JGI IMG/M metagenome (GOLD analysis project Ga0070706, IMG submission 65476) | Corn, switchgrass and miscanthus rhizosphere microbial communities from Kellogg Biological Station, Michigan, USA - KBS K5-50-1 metaG | ecosystem: Host-associated > Plants > Roots >...
CTGACCCGCGCGGGCCTGGGCCAGTCCACCTGCATCGGGGTCGGCGGCGACCCGGTGATCGGTCTGCCCACGCCGGACGCCGTTCGTCTGTTGAACGAGGACCCCGAGACCGAAGCGATCGTCATCGTCGGCGAGATCGGCGGGAGCGCGGAGGAGCGGGCCGCCGAGTACATGCGCGCGGAAGGAAAGAAGCCCGCGGTTGCCTTCATCGCCGGCCGCTCGGCGCCGCCGGGAAAGCGCATGGGGCACGCGGGCGCGATCGTCTCCGGCAATCAGGGCACGGCGGAATCGAAGGTGCGCGCGTTCGAGGAGGCGGGGATACCGGTGGCGAATGCGCCGAGTCAGATCCCGAGACTCGTCAGAGACGCCCTAACCCGCTAGAGCGCCCACACTGGCGTGTCGGTGGGTGCCTTAATCGCGTTCAGGCCCTTGCATGGCTGTACGAAAACGACCGAGCGTCGGGTAGAGTGACCGGCAAGTGACGAAGCGTCTCCTGACCTTCCTGTTGACCGTCGTCACCTGCGTCCTCTGGCTCATCCCGACCGCTGATCCGCGTACCCACACCGCCGCCGCGCAGACGCTCGCCAACGGCCTCGTGGTCTCGGGCGACTTCAAGGGCGCCGGCTACGCGCAGATCGCGTCGCTCTTCGACGTAGGCGACAACCTCGGCGTGCGTATCTCGGTCCTCGACCGCGCCGGAACTGACGACAAGTTCACGGCCGCGCCGTGGTACCAGAGCCCTCCGCTGACGCTCGACCTGGGCCGGATGAAGGTCGCCGCCACCGACGTGAACTCGGACGGAAAGACGGACATCGTCGCCCTGTACGACGACGGCGGGACGTCGGTGCGCATCCTGGTGTGGACCTCGAACGGTACGAGCTTCCAGTTCCAGGGCGACCAGGGCTGGTGGCGAAGCGACTCCTACGCGTGGAGCCGGACGAAGGCAGTTCTCGCCGGCAACTTTTCCACGACCGGCCGCAATGGACTGCTCCTCATCTACCAGTACGACAACTTCGACATGCGCATCCACTACTTCGAGTCGGACGGCAAGCAGTTCGTCTACGGCGGAAATCAGGGCGTCTACGACTCCGGGGTCGGCCAGTACGACACGGGGCGCGCGCGGTTCGCGGTCGGCCACTTCACGAGGCCCGACGGTCCGGATCAAGTCGCCTCGGTCTATCAGTACCCAAACTTGAAGATCCGCGTCCACGTCTGGATTCCCACGCCGAGCGGACTACAGCCGGTGAACGGCTGGGCGGGCGTGTGGGAATCGTCGGAAGGGGCCTATGACCTTTCGCGCGCGAAGATCGTGGCGGCCGATTACGACGGCGACCACCTGACCGACCTGCTCTCGTTCTACTGGTACGACAACGGCTCGATCCGGGTCCACGTCTTCAACGCCGCAAAGAGCCTGGCGTTCACCGACCCGGGCGGCATCGCCTACTTCACCCCGTTCTCGATGCCCTGGCTCCAGACACAGGTCGTTGCCGGCGATTGGAATAAGGACGGCTTCGGCGACCTCGCGACGCTCACCTCGCTCGACGACGGCTCGACACACGTCGGCGTCCTTCGCTCGAACGCGGCGGTCGTCGGGGGCCCGCGCGCGCTGGCGTGGGGCTTCGATCAATGGGTCACGCCCGCGACCGAGCTCTCGAACCCGGCATGCACCGAGTGCTGGCCGCTGACCGGCGTCGCGACCACGAGCGGCAGCCCGGTCACGCGCCGTCCGCTCGCGGTGAAGATCGACAACGCCCCGGCCGGCCGTCCGCACCACGGCATCAGCCAGGCAGACATGATGGTGGAGCTGCTCGTCGAGGGGAACATCACGCGGCTCGCCGCGTACTTCCACTCGCAGGATGCCGCCGAGGTCGGCGCGGTGCGCAGCGTGCGCTTCTCCGACCGCTACACCACGCCCATGGTGCGGGGGGTCCTCGTCTTCTCGGGCGGCTCGCAGCTGATGATGGATCTCGTCTACGCCGACATGGCGAACGGTAACTACGTCGGCGTGTCGCCGCAGCTCGGTCAGGGCAACTCCTTCTATCGATCCGACGTCGACGGCAAGGTCGTGCCCCACAACCTCTTCACTTCGACCGCGGCGCTGCGCGCGGCGGCCAACAGCGTCGGCGGCGCCGCACCGGTGAACGTGCCGAAGTGGGGCTTCCTCAAGTCGGTCGATCACGCGCCCTGGGCGGGCGGATTCCTCGGGGCGCGCACCGCGATCACGCTCGGCATCCCCTACCGCGTGGACGCCGCGGTCCGCTACGACTACGACGCGAGCACCAAGACCTACGCGCGGTACCAGTCGAACGGCACCGTCTTCCAGCGGGAGGTCGACGGCGCGAACGGTGTCGCGATCGCTGCGCGCAACATCGTGGTCATCAACACCGACGTCTGGGCGACTGAAGTCCGCGACGACGCGGGCGGCGCCCAAAGCCTCGACATGAGACTCGTCGGCACGGGCCACGCCTCGATCTTCCGGGACGGTCGCCGTCAGGAAGCGACGTGGTACCGCTCGAGCTGGTTCGACCCGTTCGCCTTCTACTCGGACCAGGGCGAGAAGGTGCTGCTCTCACCGGGTCAGACGTGGATGCACATCCTTCCCGCGGACTGGGCGGTGCCCTCCAACTAGCGCGAGCGCAGTCCCCGCCCGATGAGCGCGATCTCCTGCGGAGAGACGCCCAGCCGATGCAGCGCGTAGCCGGTCATCTCGATCGCGAGCTCTTCCTCGCCGAGCACGACCTCGTTCGCGCCTGCCTTGCGCAGGTACTCCGCGGCATCCCTGCTGTGCGCGCGGGCGACGATGCCGATCCGCTCGTTGGCGCGGCGGGCCACCTCGATCACTCGCCGGGAGGTCTGCGGATCGGGAAGTGTGATCACGAGCAGGATCGCGCGCTCGAGGTGGGCGCGATCGAGCACGAGCTCGTGCCCCGCGTCGCCGTAGAGCGCGAGCGTTCCCGAAGCCCGTAGGTCCTCGACGATCCGGCGATCCTGTTCGATCACGAGGCACTCCATGTTCCGGCGCTGGAGCGCTCGCGTGACGAGCGACCCGACCTGTCCGTGTCCGCAGACCACGGCGTGATGCCGAAGCTTCTCCTCCGGTTCGCGCTCGAGGCGCGCGAGTGCGCCGGCGCGCCGTTCCTCGTAGCGGCGCAGGAGCGGAAGGCGACGCGCGCGCTCGGCGAGTGGAGCGACGGAACGGAAGATCAACGGGTTCAGCGTGATGCTGATCAGCGCCGCGGCAATGATCAGGTCGTGCGCCTCGGCCGGAAGCACGCCGAGGCTGCGGTCGAGGTTCGAGAGAACGAACGAGAACTCACCGATCTGCGCCAGGCTGGCGCCCACGATAAGGGCCGTGCGGACCGGGTAGCCCAGCGCCAGCACGATCGCCGACGAGACAAGCCATTTGCGCAGCACCACGAGCGCCACGACTGCCGCGACCAAAAGTGGCTCGCGGACGACGAACGTCGGGTCGAACAGCATGCCGACCGACACGAAGAACAGTACGGCGAAGGCGTCGCGGAGCGGGAGCGCCTCCGCCGCGGCCTGGTGGCTCAGGTCCGATTCGCTGATCGCCAGGCCCGCGAGGAACGCGCCGAGAGCGAGAGACACCTCGAACGCGAGCGCGGCGATGACGGCGACGCCGATCGCGACAACGAGAACGCACAGGGTGAAGAGCTCGCGGTGACCGGTGCGAGCGACCTCCGCGAGAAGCCAGGGAATGATCCGCGTTCCCACGACCACCATGAGGAAGCCGAACAGCGCGACTTTCGCCAGCGTGATCGCGAGAGCGCCGACGAGGTTTTCGCCACCGCCGCCTCCCGAGCCGCCGAGCAGCGGCGCGAGCGGCGGCAGGAGCACGAGCACGACGACGATCGCGAGATCCTCCACGACGACCCAGCCCACCGCGATGCGTCCGTGCGCCGAGTCAAGCAAGCCCACCTCGGTGAGCGTGCGGATCAGGACGACGGTGCTCGAGATCGAGATCGCGAGTCCGAAGACGATGCCCTGCGGGTACGTCCAGCCCCAGAGCGGGACGACGAGGGCGGTGACAGCGGTCGCGACGACGATCTGTCCCACCGCCCCCGGAATCGCGATCCAGCGGACCGACCAGAGATCGGGCAGCGAGAAGTGGATGCCGACGCCGAACATCAGCAGGATGACGCCGATCTCGGCGAGCTCTGGCGCGATCTGCGGGTCCGCGCTGAGCCCCGGCGTGAACGGACCCACCGCGATGCCGGCGGCGAGATAGCCGACGATCGGCGGGAGACGGAGCTTGCTCGCGAGGAAGCCGCCGAGAAAAGCGACGCCGAGGGCGATCGTGATCGTTGCGATCAGGCCGTGCGGCGCCATCGACCCGGCCCTCCCCGTCGGTCTCGGTCGCGCGGAATGTCAGGTTAGGACGGAGGAGTCTCCTGTGCCGCGCGCCACAGCGCTGCCCAGAGTCGCCGGCGCTCGTCGTCCAGGAGGGGACGCCCCAGCTGATCCCGTAAGGCGGTGACGCCGTGCCCGGCGAGCGCGCCCCACGCTTTCGGCCGGCCGGTGCGCGTGCCCGCCGCGAGGTCGGGCCACGCCCGTACGGTCTCGCGGGCGACCTTCTCGACGACGTCGTCCATCCGCCTAACCTAGCGACGATGCGGGTGGTCTCGCTCGTGCCGGCCGCGACGGAGATGGTCTACGCGCTCGGCGCGGCAAAGGAGCTCGTGGCGGTGACGCACGACGACGACTTCCCGCCCGCGGTGGACGCGCTCCCGCGCGTGACCCGTTCGACGATCCCTGCACATGCGACGGCTCGCGAGATCGACACCCTCGTGCGCGACGCCGGCGCTCGCGGCGAGAGCACATTCCACCTCGACGAACGGGCGCTCCGCGAAGCGCGACCCGACCTGATCCTCGGACAGACGCTCTGCGCGGTGTGCGCGGTGACGCTCGACCAGATCCCGGCCGCTCTCCAGCGCGCACCCGAGGTCGTCCCGCTCGACGCCACGACCCTCGCGGGCATGCTCGAGGATCTCCGTCGCGTTGGCGCTGCGCTTCGCCGGGAGCGCGATGCGGAGCGCCTCATCGGTGAGCTGCGCCGCCGCACGCAAGCGGTTGCCGACCGCGTCTCAGGCTTGCGCCGGCCGCGCGTGGCGTGCCTCGAGTGGTTGGATCCACCCTTCAACGCCGGCCATTGGGTCCCGGAACAAGTACGCATCGCGGGCGGTGAGGACGTCCTGGGCCTGCCGGGCGAGCGCTCACGCGAGATCGGATGGCCGGAAGTCGACGCGGCGCGCCCAGAGATCGTGATCGCCATGCCGTGCGGATGGGACGCCCGGCGGGCCGCCCGCGAGGCCGAAGCTATCGGGTCAGTCGGCGTCGCCCGCGTGATCGGAGTGGACGGCGCCGCTTACTTCAGCCGCCCGGGTCCCCGCCTCATCGACGGAGTCGAGCTTCTCGGGTCGATCCTGCATCCCGGCATCGTCGCGCCGCCCCAGGGGGCTCTCGCCATCGCCGTGCCCGCCTAGGACGGAGCCCGCGAGCGGCAGCTCGATCGCGAAGACGCTTCCGGCGGGCGAAGTCTCATCGAGAAACAGGCGCCCGCCCATCCGCGCCGCGAGCTCGCTGCTTACGAAGAGGCCGAGACCGCTCCCGCGCACGCCGTCGCCCGTCGATCCGCGGGTGAAGCGCTCGAAGATCCGTTCGCGGTCCGGAGCGGCGATCCCCGGACCGTGGTCCCGCACGCGAACGACGCCGCGCCCGAGATCACGATTTTCACTCACCGAGATTTCGATCGGCGTTCCGCGCCGGCTGTAGCTGATCGCGTTCTTCAAGAGGTTGTCGAGGATCTGATCGAGCCGCGCGGGGTCCGCCTGCACGAGAAGCCGCAAGGACGAGAGAGGGATACGTATTTGACGGGAGGAGTCGAGGACCTCCGCCCGCAGCGCGGCCGCCTGCGCCGCGCTCACGAGATCGAACACCGACGACTCAACGCTGAAGGTATCGATGGACCTCGAGAGCACCAGAAGGTCGTCCGCCAGGCGAACCAGGCGCGTGATCTGATGCTGGGCTTGCTCGAGGGCAGCTGGGACACGGTCGTGCCGGTCCTCGCGTGCCGCATAGCGCGCCGCGAGCTGCAGGTGGCCGGAAAGGGACGCGAGTGGAGTGCGCAGCTCGTGGTTCACCGTCTCGATGAGGGCGCTCCGCTCTCGTTCGAGCTCTTCACTGCGGCGCAGACTCGCGAACGTGCGCCGGAACGCGGCACGCATCGAGGCACCAAGGACCGCGATCACGAGACCCTCGAAAGAGAAGCCCACGACGTCGAGGCCGTTCGCGTTCCACGGGATCGATAAGCCCGCGGGCGGGGTGAAATAGGCGGCCAGGATCGTCGCGCCGAGCGTCGCAACGAGGGCCGGGCCGAACCCGCCGAATACAGCGCTCACCGCGACTGGGACCGTCAAGAAGAGGTCAGGACCCTGCGCGCCGAACTCCGGAACGGTGAATTTCAGCGCACCGACGAGCAACGTGAAGACGACCGCGATCCCGTACCGCACCGGCCAGCCCCACGTCGGCTGAAGCATGCGGAGTGAAAGATCCAGCAACCGTTCCCGAGCGTCCTCCACGACCGAGCGTCGCCTCCCGCGCGCGTTCGTCCCGCCCATTAGACACCTGACCAGCTCGCCTCTGTCCCGCGGGAGACGACGCTGCCTTACAGGGTCGGTCGGCTCACTTCGACATGGTGCCGATGAAACCGATGATCGCCCCCATCACGACGGCCTGGAACACCTGATAGCCGGCGTTGATGGCGTACAGCCGTGCTGGGCGGCCGGCGAAGAGGACTTCGGAGAACATCGCCGTCGCCGTGAAGCCGAGCCCCGCGTAGAGACCGATGAGTGCACCGCCCGAACCGGTCCTCCAGCCTGTCTGGCTGATGAACCACGAGAGCGCGATGGCTTCGACGAGTGCCGCGAGCGCGGTGAGCGCGTAGAGCGGTCCGGGCTGCTGGCCCTCGCCCATTCCCCGTCCGGCGAGCGCCATCCAGCTCTTACCGAAGGCCCAGGTGCCGTACCAGAGGAAACCGATGACCATTGCGGCGATCGTTGCGACGATGATCGCGACCCAGTCCACGTATCCCTCCTCGGTCGGGGGCTTCGGCCCCCGGCCCCCGCAGAGGCTAGAGCAGGGGCACAAGCACCAGCTCGGGTCCTCTGCCTACACTCCCGCGCCATGCGGGTCGCCTGGCTGGGTGAACCGGCGTCGCTCGACGAAGCGCTCGTCGGGGGCAAGACCGCGAACCTGGGCCGGCTTGCCGCATCCTTCCGGGTGCCGCCGGGCTTCTGCCTCGACGCTTCGGCGTTCGATGAGCTGCGCACGGCCCTCGACGGCGACGCCGGGGCGCGCGCGCACCTGCGCGAGCTGGTGGCGGCGTCGTACGCCGACCTCGCCAGTCGAGTCCGCGAGACTGAGCCACGCGTCGCGGTGCGGTCGTCGGCGATCGGTGAGGACGCCGCCGACGCGTCGTTTGCCGGTCAGCACGAGACGGTCCTCGACGTCGGAGGCGTCGACCCGATCGTGGACGCGCTCCTCGAGTGCTGGCGATCGGTGTATTCGGAACGCGCCGCCGCCTACCGTCGCGAGCGCGGCATCACCACAACCCCGCGCATCGCGGTGCTGGTGCAGCTCATGGTCCCAGCCGATGCCTCCGCCATCGCGTTCAGCGCGGACCCGGTGAGCGGCGCGCGCGACGTCGTCGTCGTCAACGCGGCTCGCGGGCTCGGCGACGCGATCGCGTCAGGCGCGATCACCCCCGACAGCTACACCGTGCGGAAGAGCGATCTCGGCATCGGATCGCGGAGCTCCGTCGACGGCGCGGCGCTGGCGGACGACGACATCGCGGCGATCGCGCGTCTGGCGATTCGGCTCGAGACGGCGATGGGCCGCCCGGTCGATGTCGAATGCGCGTTGCGCAACGGCGAGCTGCACCTCCTCCAGTGCCGCCCGATCACGACGCTGCCGGACGAGTTCCCGGTCGATTGGTCGGATCCCGAGGACGCGAAGCGCACCTGGCGCCTCGAGACCACGCACTTCAACCATCCATTCACCCCGCTCGCGATCGACTACATCCTGAATGGCGTTTACTACGGCATCCATCGGTTCGCCGCGGAGATCGGCTCACCGCTCAGGATCCGGGCACTCGCGTTCAATGGCCGCATCTACGAGGGCGTCCAGCCACTCGTCGCGGCGGATGCGCTTCCCGCGCGGTTGACCGCGGCGACGGCGCGACGCCGCGAGATGGCGCGGCACGTGCGTCGCGACTGGGATGAAGGCTACCTACCAGAGCTTCGCGCGCATTACGACTGGATGCGCGGCCTGCGCGTCGATCGCCTGCCGCTCCCGGAGGCGGCGGACGCCTGGGCCGAGATCTGGCGGCGCGTCAACCGGATCTGGACGATCCACTTCATCGCGGTGGGGCCCGCGTATGCGGTGATGGAGGAGCTCGCGCAGGCGTACGAGCAGCTCGTGGGCGGGGACGGAGTCCAGGCCCTCGCCGTGACGCAGGGCCTCGCTCCGACGTTGCAGCGCCTCGAGTTGGACCTGTACGAGCTTGCCGATTCCGCGCGGCGCATGCCGGCGGTGGCCGACGCGATTGGAAAGGGCGAGCGGTCCCTCGACGCGCTCCGCCTCCTCCCGGCTGGCGGGGCCTTCGCTCGGATGGCCGAGGCGTTCATCGCTGCGCACGGCGATACCGGGCAGGAAGGTTTCGAGCTCGGGCAGGCGGCATTCGGTGACGACCCCGCGCTACTCGTCTCGTGCGTCGGACAGCGCCTTGGCGCGACCGGCGAGAATCCGCGTGCGCGCCACGCGCGGGTGCGCGCGAAGGCCGACGTGCTCGTCGAGCGTGTGCGCGCGCGACTTGCCGATCGCACATCGGACCGCGAGCGGTTCGAAGAGGTGCTCGCCGCGGCCACGAGCGCAGGCCCGCTCTCCGAAGAGCACAACTACTGGATCGACCGCGTCGCACAGGCTCATCTCAACCGGGCGGCGCGCGCGTTTGGAGCGCGCCTCGTCGAGGAGGGCGTCCTGCGCTCGGCTGACGAGATCTACCTGCTGTACGCGGCCGAGGTCGCGGATGCGCTACGCGAGCCGCGCGATCTCGCCGCGCTCGTGGCCCAGCGCGCCGCGCAGGTGCGGCGCTGGAACACGCTTCGCCCGCCGCAGACGCTCGGCGCGCCTGAGGCGGCACCGCTCCCGGTCACCCCCGGCGTCTCGCTCGCCAGGATCGACCTCGCCCATGTCGTCGCCCAGGATGACCCGCATGTCCTGAAGGGGGTCGCGGCGTCGCCGGGGACCGTCCGCGGCCCCGCGCGGCTGCTCGGTGATGGCGACTTCTCGAAGATGCGGCCCGGTGACGTCCTGGTCTGCCGCTCTTCGAACGCATCGTGGGTCCCGCTCTTCACGATCGCCGCGGCGGTCGTCACCGAGATCGGCGGTTCGCTGTCACACGCCGCGGTCGTCGCGCGCGAGTTCGGCGTGCCCTGTGTCGTCGCGACCGGGGTCGCGCTGTCGACACTTACCGACGGCGAGATGGTCGAAGTCGACGGCGATGCCGGCGTGGTCCGGCGCCTCTCCGCCTAACCTGCGGCTTCTTCCACCAGCGGCTCACCGTCCGCAACAGCCTGTCCGGGCAACGCGAGGCTCGGGATCGCCGCCGCGAACGCCGCAGCCGTGAACAGAGCGAACAGCGTCCGCAGAGAGTCCACCGAGGTGTTCGGCCCGAGCGCGATGGCGATGGCGATCGAGCCGAGCATTCCGCCGAAGTACCGGCTCGTCGAGAACACGCCGGAGGCGAGCGAGGCGTAGCGCTCGGGGACGGCCTCGACCGCGGCGAGGCGCATCGACGGGAAGGTGAAGGCGAGACCCACGCCGGCGAGCGCGAGCGTCGCGATCAGCAGCTCGAGCGGAAACTGCGCCGCCGTCAACGCGAGGGGCAGCAGCCCCGCCGCGAGCAGCAGAGCCCCGGCGAACGTCGGCCAGCGCGGACCGTAGCGATCGGCGGCGCGCCCACCGAGCGGCGCGAGCACGATCGATCCGCCGGAGAAGGCGGCGAGCGCGACGCCGCTGCGCACGCTGGCCCCGGCGAGAGCGACCGGGAGCGCGAGAAGCGTCCCGTACATCGCGAGGTTCTGGAAGGCCACGGTCGCGCACGCCGCAGCGAACGCGCGCACGCGGAACAGCGCCGGCGGGAGCGCGGGATCCGGCTGCGCTGACTCGTACCGCGCGAGCGCGAACGCAGCGGGAACGAGCGCGACCCCGATCGCGATCGTGGTGAGATCGATCGCGCGGCCGAGCGACGTGAGGACCCATGCCGCGGCGAGGAGCAGAGCGCCGAGCGCGACGGCGCCCGTCAGATCGAAGCGCGTGGTGACATGCGGAGCTCGTGAGGGAACGACACGCCAGGCGAGCACGAAGGCCGCCGCGCACACCGGCACGTTGACCAGGAAGATCCAGCGCCAGTCGACCGCCGCGAGGAACCCGCCCACGAGCGGCCCGACCGTCGCCCCCACGCCGGCCGCGGCGCTGACGATCCCGAACTCCGCGCCACGACGACCGCTCGGCAGCGCCTCGCGAAGCAGGCCGAGTCCGTTTGGCACGAGTGCGGAGGCCGCGATCGCCTGCTGCAGGCGGAACACGGCGAGCAGCACGATCGACGTGGACGCCGCCGCAGCGGCCGACGCGAGTGCGAAATACACGATCGCGCCGAGCATCACGCGCCGCCGGCCGAGGCGATCTCCGACGCGACCGGCGATCGGCTGCAGCGAGGCCATCGCGATCAGGTAGGACGTGACGATCCATGAGGTCGCCGCGACATCGACCTGGAGATCGCGCGCTACTTGCGG
>Ga0070706_100006698_pt1 | contig 10874 bp, 9 predicted proteins | sample KBSK5501metaG_FD_65476 | JGI IMG/M metagenome (GOLD analysis project Ga0070706, IMG submission 65476) | Corn, switchgrass and miscanthus rhizosphere microbial communities from Kellogg Biological Station, Michigan, USA - KBS K5-50-1 metaG | ecosystem: Host-associated > Plants > Roots >...
CGGCGGCGTGGCTGGGGTGGCGGGGTGAGGATGGCGCGCGGGCATGGGAAGACCTCTTGGACGATGGGGACTGATCCTTCTCCACTCATCCTACCACATTACTACAACTGTAGTACTAGTTCCAAAACAGTCTCTGAGTGTCTGATCAGGCGCGAAAGGCTGAGATGCAGGTTCACCGCAGAGGGCACAGAGGGCAGACGAGAAATCCGACTCTCCGGTTTCTCTGCGGCTTTCTTCGCTTGTCGCAACCGTGAACCGGCGCCGCTGCTCGCCGCACATTACTCCTGCTGTGACACGCTCAGAGCGTGGTGCAGCGCCTGGCGCGCTTCGCGCAGTTCGTGGAGGATCCGGTTGCGGCGGCGCGTGAGCAGGGTCGTCAACTCGTGCTCCGTGTCGCTGCCAGGTGCGGCAGCGACCAGCGCATCGATGGGCGCCAGCAGTGGTACCGGCGGCTCACTCAACGCAGGATCGTGGGCATACCGGTCGGTCTGCACGTAGTTCAGGCGGACCAGCTTGCGCTCGATGGCCATGATGGCCTCATTGAGCTGGCGTGCGGACTGAGCCGTGATCCGCATAGTAGCGGCAGCGTCGAGCCTCGACTGGAATTGCGCGGCCAGGCTCGCCACGTCTTCTGCCCGCGTGACCACCTCCGCGAGGGTGAAGCGATCCCCCGCCTTCTGCTGCCAGGCGCGCAGGTGACGCAGCACATCATCGGCAGACGCCTGCACATGCAACGGCAGCAGCGGCACTGAGACGAAGCGATAGGTAATCGCCGCGTAGATCTGCGTATCCCGCAAGAGGAGGTCGTGATCAATCTTGTCCACAGTATCCTCAGGCGTGTGCCACCACCACCCGAGACCACCGCTCTTGGCTTGGGCTCCCCCGCCCGTCAGCTCTTTGAGGCCCTGCGCGGAGTCCCCTTCGCTTGGCGGCTGCTCAGAGAGCGACATGAACAGCGAGGGGATGCCATGCCCCTGGAAGGACTGATCGCCAGCGCGCCCAAAGCGTGAGCCCTCAAACTCCACGCCCGTCAGCGCGTGGATGACGTCGGCAGCGAGCGGTTTCGCCTCGGCCATGATCGGCCCCTCGGTGATCACGGTTGCATTCCGGCCGCCGACAGAATCTACGTTGATATGCGCGACACAGTTATCGTGCAGATCCTCCCAGAAGTTGTCGGCGTACCAGGCGGAGCCAGCATAGCGTCCGTGCGAATGGCCCGACCAGAAGGCCAGACGGAGGCCGCGCCGGAACGCGGCGCGATGCGGCAGCAGTACCCGCAGCGTCTCTAACATGGTCGCGTTGGCGCTCCCGTTATCCATCGCGCCGTAGTGCCATGAATCAATGTGGCCAGAGAGCAAGACGAACTTCTCCGGCTCTTCCACGCCGTTCACCTGGGCGACGAGTGTAGGCAGCTCGCGCCAGCGCGTGTCCACCCGTGTCAGTAGGTGCACGTCGACAGGCGCCGAGCGCTGAAGCACGTCGCGTAGCGCATCCCCATCCGTCCTGCCGAGCGAGACGACGGGCAGATGCGGAAGCTGGTACTTATCCTCTGGCGTGGGCGATCCCCAGATGCCGGAGACAATCATCTCATGGACGTGCTCATCGCGATTCAAGAAAATGCAGGCGGCGGCACCGGCGCGCTCTGCTGTTAGCACTCTCGGCGGCATCGCCATGCCGTCCATCAGGACAGCCTTGCCGCGTACGTCAAGCGCGGCATAGTCCTGCGTCGTGCCGTTGCCGACATACTCTGCCGCAAGCTGTACGCCACCCTCGGAGGTATTCGCCGACATCGCGTGCGTGATGGCGCGCAGTTCGTTGCCGCCCGCACGGAACTCGGCACTGAGAGGCAGACTGATGTAGCCATAGCCGAGGTACACGGTCGGCTCGACGCCCATCTGACGCAGCAGGTTTGCCACGTAGTCGACCGCTTTGCGCTCATCCTCAGTTCCTGAGAGGCGCACCCACTGTGCGATGCCAGCCGTATCCGACATCAGGCGCTCGCTTGAGATAGATGTCACGATTGTATCCTCCACCGGGCTGCGTGTTTTGGCCTGCATGCGGTCCTCCTGGTGCATCTGTGCAGATGCGATGGTGCCAACACCTGATCACGTGGGACTTACATCGCACCAAGATACGTAAGCATCGCGACGCCGGTCTTGATGCCCATGATGAAGCGCTCGACTTCCAAGTTTTCGTTGGGGGCGTGGTTCGCCTCATCAGCATTGGCGTAGGGCACACCAAACGCCGGAATGCCCAGCACCTTCGTAAAGACGTAGTCGGGCAGGCTGCCGCCGAGCGCCGGCACGAGCAACGGCTCGGCGCCCTGGGCCGCGATGACGCCCCGACGGATGGGTTCGGCATAGAGGGAATCGAGCGGCGTCTTGGAGGGATCCATTGCTCCATTCCGGATGACTTTTACCTCTGGCGCATACCGCCGGACGTGCGCCTCGACCTTGGCGAAGATCTCATCCGCTGTCTGCGCCTCCACGAGGCGAATGTCACACTTAGCAAAGGCTTCATGTGGCAGCACGGTCTTCGAGCCGGGACCGCCATAGCCACCATGCACTCCATTGATGGTGAAAGTCGGCCAGGCTGCGAGCCGTTCGGCGTAGCCACGCTCCAGCGGCTGGTCAAAGTGCTCGATATCCAGCGAGCGTTTGATGGCCTCGGTATTGGCCGGCAGTTCCTCCAGCGCAGCGCGTTCGCGGTCGGTGAGCGGCAGGACGTTGTCATAGAAGCCCTCAATCGTCACGTCGCCGCGCGTGTTCTTCATCGTCGCCAGGAGATGGACGAGCGTCCAGAGAGGGTTGGGCGCCACACCGCCCCAATTGCCAGAGTGCAGGTCGCGGTTCGCGCCGCGTGCGCGCAGCTCGAAGTCGAGCACACCGCGCACGCCGAAGACGATCCGGGAGCGCCCACTCTCATCTACCGGCCCGTCGCTCGTGAGTACGAGGTTCGCCTGCAGGTCCTCACGGTGCTCGCGCACGAAGGACGGCATCTGCGGGCTGCCGATCTCTTCCTCCCCTTCGAGCAGCACCTTGACATTGCATGGTAGCGCGCCGCGGCAGGCCAACAGCGACTCCAACGCCAGGATCTGGGCGAAGTGCTGCCCTTTATTGTCGCCCACTCCGCGCGCATACAGGCGTCCATTGCGGATGGTCGGCTCGAACGGTGGGGAGATCCACGCTTCAAGCGGGTCAGGCGGCTGGACATCGTAGTGGCCGTAGAGCAGAACCGTGGGCCTCCCTGGCGCGTCGGTCCGCTGGGCGAGCACCATTGGCCAGCCGGCCGTGGGTAGAATGCGTGCCTGGACGCCGAGCTGGTTCAGAATGCCGGCGATATACTCAGCAACTTCACGTATCCCCTCCCCGTAGGCACTGATGCTGGGTCGGCGGACATAGTCTATCAGCCGCTCGATGAACTCCTGGCGATGCTCGTCCACGTAAGCGAAGACAGCCTCCAGGTCAAGGGCATTGTACGGCGGTGAAGTCGACATTGGATCTCTTCTCCTTGTCAGGTGGTCAGTACGACGCCTCGCTCCGCCAGATGCGGATGCGTCAACGCGTCCAGCACCTCGCGGACTCGGCCCGCAGGGACCCCAGCAGCCGCCAGCTTGGGCTCCACCTCCTCGGCGCGCACCTCCGAAGAGGCCGCCTCCAGCGCCTGGCGTAGCTCGGCTCCGTGAGCCATATGTGAGCGGTGGTCGGCGAACCGTGGGTCCGCGACCAACTCGGGCGTCCCGAGGACTTTACAGAGGTGCCCGAATTGGGCCTGATGATTGGCACCGATCGACAGATAACCGTCTTTGGTCCGGTACGTATCCAACGTGGCAATGAGGCGGAAACCATGGTTGCCGGTTCGCGTTGGGTTCCGACCGCTGAAGAGCGCGCCCGCGAGGATCGGCGCCATGAGCACCACGCTGGAATCGAGCATGCATGGCCTGCATAGTCTCGTCACCTGGACAGGTGAGTCGAGGCATGTTTGTGTTGAAAGCCACTTGTCCCGTCGGCCGTCTCGCTCTCTCCGTGCCCGAGTAACTCGCTGCCCACGGGCGACTGTTTAGCTTGAGCCCGTCTTTCTAGCAGATGCTCAAGCACATCAGGCTCAAGCTCAACACTCTCCCGCTCCGCAACGTCTGCTTCTGCTTTGCCTACTGGTGGGCATGACCATGGGCAGATCGAATTGCTGCGACGAGCTCCTCCACGCTGCCACCTTTGAAGACGTAGCCGCTGGCCCCTGCTGCCAGCGCCTCTGGGATGAGGCGCTCATCATACGAGGCCGTCAGCACCAGCACGCCAGGGACGGGATCGAGGCGCTGCAACGCCCAAGTAGTGGCGACGCCATCCAGTCGGGGAAGTCGCAGATCCATCAGCACCACGTCGGGATGAAGCTCTGCACAGATACGCAGGGCCTCCTCGCCATCCTCTGCCTCCCCGACCACGTCGATCCCCTCTGTCGAGCGCAACACCAACCTGAGACCCATGCGGACCATGGGATGGTCGTCGACGAGGACGACGCGAATGCAGGTGGGAGACGGCTCACCCATGAGCTTCCGCCTTCTGGTGGAGCGCGGCAGCCTGTCGCTCGGCATGTGGCGCACGCCCACTGCCATGCTCACTGCGCCACGCCGCGACGATCTGGGTGCCCTGTCCGGGCTGGCTGCGGACCGCGAGCGTCGCGCCGACGCCGTCGGCGCGCTCGCGCATGATCGCCAGGCCAAAATGCCCGGCCGTAATGGCACTCGGATCGAAGCCCCGCCCATCGTCGGTGATCGCAAGCTCGATCGAGCTCCACGTACCTGGCGTGCCTCTGCCCTGTATGCTCGTGCCCCGGCTCTTACCCGCGCCACGCGTGCGCAGCTGCACACGAATCGCGCGCGCCTTAGCATACTTCGCGGCGTTCACGAGCGCTTCTTGGGCCACGCGATAGAAGACCACCTTGACTGCTGGGGGTAGCGCCGGCTCTGCAGCATCCGCACCATCCGCACCATCACTCGCGCCTTTGCCATTGAGCCGCACGGCGATAGGCACCTTGGCGCGGGTGCTCATCGCCTCGGCGAGTTGACGCAGCAACGCCGAGAGCGGCAGATCGTCGAGCGTGGCGGGGCGCAGCTCAAGCAGCAACACGCGCAGCCCCGCCAGCGCGCCGCGGATCACTCCAGGCAGCTCCATAAGTGCCTGTTCAGCTTCAGCCCGATGCTCTTGCCAGTTGCGCGTGATGCTGTCTGCCAACAGACCAGCCGAGTAGATCTCCTGCGTGACGGTGTCGTGCAGCTCGTGTGCGAGCCGAGTGCGCTCGGCCGCGGCCGCCTGTTCGGCCACCTGTGCGGCTGCCTGGCGTTCGAGTGTGCGGCGGGCGGTGACATCGCGCGTGATGAGCACCGTGCCACTGACCTGCCCATCGGGGCCATACACCGGTGCTCCTGTGGTGCTGATCCATAGCTCGCGCCCATCCACGGTCCGCACGCGTCCCTCCATCGCGTTGGCGCCCGCCAGGATCTCGCCACGCAGTACCCGCCAATGCGGCCACTGCTCTGATGAGAGGAGCTGGCCCTGCTCATCGAAGAGCAGCAGCCGCTGGGCACGTTCATCGAGCCGGCGTGCCATGTACTCGGGATCTGCGTCGAGCCCCAGGAGCTCGCGCAGCGCCGTATTGGCGCGCACGAAGCGCCCCTGCAGGTCATAGACGCCCACGCCGTCGGCCTGCGCCTCGAAGATGCTTTCGAGCTCGCTCGCCTGCTCTGCCAGCAGCGCTTCGGCGCGCTTGAGCGCGCTGACATCGGTCGCGATCCCCAGCACCGAGACGAGCGCGCCATCCTCGGCAAACTCCGGGATAAAGCGCGTATGCAACGACCGCACATGACCGTCAGACGCCTGGGCCTCGGCATCAAACGTGCGTGGCGCACACGTCGTGATGACCTCCTGCAATGCCTCAGCCCACGGCTCAAACACCGCCTGGGGTGTGCCCAGATCGGCAAATGTCTTGCCCACCCAGTACTCCGCCGGCTGGCCGAGTAGCTTTGCGCCCGCCTGGTTGATGTACACAAGCCGTCCGAGGGGATCGAGGCGACCGATGAGATCGGGCGAGTGCTCCGCGAGCGTGCGAAACTCCTGGCTGAGCGCACGCAGCAACACCGCCTGGGTGCGCTCACGCTCCAACTCATCGCGGCTGTGCCGCTGCTCGCTGACATCTTGGAGGATCACCATCCCCTGGCGCGTGGCGCTGTGCCGTATGGGGACCACCTGGACAGCGTAGGTATGTTGATCATGCGTCAGGTCGAAGGACGCAGAGCGTCCGTCGAGTGCTGCACGATAGGGTAGCTCGAGGGCACCTGCAACGTCGGGCGGAAAGGCCTCCCAGACCGTCTTAGCCTCCATTCCCATTCCCACTCCCACGCGTGTCGGGCCGTCCGCCTGCAAGCCGGGCCCATCGGCGAAGATGTGGCGGAGGTCCTCCCCAAAGAGCAGAACACTACCCTGGGGGAAGTTACTCACCACTGCCCGATACCGCGCTTCGCTGTCGCGCACTGCCTGTTCCGCCCGCTTCTGCTCGGTAATGTCTTGCAGGTGGACTACCAAGTACAGCGGCTCGCCCATAGCGTCTCGCACGGCCCCAGCACTCAGGTGCCCCCACACGAGGTGACCTGCTTTGTGGAGGTAGCGTTTCTCCATGTGATAGTGCTCGATGTCGCCCGCCACTGCCTGCCGGAACAGCGTCAGGTTGGGCTCCACATCGTCAGAGTAGGTGAACTCCGCAAAGGCCTGGGTGCGCAGCTCCTGCTCGGAATAGCCCAACATCTGCACCAGCGCGTGATTCACCTCCAGCGGATGGCCATCGAGCCCCACCAAAGCCATGCCGACCGCGGCTGACTCGAATGCCGCACGAAACCGCGCCTCACTCTCGCGTTGCGCCTCTTCCGCTCGCTTGCGTTCAGTGACATCGCGCCCGATGCCCTGCAGCTCGATGACCTGGCCAGCGCTGTCCAGAATCGTGCGATTGACCCATTGCTGCCAGCGCAGGCTCCCATCGGCGGCCCTGGCCTGGTGCTCGATAGTGACAATGCCCGGATCCGGCTGCGCCAATAGCGCCGCGATCATCTCGCGCACGCGAGCGGCTTCGTCCTCAGGCATATCGGCGAGGAGGGACGTGCCCAGCAGCTCCTCGCGCATCTTGCCATCAAAGCGGCAGGTGGCATCGTTGACGAAGGTCAGCGTCGTGTCGGGCCGGTACCGGGTAATCATCTCCGTCTGCGTCTCGACCACCGCCCGGTAGCGCGCCTCACTCGCCCGCAGCGCTTTGTCCGCCGCCGCCCGTTCTTGTGTGACAGTCGCAAGGAAGAAGAACGGCACACCAACGAAGATCAGGAATAACTGGAGCGCAAAGACATTGGCGAACACAGTCGGGCCCACAAAGGGACCTACTCCCTGCGTCGCGCCCGAGATGGCAACCAGTGTGGTCAGTGCCAGCGCGCTGGCGATCCCGCGGAGACCGAACCGCACCGCGGCCCACAACAGCAACGGCACGACCAGATAGATCAGCGGAGAATGAAGTCCGCTACCTTGATAGCGCACGCCAAACACGAAGGCGCTGACGACCAGGAGTCCGAGCGCCAGGAGTACGACCTCGCTCAAGCGTCCGCGCGCCATCGTGCGTAGTTCGCGGATATCTGTCGTCGCCCAGAGCACGATGGCTGGCGTGAAGACCAGGATCGCCAAGACGGTGCCGAAGTAGGCGGTCTCCCAGCTGAACCAGAAGGTCCAGTCGAAGATGACGATCCGTCCCCCCGTGAAGACACAGGCAGGAACGATGGCGGCACCACACGCGCAGAGCACGAAGCGGCTGACCTCGTGCACGCTGGCGAAGCGCACCGGCACCCCCACGAACCGGCGGAGCAGACTGACCATGCCGACGGCCAGACCGACAATGCCGAGATAGAGGAGCAGGAAGACCCAGAGAAGACTCCACGACGGCGACAGCTGGAACAACCATGCATTCACCACGATCAGGGGCGCAGTCAGCCCGAGATAGATCCACCAGCGCTTCGGCGGCACAAGCAACAGCGCGGCGACGAGAACAGCGCTGTGCACGATTAAGGGGGCGTTCCCCTCGATCTTGGGGCTGAGTGCAAATGAAAGCAGCCATGCTGCGGACTCAGCGATGAGAAATCCTACGGCATAGACCAGGAGTGGGAGTAGGGTGCGCCCACGCGACGCCCACTGGCGCGGCGGGATCTCCTGCGACCTCCTGGTCGCTCGGCGGGCAGACACGGTCCTCGTCACTACATGCAGGGAAACCATGAGCTTGGTCGTCAGGCGGTCCAAACGTATGCGTCTCTCGTTCATACGGCTGACCTCCCGTCTGGGATAGCGCGAGACCGCTTGAGCTCACTGGTGGTTGACAGTGCCCTGGCCACATATTTGGCGAGCACAAATGCCGCGGCTTTGGCGAGGAACGGTCGCGCGGCACTCAGAGCGAGGGCCTTGCTCCGCGCGACCCCGAAATACGTCGAGACGAGCTGCATGCGACCTTCACCTCCTGCTTCAAGCGACTAGCAGGCTGCACGGAGTGATGGATAGAGTATATCCAAAGCCTGGTAGCATAACCTCATATTCAGAAGTAGAAGCACCAGACTGAGGAGTGCCTGCACGATCTCCGCAGAGCTCCACACAATCCGTGGAAGGCCTTGTGTTTCCATTGAGTTCTGGCGCGATCCGGTATCACTCCCTTGAGCTTGCGTCAACTCGCCTGCCTGTGATCGGGTAGATCCGCATCCCGAACTTCTCGGCAGCTCAGCAGCACGATCCGCACGAGGCACTCATCAAGCTACTTGTAATTGCTCCATCCACCAAGTAGGCATCGCACAGCACCCCGGAAGAACCCTCTCATGCCCAACAAGCCGACCACCTACTACCTCGTCGTGCAGGTACTGAGGGAAGACCGATGAGGCTCCTCCTTGGCTAATGACTGCCCGGTTTCCTAGTGTGCTCGCGTATGGATGAATTCAGCATAAGCGCTCACCTGCCAGGTCAACTGGCCTCTCCAAGTGCCAATAAGATCTCCCCAGCCGTCCAGGTGAGTCGGGGCATACATTGTGTTGAAAGCCACTTGCGCATGCGTCGGCTCTTCGGAAGTCTGAGGGACAGGAGCCTTGTTCATAGTACCTTCACATCATATCGCGCTTATTGCTTGGTAGGTAATCGTCAATTGCTTGCTTGACTACGCGAGCTAGTTCTTCGGCGCGTTCCCGCTGTGCCTTGGCTTCCAGGGGGTGCCAGCGTGCGCGGGCGGCGTGTCTGGCTAGTGCACTGCGTTCCTGGCTGTTTAATTGCGCCATATGTATCTGGCCACCAAGCTTACCAAGCTCGGTCGAGCGGTCTTTTATGTGCTCTTGAAGGTCTTCTTGCTGCATACGACTCCTTTCGGTTGCTTGCTTTCTGCAGTATATACCAAGGCCTTGGCATGGTCAAGCGCCTACCAAGCTCCTTAGCAGCGGCGCGGCTGCTAGACGGGTTGGCAGGCGGCTGTTGTGCCAAGCGCTTGGCATTGCCTGGAGTAAATCCGTGCTAGCTAGCCTGTTGGTGAAGCTGCGTATGAGCTAGACTTTCCCCATTTTGCAGAAGAGGATGGGTAGGAGAGGCTAGCGACCACGATGTGGAAAGAGGTGGTCGTATGCTGCTGGTCCTCCCCGCCGACATGGTCGCACTCCTGGCGCCGTTCGCGCCGCTGTTCTCGCGACCCGTGTGGCGTCATGTGCAAACCGTGCTCGTTGCTCGTCGGGGCCATCCTCAGCCCCGGCCAGCGCACGGTCAGCGCTGCCCTGCGGGCCGTCGGGCTGCGTCACGTGCGTCCCTTTCAGGCCGACCATCGCGTCTTGCATCGTGCTCTCTGGTCGAGCCGGAGGGCCAGCCGCCTCTTGCTCGGCCTGCGCGTGGCACCGTTTGTTCCTCCTGGGCCGCTGGTGCTGGGCATCGAGGAGACGACCCTGGCGCCGCCGCGGCAAGCAGAGCGCGGCGGCTGGCATCTCGCGCGACCCCGTGCGCTCGAGCCACCGCCATGTCGTGCCGGTGCGTGGGCGGCGCTGGGTCGGCCTCCTGCTGCTCGTGCCCGTGCCGTGGGCAACGCGGATGTGGGCCTTGCCCTTTCTCACCGTGCTCGCCTCCTTCCGAGCGCGCGGCCCAGCGGCAGCGCCGCCGGTACAAATCCCTGACGACCTGGGCACGGCAGCTGATGCGCCAAGTGCCTCGCTGGCAGCCCGCACGGGCGCTCGTCGTGGTGGGGGACCGCACCTCTGCGGCACGGGAGCTGCTGGATGCGGTCCGCTCGGTGGCGACCGTCGTCACCCGCCTGCGCCTCGATGCCGAAGATGCACGCCTGTTCGCTCCGCCGCCGCCGCGCCTGCCCCACCAGAAGGGCCGCCCGCGGCTGGTAGGCTCGCGCCTCCCCAACCTGACGCACCACCTCCAGGACGCGGAGGCGGTGTGGACCGCCCGCACGGTCTCCGACTGGTACGGCGCACGCGATCGCCCCGTCGAGGGGCTCTCGCAGACGGCCATGTGGTCCTCGACGGGCTTCCCGCCGGTGCCGATCCGCTCCCGTGCTCATCCGCGATCCGCAGGGCACCTTCCGCACCCAAGCCCTGCTGTGCACCGACCTCGACGCCGAGCCGCTGCACATCCTCGCCTGGTTCGTCCGTTGGTTCGTCCGTCGCTGGCAGGTCGAAGGGACGTTCCACGAAGTGCGCACCCATCTGGGCGTCGAGACGCAGCGCGAGACGGACGGAGCGCGCCATCCTGCGCACCACTCCTGCCCTGCGGGGTCTCTTCTCCCTGGTGACCCTGCAGGCCCACGCTGCGCTGTCCAACTCCTCCCCCGCG
>Ga0070706_100006703_pt1 | contig 10871 bp, 4 predicted proteins | sample KBSK5501metaG_FD_65476 | JGI IMG/M metagenome (GOLD analysis project Ga0070706, IMG submission 65476) | Corn, switchgrass and miscanthus rhizosphere microbial communities from Kellogg Biological Station, Michigan, USA - KBS K5-50-1 metaG | ecosystem: Host-associated > Plants > Roots >...
GACACGGTGAAAAGTTGATTGCCTTCGGCGACCAGCTCGCCATCGATCGTCTGAACTGCGGTGAGAAGGCCGTCAATCGGCGCGCGGATTTCGGAGTTCTTCATTTGTGCTTCGAGTTTTTTGCGCGTTTCATCGAGCGCCGCGAGATTACGGTCGCTCTCAATCCGCTCGTTCTCGACCGCGCCACGCAATCGATCCACTTCGGTTTTCGCTTTCTGGTAATCGACCTCCGGAACGTTGCCGGATGCGACCACTTTCTCCAGCCGTTGCAAGTTGTCTTCGGCGGCCTTGAGCAGCTCCGCCGAGGGAAGCGGGAGTTTCGCACGCTCGGTTGCCGCCTGCAGGTCCGCGCGCGCCTCCTTCAATTGTCGCGCCGTTGTTTCGTCAGCAATTGTGGCCAGCAATTTGCCCTTCGTTACACTTTTTCCGATGGCTCCGCGCCCAGCCGAGAACGGATCGGCCAATCGAATGAACCCCGAATTTTGTGCGCGCACGTGCACGACAAAGCTCGGTTCGATGCGCACGGTCCCGTAAACCGCCGAAATGGCCGTGCCGCGACGGACGGTGGCGACTTCCGCCACTGGCATCAGAAAGTAGTACGCGATCGAGCAAAGGAGAACGAGCACCGCCCCACCGCCCCACAAAACTCTCTTTGATTCCGGCAACTTCAACTGCTGCAACTAATGCACGTTTTGCGCGGTGTCTTCGGAAAATTGAAAATAACGGCCGGTGGTGCGGTCCCACTCAGCCAGGGCGACATTGTGCTGATAAATGGCATCGACCAATCCGCTTTTGGTTTGCAGAAAACTGTTTTCGACCAGCCGATATTCGAGTTCCGAAGCCAGGCCTTGTCCGAGATTCTGCTGGATGGCAATCACGTTCTGATCGGCGGCCTCGACAGCTGCCGCCAGCGATTTTTGCCGGGATTCGATCGCTTCCAGCTCGTTGTGGATGCGCACAAGCTCGTCGCCCAGATTTGCTTCCAGTTTTCGGCAAGCGACTTCGTTGATTTCGCGCGCTTTGCGTTGCTTCATCGCTGCGCCACCCACTTTTCCGTTGTCGATCACCTGCCAGGTGTAAGCCGCGCCTTCGCGGGTTTCTGATCCGATAAAATCCTGCGTCCTGCTCGTGGAGCCCTCGCGATGAATTCCAGTGACCGGAATGTAATCGCCGGTCACGCTGCCTACGGCGGCGGGATAATAGCCCGCTTCGATGATGCGCTGGTCCTCGTTGGCTGCGCGGACAAGCAGGCGGGCAAGTTTAATATCGGCCCGACGCTCGAGCGCCGCCGCTGTTTCCGAATTAAGATCGACAATTACCGGCGCAAATTGCAGCTCGCCTTCGGGTTCAGGCAGAGTCGCCTCCAACCCGAGATCGCGTCCCATCGCCTCCGCCAGTTTCAAACGCGCCGCGGCATAAGCGCGCCGCGCATTCTCGATTTGCGAATCGAGCTCGCGAGCTTCCACGGTTGCGCTGGTAAACGCGCTGCGATCGACTATCCCGGCTTCATAGCGGTCTTTTTGACTGGCGACATTTTCGTCCAGCCGCTCTCGCTGTTTCTCGCCGATCGATTGCAGTTCACGATTGTAAAGCGCGCTGTAGAACGCCAGCCGCGCCGCGTGCAGTTGTTCCACTACCGCGACATTGAGCTGTTGCTGCGCAATCAAAAGACCGACATCTCCACGCCGGATGGATGGCGGGATGGCGGCATTGAACAGAGCCTGCGTAAGAAATCCGTGCGCCAAACCGAATGGTGTTATGCGGCTCTCACCGGACCGATGTCCGCCCTGAATGCCGGCCGGAACGCCGGCCTTTAGGTCGGACCACATGATGGAACGAAGGACCAGACGCTGCCCCGCCGCTTGTTCGACGCTTAATTTCGCCTGCTGAATCGCCGGATTCTTTTCCAGAGTCGTTTCCAGAACCGCGTCCAGGGTCAGCGCCCGTGCGCTGGATAAGGTCGACAAGAAGAAAACGGCGACGACTGCGATTGAAAAAAGGATCGATTTCATCGCTGAGTCAGCTTTGCAGGCGGACGCGCCATATCGAAGACCTGCCGTTCATTGTGGTTCTTCTTCATCATTTTTGACGCGAAATCGAGCGCGTCTGGACGACTGCCGCACGCGCGCGCCAGCCGCGCTAGTGCCACATTGTGAAGATAAATTGCGCTTAATCGCGTCGTGCGCGTCCGCGTTACGTCGGCGGCGGCTTGCAAGATATCGAGTTGTGTTCCCAAGCCGGCCGCGAGGTTCGTTTTGGCGATCTCAAGAGATTCATCGGCGGTCTGCACATTTTTGGTTTCCGATTCGAGAACCTTTTCGGCCTGCTCGAGATCGAGAAACGCGCTCCGCACTTCGGAAGCCACACTGCGCCGCGTAGCTTCCAACGCCTGCACGGCGGCTTCGCGCCGGGCGTGCGTCGCTTGCATCCGCCCTTTCGTGGCAAAGCCATCGAAAACGTGCCAGGTCGCGTTTACACCAACCACATATCCGTAATTCAATTCGGGACCCACAGCCGGGTCGCGTTCGTTATAGAGTTCATAGCCGGAAAAAGCCTGGACGTGTGGACGGAGCTCGCTCCGGTCCAGCCTGTATTGTCGATCTTCAATCTCAATGTCTTTTTGCCGCGCCTTGATGTCCGGCCGCTCCGCATCGGCGCGGGCCAGACATTGATTCAAATCGGGATGCTGCGCTTCATATTGCAATTGTCCGGCTACTTCAAAGCGTGGGTTCTCCGGCTCAGAGCGAAAATCGATTCCAAAAAGTTCGCCGAGCCGCAAATAGGAATTTTTTAACTGCGTCTGCGCGTTGTATAGCTCTGGGCGTTCGTTCGCCAGCGCGACTTCGGCCCGGCGAACATTTAGCGTCCCGACCATGCCGGCGCTTAGTCTTTCCTGCTGCGTCTTGAGCTCTTCCTCGAGAACGCGCACAGAATCTTCGCGCACGCGCACTTTTGCGCGATTCAGCAAGAGATCATAAAACGCAATACGTACATCCATTCCCACGCGATTCGCAGTCTCCTGGAACTCGCAATTCTGCTTGTCGATGTTGAGCCGGGCGATCGCGACCTGGCTGGAGACCGCTCCGCCGGTGTAAAGGTTTTCCAATACACGCAGCGAAGCGTTGTAGTCTTCCTCGCGAAGCGTAGTTGTGCTTTGGGTCTCTCGTTTGTCGGCGAAGCCGGTCGAGACGACCGAGGGCAGAAAGCCGGAGCGCGCTTCGATCAATCCCCCACGCGCAGCCTCAATTTTTTTTCGGGCGATAATAATCTCCGGATTTTGCGCTTCAGCCAGAGCGACACCCTGTTCGACGGTGTAGGTCGGCGTCTCGCACTTCGCTGGCGTCCACAAACCCGTGAACAGAAAAAAAATGAGGCCTAGCCTCAGACACATTATTCTATCTCCTCGGCCAACCGTGTTTTTTCAACCAAAATCCCTTTGGATTAATCGCTTGCATCATAGCAATGACTGCGTCACTTTCGACGCTTAATCTGCTGCCTCCCCGTTGCAGGTAAACTTAGAACTGGTAGCCATACTTCTATCATGTAATCAGTTTTGCGTCTTGCCCGAAGCATTGTGCTCCGGGTGGCATTACTCTTGTTCCAGATGAGAAAAATCAGAATCGCCATTGTCGGAGTGGGCAACTGTGCCAGTTCGCTCGTTCAAGGAATAAACTTTTATCGCGGCTCCTCCGCCAATGGCACTGGCGTTGGTCTCATGCACCGCCAGATCGGCTCGTATCGACCAGGTGATATCGAGGTAGTGGCAGCATTCGATATTGATCGCCGTAAAGTTGGCCTCGATGTCAGTAAGGCCATTTTCGCGCCGCCGAATTGCACAAAAGTTTTCTGCGAAAAGATCAATCTCACCGGCGCGATCGTAAAAATGGGCTGCGTTTTTGACAGCTACGCTCCCCACATGCGCGAACAAGATCCGCTTCGCACATTTCTGCCACTGGAGAAGGAATCGACCCGCGAACAGATCATTGCGGAACTAAAAGATTCCTGTGCGGAGATTCTTGTTAACTATCTCCCGGTCGGTTCCGAGGAAGCCACACGCTTTTATGCAGGCTGCGCGCTCGAAGCCGGAATCGCGCTTGTAAACAACATTCCTGTTTTCGTCGCGAGCGATCCGGTTTGGGCGAAGAGATTCGCAGACAAGAACCTGCCGGTCATCGGCGACGATATCAAAGCGCAAATGGGCGCCACCGTTTTGCACCGAACGATTGTCGATCTTTTCCGCAAGCGCGGCGTCAAAGTCGAGCGCACTTATCAGTTGAACACCGGCGGGAACACAGATTTTCTCAACATGCTCAGTCGAAGCCGGCTCACTTCCAAAAAAACATCGAAGACAGAAGCCGTGCAATCGGTCATGAACGAGCGACTCGCGGATGAAAATATCCACATTGGCCCGAGCGATTACGTGCCGTGGCAACTGGACAACAAGATTGCCTTCATCCGCGTGGAAGGCCGGCTTTTCGGCGATGTCCCGATGGAGATCGATCTCAAACTTTCAGTCGAAGATTCACCAAACTCCGCTGGCGTCGCGATCGACGCGATCCGCTGCTGTAAACTGGCGCTCGACCGCGGCATCGGCGGCGTCTTGCATTCTGCCTCCGCCTATTTCTCCAAGCATCCGCCCGTGCAGATGACCGACGACGAAGCGCATCGCTCCGTTGAACAATTCATCCGCGGCGAGCGCGATTGCTAAACGCCGGCGAATTCCAACTGCACCGGCGGTTCTTTTTGATCGACTGCCATCTCGGCAGCTACCTGCTCGAGCGGCAGCGCTTTTAATCGCGCCCATTCCCGCGCGAGTTCATTTTGTTCGTAACGCACGAATCCTGCGGTCGGAGTGGAATAAATCGCGGCTTCAACGTGCATCTCGGTCATCTCGCGCACCGCTGTCCAATATGCGGCGAGCTGCGGACGATATCGCGCGCGCAAGATGTCGACCTTGTCCGTGGCCACGCGGTCGGTTTTCCAATCGACAATGAGCCAGCTGCGCGCGGCTGGATCAAAAAATGCAAGATCGACAATCCCCTCCAAACATCGCTCTTCATCCAATTTCCAGAAAAACGGCATCTCGGGGTGAGCAAGGAATTGCTCATCGATGAAATGGCGCTGGAAATCGGCCCTGCTCGAAAGACGATCGCGCAAGAGCCGCCATTCCCGCGCCGAACGCGCCGCGTCCGGCGATGTCACGCAGCTTGTCTGGAAAATCTTGTCCCACGAATTTGCGCCCGCATGCCATGGAACGCGCTGGATGAAATCGTGCCACCAGACGCCGTAGCGCATGGCAGGATTTGCCAGAGCCGGTGACCCAAGCTGCCGGTAAAATCCCGCCGGTAATTCGGTGCCGGCTGTGGAAGATTCCTCTTCCGCCGGCAATTCGCTTGGGTTGAGTTTGCGAACAAAGTCGCGCGCTCTTCGTTGAGCGCGTTGAACCACATCCGCCGAAAGAGCGGGCAAGGCTGCTTCTTTCTTGATGTCGATCTTAATCGCGGATTTGCTTTGGCGCAGCGACGTCTCGGAACATTCGCGCGGCTCAGTCACGAGCGCGGCGAAAGTCTCTTCATTGCGCTCGCCGCTATCGCAACGCAGCCATTTGAGCTGCGAATCCTTGTGGAGTTCGCCGTTTGGTTTCGCGAACAATTGTCGATCCGACGCCAGGACCAGCGAATGCTTGGCGCGCGTCAGCGCGACGTAAAGCAAGCGTTCCATTTCCTGTCGTTCGGATTCTTTGAGCTCGGATTGCAGTTCGGGCGGGAGATCAGCCTTGGCGAAAGCGATCTGCGGCAAACCTTCTTCAATGGTTTTGATGGCGCGCGGGTATCGCGATGAACCTGTGCGCACCAACCGTGACAAAAAAGGCACAATCACCACTTGCCATTCCAAACCTTTCGCCTTGTGCACGGTCAGGAGCTGAATCGCATCCTCGGATGATGGACGCACCTCGCGCGTTGCATCGAAATTTGCGCGAAGATTTTCCGCCAAGTCGGCACGCGTCATTCCGGCGGCTTCGGCGGTCGCTGCAGAAGTCAGCAGCGCGTCTAATTCCGCCGCCGGATGAGCAAAATCGTCGGCCGGCAGCGAAAGCAAACGCTCGCGCAGTTGCGTTGCGCAAACAATTTCGCGCACGGCTGTAAAGAGCGGTTCACGCGCAATGCCATTGCAAGTGCGCGCAAGAAGATTCAATTTCTCGGCTACGACACCGCAACCAAGTGTTTGCTCAGCGATTTGAAAGCGCGTTCCATCGCCTTGAGCGAATCGCGCGAGCGCGTCGTCGGAAATTCCAAACACGTCGCGTAAGACGCCAACGATTTCATAGCCATCACATGGATCGCTCATGATCGTCAGCAACGCCGTGAACCATGCATAAGCGGGGCTTTCGCCGTTGCGATCGCTCTCCGATTGAATCTGCGCGCGAAGATCGGCCTCGCGCAGTGCGTCACGGAGCGCGGGTAGCCAGGCTTTGCGCGGAGAAAGGATCGCCACTTGCCGCCAGGAATTTGCGCGCAATTTCTTCAAGCCGCTCGCGCGCAGCCATTCCGCAAGTTGCCTGGCCTCGATTCTCGCCCGCTGTTCTTCGCGCAGAGTTGGATCGACTTCGGCGCCGAGGTCGAGACGAATGAGCTGCCCGGGCAGCGCGTCGGGTCGCGGGTTCAATTCCACGAACTCCACCTGACCGCCGAGATTGTTCAGAATTTCACCAAACGTTCGATTCACAAAATTGAGCTGCGTGCGATCGAGCCGGAACGTGACAGAAAATTTTACCTCCTCAGCCGCGCCGATTTTCGTCAACCCTTCATGAAGTTCGCGGTAGCGGTTGAGGTCGGCGCGGTCGCGATAAATTGATTGCTGGAAATCGCCAACCATGCAGAAGTGGCCGGGCCGCGGAGGTAGATGTCGATCTTGGGTCCAGATTCCCGCTGCGGCGGGCGGTCTGGCGATTTCAAGCAGAACGCGGAATTGTTGCGGATCTGTGTCCTGGGCTTCGTCAAGAATGACGCGATAGTTTTTTTCGCGAACGCGTCGTACTGCTTCGGGATGACGCATCAACTCGATCGCCAGCGCAACCTGATCGCGATAATTGATTGCGCCGCGCTCCAGGCGGAACTCGCGATAACCGCGCTTCACTTCGGCAGACACGCAGGCTGCGCACGCATTGATCCATTCGCGCAACGGCCGGAAGGCTTCACGCCATGCCTGACTGAATTCTTTTGCATCGCTGGTGCAAATCGGGAGCGGGACAAATTCCTTGGTTTCACGCCATCGTTTTTCCCAGCGACGCAATTCCTCCTGCAACTTTGGGATCGTTCTTACCGTACGGCCGCGGGCGACGCAGGAATAAACTTCCGAAAAGTCTGTATCAGGACATCTCTCCTGTGGCGGCGCGACCTCAGAATCGAATTGGCTGCGGCGCGCCAATTCCATCAATTCCCGCACTTGGACGAAGCGCAAAAGCGCTGTGCGACTCTCTTCATTGAGCGATCGGGCGATTGTCGTCTGACGCTGCACGAATTCGTCCCAGAGATTTTCGTCATCGCTTGTGATCGTCTCGAGATTTGGCGGCAAGCCGAGATAATGCCCGTAGCTCGCGAGCAACTTCAGGCAAAAGCTGTGGATCGTGCCGAAGAACGCGCGATTAAACGCGGCTAAGACATCGAGCGAAAGGTCCGATTCCAAAATCTGTTCGCGCGCGCGCTGTTGCAGTTCGTCGGCAGCGCGATTGGTGTAAGTGACAACGACCAGCTCCGGCAACCACTTGCGTGCGTGTGGGCTCTTTGCGATCTTCACGATCCGCTCGGTGATCGCGCGCGTTTTGCCTGAACCGGCCGATGCGATCACCGAGAAATTTTTGTCCAGCTCGGAAGTGAAGCGCTCGCGAGACTCATGATCTGCGAGTTCAATCATGGCTCGGCGTCTCCGTCTCCAGCGACTGCAAATGCCGGGTGCGTCGCTGCCCACTTTTCTTTTAGAAGATCGACATCTACGCCGAGCGTGGCGAGCGGATACGGCGATGCGAATCCGTATTCGGAACGAACGAACCCGAGCATTCCAAAAACGCCCGTCTCCTGCATGCGATGCAGCTCGTGCCAGAAATTCTTTTGCGCGAGCACGTCCGCGAGTTGGAACTGCGGCTCAAGTTCGCCGATTGGCGTCAGCAACGTCAGTTGCACGGCCGCAGCCCCAAGCTGTCGAACAGCCAAAGCATACGAGCCGATTTGGACTGCATCTCCTCGGCTGAGTTTTCTCAGAAATTTTTCTTGGCGGGTTTCGCCTTTCTTGAGCTCACGCAGATCGAAGCCGCCTCGCCTTCCGGTTTTGTAATCGATTACCCAGAGATCAACGAAACCTATTCGGGACGCATCGGGTTTGCCGCGGGCTAGAATCAAATCAATGCGGCCACGAACGCGCAGCTCCTCGTTGTCGCCTAACGAAATGATTTCCGGCGAAGCGAGCCGCCATTCCGTTGCAAGATGCGACCAATCGCCCAACTCCGGCAAATGCGCGGCGAGGCAATCGGCGACATACAACGCGTTACTCCAACCCGATCTCCACCAATCTGGAAGCGCGCGGCCGGTTGCTTCGCATAAGCATTGCACATCGCTCCGGAATTCTTGCGCAGCTTCCAACAGCCGGATCCGGATTGCACTCGCTTGCGGCAAATCAACGAACTGATTCCCATCCGATGCGCCCGCACTTCGCGCGAGCCAGCGGTGAACCCACTGCCCGGTCGCTTTGCTCCAGGCATGGCCGGCGTCATCGCTTGGTTGGACGCCGAGAAAAATTTTCATCCAGACGAGCCCCGGAGTTTTGAGCGCGTTTTCCCAATCCGTCACGCGCAACGAAATGGCGCGCTCGGGTGGACTCCGCAGCGCGAATTCATATTCGGTCGCCGCGGCGACTCGACGGCGCGCGTCGTAAGCGACGCGCGTCTGCTCGAGGTCAGCGTTGTAGCCGCGCACCTGCTCGCGAACACTTTCGGAGTCGCTGACCGCGGTACCGGGGTCAACAACCCCCGCTACAGCAGCATCCTTTAGCCACGCGCTGGTCATCGCTTGCAGCGCGTGCATTTCATTTTGCGAGATCGCGCGTCCATGCGCGCTGAAATAAAGCCGCGAGAAAAAATCGCTGGGATTCCATGTTCTTGCGGGAGCCGCGTCCTGAAACAAATTCGCCGTGACGCCGATTTCCTTCGAGGCCGATTCGATCAGATTAAAGAACTGGCGCCCCGCGATTTCCCTTTGTTCGGCCGCGCCGAGGTAAAGCGTTTTTCCTTCGCCCACGCACCATTGGCCTTCGCCCTGTCTGCCGGGACGAATTGCGCGCCGGTTTAATTGTCTGATCCGGCAATTTAGATCGACAATCTCGTCGTCGCGGATGAAGCCCGACTCGTCGTCGCGCGGCGGCCATTCGCCTTCATTCAAACCCGCAAAAATAAGGTGCGACCATTCCTGCCCTTCCGCGGCGGCATAAGGCAAAAGTTGCACGCGGCTGTAAGGATGATTGCCGGATTCATCGCGGCCGATCGTCGGCGGTGAAATGATCTCCGCGAGCCAGCGAAGATAAGCGTGCCGTGAAACCGGAACGGAGATCGCGCTGCTCCAGTTTCGGCTCAGCCGATCGACCTCCGACCATTTTTCCTTCCAGCCGAATTGCTGAAAAATCTTGCGCGACTCCGCGAGAAAGATCGACATCGAACCGCGCTCGGGAAGAAATCGCAGCCCACTTAATCCCTGAGCAACGCGGACTGGCAGTTCGCGTTCGGTTTCGCGCGCGCAGTATTCGCGCAGCACAGAAATATTGTCGATCAGAACGTCGTCATGCGCGCGGCGCAAGGTTTCTTCGACCTGCTGGATCGACATGTTGCCGAAGAGGTCGTTGCAAAGCTGCGAGGCGCGCAGGAAACGGAGCAGAATTTTGAGCCGCGGGTTTTCCTGCAATATCAACCATGCTCGCCAGGCTGGGTCATCCAGCGGATTTGCGATCGGATAAGCGATCGCGTCGTTGTGAGGAATCTCCGCTTCTGCAAGAAGCGTCGTGACCGACCGAGCAAGCGCGCCCGCCCCTGAAAATAAAATTCCAATTCGCGAACCCGCCTTTTGGGACAAGAAATTTATCGTTAACGCGACGATCGCCTTCGCCTGTTCGAGCGTTGTGCGGCCGACGAGAAAATGCACCTTCGGAATTGGATTGAGCCGGCGCGTTTCTCGCTCGGACGTTGTTTCCGGGAGCCGCGTTAGATCGACAAGTGGGGCTGCCGCTTCCTCTTTTTCTGGAGCTTTGATCGGTTCGGCCGCACCGAAGGTTTCTTCCCACGTTCCGATCCAGATTTCATCGAGGTCGCGCGCTTCGTCTCGCGGGTCGCTCAGGATTACAGTCGCTTTTGTCGAACTTGCGACCGCAGCGCGCAGCAACGGCCAAACCGGCCAGTGCGCGCCATTAAATCCGGTGACGAGCAAATTGCTGAAGCGGGGCGGACCCATCGCCGCCGCTGCCACCGCAGCGTGGTCAGCTTCGTGGACGATTTGAAATCCGCATTTGCGGATAAGCTCCTGGAATTTTTTCACGATCTGCCGAAGCGCGGGTGGCCCGGCATCAGCGAAACTCCAGCCCGCGGCGCTCAATCGGTCGATTGCGCGAAGCAGATAATCCGGCGCGCGCGCGACTGATTTCGCGATCGGGTAAAGATCGACATCGCGCGCCGGGCGCGATTCATCAGCGTCCGCCGCGGCGGACTCAGCCGCAATTGCGAGCAGCAGACGAAGGTGCTCGCGGAGCGGGAGTAGCGGTGCTTCAGCTCCGAATAACAGCTCGCGCAGCTCCGGAGGCGAAACAAATTTCACGCCGAGCAGCGAGATGCCGTG
>Ga0070706_100006704_pt1 | contig 10871 bp, 8 predicted proteins | sample KBSK5501metaG_FD_65476 | JGI IMG/M metagenome (GOLD analysis project Ga0070706, IMG submission 65476) | Corn, switchgrass and miscanthus rhizosphere microbial communities from Kellogg Biological Station, Michigan, USA - KBS K5-50-1 metaG | ecosystem: Host-associated > Plants > Roots >...
GGTCGCCACGCCCAGGGTGTCCTCGCCGCCGATCGCGATCAGCGCGTCCACGCCCAGGCCGGCCAGGTTGTCCTTGATGCGGTCCACGCCGCTGCGCCCGGCCCCGCCCGCGCTGTCGGCCAGCGGGTTCGTCCTCGACGAGCCGAGGATGGTCCCGCCCCGGGGCAGGATCCCCCGTACCGCCTGCACGTCGAGGGGGATCGTGTCCCCCTCGAGGGGGCCGCGCCAGCCGTCGCGGAACCCTACGAATTCGTACCCGAACGCCTGGGCGCCCCGGCGGACCAGCGCACGAATAACCGCATTCAGTCCCGGGCAGTCGCCGCCACCCGTCAGCACTCCGACTCGCATAGGGGCAACATTAGTCCCCATGAGCGTCCTCGCGATCGACGCAGGAACAACTGGCGTAACTGCCCTGATTGTCGCGGCTGACGGCAGCGTCGCCGGCCGTGGATACCAGGAGTTTCGCCAGTATTACCCCCAGCCGGGCTGGGTCGAGCACCTGCCCGAGGGCATCTGGCAGGCCACCCTCACCGCGTGCGCGCAGGCGCTGGCCAGTGCCGGGCCAGCCGGAAAAATCCAAAGATCCGGAACGAATCCCGCCCCGCCGGTGTCGTCCATCGGCATCACGAACCAGAGGGAAACCGCTGTGGTCTGGGACCGGGAGACCCTGGCCGCGCCACGGCGCGCGATCGTGTGGCAGGACCGGCGGACCGCCCGGCTCTGTGACCGGCTGCGTCAGGCAGGCCATGAGGACCGCATCAGGGAACTGACCGGCCTGCGCCTCGACCCGTACTTCACCGCGACCAAGGTGACCTGGCTCGCCGAGCACGACCACGCCACCTGGCAGGGCATCGCCGACGGCGCGCTGGCCGCCGGCACGGTGGATTCCTACCTGATCGCGCGGCTCACCGGCGGGCGGCGTCATGTCACCGATGCGTCGAACGCCTCGCGCACGATGCTCTTCGACATCGGCGCCGGGCACTGGTCGGCGGAACTCTGTGAGCTGCTGCAAGTCCCGCAGCGCGGGCTGCCCGAGGTGGTCCCCTCCACCGGGGTCGCCGGGCACACCGACCCGGCGGCATTCCTCGGCCTGGCCCTGCCGATCGCCGGCATCGCCGGCGACCAGCAGGCGGCGCTGTTCGGGCAGGCCTGCTTCACGCCGGGCGACACCAAATGCACGTACGGCACCGGGTCGTTCGTGCTGGCCAACACGGGCCCGTCGATCGTCAGGTCGGACGCCGGGCTGCTGTCCACGGTGGCGTGGATGGACTCCTCCGGGGACCTGACGTACGCGCTGGAGGGCTCGGTGTTCGTGACCGGGGCAGCGGTGCAGTGGCTGCGCGACGGGCTGGGCCTGCTCGACAACGCGGCGCAGAGCGAGGCGCTGGCCCGCGGTGTGCCCGACTCCGGCGGCGTGGTGTTCGTGCCCGCCCTCACCGGGCTGGGCGCTCCCGACTGGGACCCGGACGCCCGCGGGGCAGTGTTCGGCATCACCCGGGGGACGACCCGCGCGCACCTGGTCCGCGCCACCCTGGAGGCGATCACGTTCGAGGTGCGTGACGTGTTCGACGTGATGACCGGCGGCTGGCGGGAGACCGGCGCGCTGCGGGCTGACGGCGGCGCGAGCACCAACGACCTGCTCATGCAGATGCAGGCTGATCAGCTGCAGATCCCCGTCGAGCGGCCGGCGGTGGCCGAGACCACGGCGCTCGGCGCCGCGTTCCTGGCCGGCCTGGCCACCGGGACGTGGTCCTCGCAGGACGAACTCGCCGCCACGTGGCGGCTGGACCGCCGGTTCACGCCGGGAGTGCGGGACGATCCGGGCTACGCACGCTGGCGCCGGGCCGTCGGCCGGGCCAAGGGCTGGGCCCTTGGCCCGGCCGACGGCCCGGCGGGCGAACCCAGGTGACGGTCAGGCGACGCCGAGCGCTTTCCCCAGCTTCAGGTAATCCGCGTCGAACTGAGCCAGTTGATGCTCAAGGCCGGTGCTGACGACTGTCTGCTGGTACTGGCTGACAGAGGTCGACGCGGCGAGCTTAGTCAGGTCGTTGTGGGCGGCCGTGGCGTCGGAAATGACCTTGTCCGCGGCCGTCGTCGGGGCTCCGGACGGCATCGAGATACCGCGCATCGCCTGGGCAAACGTCCCGAACGCCTGCGCGATCGTCGTGTCCTGCGCGGTCACGCAGCTGAGCGAGCCGTTGCAGGCCGACGTCTTCGACTGGAACGATGTCAGCGCGGTACTCAGCGTCGAGTACGAGCCTTCGACCCTGATCGCGGCGGCGGCCTTGCTCACCTGCGTCTGCCCGGGCATATTGGTCGAACCGCCGATCGCGCCGAGGACGATACCGACGACGATGAACAGCGCGCCCAGGGCGAGGAACACGCCAACCAGCGCCTTGGCCCCGCCCGAGAGCACGAGCCGCCAGGCCTGCTGGTCGCCCAGTGGCCAGCGAGGCGCTCCCCCGTAGCCCGGCTGCGCATAGGACGCCTGGCCATAAGCGGGCTGGCCAGAACCCGGCTGGCCGCCTGCCGGCTGGCCATAACCCGGCTGGCCGCCCGCCGGCTCACCGAACCCCGGCGGGCCACCTGCGGGCTGGCCATAACCCGGCTGGCCATAAGCGGGCTGGCCGAACCCCGGCTGGCCGCCTGCGGGCTGGTCATAACCCGGCTGGCCGCCCGCCGGCTCACCGAACCCCGGCTCGCCGGAGCCTGGGCTGAGACCGGGGCTTGATGCCAGACCAGCAGCCGGCGCGGCCCATGCCGGAGAGGTCCCGTCTGGGCCGGGCTCGTCGCCGAACAGGCCCTTCGGGTATGTGCCGGTGAGCAGCAGCACATACCCGTAGAACCGGGTGACATACCGGATGACAGCGGCGTTCGCCTGATACAGCGTTTCGGGCATTTCCCCAGCGATGACAACGATCACCCAGATAACGACTATCGCGATCGTGCCCAGCCCATAGATCAGCAGGATGCTGATCAGCCAGGCCGGGATGGCCAGGATGATCCGGAAGAAGACCGCGAGGCGGTTCAGCCGCCCGGGCCGCACCGCCACATGCACCGGGTAGTCGGAGTCGCCCAACTCGAACGGCGGGTACTCGCCAGTCAGCAGGAGCAGGTACGCGTAGACGCGCGTTGACCACCTCAGGTACCCGGCCATGAAGTCCGCGAGACCCGTTGGCACCCGGCCGATGAACAGCGCGGCGAACCAGGAGATCACCACCACGACCTCGGTGGCGATCCCGAGCGCCCACAAAACGATGAAGTGCGGGATGGCCAGCACTATCCGCAGGAGCACGGTCAGCCGGTTTTGCTTGGCGGGCCCGGCGAACGCCACGAGAACCTCGTCGCCGGTTCTGGGCTCAGCCGGTAGTTCCTGGGGCACCGGCGGGGGGGCCATCGGGATGTCTGTCACCTTTTCCGCTCCTTGGTCGGCGCAACCTTAGCGTTGGCTGAGTGGCTGGGCGGGATCGTTCGGCGGAAATTGTTGGATTCGAGATCGCCCGGCGCCGAGAGGCCGCCGCTGATCATGGAGGCCAGGCCTGCGAGCCGGGTCGGTGGACCCTGGGCAACGAGGACCCCGATGCTGGATGTACAACGGTCCTGGCGCTGTTAACCGGGATGCGGGACGAGACTAGGAACCGGGATGGGGGGTGAAAAGCCGCATGGTGACCCTGGAGCTGTCCTGGCCGGAGGCCACTGCCGTGGCGGCCTGCCTGGCTGGCGCGGCTGCAGGCGCCAAGCTCACCCGCCGGCCCCGGATTGTCGCCTCCGCTGCGTTCGCCGCGGAGGCCGCGGTCATCGTGGCCCTCTTCGCGCTCTGGCAACTGGCCGGGAGTCTCGCCACCGCCGGGCCCGATGGCGCGATAACCCGGGCGGGCTGGATCTGGCACTTCGAACGGGTGATCCACTTGCCGAGCGAGGCCATCGTCCAGCGGGCTTTCCTGCCCCATCCGATGGTGGTTCAGGCGCTGAATCTCTATTACGCAGGACTGCACTTCCCGGTTCTCATCGCCTGCCTGCTCTGGCTTTTCATCTGGCATCGCCGGCAGTACCGGCACGTGCGCACCACGCTGGTCATGTTGACCGCCAGCTGCCTGCTCGTGCAGTTCCTCCCGGTCGCGCCGCCGCGCATGCTCACCGGCGACGGGATGGTCGACACAGCCGTGCGGTACGGGCAGTCGGTCTACGGCTCAGTCGCTGGGTTCAATGCCGACCAGCTATCGGCCATGCCGTCGGTCCACGTCGCCTGGGCGCTGCTGATCGCCCTGGCGGTGGTGCAGGTGTCGCGGAGCCGCTGGCGCTGGTTCGCGCTGGCCTACCCGGCGGGGACCGTGCTGGCCGTGACCGTCACGGCCAACCACTTCTGGCTGGACGGGATGGCCGCGGCCCTGCTCCTGGTGCTGGTCTTGCTCGTGCAGCGGGCCGGCCGGGTGGCGCTGGCCGGGCTGACGGCCGGCCGCCGGGCCAGCGCCGCGGAGCCCGCCGAGCCTGGCCCGTCCTACGTGCCCGACAGGCCGCCGGTGGACGCGTGAGTCTTCCGCTCCGCCTTCGCCGCGGCCTTGGCCCGCTGGGCGTCCTCGTCCACGTACTCCTGCCCGGAGAGTTCCATGAGCGCGTACATGATCTCGTCCGTCACGGCCCGCAGTACGAAGCGGTCTGACTCAAGGCCGGCGTAGCGGGAGAAATCCAGCGGCTTGCCGAACCGCACCCCCGGGCGGATCCGCAGCCGCGGCCTGACCTTGCCGGGCGGCTGGAACTCGAATGTGCCGACCATCGCGCACGGGATGACCGGTGCGCCGGACTCCAGGGCCAGTCTCGCCACCCCGGTCTTGCCCCGGTACAGCCTGCCGTCCGGGGTCCGGGTGCCCTCCGGGTAGATGCCGAGCAACTTGCCCTCGGACAGCACGCGCAACCCGGTGCGCAGGGCCCGCTCGCTCGCCAGGCCCCCCGTGCGGTCCACCGGAATGCCGCCCACGCCGTTGAAGAAAGCCCTGCTGAGCAGGCCCTTCAGCCCGCGGCCGGTGAAGTACTCCGACTTGGCGAGGAAGGTGACCTTCCGCGGCAGCGGCAGCGGCCCGAAGAAGTGATCGGAGAACGACAGATGGTTGCCGGCGATGATGGCCGGGCCTTCGCGCGGGACGTTCTCGGTCCCCTCCGCCCACGGCCGGAACACCAGCGTCAGGAAGGGACCCAGTATCGCTTTGAGCACCCAGTAGAACACGCCGCCATCGTCCCATGGGGTAGCACCCGGGGCTACTGAAGTCCAGGTCGTCCCGAGGGCCGGGGTCCAGAAGATGTTGGCCTCTCCCGCCGCTATCACCCGGTGGGCGTTTCCCTACCCGTAGCATCTAGGTAGCGCGGAAGTTGTACCGATCACGGGGACTCTGACACAGAGCGTGCCTTATGCCCATGGCGATGGAGTTTGGCCTGCTCGGTCCGCTGGTGGTGCGCTGCGGCGGAACGGTGATACCGGTGCAGCGGGGCAACCAGCGGGCGCTGCTGGCGACGTTACTGCTGGCGGCCAACCGGGTCGTGTCGGCGGAGGAGATCGCCGAGGCGCTGTGGGGGACGGCGCCGCCGCCGTCGGCTCCGGTGACCATACGTAACTACGTCAGGCGGCTACGGCAGGCACTGGGGGACGCCGGCCGGGGCCGTATCAGCACCCAGCCCCGCGGCTACCTGATCAGCGTCGGTGCCGGCGAACTGGACATCTCGCGGTTCGAGGCCCGGCTGGAATCGGCGCGGGCGGCGGCACGCGACGGCTGCTGGGACACCGCGGCCGATCAGGCGCGTGCGGCGCTGGCGCTGTGGCGCGGCGAGCCGCTCGCGGACGTGGAATCCGATGCGCTGGCGCTGCGGGAGATCCCCCGGCTGGCCGAGATGCGGCTGCAGGCGCTGGAAGTGCGCATCGACGCCGACCTGCACCTGGGCCGCCACGCCGAGGTGACCGCCGGGCTGCAGGGCCTGGCGCGCGCCCACCCGCTGCGTGAGCAGATGCACGCGCTGCTGATGCTTGCCTTCTACCGGTGCGGCCGCCAAGGCGAGGCGCTGGCCGCCTACCAGCACGCCCGCCAGGTCCTCGTGGAGGATCTCGGCACCGAGCCCGGCGCCGACCTGCAAGCGCTGCACCAGCAGGTACTCACCGCCGACCCGGCCCTGGCCGCCCCCCGGGCCCCGTCGGCCACGGCAGATGGCGCCGGGTCGGCGGCCCCCCGGCAGTTGCCAGGCGTGGCGGCGCATTTCACCGGCCGCGAGGGCGAGCTGGCTGAACTGTCCAGGGGGCTGGACCGAGCTGGCGAGCAGGCGCCGGGAACGGTGATGATCAGCGCGATCGACGGCATGGCCGGGGTCGGCAAGACCGCCTTGGCCGTGCACTGGGCGCACCAGGTCGCCCGCCGGTTCTCCGGCGGGCAGCTGTATGTGAACCTGCGTGGCTTCGACCCCGCCGGCGCCCCGGCCGCCCCCGAACAGGCCATCCGCGAGCTGCTCGACGGCCTGGCCGTACCCGCCGCGAAGATCCCGCCCGGCCTGCCCGCCCAGGCTGCCCTGTACCGCAGCCTGCTGGCCGGCCGGCGCGTACTGATCGTGCTCGACAACGCCCGCGACGAGCAGCAGGTCCGCCCGCTGCTGCCCGCCGGCCCCGGCTGCCTGGTCCTGATCACCAGCCGCCGCCAGCTCGCCGGCCTGGCCGCCACCGACGGCGCCCGCCTGCTCACCCTCGACGTGCTGTCCCCCGCCGAAGCCCGCCAGATGCTCACCGCCCGCCTCGGGGTCGGCCGCGCCGCGGCCGACCCCGCCGCGGTCACCCAGATCGCCGCACTGTGCGCGCACCTGCCGCTTGCCCTGGCTATCGCCGCCGCCCGCGCCGCCGCCCGGCCCCGCTTCTCGCTGCCTGCCTTAGCTGCCGAGCTCCGCGACGCCGCCGGCCGGCTCAACGCCCTCGACACCGGCGACCCCGCGGCCAGCATCCGCGCGGTCTTCTCATGGTCCACTCACCACCTCACCCCGGCCGCCGCACGCATGTTCCGCCTGCTCGGGCTGCATCCCGGCCCCGCCATCACCGCCAGCGCCGCCGCGAGCCTGGCCGGAGCCTCGCCCGCGGCGGCCCGCCGCGACCTCGGCGAGCTCACCCGCGCCCACTTGATCACCGAGCACACGCCGGGCCGGTACGCCCTGCACGACCTGCTCCGGGCGTACGCGACCGAGCAAGCCCACGCCACCGACGACGAGCAAGCCCGCCGTGCGGCCACCCGCCGCGTCCTCGACCACTACCTGCATGCCGCTCACGCCGCCGACAGGTTGCTTAACCCGGCTCGGGACCAGATCACCCTGGCCGCTTGCGTGGGCGGGGTGCGACCAGAACGGCTCGCCGATTACGGACAGGCCATGGCGTGGTTCCGGGCTGAGCATGAGGTGCTGCTCGCGGTCCTCACGCTGGCGGTTGATGCCGGGTGCGACACCCATGCCTGGCAGATTCCCTGGACGATGGTGGACTTCTCTGAGTTCAGCGGCCACTGGCACGACTGGATCGCCACCCAGCGCATCGCGCTCGCCGCGACCCGGCGCCTGGGACACCGGGCCGGGGAGGCTCGCTGCGGCCGCGCCCTGGGGTACGCCTACGCGCGGACGGGCCGCGACAACGACGCTCTTGACCATCTGCGGCGAGCCCTCCGGCTGTTCCGCGACGTGGGTGACCCCATCGGTGAGGCTCGGACACATCAGGATGTCTCCTGGATGCTCGACCGGCAGGGCCGGCCGGCCCAGGCGCTGCACCACGACCGGATTGCCTTGCGCCTGTACGAACAGGCCGGTCACAGGGCCGGACAGGCCAATGCGCTCAATGCGATCGGCTGGCTGCATGCCATGCTCGGGGATTACCGGCAGGCCGTCGATCACTGCGGGCAGGCGCTGGTCCTGCACCGCGAGCTCGGCAACCGCCGCGGCGAAGCCGCGACCCTGGACAGCCTCGGCTACTCCTACCATCACCTTGGGCAGCACGGCGAAGCTGTCGCCTGCTACCAGCAGTCGCTCGGCCTGTTCCGCGAGCTAGCCGACCGCTCCAACGAGGCCCAGATCCTGACCCACCTCGGCGACGCGTACCACGCCGCTGGCAACCGGGGGCCGGCCGGGGATGCCTGGCAGCAGGCGCTGGCTATTCTCGACGACCTGCATCTCCCCGACGCCGGCCCTGTTCGCGCCAAGCTCACCACAGCAGATGACGCCATCCACGGCGAACCCGCGGCGCCCAGTCCGGCGGCGGCAGATTAGCCGATGGGCGGCCGGCGCCGGCGAGAAGGCCATGCGCGACTCGATACCCGTGCGGGCCGTCGCGACGCGCATGGCCTTCTCTAACCCCGAGCTACCCCCAAGCGCCTGTTAGCTAGGAGTAGCACCTAAAGGTGCCGAGCCAGCCAGTAATGTCGAGTTGGTAAATATGGCTGCCCGGCACAAAGGCAAACAGTCTCCCGGGTTTGAAGCTGAAGCCCGTAAGCTGCCCGTCCGGAAGGCGATAAGACAAGTTGCCGAAGTTATTCCCGGAGCAGAAGGATGTTATTTCATTATACGGCGTATAGAAGGTCCAGATGCCCTTGCCACCGAAACACCAGTCCATCAGACCGCCAACTTGGAGCAGGTCGAGATCGGTCCAGGTCGTGCTCCGGTTAGGGCAGTCACTAAACGTAATAAGTGGTGTGACTCTGCCAGTCTGGGCTGTGATGGCGCTTGCCGCCCTGGCCGGAGCGGGAACACCTGCGGCTGGGTGCGCGGCTGGAGCGGCGGAGGCCGCATAGGTCGCGGCCTGCGGTAGGCCGAGGCTAAGGCTGGCGACGGCGGCGAGCATGACGATCATTCGTCTGAGACGCATCGGTTTCTCCTCCTTCAGAACGGGATTGCCCTCTATGGACCCATTGAGTCTGCCTGGCCCGAGTAGCACGGATGTAGCACGCAAATATCGTGGCTGGCCAGGGCTCCCGCGGAATGGGCGACGTCGCCGCCGGATGATGCGTCAGCAATGGTCGTATCCGATGAGGGAACGCTTGACAGGCTGCCTCCTGTGGCGTGACGCGGATCGCGGCCGACGGCGATGGTCTCCGACGAGCCCAGCGCTCGACCCTGAGACACGTGCGGGACCACCAGCCGGCGTGCGACGATGCGAGAGCGCAGCCATGGCCGGGCCGGGTAGCGTCAGGTTGGACGGCGTCAGGTTGGACGCGTCAGGCCGGGCGGCGTCACGCCGGGGTGCCTTGGGCCGAAAGGACAGCGAGCCGATGCCAGTGATCGCAGGCGCGGAGCCCTACTCTCACGCGGGCGGCAGCACGGGGGTCCTGCTGTGCCACGGGTTCACCGGGAGCCCGCACTCACTGCGGCCGTGGGCGGAGTACCTCGCCGGGGCCGGCCTGAGCGTGGCCGTGCCCCGGCTGCCCGGGCACGGCACGACATGGCAGGAGATGTCGCGCACCCGGTGGGAGGACTGGTATGCCGAGGTGGACCGCGGCTACGAGGACCTGCGAGGACGCTCGGGCGAGATCTTCGTGATGGGCCTGTCGATGGGCGCCTGTCTCGCGTTGCGGATGGCCGAACTGCGCGGTACGGGGGTCAGCGGACTGGTGCTTGTCAACCCGTCGCTGGCCGCCGACACCAAGCTCTTCATGCTGGCGCCGCTGCTGAAACTGGTCATACCCTCGCTTAAGGGAGTGGGCAGCGACATCAAGAAGGAAGGCGTCCGCGAACTGGCTTACGACCGTGTGCCGGTCCGCGCGGCGGCGACGCTGCCAGCGCTATGGCGGCTCACCCAGTCGCAGCTCGGCGACGTCACGCAGCCGGTCCTCGTCTACCGGAGCGTGACCGACCACGTGGTCGGCCCGGCCAGCATGCGCGTGCTGCGTGCCGCGCTGCCCGCTGGCCAGCTCACCGTGCGGGACTGCCCGGACAGCTACCACGTGGCCACCCTCGACAACGATGCTCAGACGATCTTCGCCGGGAGCCTGGCGTTCGTGCGCTCGCACAGCCATGCGGAGAGGGGGTAAGGGTTGGGCGGAAAGAACGTGGCCGGCGGCGCGAGCGGCGAAGAGGCCGCCTGGCGTGAGCTCATCGAGCATTACACCGCGCCCGCGCCAGGGGATCAGGAGCAAACTCCATGGCCAGAACGCGAGAACCTGGGTACTCCAGCGCACAACGGGTCTGAGCCGGATCCGGGCCCCGACACCGATCCCGCCCTGGGTGCCGTACTAGGTGCCGACTCGGCCGACGACACCGATCCCGCGCTCGGCGTCGATATAGGCCCTGATCTGGGTGCCCGCGTCGTCCGCCCGGTCCGGCCGGCGTCCCCGCCCCCCGCAGATGACGGAGATCATTTCATCCCCCCGCCGCCCCCGCCGTTGCCCAGGCTCGACCCGGTGACCAAGGGTGCGTGGGTCGCGCTCTTCGGCGGGCCCGGTTACCTGCTCATCGCCGTCATGCTCGGCTGGTACGTGCCGGGCTGGGCGGCGTTCGGCGCGGTTGGCGCGTTCATCGGCGGCTTCGTCACCCTGGTGCTGCGGATGGGCGACCGGCCACCCCGCGACTCCGGCCCGGATGACGGGGCCGTGCTCTGACTGCCCGCCTGCCCACGGCGGTCAGGGCGTGTCCCAGTGCCCGCGGGCCAGGTCCGCGGCCCCGACAAGCCCGGCGTCGGCGCCCAGCACAGCGCGCCTGATCTCCGCCGACGGCCGGTGATGCCCGCCGGTGAGACCCTTCTCGAACGCGGCCCGGGCCGGGTTGAGCAGCAGGTCACCTGCTTCTGACACGCCCCCGCCGATGATGAAGCAGCCGGGGTCCAGGATCGCCGCCAGGTCGGCCAGGCCCTGGCCGAGCCAGCCGCCCACGATGTCGAA